>Ga0302325_10004489_pt1 | contig 32261 bp, 23 predicted proteins | sample Palsa_T0_2_FD_201948 | JGI IMG/M metagenome (GOLD analysis project Ga0302325, IMG submission 201948) | Peat permafrost microbial communities from Stordalen Mire near Abisko, Sweden - Palsa_T0_2 | ecosystem: Environmental > Terrestrial > Soil > Palsa > Peat permafrost | place: Sweden: Abisko... | reverse complement strand
GTCCCAGACCTTCGAGCGCCGCGACGTTCCCTTGGGTCCCTTCACGTCGAGAATGACGACGAGATTGCCCGGCTCCTTGTAGCTATGGATCGGGTTTTGTTCGGTCGAGGATTCGCCGTCGCCGAAATCCCAGTGCCACGAGGTCACTTGCCCCACGGACTGGTCCTTGAAAGCCACCAGCCTGCGATCCATATCGACGACGTGCCAGGACCATAGGGCCTGGATCGGGGCCTGAAGCGAGGGCTCCATCGGCATGAGGCGGAAAGCGCACAACTCCGAGGCGTTTCCGTACATCGTGTGATGCCGCGAAAGATTCCAGAATCCATTGTTTCCCTTCTTGTTCACATCGTCGTAGTCGATGATGGCCGCGGACAGGCCGATGATCTTGTTCTCCCGAAGGACCGATTCGACGGCGCGCTGCGGGCCCTCAGGGCCCGCGTAGTCAAAAGGCGTGATCCAAAATTCCAGGACGAGCTTGCCGGATTGACCGGGTTCAAAATGGTAGGAGTAAGCGGCGTTCGCCCAGGGCAGTTCCTTGATCCAGGTGGGAGCGCCCCAGGCCATGCACCAGTCCTTGTCGCGCGCGGGCGTGAAGATGTGGTAGTTCTGCGCGTGAACGCCGTGCACGGCCCAATGCGCGTCGGCGTCGCTGATCCGGTCATCGGGAGCGGCGGCCGCCGTCCCGACCTCGGAAGGGATCCAAAACTCCTTGTGGCCTTTGTCGATCAACGGGCCGCCGGAAGCGTCCCCATCGACGACCAGTTCGAAGGTGTCGTTGTGGAGCCCCGGCAGGGCAAAGTCCCAATAGTCGTCATAGGCCTCATAGAGAAAGTAAAGGCGGTTGAGTCCCTTGACCCAGCCTACGCGCAGGCGCACATCCAGATTCTTGGGATCGGGGTGGGGGTGGTGCCCAGTGTCATCGACGAACTGGTCCATGTGGATCGTGTAGTCCTCGGGCACAATCGCCCAATCGTCGGTCTCGCCATCTATCCGCGGAATTTTGTCCGCGGGAAATTGGAAAATCTTGAAGGTGACGTCCGGGCGGTCGAGGGCGCGGGCTGCCGGCTGCGCGACGCAGGCTAGAAGGAGGGCGGCGAGGAGGGCCGCGCCGGGGCCCGGGATCTTCAGGCGCAACGGCGAGTCTTGAGTCATTTGGAAAAGGAACCGCTGAGAGCCTCGATCGGCGGATCAGCTCCCCGGGGAGTCGGCCCCTTGGAAGCGCTCGAGCTTGAAGCCGTCCACGTGCTCGACGCTCAGCGCCGGGCCATAGCTGGGCGGCGAATGCGGCGCCCAATGGACGGAGCAGTCGCGAAGGGTCACGCCGCGCGCGTCTCGGATATGATAGCCGGCGATCACGACGCCTTTCTCCTGAATGCCGAACTCACCCAGGTCGGTTCCGGGCCGCAGGTCAATCCGACTCGGCCAGGGTGTGGTTTTCGCGATCGAAACAGACACGTCGTCCAGCGTGATGTCCTGTGGAGTCGATGTCTCCGAACCCTGGATGAATACGCCCGCCTCGCCTTCTGCCAGGATGTGGGAGAACCGCAGTCCGGACACCGCCCCCACTTTGCCGCCCGGATGGCGCGGCCGGGCGCTCACAAAAACCGCTTCGGAGCCGCCCCACCACGCCTGGTAGAACAGGTTTGAGCGGATGACGATGTCGTGGGCGACGATATTCTCGACGCTTCCTTCGTCGCGCATGACGACGCCGATGCCGCGATGGCACTGGGGAATTACGCAGTCGGCGAAGACGATGTTGCGAATCACCCCCACCGTCTCTGTGCCAATCTTGAGGGCGCAGTCCTGTGTTGTGAGGACGCATCCGGTCACCACGATATTTTCGCAGGGGCCATAGCGGGCGAATTCCCGGCTGCTCTTCACCACAATCGCATCATCGCCGCATTCGATGGAGCAGTCGCTGATCCGCACATTTCTTGAGTGGTCCGGATCGACACCGTCGCAATTGGGCGCCTGGAGGAGATTGCGGATCGAAATGCCGCGGACGGCCACATCCTCGCATCCAGCCAGGTGCAATGTCCAAAAAGCGGAGTTGCGCAGGGTAATCCCGGTCACAAGCGCTTGATGGCAATCCTCGAATAGAATGAGCCTCGGGCGCCACGCCTTAGGCTCAAAGAAGGGCGGCTGAGTCGTCGCCATGAACGAAAGCCCCTGGCCGTCGATCGTTCCCCGGCCGGAGATCGCGATGTTGACCGCATGCCGCGCCCGAAGCAGGCAGGGCTCGCTGTAGTCCTCGCGGCGCGTGCTTCCGAGGATGCAGGAACCGGCCTCCAGCTGAAGGGTGACGTTTGATTTGAGTTCAAACGAGCCGGTCAGAAGCGTGCGCCCCACCGGCACCGTGACGGTGCCGCCCCCGGCCGCGGCTGCCGCATCGATCGCCTGTTGCAGGGCTGCGCGGTCATTCGCCACGCCGTCAAGGACGGCGCCGTAGTCGGAAAGGGACCGCGCCGGAGTCCGGGCGGCTCCTGCGACAGCTGGCGTTCCCATCGATGCGCCGGCCCCACCCACGACGATGGGTGCGACAAAGCCGAAGACAGCGAGGGCCGAAAGGAGCCGAATCATGAGGGGTGGGGATCCGGAACGGCTCGTTCCGGAATCGATGAGGCTGCTGGGGCCTTTCGACGGACACAAAGGGCACCGCCTCAGACAGTCTGAAATCCGCGCGCGGCAGGGGGCGCCGGACCCGCGATTGCTTCGTCTATTTCGATAGCGATGTGAATACGCGGCCGCGGCTTGCGACCAGCCTCCAGGCCTCGGCCTCATCCGGCCGGCCCCAGGAAGTATACAGTTGAAACAGACGGCGGCGCGCTTCGTCGAGCTCGTCCGGAAACGCAGGCGGCAGATGGGCGGCATTCCGTTCCAGACCACGGAAGCCGGCTGTCAGAAGAGCTTCGGCTTCCGCAAAGCGCCCAAGGCCGGCAACCGCTTCGCCGAGGCGGGTGCGGATCGCTTCGGTTCGCCAATCATCCGTATAAAGTTTCGAGCTCTTCGCCAGGGTGGGGCGCAGCAGGTCCTCGGCGGATTCCCAGCGGCCCTCGGCAAGATAGATGGTGCCGAGATGGGCGCAGAATCGAAGCGTTTCCGGATGTTCGGGGCCCAGGGTGCGCCGACTTATGGTTACGGTTTCCAGGGCTAGCTGTTCGGCCTCGGCGAACCGGGCCTCCGCATTGTAGACGAGTGCCAGATTGATCATCGTGGTCAACGTGTAGAGGTGCTCCGGGCCAGAGACGCGTTTGCGCGCGGCGAGGGCTTCCTGATAGAGTGTTTCCGCACCCTTGGGATCGCTTTGCATCATCCGCGCGAAGGCGATGTTGTGCACAACCGTCGTCGTATCGGGATGATCCGGCCCGGAAACGCGGCGCCGGATCTCCAGTATCTGGCGCAGCAACGCCTCCATCTGCGGAAACTTGCCGTTGATTCCGTATTCGGTCGCCAGGTTATTCATGAATACGAGCGTTTCGGGATCCTCGGCCCCCAATACCCGCCGGTGAATATTGTAGGCTCTCGAGATCAGTCGTTCGGATTCGGGGATACGCCCGGCCTTGGCCAGAACCAATCCCAGATTGTTCATCGCCCTCAGGGTGATCACATTTTCTTCGCCCAGTATCCGCCGGCCCGTCTCGACGACGCGGGAAAAGTACTGTTCCGCCTCGGCGAGGCGGCCCTCGTAAAAGTAGGTGGAGGCCAACGCGTCGATCGCGAGGAGGGTTTCCGGGTTCTCCGCGCCGCCCGAACCGCCCCCGGGTGCGCCTCCCTCCCGGAGCGCCAGTGTGCGTTCCAGCTGGCTGCGCGCGGCCTGGTAGTCGCCGATGGCAAAATAGGTTTCGCCGAGTGTTTGCCGGATGGCGGCTTCCACCTGGGGGCGTTTGGAAAAACGGACTGAGACTTTGGCGGCGGCTAGATCCAGCACCGTCCGAAGCCGAACCTCTCGGTCGGGCTGGTGGTTCGGCGATGCCTGCTCCAGCAGATCCTTTTGGAGGAACTCGGTGATGGCGCCGGCGGTGGCCGCCGCGTCATCGGCGGCCTTCCGGCTCCTATCGATGCGGAAGGCCACCACCGGGCCCCCGACCGCCAGAAGCAGAAGAATGACGCTGGCCAGAGTGAGCGAGGTGGCCGCGCCGGGCTTGCGGCGGCACCAACGGAGCGCTTGTCCGGCGGGGCCTACCCGCCGGGCTGTGATCGGCTCCCCGCGAAGAAACCGGCCAAGATCGTCGTGGAGGGCCTGTGCGGAAGCGTAGCGCAGCGACGGTGTTTTTTCCAGGCAACGCAGGATGATCGTTTCCAGGTCGCGTGGAATGGCGGGCACCAGAATGCGCGGGGCGATGGGCGGCAGCTGGACGATCTGCCGAAGGATTTCAGCGGTCGAGCCGCCTTCGAAGGGCGTTCGCCCCGCGGCGCTTTCGTAGAGCACGATTCCCAAAGCGTAAATATCGGACTGGGGCGAGGCTCGGTCGGCTCCCGAAAGGAGCTCCGGGGCGAGATACGCCGGCGTTCCCGCCACCTGTCCCGGCTCCGTGAGATCTCCCCGGCCCTCGAGCGCTCCGGCGAGTCCGAAATCGGCGAGATGCGGCTCGGCGGCCAGATCAAGCAGGATATTCGAGGGCTTGATGTCGCGGTGGAGAATTCCCGCTCCGTGCGCGTGCGCGAGCGCCCCTGCGAGCTTGGCCGCAAGTTCGGCGGCGGCGCGGGGCGCCATGGGGCGCCGGTCCAGAAGCTCCCGGAGGTTTCCTCCCTCGAGGAAGTCCATCGCCAGGTAGGTCGAGGGCCCGCTTCCACCGAGCGCGTGGACTGCGACGATATTGGGGTGCTGCAGTCGGGCGGCCGCCTGGCCCTCGCGAAGAAGGCGCTGCGACATCAGCGGATTCGCGCCATTGGAAATCAGCTTGAGGGCCACCAGACGGTCCAGCCGGCATTCCCTCGCCAGCCAGACCACACCCATGGCGCCTTCACCAAGCCGGTGCAGAAGTTCGTAACCCTCCACCGACCGCGCCGATTCGCGCAGCTCCGATGCGCCGCCGAGCGCTTGTTCCAGCGAGCAGCGGGGGCAGACCTCGGTGGCCGGGTCGTTCGACAGCGCAAGTCCGCAGGCTGGGCAATTCATGGGTTCATGCTAGTCCGGCCGCGCGAGCACCTCGATCAGGCGGCGGAGTTCGGCGTCGATGTCGTCGAGCGCGGAAACCGTATCCGCCACCTCCGCACGGATCAGCTCCCCGTAACGGCGCGAAAGGCGATGGAGGAACACAGCGATCCGATTCCGCGGCTGTTCGAGGCGCTCCACGAGCCGGTCATAATCGGCTGAGTTGGGAGCATGCGTGAGGTAGGGCCGAAGGGCGTCGTACCGGGCGCGGTTGCCTGCGCGCTCTTGTTCCTCGCTGAGCTGGTCCAGTGCGCTTTGGGTCACGCTCGTTGCCCAGGCCCTCTCGTACGCTTGGGAAGGATCGCTGGCCGCCGAGGCGAGGTTCTCAATCTGACTGATATCCCCGAGGCGAATGGCCGGGCCTCCGCGCTTTTGGGCCGTCTCGACTCTTCTGCGATTGGCCATGAAGTTCCGAAGGAGCGCGAGCAGGAAACCGCGGAAGCGGCCGCGCTCCGGACCCGCTTCCTTGAGCCAGGATCGGTCGAGAAGGTAGGCAAAGAAATCCTGGGTCGCGTCTTCCGCGTCGGCGGCGGCCAGTCCGCTGCGGCGCAAGAAGACATAGATGGGCTTCCAGTAGCGGCGGCATAGCCGATCGAGTGCCGCACCGCTGTCTTCGTCGCGCGTTGCCGAGAGGACGAGGCTCCATTGCGTCGTGGCAAACCCGGCCGAACCGGCGGTCTTGGACGTTGCGAGAGCCTCCTGCATCTTGCGGGAATCGTGGCCCGCGGCAAAAGGATCGTCAACGGCCTGCGCCGTGTGGGCCGTTTTTTGACGGTCTGGAGGCGGAGTTCCTCGGCTAAAATCGCCGCTGAGCGATTTCATGTAATCACGGTGGAGATTCTTACCATAACTTGATATGCCGCTTCCCATGCTTTCTCCCCGACGACCCCTTAATGGCAAGCCATTGATCATCAACCTACTGGCCAGGCGCCTACCCCTCTTGTTGGGTTTTTTTATGATCGTTCCGACGGCGCTCCCGCAATCGCTGTTCCTCACGGCCAAGGATGCCTACTATATTCAGACAAGTTCGAGCGCTCCTTCGCCGGGCACTTCGATCGGACTTCCCGCTTATTTCGTCTCAATCCAGACCCCGGCGGCCGCAACGGTCACACCCCCGGGGCTCGCGCTCATTTCGGTCCCGTTCAGCACAAACAACAACGACTACGAACTGGACGGCGCCTTCGCGACCAAAGCGGCCCTGGACGCTGCGTATCCAAATGGGAACTATGTAGAGAATGCCAGCGGATTTGCTGCGGTCACGATCGGCCTCGTCGGGGACCTCTATCCCAGCGTGGTCCCCCAGGTGACGAGCGGAGGAACCTGGCAGAATAATATCCTCGTCGTGAACGCGAGCCAGAGCGTCACGCTTAATCTCAGCACGTTTACGGGGTACACTTCCACCTCGGGGGGCCAAGTGGCCGGATTGGAGAAGTTTCAGCTCCAAAGCCAAACGAGCCTGGACAACGTCAATATCAACCAGCAGATCGCCACGCAGGCGGTTGCCGGGCTCACCCAGTCCTCGACACCGTTCACTTCGTACACAATTCCGGCGGGCACCCTGAAGGCCGGCCTATTCTATCAGGTGCAATTCTTTTTTGACTCGATCGTCGTGCTCAATACGACCGCCATATCCGGGTCGGTGATCGTTGGCTACTACGCGAACGTGATGCAGCTTTTTATCGCGGCCCAGGCTCCCACTCCTCCGGCGGTTCCGACGATCACCGCCCAGCCGGTGAACGTCACCGGCTCCCTTGGCTCCAGCATCACCTTTATTGCCAATTACAGTCCCTCCAGCCAGCAGAACACGAGCACTCCCACGGTGTTCATATGGTATTTCAACGGCCAGCAGATCAGCAGCGGCAGCAAATACAGCTACGGCACCAACGCCAATCTGACGGTCAACAACATCAGCACCTCAGACGTGGGCACCTACCTCCTGTTGATCCTCAATAGCTCCGGCTTGGTGGCGGCGAACCCGGTGACGCTGTCGATCGGAGCCACGACCGGCCTGCCGGTCATTTCCGCGCAGCCGAATTCAGTCACCATCAATGGCAGCGGGGCGGGAACCACCGTGGCCTTCACCGTGGCGGCGAGCAATGCGACCAGCTATCTATGGAAAATCAACGGCCTGAGTATAATTCAGAGCGGTGCGTCCGGAGTGACGAGCCCCACGCTTCTCATCTCCGGCGCGAATGGTCTCAGTGCGGGCAGTTACACTTGTGTGGTGAGTAATTCCGCGGGCTCGGTCACGAGCAGTCCTGCGACTCTGACGGTTGTCTCGACGACCAACGCGGGCCGGCTGACCAACCTGTCGACGCGCGCCCAAGTCGGAACCGGCGCGAATGTCCTGATTGCGGGCTTTGCGCTCGGGGGCGCGGGAACTTCGGGAACGAAGCCGATGCTGATCCGTGGTTCGGGACCGGCGCTGACTGCTTTTGGGGTTTCTGGCGCGCTGCCCGATCCGCAGCTGACCCTCCTGCTGGGCTCCACGACGGTGGATTCGAATGCGGGATGGAGCACCAACGCCACGGCGGCGGCGCAGATCACCGCGGCGGACACGGCGCTGGGCGCCTTTGCACTGACTACCGGCAGCCTGGATTCCGCGCTCTATGAAAGCTCGCTGGGGCTCAATACCTATTCCGCGCAGATCGCGGGGAAGTCCGGGGACTCGGGCGTGGCCCTCGCGGAGGTCTACGACGCAACGCCTGCCGCCTCCTACACGCTGGCGACGCCTCGCCTGACCAACCTGTCGGCGCGCGTGCAGGTGGGCACGGGGGGGAATGTGCTGATCGCCGGCTTCGCCATCGGCGGGACTACGGCGAAGACCGTTCTCATTCGGGCGTCCGGACCGGCGCTGGTTCCCTTCGGCGTAAGCGGTACGCTCGCTGATCCGCAGCTCCAACTCTTCAATGGCTCCGGCGGCCTGCTAGCCGCCAATACCGGATGGGCCGGCAATGCCCAGATCGCCGCCGCCGCCGCCCAGGTGGGTGCATTCACCTGGACAAGCCCGACCAGCGCCGACTCGGCCCTTTTGGTCACCTTGATGCCCGGAACGTACTCAGCCCAAGTAGCCGGCGCAATCGGCGACACCGGCGTGGCGCTGGCCGAGGTTTATGAGGTGCCTTAAGGCGTAAATCTCGCGGAATCTGATCGGGCGCCGCGCTGGGTTGGGATTGACCGGATTCATACACGTGTCTGAGTTGTCTCCTTGCGGAATCGCCGCTCGTCCACCCATGAATTCACTCAAGCGTTCGCCGCTATCCGCGGCGGGGTTTAATCTCGTTTCCTTGCCGCTGGTATTCCGCGCCGGTTTGGCTCTCGCCGCTGCCGCCGCCGTTTGGCCGGGGCGCGCCCTCCGCGCCGCTTCCATCGAAGAGTACATCGCCCAGGCGCCCTTCCCTATGCCTTCGGTTCCCGTGCCGGTGTTCGCGAATCGGACGTTCGCCATCACCGACTACGGAGCGGTGGGCGATGGTCAGACCCTCAATACGGCCGCCTTTGCCAAAGCGATCGACGCGTGCGCCGCCGCGGGCGGCGGCCACGTTGTTGTTCCTCCCGGCCTATGGCTGACGGGGCCTATCGCGCTCAAGAGCCGGGTCGACCTCCATGCGGAGCGAGGCGCCCTCGTCCAGTTCACCTCCGACCATGCGGCCTATCCCATGGCCACTCGCGAAGGACGCGGCTTTGTCACCACTTCCCCGATCACCGGGGTGGGCTTGAAGAACATAGGCCTAACGGGCGAGGGTGTCTACGATGGGGCGGGGGAGACTTGGCGTCCCGTAAAGAAGGAGAAGACCACGGAAGCCCAATGGAAGGCGTTTCTGGCCAAAGGGGGAGCCACCAGCGGTGAAGGTTCCATTTGGTGGCCGACCAAGGAGGCGATGGACGGCGAGGACACCATCGCCGAGCTGGCTCGGAAGACCGAGCACCCTACGGCCGAGCAAGTGCTTCCGACCCGCGATTTTCGCCGCCCGCATCTGGTCTACCTGGCCGATTGCGAGAACGTGCTCCTCGAGGGCGTGACCCTGCGGAATTCCCCCATGTACGTCTTCTGCCCGAACCGCTGCGTCAATCTCACCGTGCGCTTTGTGACCATCTTCAACGAATGGTGGGCCCAGAACGGCGACGGGATGGACATCGGCTCCTGCGAGAATGTGGTCATCTATCGCTGCAATGTGAACGCGGGCGACGACGGGATCTGCATGAAATCGAGCGCCCCCAATCCCTTGGGTGGGAAGGCGGGACTCGAGAACGTGATCGTCGCCGAGTGCACCGTGTACCATGCGCATGGCGGATTCGTGATCGGCAGCAACACCGACGCCGGCATGCACAATCTATGGGCCACCCATTGCGACTATGTCGGCACCGACGTCGGAATTCGCGTCAAGAGCGGCCTTGGCCGGGGCGGCCTCGTGCACGATGTCTTCATCGATCATATTTTCATGAAGGACATCGCCAACCAGGCGATCCTCTTCGACACGTTCTATGAGAACGCTCCCGCCAGCGCTGCGACGGACCGCGCCAAGCCCGTGAAGAATGCCTCCAAGGTGCCGGAATTCACCGGCTTTCACATCAGCGAGCTCTATTGCCACGGCGCGGGCGAGGCGATCGCGATCACGGGCCTGCCGCAACAGGCGGTGCACGGCATCACGATCGCCAACGCGGTCATCGAGGCGAAAAAGGGAATGCACGCCACCGACGCGGCGGACATCACTCTCACCCACGTGCGTATCCTGACACCGGAGACGCCGGTCGTGACGCAGAAGCGCACAACCGGCATCCGGTTCATCGACTGAGCGAACCGTTGTGGCCGTCCGGCACCACACGCTGCACGTGGCCACTCGCGGGCCCGGAACCTACGAGGTCACAGGCGAGGTGGCCGGTTTCCTCAGGCAATCCGGCCTGCGGTCCGGCCTTGCGTCGGTTTTCTGCCCGCACACCAGCTGCAGCCTGGTCCTGATGGAGAACGCGAGTCCCGAGGCCCGCGAGGATCTGGAGCGCTTCCTTGCCCGTCTCGTGCCGCCGAATCCGGCATTCGCCCACAACCTCGAAGGGCCCGACGACATGCCGAGCCATATCAAGATGGCGCTCACCCGGTCTTCCGAGAATCTGCCGTTTGAAGACGGCCGCCTGCTTCTGGGCACCTGGCAGGGGCTTTACCTTTGGGAGCACCGAACCGCCCCGCACCGCCGGGAGCTGAGGGTAACGCTCATCGGAGAGTGAAGTTGCGGCAGCGGCGCGGTCTTGAGGGCACGGGGCCCATTATCAACGCTCGCGTAGAACTGATCCACCGATGCCTGCGGTGGGTCTCCTCACACTCCGGCCAGAGCGCTGCCGATTGAGTTGAAGTGTTCATATTCAAAAGATTGATAGGTAGCGTGTTATGCTATACCTGGCCTTGGCGGTGGTCTAATTGCCAGTCACAAGCGAATATTCAATTAGTTAAAATCAATATTGACATATCAAAACACGAACGCCTTAAACGTGCCCATTCCAGCAGCGGTGAACCCCGTCGACTCCAATTTGAGATGTCCGAGCTGTTCCGGCCCGCTGAGGCCAGCGCTGCTGGCGTGCGACCATTGCGGGATCACCGTCGAGGGTCCTTTTCGGCTGAACGAATTTGCGACCATGGAGCCGGACGATCTGCACTTCCTTCGCATCTTTATTCGGTGCGAGGGACGCGTGCGCGACATGGAGTCGGCCCTGGGGCTGAGCTATCCCACGATCCGAGGCCGGATCGCGGATCTGAAACGCCGTCTTCACGGGGACGAGGCCGATGGACAGCCGCGCCCTTCCAAGCTCGCTTCCGAACCGCCGCCCCCCGAACCGGCTCCGCCTCCGGATCCACCCCCGCTGAAGGCGACCAAGAAGGCGGCCCAGCCCGGCCGCCCGGTGCAGCCGCGCATGCCTACCGGCGAGGTGCTCGATCTCCTTCATGCTGGCCGAATCTCCTTCGACGAGGCCATGGCCCGCCTGAAGTCCTCCAGTCCTCCCGACCGCTCTCCCCCCTGACAACCCACATTCCCGAATGAAAACCGAAGTCCAGAAAATACTCGAAATGCACAAGGCCGGCAAGATTACCGACGAGCAGGCAGCGGCCCTTCTAGAGGAAGTCGTTCGCGGCGCATCGGCCCGGCGCACGTCCGCCAGCTTTACCGATCCGATTGTCGGGGTCCTTCAGGGCACCTGGCATCGATTCTTCGACCGCGCGTGGGAATCGACCTCGGCAACCTCGGGATCATTCACAAGCGACCTGCGCGACAATGCGATTCACATGTCGCAGTTCGACTCGCCCAGCGGCGAAGGCGCCGTTTTTACCGGAAATGAGGTACGGATGTCGGTGATCCGTAAGGTGCGGCTGGAGCGTTCCCGAATGACGGGAAGCCACATCAACGCGAGCAAGCTCGAAGAGCTTCGCCTAGTGGATAGCGCTCTTGTCGATGCGCGCATTCATGCCAGCTCGGTCGAGGACCTGGCCCTGGATCATTCGGAGATTCTTGGCTTGGAGGTTTTCACGTCGAAGTGCTCCAAGATCGCCCTATCCGGTGGAAGCACTCTGGAGGCGGTCAAATTTCGAGCCTGCTCGGTCAAGGATCTGATGCTTGCCGGCGGCTCGGCGTGGCGGACATCGCAGGCCAATGCCGCGTCGCTCTCGGCGGTTCGCCTGGACCACTCCGAGATCGTCGACGCGGAACTTAATGGCGTGCAACTCTCGGACGTGAGCCTCGAGGGCTGCCATTGGCACACGCTGATTTCGCGCGGTCTGAAATGGCAGGATGCGGCGTTCGTGAGAACCGATCTGGAGGACGTCCATTTTTCCGCCGGCGACGAATGGAGCGGCCGGAGGCGTCCCTGGATCGGGGTGCGCGTGGAAGATTGCCACCTCACCAAGGTCCACTTCGCGGACTGCGAGCTTACGGGCACAACATTGCGCAATCTCACCCTTTCCGAGGCGAAGCTGCGCGGACTCAACCTCTCCGGGCTCACGCTCGACGGAAACGAGGCGTTTGAGCGCGCCGCCTCCCTTCAGCGGGCCTAAGCCTCCGGTGTGGCTTGCCGCGCCGAACGCTCCTCCTTTACCTCCCCTTTCCCCTCCCTCCCTTCAGCCTATGAGCACTTCTCCAGATAATCTTCCGGGCTCCTCCGCTCCCGCGATTCCGGCTCCCGCCGGATACATTGACCGCGCCTATCAGGCGCTTGCCAACCTGGGCCTCGTTCCGGCCAAGGAAAACGACCACGCCGCGGTGCTCGCCATCGTCGCCGACGTCAGCTCGGTCGACGAAACGCGGGCGCTCCTCATCGCCCGCACGCTTCAAGCGGAGGGCACCTTTAACAGCGTTGTCCGCGACCAGATTCAGGCGACCAAAGTGGGTGAATCCTACGAGCGGATCGCCAAATCCTTCGATACGGTGATCGCTGACGCCCGCGCCATGCTGGTCCAGGCGAATACCGAAGGGAAGGCGACGCTGGGTCAGAAATTCTCGAATCTGACCATGAAGCTGACGCGCGGCTCGATTCACGACCGGTTCATGAAGATTCGGCGCGATTTTGACGATGTGTCGAAGCGCACCGGAGACGCGCTCGCTCGCGAGAAAGCGGTGATTGGCGCCTACCTTGATTACCGAGGGGCGCTGAAGCAGGCCGAGACCGCCGCGTATGGCATGCTGGCCCTCCAGGAGAAAAATCTAGCCGACGCGCGCGCGGCCTATCAGGCCAAGGTGACCGCGGTGGATGCGGCACCCGAGGGTGAGGTTCGGGCGAACGCCCAGCTTGCGCGCGACGAGTCGAAGACCGCCTTCGATGACGCCCAACGCCGCTTCGATCGGATCAAGAAACTCGCGGACAACCTGAAGGTGGCCTACAGCGTGGGAGAGGCGGTTGTCGCCCGCCTGTCACAGGGCCACGCGGTGAAGGAGAATGTTTACGACCAGGCGGTCACCTTTTTCTCCACCAATGAGAGTTCGTTTACGGCCCTCGATGCGACGCTTACGCAGACCGCGGGCTTGCACGAGGTGACTGAGGCGACCAAGGCATTGGAGCGGGGAACGGAGAAGGCGCTTGAGGCGGTGGCGGAGGTCGGGACTTCCGTGCAAGAGGCCGGCCTTCATGTCGCCTATGGCGCGACGGTGCGCGCGGAATCGGTCAAGAAGCTGATCGACGCGGTCGTCGAATTCCAGGCCAAGTCCATCCAGATCGCGGCGGAGGAGCGCGCCAAGGCAACCGAAAACGCGAACCTCATGGAGAAGTACGTTGACGACGGGAAGCGCCGGTTCTCCGAACTCGTGGCAGCGGCGCCGCTTGCACGCACCTAATTGGCAACGGTTGAATCCGCCGGCATGACAGCCGACACTCCCAAGGCCTCCTTTGAGGAGGTTCTCGCCGCGATGGGCGAGGTCGACCGACTGCGCAACGAGGAAGAAATCCTCGGGCGCGAGGCGGCCGGTCCCGAACGCAAACAGGACGTGGCTCGCCGCCTGCGGGAAGCCTATGCCGCGCAGGGCACCCAGGTCGATGACGCCACGATTCAGGCAGGCGTCGAGGCGTATTTCGACCGCAGGCTCCGGTTTGTGCCGGGGAGGGACGGCCTAGCGCGCTTTCTGGCGCTTGCCTGGGTGCATCGAGGCGCGGTTGCTGCGGCGGTGGCAGCGGTGCTCATTTTTATCGCGGCCGGTGTCGCGGCTCGGCATGAGCTGGTCGTTGCCCAGCGCAACGCGGCGACGGCCCGTGCCGAGGAGGCGATCAACCTGGCCAAGCAAAAGGCCGATGAGGTGCGCCAGACCGCCCGCCGACTCGCCGAGTTCGAGACGCTCTCGGTGGAAGTCCGCGGCGTGGCGAAGGATCCAGCGGCCGATGGCCGGATCGCCGAGATCACGGATGCTGGCCGCGAGGCGGCGTCCAACGGCGACAGCGCGGGATTGGAACGCAGCGACCGGAAACTCCGCGCCTTGCTGGCGGAATTGAGAAGCACCTTCGAGGTGCGGATCGTCGACCGGCCGGGCCAGTATACCCGGCTGTGGTACTACGCCAATGGGAACCGCCAGCGGCGTCTCTACTACGTGGTGGTCGAGGCTGTGGATCCCGAGGGGCGTCCGGTCGTCCGCGAGATCGTTGGCGACGACGATCACTCGACACGGCGTGTTTCGGTATGGGCCGAGCGTGTCGACCAAGCCCTGTACGACCGAATTGGCGCCGAGAAAAGCGCGGGAGCCATCGCTGACCCGGTGTTCGCGCGCAAACGCTCCGGCTGGCTCAGCCTGGACTACCGCGAAGGGCCGAAGGCCGATGGGAAAGCGGACGCGGCCAGCGGGCGGATCAACCATTGGCAATACGGAGGCTGAACCATGCCGACTGTAGCTGGCAGAGACTTTGTGCGCTGCTTCTCTGAAAAGGAACGTTCGGTGGAAGGGACGCTCGCGCTCATCGATTCCCGGATCGTGGAGCAGGAAGGCGCGATCGCGGCTGCGAATCGCACCCGTGAAGAGGGCTATGCCCGGCTGGCCGCGCTCTATTTGGATCATGCGACCGAGGCTTTTGGTCCGATGTCCGAGGTGAGCCGAGACCTTCAGGGCCTCTTCGCCAAGCGGATCGAACGGCGCACGCAGATCGACGGCGATATTGCCAAGGCCCGGGCGCAGCGTGACGCCGCGCAGGCCGATCTGGAGCCGGCCCGCGCCAAGGCCGGCGCGGCCGAGCGGGAGCGTGACGCCGCCCGGGCGCGGTCAGCCGAACAGCTCGCCTTGGACGCCAAGGGCCGGCAGCTCGCTGAGGATGCGAAGGCGCTGATCGACGCGCACCGCGAGGCTGAGGCGGGGCTTGAGCCCTTGAGAAAGGAATGCGCGGCGAAGCTCGCAGCCTACGAGGATGATGCCCTCTTCCGTTACCTCATCCGCTCGTCTTACAGGTCGGATGGCTACCGCCGGAGCGGGTTTGCGGCACGGGTCGACGATTGGATCGCTGGAATTGCCCGTTGGGAATCGAATGGGCGAAGCCATCCGGTGCTAAGGCGGCTTCCCGAGTATTCGCAGAAACGGGCGGACGATTTGAAAGCGCGGGCTCTTGCCGCCAAGGCCCGGGTGGATGTTGCCCAGCGCGAATTCGACGAATCCCACGACGTGCCGGGCCTCTCGGCGGCGTCGGTCCAGGCGTCGGGGGAGGTCGCCCGCCTCATTGAGTTGGTTGCTCGGATCGAAAAGGACCTGGCGGCGCTCGAGAATGAGCGCCGGCAATTGGAGAACTCGACCGATCCGTATTTCGCCAAGGCGAAGTCCCGCATCCGGGAAGTGCTCGAGAGCGATACGATCGTGGCGCTTCGGGAGCGCGCGCGCGCCACGCCCGAGCCCGACGACGACCGGATTGTGGATGCCATCGAGGCCGCGGAGGCGGCGATCAATGAGGGGCGGCGCGTCCTCAAGTCCACCAAGGCCGAACGGATGGCCCGCGAAGCCGAGATTGTGCGGGTGCGGGAGGCCCATCGTCAGTTTGAGAAGCGGTATACGGGTACGTACGACCGCTTCGAACCCGGGCTGAACCTCGATCAGCTCCTCACCGGCTACATCGCCGGCTCCGTGGCTCAGGACCTATTTTGGTCGAGCGTGCATCGGTCGTACGCCTATTCGGCTCCGATGGCCGACCCCAATTCCGCTTTCGGCGGATCCGGGGGGGGCATGGGGTCCGGTGGCGGGATGGGATTTGGCGGCGGCGACTCGGGCTCTTCGATCAGTTTCGGCGGCGGAGATTCGGGCGGCGGCTCGAGTTTTGGAGGGGGCTCGTGACGGCTGATCCTCTTCTCCGACTGCGCGCATCTGCCGCCTGTGGCGCGTTCCTCTCCCCCTTTCTTTGCCGTTCCTAGCAATCGTTCCTAGTCCCCCCATCCATCATGCTTCCACTAGCCTTCGTTCCCGCCAACATCGTCTCATCGGCCACCCTCGCCGCGATTTATGTCGTCCTTGGGGTCGTCCTCATGGCCGCCGCCTTCTGGATCTTTGATCTCCTGACTCCGGGATCTCTCCAGAAGGAAATTTTCGTCAACCGCAATGTCGCAGCCGGCGCGCTCGCGGCGGGCGTCATGATCGCCATAGGGATCGTGATCCACGCGTCGTTTCAGTGAAGCGCTCAGCGCAAGTACGCCTGCTGGTCACCACCTCCCTTCTGGCGCCCCTTGCCGGATGCTCCCAAGGGGGCCATCCGCCCGGGCCGGCGCAGGCCTCCGGACTCGTTGCTGGCGGCGGAGATGACGTGACGTTCGATCCCACCCAAACCTACGCCAATAACGCGTACGTTCCGGGCCTCGGCTATTACCATGCGGCCAGCCAATGGTGGTACCCGTATCCTGTAAATTATTACATGCCCGGATTCGGCTACTTCTGGGGCGGCTCCTGGTACGGCCGCCCGCGGGTGATCGTGGTCCCGATCTCCGTGCCCGATTCGTCGCGGTCGTACGCCTGGTTCACTTTGCGCGGCTATTCGCCGCCGCGCGGCGCCGCGACCAGCGGCTGGGCCTCCTCGTTCGCGGGGCGCGCTGGGCCGGTGGGAGTCTCGCCGCACGCGGTTGGAGCCGGCCAGTCGGGCATCGGCCGCGGCGGGTTCGGAAGCTCACGCCATGGGGGATTCGGCCACAGTGGAGGAGGGTAAGCGCGATGAAACGGCTTGTCCTCAGCCCCCGTCCTAACTGGGAGGCGCGTGTGGCCGAACAGGGAATCTCGTTCGCCTGCGTGGACGGCAAGCCCTACTGGGACGAGAGCGCGGCCTACGAATTCACGGCGGCCGAGATCGATCGGATCGAGGCAGCCACCAACGAGCTGCATCGCATCTGCCTGGAGGCGGGCCAAACGATCGTCGACCGCCGCTGGTACGATCGCCTGGGGCTGCCGCCGGCGGCGATCCCTCTGATCGAGGCTTCCTGGGAGGCCGATGAGCCCAGCCTCTACGGGCGGTTCGATCTGGCCTGCGATGGGGAGGGCGCGATCAAGATGCTCGAATATAACGCCGACACGCCGACCGCGCTGGTCGAAGCGGCGGTGGCGCAGTGGTACTGGCTGGAAGACCTTTATCCCGGCTGCGATCAGTTCAATTCGCTTCACGAGCGCCTGGTGAAGGCCTGGCGCTTCTACGCCGACAAGACCGGCGCCGAACGCATCCACTTGTGTGCCCTGCGCGAGAGCCTGGAGGACAACCAGACCATCCTCTACCTCGAGGACACGCTGCGCAGCGCGAAGATCGCCTGCGCCCGCCTGCCCGTTGAGGACATCGGATGGGATGGCCAGCGATTGGTCGATTGGGACGCCGAGCCGATCGCGCACCTCTTCAAGCTGTACCCATGGGAATGGATGCTCCACGAGGAGTATGGCCCTCACATTGCGGCTTCCGGCGCGAGGTTCCTGGAGCCCGCGTGGAAGATGCTCCTTTCCTCAAAAGGCCTGCTCCCGATTCTTTGGGAGTTGTATCCCGATCATCCAAATCTTCTGCCGGCCTACAGAACGGAGGACGCGAAGCTCGGAGGCAATTTTGTCCGCAAACCCCTCTTCAGCCGAGAGGGCGCCAATGTGGAGATCCACCGCGGCGGGGTTTGCGTCAACCGAACTGAGGGGCCTTATGGCGAAGAGGGCTGGGTCTGGCAGGCCATCGCAGGCTTGGCCGAGTTCGACGGGCGGCGCCCCATTCTAGGATCCTGGGTGATCAACCACGAGTCGGCCGGCATGGGCATCCGGGAGGACGCCCAGCCCATCTCGACGAACAACAGCCGGTTCATCCCTCACCTATTCAGGGATTGAGCACCGGTCTTAGAGTTTGACCGAATTGTTGAGAGTGGTGATCTCCTCAAGCTTGCCTGCGGGATCGAGTTCGACGCTGCCGCCCTCGATGGTCGTGCCGGCCGGAAGTTTCAGGCGGACCTCTTTGGTCTTCGGGAACAGGTCGACCGGCGGGGCAATCGGCGGCACTTCGGAGGTCGCCACAATTCGCCCGGCATGGTCACGGAAGGCGAGGGTGGTGGCGGGAGTGGTGATCGAGCCCAGGTTGTGCACGAGAACTTTGAGCTCGCGGCCTTCAATCTGGACGTCTTCGCGAGCGATTCCGAGGTCGGGCCTCTTCCAGTAGGGAGTTCCCGGCGTCTTCAATTTGAAGGTGAGCACGGTGGTGGCGTGCGGCGCGAGGGTGAGTTCGAGCGATCCGGAACGCTGGAGGAGCGCCGTGCGCGTCTCGATCGCCGTGTCTGCGTCGTCCTTGTTATCGCTGCTGAGGCCTTGGGTGATTTCCCAAATGCCCGGGTCAATATTCCAGGTGCTCATGGTGGCGTGCACCGGCAAGTCCGCGAGGGTGTAGGCGATCACTTTGAAGGAGGTCGGCGTCGCGATGGGGACCAGGATTCCGACATCCTGGTCGGTCGAAGGGGCGTGGAAATCCCAGCTGACTACGTTGCCATCGATGGTTCCGCCGCGGACCAGGGCGATGCCTCCCAGCCGCGCGCGCTGAAGTTCCGTATAGGGCATTCCGATGCGGTCGATCCAGAGGCTGCCTTCCGTGTCGATGTACTTGAGGAGTTCGCATTCGTCGACTTGGGAGGTGTAGAGCTCCTCCAGGTACTTCTTGTCGCCGCTGACCTGCCACTTGAAATGGTTGACCGAGGACGCTCTCAGGGCCGTTTGGCGGGGGCTTCCGCGGCCGTCAAAGGCGCTGCTGGGCGGGCGCGCGCCATTGCGGGCCACGGGCGCCGGCACGCCCGCCGACCCTGTTGGGGCTGCGGCCTCGGCTGCGCGGCGCCCCTGGCCCCGTCCTTCGCCACCCGCAAGAATCCTTGGGCCGAAGGTGGAGCGAAGATCGAGGATATCGAGCGCATCGGCATTGATGGCCGTGATTCCGGGCACGCCGCCATCGAAGAGCGGGTCGAGGTACTTGTGGTCGCCGGTCCACATATAGGAGGTCCAGAACATCGGCCAAATGGTGGATGCCCGCGTGGAGACCGCCTCTCGATCGGTCTTGAACTCGATTGCCGAGGGAAGCGAGTAGCGGCCCGCCGCGTCGGCCTTGCGATGGGCCAATAGGCTGTCGGCGAGCTCGAGCACGACCTTCTTTGCGCGAGGATTTCCGTTGTAGTCAACGAGCAGTTCGCCGGGCTGGAGCACGAGGTAGGAGGCTGGCTTCGACCATCCCCAAACACCATCCGTGGCCATCTTCTTGCCGTTGTAATACGCCGTCATGATATGGCGGTGTCCCGCTGCGTTGACGCCGGTGATCCACTCGACGCCCCGCTGGGTCTCCATCGCGCGCTCGATGAGCGTCGGATTTCCGTGATCGAGAATGAGCGTTTCTCCCAAGGCCTCGATGCCCTCCTCATAGCTGTGGAGTTCATCGGCCTGGATTGTCGGGAGCCCGTTGGTGAACATTCCATTCTTGTAGCAGGCGTCCAGCAGGGCACGCACCGACGCCCTCAGTTTTGCCGGATGCGCGCCCATGAAGGCGACTCCGGGCCACATGTTGGTGAAGTCATCATCGTCCGAGATGCCGCCGCCGAAATCACCAAATGGCACCTGGCGGTGGTCAATATACCACTCGACAAAACGCTGCACCCGGCCGAGCAGATCGACCTGGCGGAAGGCCCAGAGTGGAACTCCGGGCGGCGGATTCGGATGCTTGTACTCGGGCATTTTGCCCGTCACCCCGTCGGCATAGTAATCGCGGCCGGGCGAATGGTCGGGGTCGACCCGCATGAGATCGCCAATTTCCGCCTCGAAGCGCACCCAGGTGTTGAGCTTCGAATTGTGGGGATGCTCCTCGACGAGCCACGCGTAGCTGTCTCGCGCCTGCGTGAAACGGTCGAGCTCGTGTTCGGCCAGTGCGGCGGCGCGCGGCTTAAAGACGACCCGCACTTCGGCCCCCGCGAGAGAAGATGGGCCGAATTCACCGCTTGCCGAGGCGATGGTGAGGTAGAGCGCTTTGCCGACGGGGAGGATGCGGTCGCGCAGGTCGAGCCACAGCGTCTTCGCCTCGCCCGGTTTCACGCTGAAGCTGAAATCCAACGCGTTGCGGTACGTCCAAAGCGGATCCTTGACCTGGATATTTACGGGGATGAGACCGCCATGGGTCGGCTTCACGTGGAGTGCCGGCAGGTCGATCGCGATTCCGTCCAAACCGCCGTCGACGGCGTCAAGCTGGTAGCCCTTCACGCTCGATTCGTTCGGAATCAGGATATGAACGATCGGCATTCCGGCGGCGGCCCCCATGGCCGTTCCTGAGGCGGCGGCGGAGCCATCCGTGGAGGGGCTCGTTCCCGCGGGCTGGGCGACGAGTGTGGCCCGTTCGTCCGCCGCATAGCGGCCATCGATGAAGGACATCAGGGCGTCGAGACTGGGGCCGCTTGGAGAAACCGCGGCGAGGTGGTAGGAGAGCTTGAGGCTGCCTTCGGGCTCGCGGCCGGGGACCACGTTGTAGGCCACCAGCTCGCCGATCGGCTGCTCCTGCTCGACGTTGTTGAATCGGATTTTGCCGCCGTTGAGCGGCGTGGAGAAGCGGTGGAAGGTGCGCTCCTGACCTTTCGGGCGCTCGAAAAGCAGCTGCCGCGCGGGGGCGTCATTGGCGTCGTCGGTATTGAGGCGGCTCATCGAGCCCCAGGCCGCTCCGGAAATCTCAAGATGATTCCACGGCTCGTTGGGCATGATGAAGGTGATCGTCTGCCCGCTCTCCACATAACAGTCCCAATCGGGCAGCTGGAAGTAATCATTTCGACCGGGCAGGCGCGACCGGTTGTACATTCCCGGCCACGTCGTCTCGCGAATCCCGTCGGTCGCCTTCCACCACCAGCGCCCATGGTCGTAGGCATCGAGGATTTCCACTTTGTGCACGCTGATGGCGGAGCCTTCGAGGTAGGGTGGGGGATCGTCGGCCCGGTTCCAACCATAGCGGTAATACCATTCGTCGCGCCAGCGGGGATCGTCGAGGCTTCGGGCGGGAAGCGGTTTTAAGTCGGTGAGCGCGGTTCCCTTCGCCAGAGTCGCGATCTGTCCGGCATCGAGCGCCCGGTCGTACATGCGGACTTCATCGATGTCGCCGCCGCGGACATAGTTGTAGTCGCTCTGGACGTTGTGTGGGCTGATGATGCGCGAATGGGGCCCAAATTGGTCGAGGCCCGTGTACAGGATGGCCTTCGAATCCTTACTGCCGGCCAGCTTGCCGTTTATGTAAAAACGAATGCCCTGGGTCTCATCCCACGCAAGAGCGAGGTGGGTCCATTGTTTTGGACCGGGAAACGGCTGGAGCGGCACGGAGACTCGGATGCGCGAAAGGCTTGCGTCGGTCACCATCGCGTCGAAGCCGTGCCCATTGTAGTCGATGCGAAGCCAGACCATGTCCCACGTCGAGCTGTCCGCCGGGGCGATGCGAAAGACGGGGAATTCCGTCGGGCCGACCGGATCGCGGGAGCGCCAAAAGAATGACAGGGTGCCGCGCTCCGCGTAAACATTCCCCGGCGCCCAATAAGCGAGGCGCTGGGTATTGCCGGCGCTAAGCCCGGCCCCTTTGGCGCCGTCGGGTATCTGCGTGATCTCCGCCTCGAAGTTGGGGGTCCCGGTTCCCGGGAACGCGACATCTGCGGTGGTTCCCTTTTCGCCGGAAAGGTAGAAAAGAAGCCCCGGCTCCGCCGGGAGAGAGGAAGCCGAAGCTTCGGCGGCGGACAGCGGGGCGGAGGACGCCGCCGCGCAGGCGGCGAGCGCGCAGCCGATGCAAACGGACGGAAGGAGGGGATGACGTATCGAGAACATGGAGACGCAGGGAGGCGGGGTTTACGGGACCGGGCTAAGAAGACACGTGTCCTAACCCTGCGCCGGAACGGGGTCAATCAGAAGCGGCCCATGCGAATCTCAAAACGCCGATTTGGACGGCTCGCCCACCTCGATCTTGGCGGCTTCGGGAAGCCCAAGGGTCGCCGCGTGGCCGCGCGAGAGGTCGCAATAAACCACTCCGCTGGCCCGGTCCCGCCTGGAGACGCGGACCCTCGCTCCGGGCTTGAGGCCGGATTGCTGCACGAATTCGAGAAAAGCGGGCGTCTGATCGGCGATCCGCGTGACGCGAAGGGATTTGTCGGAGGGGCAGGTGGCCAGCGTCGTCGAACCACGCGCGGGGAAGAGTTCCGCGGTGGCACCGGGAATCGGGTCGCCATGGGGATCGCTGGAGGGGTGCCCGAGCAGCGCGTCTATGCGTTCCAGGACGCCGTCTGAGATCGCGTGTTCGAGCGCCTCGGCCTCTTCGTGCACCGCCGCCCAGTCCATCTTCAGCACGCGGACAAGAAAGGTCTCGACCAGACGATGCTTTCGGAGGACGCCGAGCGCGACATCGCGCCCCGTTTCCGTCAGTTGGACGCCTTCCCTCGGCAGGTGCTCCAAAAGCCCCTGGGCGGCCATCGCCTTGACCATGGTCGTCGTCGTCCCCGGTGTGACCCCGAGCGCCTCCGCGAGGATGCCCGTCGGGACTATTCCGGAGTTCTCGCCCGAGCGAAGCAGGATCGCCTTCAGATAGTTCTCAACGGTGCTTGTGGCCATGGCCGACGAGGGACGGTGATACGTCGAGTGACAGGGACGGGATGAAAGATCAACGATAATTCGAAAAAAACATTTTGACTAATCAAAATCGCTGGAACGAAGCTTCGAACAACCACGACGCGCCCGCCCGCCCCTCACTGAAGCCTTCCGCCATGGTTCCACCCGATCCTTCTTCCCCGCCGTCCGACCGCGATGCGGCGCTGGCAGCGGCGGGCCTGGAGAAGGAAACTCCGCTGTCCCTGGAGGGACTTCACAGCAGCGTCCAGGTGCCTCCGCCGTCGGCGCGGCCGTGGCTTCAGTACCTGGCCTATGCGGGCCCCGCCTTCCTGATCAGCGTGGGTTATATGGATCCGGGCAATTGGGGGACCGATCTTCAAGGGGGGGCCGAGTTCAAGTACTCGCTCCTATGGGTGGTGGCCCTCTCGAGCCTGATGGCGGTGGTCCTCCAGATCATTTCCGCGCGTCTGGGAGTGACGATGCGCAAAGACCTTGCGCAGTGCTGCCGGGACTTCCTGCCGGCATGGACGCGCTGGCCGAACTATCTGAGCTGTGAGATAGCGATCGCGGCCTGCGATCTTGCCGAAGTGCTGGGAAGCGCGGTGGCGATCCATCTGCTGTTTCCGGGCATTTCACTGCTGACCGCCGTATTCATCACCGCCTTCGACGTCCTGGTCCTGCTCTCCCTTCAGCGGCTGGGCATGCGCGTCATCGAATCGGTGATCATCGTTCTTATAGGAACGATCGTCGCGTGCTATTTCGTCGAACTCTTCATCCTTCCCCAGACGCATCCGGCATTCGGCGAAATGGGCCGCGATCTCTTTGCTCCGGACATCGCGCACTTTCTGCGGCACCGCGAATTGATCTATGTGGCGATTGGCATCATCGGGGCCACGGTCATGCCCCACAATCTGTACCTCCATTCCGCCCTCGTGCAATCGCGCCGATTCGGATCGGATCCCGCTTCGGTCAGGAGGGCTTCGCTCTATAACACGATCGATACGGTCATCGCCCTGACCGGGGCGTTCTTCGTCAACGCGGCCATCCTGGTGCTCGCTGCGGTGGTCTTTTATGGGCACGATCACGTGACGCTCGCTTCGGGCAAGGTCGTGAATTTCGGGCCGGATGCGGATTGGATCCAGGTTGCCTATGTGACCTTGGCGCCCCTGGTCGGCACAGGGTTGGCCAGCCTGCTGTTTGCCGTGGCGCTGCTTGCGAGCGGGCAGAGCAGCACGATCACGGGAACCTTGGCGGGCCAGGTGGTGATGGAGGGCTTCATGCACTGGAGGATCTCACCCTGGATTCGCCGGGTGATCACTCGCCTTTGCGCGATCATTCCCGCCGTGGTCGTCATCGGCTTGCGAGGCGAAAACAGCGTCACCGATCTCATCACCCTCAGCCAGGTGGTCCTCGCGATCCAGCTGCCTCTGGCCATGGTTCCTCTTCTGGTTTTTGCGGGGTCGCGCAGCAAAATGGGGGAGGGCCGCATCGGCCCGTTCCTTCTCATCGCCGGATGGACCTCGTGCATCCTGATCACCGCGCTGGACATCTACGGACTTCCGGGCGCCCTGCACGACGCAAGGGACATATTTGCCGGGCATCCGGTGGCCCACTCCTGATCGATGACGGAGCGGTGGGTGCCGCCGGTCGTAGGATGGGGCGTTTTCGGACGTGTCGTGGGAGGTTTTCGTATGGCTTGCTAGGACGGCCCACCCGGAACAGGGACGCCGGGGCGGGTTCTCTTAGAGGCGTATGAGCCCTGAGACCGTTCCCCGCCCTTCACGACAAGGAGGCTCATGCTCATGAAAGACCTTGCTTATGCCCGTGTGGATTCGGTTGAGGAAGCGCTTGCCGCAATCCGTGAGCATCCCGACGCATGGTTTGTGGCGGGGGGCGCCACCGCCGTGGACCTCCTCCGGGAGTGTGTCGCGGGTCCGGACCTTGTGATCGATATCAGCGGACTGCCTCTGCGGGAGATCCGCGTGGGCCGCGATGTGACATCGGTGGGGGCGCTCGTGCCCAATTGGGATCTGGCTTGGCATCCGGCAGTGCAGGCCATGTTTCCCGTTGTTTCGCAGGCGATTCTAGCGAGGGCTTCGGTCCGAGCCCGCATCATGGCCAGCGTGGGTGGGAATCTGCTTCAGAAGACCGATTTGGCCGTGGCTCTGCTCGCCGTCGATGCGCGTGTCGTTCTGGTCGGCCTGTCGGGAGAGCGAGAAATCCCCATCGAAGGCTTCTACCCGGCACCGGGCGCCGCGCCCAATCGCGAAACGGCGTTGAGGAATGACGAGCTCATTCTGGGCCTTAAGCTTCCGCACGGTCGGTCGGCGCGAACCTCGCGCTACGTCAAGGCCCGGAACGGCCCCTCCGACGAAGGCGCGTCGGCGTCGGTCGCGATCGCCGCAGAGCTGCAGGAGGGCGTATTTCGAGAGGCTCGGCTGGTCCTGGGAGGCATCGTCGCCGTGCCGAAGCGCGCGCACCGTGCCGAAGAGGTCCTGGACGGTCGAGAGCCTCATGAGAAGCTGTTCGCCGAGGCGGCCGATGCGGCCGTGGAGGTCGCGTGCTCTCTCCGTCGGGACGCTGGCTTCAGGCCGCAGCTGGTCCGGCGGGCTGTGATCGCGGCGCTGGAGGGACTGACCCGCGCCTCCTGAAAGGTCGGATCAGATCCGCGCCGCGGCTTCCGTCCATGCTTCGATCGCGGCGGGCAGCTCGCGCCAGGATGAGATCGGAAAGAATCGGCCAGGGGCCGATGGAGCGGACTCCACGCGTTCGTGTTCCCATGTCAGATGATAGGGCAGATGGGCGGCCGAGCCGCCGACGGCCAGCACCGGCAGGATGTCAGATTTGAGCGAATTTCCGACCATGAGGAACCGTTCCGGAGCGATGGCGTGGCGGCGCAGGATCTTGGCGTACGTGCGCTCATCCTTCTCCGATACTATTTCGACGTGATGGAATCGGCTGGCGAGACCCGAGCGTTCGAGTTTGCGTTCCTGATCGCGGAGGTCGCCCTTGGTGATCAGGACCAGGCGGTGACGGCCCGCCAGGCTCGCGAGGATCTCATCCGCTCCATCGAGGAGCTCGACCGGGTGGCTCAGCATTTCGCGGCCGAGCGCAAGGATTTGCCTGACTTCATCGGAGCGGATCTTCCCGGCGGTCAGCGCGATCGCCGTTTCTATGGCCGACAGCGTGAAGCCCTTGATGCCATAGCCGTAAAGCTCCAGGTTGCGCATCTCCGTCGCAAAGAGCGTTCGTTCGACCGTTTCGGAATCGTGATAGTGCGCGAGCAAATCGGCCAGGCGGCCGTGAACCTGCTGAAAAATCGTCTCGTTGTGCCAGAGCGTATCGTCTGCGTCGAATCCGATCGCGGTGTCCGTGAACATGCCTTGTCAGAAGGGAAGCGATTATGCCGCGGGTGCAACCGCCGAATGCGCTTTGCCCCTTCAAACGAGAGCGGAGACGGCGTCTTGAAATTCGCGAATCGGAAACGGCTTCGGAAGGCAGGTGCGGGCATGCCTCCGCAGAAAGTCGCGGAAATCGTCGTTCACGACGTCGCCGCTCATAAAAAGGATGCGCCGAGCGATCTCAGGGTCGGTGGAGGCCAGATGTTCGTAGAATTGAAGGCCGTTCATTCCCGGCATCTTCCAATCACATACAATCACATCGAACCGGCGGCTGCGGAGGACCGCGATGGCGTCTTCGCCCCCGCGCGCCGTGCCGACCTCGTGGCCGTCCATCGCGAGGATTTCCTGAACCAACTCGAGGATGGGTTCCTCATCATCCACCACCAGGATCGAGGTGCCGCGCTGTGAGGAGGCGCGCGGCGGGCGAACCTCGGATTCTTCGGCGCCGCCGGACGGCCCCGCAGGCTCTTCGCCGATGGGGAGTTCGATCTCGAATTCGGCGCCGTGCCCGAGCTCGCTGCGGACGCCGATCTTTCCGCCGTGCTCCTGGATGATTCCGTAGGAAAGACTGAGGCCCAGCCCGGTTCCCTTTCCCACCGCCTTGGTGGTGAAGAATGGATCAAAGATGCGCTGGAGATTGACTGGCTTGATGCCCGGCCCGTCGTCCGCAAATCGGATGTGCACATTTTCGCCGTCCGCCCAGGTCTCCAGGATGATTTTGCCTTCTGTCTTGGCACCCTGGATGGCCTGGCGGGAATTGGCGACGATGTTGATGAAGACCTGCTGCAATTGATGCGGGTCGGCGAGGATTGCCGGCAAATCCACCTGGAATTTCCTCACGACCTCGATGTTGGTGGTTCGCAGATCGTAGGCCATGATCTCCAGGACCGCCTCGATCGCCGCGTTGATCTGTGTCGGCCTCCGCTCGGGCGCGTGCTGGCGGGCGAAGCTCAGCAGGTTGTGGACGATGCGGTGGCAGCGCTGCGCGCTCTTGGAGATGAGATCGAGGTGAGGCCGAATCTCCTCGGTGCCCCCCGTTTGGTTCAGCAGGTCGGAGAAGCCGATCACCGTGGTGAGCGGGTTGTTCAGTTCATGGGCCACGCCGGCGACGAACTGGCCAACCGCCGAGAGCTTTCCGCTTTGGATCAGCTGTGCTTGGGTGGCTTTCAGCGTCTCGACCGTGCGTTCCAGCTGGGCGTGCGACGCGTCGAGATTGTCGGTCATCCGGTTGAACGCGTCCGCGAGCTCCCCGAACTCATCGTTCGAAACACGCGAGATCCTTCGCGAAAAGTCGCCGCGGCCCACGGCCTCCGTCATATCATGCAGTTCGCCAAGCGGTCGCGTGATGAGCCCGACGAAGAGCCAGACCATCGCGACCGTGCAGAGTATGCATGCCAGACTGACGTCCACGAGCACCTGGCGCGTGGCCCCCATCGCTGCGAGCGTCGACTCAACCGAGGACAGAAGCGTGTAGTGAAGTCCGCTCGCGGCCGCCCCCTCCCGTTCGCCCCCCGAAAGCGCCAGGAAATGCTCTCCATTCACAACCAACGAAGTGTCGCCGGCATGATCGGAGGCCGGGGCCATCGCGCGAAGGAGCGCAGGATCGAGGTCGGGCAGCGTGCTCGCCACTACGGTTTCGCCGGCGGTGAGCACGATCTCCGCATGGGTGAGCTGCTTCAGTTCCTGCAGCGCCGCTTTGCCCAAGCGCATGCCCACGGTCAGCGCGGCGGCGCCGTGGGAGCCGACACCCGGAAGCGGCACGGATACGACATTGAAGGCGGCGCCCTTGATGCTGACCAGCCCCGTGGCGGGCTCCCCTTTGAGCGCCAGGGCGGTGGCGCTTGCGGAGCCCCGAGTGAAATCGTCGACCTCAAAGGAGGTGCCTCGGCGGACGGCGAACGGCCGACCGCCGCGGTCGGTCGTGATGATCAGGATCGCGGTGTCGTCGTCATATTCGGCGAGCTTTAGGTCGAGGAAGTCGCGCACAGTGCGCCGAGCGTCGGCTGAATTGGCCAAAGCCAGTTGCGCAACGGCCTGATAACCGGGCTCGGCGACGGTGCTCCGAAAGCGGGCGAGCAAATCCCTCGAGCGGTTTTCGATCAGCTGGAGAAACACGGCCCGGGCCGTGAATAGCTCCTTGTGCGCGGCGATTCGGCCGGCGTCGGCCAGATGGCGGTCGACGATCCAATCCATCGCGAGTGGCGCGGCGATGAGGAGCGCCAAGACCGGAATCAGGATCTTCGTCCGCAGGCGCAGGCGGGCCTTCTTCGGATCGACCGTCATTGCTCAGTAGCGCGGCAGTCCTGAGAATCCGAGGACAAAGTCGACCCTCACTTGCCCGTCCTCGGGCACCGTCACGACCTTGGTGCCCGTCGGCAGGCGCTCCTGCCAGGCCTTCACTCGGTACGTTCCCGCCGGCATTCCGGAGATCTCGTACCGGTGACCGGCGTCCACCTTTTTGAAATAAGGATTGGGAACGACGAAAATGATGCAGTGCATATGCGAATGGATGCTGCAAAACACATCGACCTGACCGACTTGGTCGAAGGTCACCTCGGGTGTTTTCTCCTTGAGGTAGGTGCCGAGGTCGAATTTTGCCGGCTCGGACATGGAGAATACGTTGTGGAAGATGTCGTCCGCGTTCGGCCAGCGAATCACCGTGCCGACAACCACAGCCATCACATGGGGATCGAAGCTCGCGTCCCGCTGAGTGATCGTGCGCGGCGTGGGTGGCACGGCGGCGCCTGGAAAATCGTCGGCGGGCCGGTCGATGTAGACGACGAAATCCTGGAGATGTTCGTAGTCCACCTTCTCCGCGAACTTGTAGCGCCGGCTCTGGTAGTTGCCCCCGGATGACGGCGCGTCGCCTGCGGGGACGCCTTCGGCCTTGACGAAGCCGACGATATCGCCCGCGTGCGCGGGGACGCACAGCAACAGCAGGAAGGATAGGGCAAGTGGGCAGCGCAGGGTCATCGATAAAACGGGAAAGGGTGGTGAGAGTCTGGAGAGGGCCGCCCTCAAAATCTCAACGCGATCTCGGTTGCGAAGAAATCCTCCGTATCACGGTTTTCGCCCGGGGTGCTGGTCGAACCCCATTCCGGGCTGTAGTCGATCTTGAGAAGAACAGGAGGGGCGATCTGATACCCGAGCCCAAAGCTGGCGCGCTCCAGCCGCGTGGTCAGAATATTTCCGAATGCGTATTCGGATGCGATACCCTGGCCTGCGAGCGGGTAACCGCCGGGTGCGCGGATGGCGCTGAGCCTGACAGCGCCGTAGAGACTGTCGCTCAGGGCGTGGCGAGCCTCCAGGTAGCCATATTCGATGCGGCGCGCGTCTCCGCCCTTCGGGGCGTTATCATTGAATCCGACAATGCCGGCGGCCGCCTTCAACTGAGTCCCACGCCAGTGGGCCGATGCGTCGACCTCGCCGAGATTGGCGTGAAAGCTGGAAGTCGTCGCCGGGGATCCCAGGGAGTGAAAGAAGCCGTTGGCGAACCAGAGGGCCGACACCGAATCATAGGTGGGGTTGAGGCTGCCCGTGCGCATCGCGCTCGCGCTTAGGTGAAGCCAGGAGGCGGGATCGTACCCGATGCGCGAGGTAAACGCTTTGTCGGACCCGCTGCGCCCGAGGGGATTGATGCCCCCGTCCTGGATCGCGGCCACGTAAGAGAACCCGCCGCTCTGCCCGTAGATTTCGACTCCCTGATCGAATCCCCAGAGGTCGGATAGGGAATGCGAAATGAGCGGGTTATCCATCACGCCGCGCACCTGATATTCTTCTCCAAACGGAATATAGAACCGTCCGACGCGGGCATTCAGGAGACGGTCGAGGCCCCAGCGCCCGGAGATATTCTCAAAGGTGGCATAGATCTCCCCAAAACTGGCGGAGGTGCCGCTTTCCTCGCGCGTGATCAAATCGAGCTCGGCATCCAGGTAGATGTCCTGTGCGACCGCCGCCTCCACAAAGAGCTTCGCGTCGTCGACGCGGAAATCGCCATTGGAGAATTCTCCGTCCGATCCGGTCTTGAAAAAACCTGCGCCGAAAAGTCCGCTGATTCGAACCGGCGTGCCGGATCCCGCGGCGCTTTCGGCCGACGAGGCGACGGGCGGGGATTGTGAGGGATCGGGCTGCTGCGGGGCGACTCCCACTCGCGAGGGGGCGCTGGGCGGTGAAACGGCAACGTCGTCCGCATGACCGCGGGAAGCTGAGGCGAGGGCGGCGACCTGGGCGCTCAGAGCCTCGATCGCGCGCTGTTGGGCGTCCACCTGCTTCTGCAGCCGGCGGTTCTGTTCGATCAAGGCACGCAAATCCGCGCCCGAGGAAGGATCGGAGACGGCTCCTCCCGCTGGCGGTGGATCCTCAGGAGCGGCCTCGGCGCCGCGCACGGCAATTCCCGCGGGCGCGAGAAGCCCCGCCAACAGGATAGCGACGAAGCGGGACGAACGGCGCACGACGGTTGGAATGGCCCCCACTATGGGGCCCCGACGAACGGCCGTTCACGGCCTTTTCCGTAACGGTTCGGTGAGGTTAACGCTTCGCCGGCGTCACTCTTGAGGCCTCGAGGGTGCGGAACACCGCCCCGACGTCCTTGACGCTTAGAATGCAGGCCACGGGCACCTCGTCGCGGGTGAGTGTAATCACCTTCCGCTTGTCGGCGGATTCGGGGACGGTGTGCAGGGGCGCGGAACGGGCTGCTGGCGAGCTCGCGGGGGTCGTGGAATTCATCCCTTTCATATGGGTTGTCGGAGTCGAGCATTGAGGTCAAGCGTCCCCCCTACTATCGGTCGGAAATCGCTCCGCTCAAATGACCCCCGCCTCATGACTCCGTCCTACCCCGTCCTTTGCCTGCTCCTCCTTCCTCTTTCGGCCGCGGTTGCGGCTCCCGATAACGGGACCCTATCCGCCACCGTGATCGTCCATGGGGGCGAGGCGGGCCCCACTATCAGCCCTAATCTCTATGGCCAGTTCTCTGAGCACCTAGGACGCGGGGTCTACGAGGGCATTTGGGTCGGCGAGCATTCGCCGATCCCCAATACCAGGGGCATTCGCAACGACGTGGTGGCGGCGCTCCGGCAACTGGCCGTTCCCGTGGTCCGATGGCCGGGCGGGTGCTTTGCCGACGAGTACCATTGGCGGGACGGGATCGGCCCCCGCGAATCGCGTCCGAAGATGATCAATACCCATTGGGGTGGGGTGGTGGAGAACAACGAATTCGGCACCCATGAATTCCTCGATTTCTGCTCCCAAATCGGTTGCGAACCCTATGTGTCTGGCAACGTCGGGAGCGGGACCGTCCAGGAAATGATGGAATGGGTCGAATACATGACCTCCGATGCCAACAGCCCGCTGGCCAATCTAAGGCGCCAAAACGGGCGTGATCAGCCCTGGAGGATCCCCTTCTTCGGCGTTGGAAACGAGAGTTGGGGGTGTGGGGGAGAGATGCGGCCCGAATTCTACGCCGACAACTTCCGGCGCTATAACACCTTCGTTAAGAATTACTCCGGTAACCGGATCTACCGCATTGCTTCGGGCGCGAGCGAGGATGACTACCCTTGGACAGAGGCCCTGATGTCGATCGTGGGCACTCGAATGAACGGACTTTCGCTGCACTACTACACGCTGCCCACTGGCGATTGGAAGACCAAGGGCCCCTCCGTCGGCTTCGACGAAAACGCCTGGGTTCGGACGATCAAGGCGACCCTCCGAATGGATGAACTGATCACCAAGCACGCAGCCATCATGGACAAGCACGACCCCCAGCGCAAAGTGGGCCTGATCGTCGACGAATGGGGCACGTGGTATGACCCGAATCCGGGCAGCCATCAGGGATTCCTGGAGCAGCAGAACACACTCCGGGATGCGGTGGTCGCCGGCTTGAATTTCCATATCTTCCAGCGGCACGCCGACCGGGTAAAGATGGCAAACATCGCTCAAATGGTGAACGTCCTCCAGGCGCTGATTTTGACCGACGGACCACGGATGTTGCTCACGCCGACCTACCATGCATTCGATCTGTATAAGCCCACCGGAGGCGCCAAGAGCGTGCCGTGCGACGTGACGACCCCGGATTACATTTACGGGGGTGAGCACATTCCCGCGGTCAGCGTCGCGGCTTCGCGCGATTCCCAAGGAGTCCTGCGCATCTCGATCGTCAATGTGGATCCGCACCGTCCGGCGCAC
>Ga0302325_10004488_pt1 | contig 32264 bp, 34 predicted proteins | sample Palsa_T0_2_FD_201948 | JGI IMG/M metagenome (GOLD analysis project Ga0302325, IMG submission 201948) | Peat permafrost microbial communities from Stordalen Mire near Abisko, Sweden - Palsa_T0_2 | ecosystem: Environmental > Terrestrial > Soil > Palsa > Peat permafrost | place: Sweden: Abisko... | reverse complement strand
TCCTCGAAGACTTCCTCCAGCGCGGCCTCCACATCCCGCGTGGAGAGGCCTCGCAAGAACGAGCTGATCACGAGCGACTCCAGCGCGTGCGTCCGCGTGACACCTTTGCCGAGCACCCGGCTCTCGAACCCCAGCTTGCTCGCGTTACGAACCCGCGGGCGCTCCAGGCTCATCGAGCCGCTCGTCGTCTTGACCGTCCTGGGTTCGTGCCCGTTGCGGTGACTCACCGCCTCGCCAGCGCGCTCATACCGCTGCCGGCCGAGGAACTCCGTGACCTCGTCCTCCAGCGCCTGCTGCAAGATCAGCCGCGCGCCGAGGCGCCCGACCGTCTCGATCGGGTCTTGCTCCTCGCCGACACCGGCCAATATCTCATCCAGTTCTGAGCGAAACCTCTCGCTCGGGGCTACCTTCTCCATGCGGGCGTACCTCCATTAGCTTCGTCTTCCAGGACAAAGCGGAGGCTACGCCCGCAACTTCAAATCCCCCGGCTCATGAGACGCGACCCGTCGGCGAGCGGTGCGCCCTCATCCGCTGATCGCCACTTTGTGCCTAGCGTGGGAGCCTGGAAACGAGCATAAGCATATTGCTGAGCTCGTGACTATCTCGGCGGTAGAGCGATCTCATAGTCTGGCTCAGAGTTCGACGTCACGCATCCTCCCTAGCCGGCGTCAGTGGTTCTCCTCCTAGAGCGAGTATCCCCATCCCCAGGCCACGCTCCGGGTCGAGAATCAGGCCGACAGCATCGTTGCGTGAGCGTACTCCCAGCTTGCCGAAGGCCGAGGACAGGTGGCTCTTGACGGTGCTCTCGGCGAGAAACAGTTGCTGGGCGATCTGGCCGTTGGTAAAGCCCATCACGACGAGGCCGAGGATCTGCTTCTCGCGCGAGGACAGCGCCGGAGGCTCGATCTGGCGCCAGTGTCCCCGAGGTACGCATGTCTGTCCGGCCAACACCGCCCGGATCGACGGCGCGAGCGCCAAGTCGAGGTCCTCCCAGAGCACGACCGCGGCCGCCCCAGCCATGAGCGCCTCGCGAATGCCCCAGCGCTCGATGCTCGAGCAGACCACAATCACCGGGGCCTTCGTAAACGCCTGGGTCAAGGGCTCGATGCAGGCGGTCAGCCCCGACACGGTGTCCTCGACGCGCACCACGATCAGCGTCGGATCGCGCCGACCCCTGCGTGCCAAGAGCGCAGCCACGCGATCGAAGCCGCCGAAGCCGAACTCCTCGCGTTCGAGGATCGCCGTGATGCCTGCGCGCGAATCAGCGGTGCCAATGACAGCAACAACACCGGGTACCGCCAAGCGCCCCGAGACCGGCTCACGAGCCTCGATGGCGGCCTTTGACATACCCATCTAACGAAGGATATCTCCGAGAACTTCCAGAACTCGAACGCGACCGTAGCCACCTTATGCGATGGCTACGGGCACTGCTCGGTCTGTGCCTACCTGCCGGCAGGTTTGGCTACGGAGTTGATGTGCAGCCCGCCGCAGCGTTGCTTGCGCCGATGAAGCCGCTGTATCCCGAGCCCGAATACGCTGCGTCCCCGCCCGTTGCACCGTAGCAATCCGCAGTCAACTCCTGCAGGTCGCCGTAGTCGACGACCTGGGGCGTCTCGTATGCCTCAGCGATCAGTTGGTCATCCATGAAGAGTTCCTTATCGGTTGACATCCGCTCCGCCCTTTGACGAACCGGCCCTAGACCACGACCAAAAGCTTAGAGGACCAGCCTGGTCCGTCAAGGTGGAAAAAGGTACGAGACGGTCTAGGCTGCGGTACCCGAGGCGGCCTCGATGGCGAGGCGGGCCGGGCTAGCGGCGGTCCCGGGTGCAAGCACTCCCTCCGCGTGCCCTCTCTGATACCTCAGCCAGCACTCGAGCGTAACCAGCCGCCAGACCTGCCACATCCAGCGGAAGGGGTTGCCACGCCGCTCCACATCGCTCTCGAACAGGGCGCGCTGGACGGCGCTCGCATCGACGTAGGCTCGGAGCTCGACGCCGGGGTCGGTCAACAGTCGCCGCACGGCCACACCGTCCGGTCCCGCCAGGCAGTCGGCGATCAGCGAGTCGAACAGCGCCTTCTCGGGGCGCAGCCGGACCGCGTCGGGTAGCAGCCCGGCCATGCTCGCTCGCAGTAGCGGGCGGCTGAAGCGGGGATCGAGGGTTGCCCGCGGCGGCTGGCGCAGGCCGAGCTCCACCAGATCGAGGTCGAGCAGCGGATGGCGGGCCTCCACACCGGCGAGCGCCGCGCGCCGGCGCTGGTGTTCGAACACGCCGACCTCGTCGATCCCACGCGTCAACACATAAGCGTCGTAGGCCCACCAGCGTGGACCGTCCAGATGCTTCCACGCAAGCGGGTCGCTCGAGTCGATCAGATCTCGGGTGGCCTGGGGGCGCAGCCAGCCAGGCGCCGTCCGGCTCGCGAGCGGTGCTCGCAGGACCTCGTGGAGACGGTAGGGAAGCGCGCCGGCCAGCCCAAAGTCGCGCAGGATTCTTGCCACGGCCCTGCGCGGCGGCCGGTTCACGGCGCCGGGCAGCTGATAGGCGAGTGCGATGGTCTGCAGCGGATGTCCCGCGCGCAGAGCATCGGCGAGCAGGTAGGTTCGCGCTCCGAACACCTGATCGCCGCCATCTCCGTCGAGCATCGTCGTCACGCCTCTCGCGGCCGCCGCGCGCATCAGCGGAAGCGTCCAGAAGTCGCCCCAGCCGAGCAGCGGCATCTCCCACGCCGCAAGCGACTCCAGCGCGCTCGCCAGGAGTCCCCCGGGACGTACCTCGGCGTTGATGGCGGGTAGAGCGAGCTCTCGCTGAAGTGCCCTGATCAGCTCGGCCTCGTCCGTCGCGGGGTGCTCGGGGAACGTCGCCGAGCACGCGTACACGCCACCCTGCGCCTGCTCGGAGCAGAGCGCGGCGACCGAAGAGGAGTCGAGTCCTCCGCTCATCAGCACCCCGGTGAGCCCGTCAGCGTCGATTCTGCGCCTCACGGCGAGTTGCAGCGCCTCCTGCGTGCGCGCGGTGATCTGCGCCTCCGACTGGTCGTACATCGGCTCCTCGAAGCGAGCTGCCCAGTAGCGCCCCGTGTGGACGCCGGAGCGATCGAGCGTCAGCATCCCGCCCGGTTCCAGTCGGCGAATGCCTGCATAGAGCGTCTGTGACCCCGGGCGGTTGCTCAGCGCTATCCAATGTGCCACCCCCGCTGGATCCGGCGCCGGACGCTGGGGCAGCAGCGCCAGCAGGTGACGAATCTCGCTCGCGAAGCGCAGGCAGCCGTCGGCGTCGTGGAGATAGTAGGGACGCACGCCGAGCTGGTCGCGGGCGATCAGTCCCTCTTCTCGCTCGCGATCCCAGATCAGCAGCACGAAGTCGCCGCGCAGGCGTGGCAGCAGATCTCGTCCCCACCGCCGGTAGGCGACCGTCAGCAGTTCCTCGGGATGAGACATCGTCCCGATGGCCTCCGCGCCGCCCAGATCCTTGAGCAGCTCGGAGGCGTTGTCCAGGTGTCCGTCGAGCAGGCAGATTGGTTCGCTCGCGGAGGTCGCCGGCCCGCTGTACGCGAGCATCAACGGAGGCTGATCGACAATCGTCGCGGTGTTTGGCGCCAGCGCGTGGATCAAGCGTGCAGCGTCTGTGCGACCGCGTGGGTCGAATACCCCGGCGAGCCAGCGGGTCACGGCGCGGCACCCAGTCGTCGCTCGATCGCACTTGCGAGCTCGGCGGCGTCGACATCGGGACCGGCGAGGATCCGCTCGACCGGGAGCCGCGCGGCAAGCGCACAGATGTCGAGCAGCCCCCGGAGGCGTGACGGCGCGGTGATCACCGAGTTGAACGTCGCCGCCAGCAACAGCCGGGGTTCGCCGGCGAGCTCAAAGGAAGGCCTGCTGGGTCCACCCGGACCGCGATCGAGGATGAACAGCGCGCCCAACGATGCGGGCTCGGTGGCGCCGCGCATGCGAACGACCCACTCGCGGGGGTTGCTCGCCACGATCTCGTGATGCTGTGCGCCCTCTGTCCGCTCGATTCGCTGTGCCTCAGAGTGATCGAGGCCCGCGACCGGCGTGCCGGGATATCCGAGTAGATCCTCTCCTACACGCTCCACCGCAAGGACGTCGTCGGTGAGGAAAGTCGCACCCCGCCGGCACAGCTCGAGCGCCACCGAGGTCTTACCCGCATGCGAGGGGCCGATGAACGCAACCGCCTTCCCATCGTGGACGATCGCGCTCGCGTGAAAGACCTCGAGGCCATGGAGCAGCGCCGCGAAGGGGAGCACCTGGGCGATCAAGAACCGCTGCCACACATCGTCGGGGTGTCCCGCTGGTGCACACCGAAGTCGCAGTCCGTCGCCGGAGAGGAGATATGCACCGTAGCGCGGTCCAGATATCAGGAACCCAGCTTCCGGGTGGGCTTCAATCTGAAAAAGCACGCTGCCGTCCGGCAGGTGTTCGTCGCAAACGAGCTCCGCGGATGCCGGCCAGTCCGGCTCGACGGCGTCGCCGGCCTGCAGCGAGAGCTCGAGGGCGCGTCCGGTCGGCTTTGCCGATGGCCCTTCCAGAAATGAGAGCGGCATAGCGGAGTACACGTCGAGTCCGAACACCGTCGACCGCGCAGCCGCTGCCTGCTCCATCTACAGCTCGACCAGCCGACCGTACGATCCGTCGCCGGGGTAGAGGACGGGTTCGCCGCCGTGCTCGACCCACGCGTGGGCGAGGAACTCCGGTTTGGTGCGCGCCCCGATCACCAACTTCGCCTGTATGCCCCGTCTTGCGAGCAGGCGCGTCAGCACGAGCGAGCGAGCGAGGCAGCGAGTGTCGCCGGGCACGTGTGCGAGCAACCGTGTCACCGCACGGCCCAGCCGGCGAGCCTCTTCCAGCGAGCTCGGCGTCGATTGGGACGCGGGCGGAGATTGCGAGCGCAGGCCGGCCACGACCGACGCGATTGGGGCACGGCTCAGTGCTCGCCGCGCCTGCACGTAGGCGGCGAGTATCTCGACGGCGAGCCGCACACGCTCGGTCTGGCTCAGGCGCTCGACATGCAAGTCCGAAGTGTTCACGATCCCACGAGCTGGAACGCTGCGTGGCTCAGGGCTGGGGACTGCCATCGGTCTCGATCAGCCCTCGCTCGAGCAGCGACGCGCACAGGTTGCACAGGTCGCTCTCGATCGTGCTCTGCGCCTGCTCGTAGCGGACGGCCAGTGCGGCCGCGGCGTCGCGCACGCAGTCTGCCCGCTCGAGCTCCTCGAGCATGCGCCCGGCGGTTGCGTTGAGTCCGTGGTACTTACCGGTGTTCAGATTCAGCAGGACCGTCTCCGACGGGAAGCTGCGATATACGACGTGGTGGGGCACCCTGATCTTGGATGCGAGAAGGGAGGAGGCGCTGGGCACAGTGCGAGGAATCATAGTTACCCGATCCCGACTATCAGTACTCGATGATCGTTCCGCGCCGCTGGCCGAGCCGGATCGAGCGCGCGAGGATAAGGATGGATAGCGGTAGCAGCACGGCAGCAAAGCCCGCGAGCTTCAGCAGTGACGTCTGCGGAGACTCTCCCAGTGAGCTGTCCACGAGCAGATGCCTCAGCAGGTCCGTCGCCGCGGTGAACGGCTGCAGTTTTGCCGCGGTTTGAAGCCATCCTGGCAATAGTGAAACAGGGAAGTACAGACCGCCAACGATCGAGAGCAGGGCAATCACCCAGCTCGTACCCACGCTGCCCTGCTTGACCACGACGGTGAGGGCGGCGAAGAGGACGCCGAAGGGCAGGAACGCAAGTAGGACCAAGAACATCACCGGGATTGCCAGCGGTACCGTCGACCAGTGCAGCTGCAGGCCGAAGATGACACAGCCAAGCACGAGTGTGAGGGTAGCGACCACGAACGAGAAGGCCATCGGGAACAATGACATCGCGATCACGCTGCGGATCGCGCCGAACGGCGATAGCAGCAGGCGGTCGAAGGTGCCAGCGATCAGCTCCTGGCGCACCAGTTCGGGAATCGAGAAGCACGAGTACAGAACGCTTATCAGCGAGAGCCCGACCACGACGAAGCCGAAGTAGGCGCTGTGTGAGTCGAACCCGCTGACGTGCACCAGACGGGAGACGTAATAGAAGAGGGTGAGGCTGAATAGCGCTGTCATCAGCTGACTGACCAGGCGTGTGCGGTAGGACAGATAGACGTGCAGGTCGCGGCGCATCACCGCCAGGAACGCATGCGCCGCCGTGATCGTGTCGCTCATGCGGCCACCAGTCTTCCCTGCTCGATGATCCAGCGCGAGTCGAAGGTCATGTCGAGGTGCTCACCGCTTGGCGAGCACCACAGGACGGCGCCGTCGCGGGCGAGCACCTCAGCTATCGCCGTCTCAATCAGAACTGCCCCCTCGTTGTCTAGGCTCGTCAGCGGCTCGTCCAGGAGCACGACCTCAGGGTCGGGCAGGAACGTCATCGCGATGCGCAGCCGCTGGCGCTGGCCCATCGACATGCGGTCCACGCGGCGCTCGGCGAGCTCGCCGAGGTCGAAGGTCGCGATCGCGTGCTCGACCGTCTCGCGGAATCGCTCACGTGGCACCATCGCGATGCGCGCCCAGAACTCGAGCTGGCGCCTGACCGTGAGCCGCGCGTACAGCCCGCGATCCCCAGCCGGCAGGAACGAGACCAGCTGCTGGTAGCGAACGCGATTCTCCGCGGGCGCCACCCCCCACACCTCGGCACGGCCGCTGTCGGGCTCGATCAGCCCGGCTGCCACGCGCAGCATCGTCGTCTTGCCGACGCCGTTGCGCCCGCCCACCCAGGTGGTCGTGCCGGGCTCGAGCGTCAGATCGAGGTCGTCGAGCACGAGCGGCAGATCCTTGCGCCAGCGCTTGCGCAGGGCTCGGAGCTTGAGTGGCGCTGCGTCGCTCGCCACCCCGGTAGCGCCCGTGAGCAGTTTGGTGTTGTCGGTTACTTGCAGCTTTGGTGCGGTCATCTCAAGAGAGCGCTGCGTCATCGCGCCACCGCCGGCTCGGGTCGTTGCGCGAGCGCCTGCTCGACGAGATCGGCCAGCAGTCGCGGAGGATCCTCGACGCCGGCGGTCAACCGCACGAGCGTAGCGGACTCGATCAGGTTCGCGTAAAGGCTGAAGCGGCTGCGCTGGCGCTCCGGATCGCTCGACAAGCCGAGCATGTAGGGCGCAAGCACCAACGGGTTCGATGAGAGGGTGTGGATCTCGAGCGCAAGATCGGGGCGCCTCTCGAGCAGGCAAAGCATGCGAACGGGTCGGGGACGTGCGGTGACGGTCGCCACGCTCAGCCATCGCTCTCCACCGAGGACCGCGAGCGTGTCCCCGAGCGTGAGCGGATCGATGCCGCCGGCGGGCGCCAGCGCGATATTCATGTGAGGCGTGCCGGGATGGGCTTGCACCTCGGCCTCCCCTTGGGAGAGCGCCAGCACGTCGTCGGCGAACAGTGGCCAGCCGCGCGCGAGCAACTCGGTGGCGAGCGTCGACTTCCCCGATCCGCTCGGCGCCATGATCGCGACCACGCCTTCGGGCGCGTCGACGGCGGAGGCGTGCAGGGCCTCGTATCCGCGCATCACGCTGATGGTGGGGATCACCTTGCTGATCAGCGTCCGCTGCCAGTCGAGCCCAGCGCCGCTGGGCGCGCAGTCAAGCCTTTGCATTGACGGGTCGAGGTGAAAGCGGGCGAGCTCACCGTAGCTGAAGAGCAGATCTCCGTCTACGCCCCGCTCCATCAGCAGCTCACGGCCGTCGCCGAGGAGCCCCCGCCATTCGGGTGGTCCGCCGGCCGTGCGCCAGGCGCTGTCGATTTCATCGGGCCTCTGCAAGGCGAGCGTCAGCGAGGGAAGATCCTCGAGCGGGCCGGCGTCCGTGCGGGCCCCGGTCAGTGCAAAGGAGGAGTTGATTCGAAGGCCATACGCGCTATAGAGCATCTTAAGAGGATTAACTCCGGCGCCCAGCGAGTTCTTCCCGTGACCGCGTCAGCGCAGTTTGGCGGGTTTGGTGTTTTTCGCTTTCTTCGCGCAGGTGTGATACGTGCGCGTGCTGGAAAGTTGGTGTCCGAGTACTGTCGTGGCCTTGATCACGACGGTGAACTTGCCCCGCTTGAGTCCCTTGAGGTTGATCGTGGCGACGACGTAGTTGCCCTGTCGCGTGGTCGCGATCTTGCGTCCTTTGATCGTCACCTGGACGGTCTTGAACGGGTCGTACTTCGGCTCGAGCAGGTGGATCCGAAAGACTCTCGCGCTCAGGCACTTCTTGGCGCTGGGCAATGACAGACGCTCGATTTCGCCCGCTACCCCGGAGCCTGGCTTAGAGCCAGAGCCAGAGCCAGAGCCCGAGCCTGAACCGGTGCCTGGGTTGCCCGTGGTTGGCAGCGGCGCGGTGAGGGCGGATTTGATGCAGCCATATGTGGCGCCCGAGAAGCTTCCGTTGGGAGCGATGCTCGGCTGGGAGGCGCCTGGATAACTGAGGCAGACGAGAAGATAGCTGGATCCACCGACTTCTTCGAGAACTCGCCAGGCGGTCGGCCCGCGTTCCGGGTTTTCTTTGCACCCACTGTTCGCGAAATACCACTGGTGATAGCCGTCGTAGGAGCCGTCCGGCTGGAGCGTCATTCCCGTCCAGATCTGCTGACCGACCGGGTGTACGCATTCGGCGAATTTCGTTTCGGCGACGACCGTGCCCGCGAACGTCCCGTTCGACAGTCCTTCGACTGCGATCTGGCCGCCGCCGAAGGACCACACTCCTTCGATGTTGGACGCGGCGGTCGCAGAGGTGACTCCGACGGTGAGCGCCAGCGCCGCGACGAGCACCAGCGCCAGCCATCTGCGGCGCCTCGTGCGCGGGGATCTGTTCGCGTCCGTGCTTGGCATTGTCCTCATCAAACGGTGGAGAATCGGGTTTTCTTCTACCGCGTGGGTTTGAGTTTCGCAGGTTTGTGCTTTTTGGGCTTCTTGGCGCAGGTGTGGTAGGTGCGGCTGCCCGTCAGATCGATCCCAAGCACGGTTGTGGCGCTGATCTTGATCGTGAAGGCGCCCAGCGGCAGACCCTTGAGGTCGATCGTCGCGTCGACATAGTAGCCGCGCCGCGCCGTGCGGATCCTGCGACCCCTCAGCGTGACGAGAACCGTCTTGTAGGGGTCGTGCTGCGGCTCGGCGAGGTGGATCTCGAAGCGCCGGCCGCTGACGCACTGCTTGGCGCTCGGGTGCAACAGGCTGATGAAGCCCGCCTGGCCTGTGGTTGCGGTCGGAACGGCGGCGATCAGAGCTGAGTCGTAGCAGCCGTAGGTCACGTCGCTCGTGGCGCCAGTTGGGGCGATCATCGGCTGCGAGGTGCCCGGACGGCTGAGGCAGACGCGCAGGTATTTGGAACCGTTCGGTTCTGTCAGCAGGCGCCAGGCGCTGGGCCCGCGTTCCGGGTTTTCTTTGCAGCCGCTGTTTTCGAAGTACCACTGGTGCAGGCCCCAGTAGGACCCGTCCGGCTGAGGGGTCATGTCCGTCCAGATCTGCTGTCCGTCGGGATGGACGCATTCGGCGAACTTCGTTTCGGCGACCACGGTGCCGAGGAACGTCCCGTCCCCGAGCGGCTGGATAGCGATCTGGCCGCCGCCGAAGGACCAGATCCCTTCGATGCTCGAGGCGGCCACCGCCGAGGTCGCGCCCACGGCGAGCAACAGCGCCGTGGCGATCACGAGCAGCAGCGGCTTCCTAGGACGTCTTGAACGGGGTCGAATGGCCATGCGGAGCCTCCGCATTGTAGACGTCTTCTCCGCAATGTTTCTCACGTCCGCAGCGCAGCTTGCGCGGGATCACTGTGCCTCGCGAAGACCCGGGTGGATCGGCTTCGTCAGGCGGGGGCGCTGATAGCCTTTTGGACGTATGCGCACACTGGTCTTGGACCCTCCGACAGCCGGGCTCGACCCACTGCTCGAGGGCCGGCGTCGCTCAGGGCTTGATCGCTTCGACGAGGTCTGGGAGGGTGTCTACCACGTGGTCCCCGGCCCTTCTGGCGCACATAGCCTCGTCGAATGGCAGCTCGCCCGGCTACTCGGACCGCTCGCAGAGAAGGCCGGCCTGCATGCCGGTGGCCAGTTCAACCTTGGTGAGAGCGAGCAGGACTTCCGCGTGCCTGATGGTGGAGTGCACCGCACGCCTCCAAGCGGCGTGTGGCATCCGACCGCAGCGCTTATCGTTGAGATCGTCTCGCCGGATGATGAGAGCTGGGAGAAGCTGCCGTTCTACGCCGCCCACCATGTCGACGAGGTGCTGATCGTCGACCCGCAAGAGCGCTCGGTCAGCTGGCTCGCGCTCGATGACGGCGAGTACCATCCGATCGAGCACAGCGGACTCCTCGATCTGGGATCGCAAGCGCTGGCCGAGCAGCTGGACTGGCCGACGCTCGTCTAGGTACTCCCGCGTAGGCGCATGGGTCGTGACGGCTGTCGTACAGGACAACGATCCACGTGGATAGCACGATGACGATTACGATCGCCGGCATAGACTTCGACTACCACGACTATGACGAGCGTGGAGATGTGCTCTACCTGCACCTAGGGCCGCCCAATGGGCCACCAGCCAAGGCGCTAGAGACCTCTGAGGGGCACACGGTCGAATACGACGAACATGGCGCGGTTGTCGGCCTCGAGCTCATGGGTGTCCGCGTCACGCTCGAGCGTGACGGAGAGCTGAAGCTCACCTGGCCCCCAGCTCACCTTCAGGCGAGCATGCTTCGCGGGGCGTTGGCCGCGTAGCCCGTGCTGTCTTCCGCAGCCGAGAGCTTGGACTCGTCATCGAGGCATCAGGACAGTGCATCCTGAGCTAGCCTTTCAGGCGCATGCGCACACTGGTCTTGGACCCTCCGACAGCCGGGCTCGGCGACGTGCTCGAGAGTCGGTCCCGATCGGGTCTTGATCGCCTCGATGAGATTTGGGAGGGTGTCTACCACATGGTTCGGGCGCCCTCGGGCGAACACGCCGAGATCTCGCAGCAGCTGGCCGAGCTGCTGGGTCCGCCGGCAAGAGCCGCCGGGCTGGTAGCCGCGATTGGGGAGTTCAATCTCGGTGAGGACGATCACGACTTCCGGGTCCCGGACGGCGGACTTCACCGCGGCCGCCCCAGCGGGGTGTGGCATCCCACGGCCGCACTCGTTCTGGAGATCGTCTCGCCGGGTGATGAGAGCTGGGAGAAGCTGCCGTTCTACGCCGCCCACCGTGTCGACGAGGTGCTGATCGTTGACCCGCAAGAGCGCTCGGTCAGTTGGCTCGCGCTCGATGACGGCGAGTACCATCCGATCGAGCACAGCGGACTCCTCGATCTGGGATCGCAAGCGCTGGCCGAGCAGCTGGACTGGCCGACGCTGCAACAACGAGGGTAGCTCGAACCCGATCAACGGAGCTGCAACCCCGCTCAACCCTTCCTATAAATACTCAAACGACCACGCGCCGGCGGGAGCAGTCCCCCGCTGTGCACGCATCTCAGCGGATTTGGTGCAGCTCGACGCCGTGGGCTGCTTCTGCCCATGCGGTCTCGGCGCTGTGTCGATGGCGTCGGCGAGCGTGAAGGGCTCGACGGTGATCGCGCCATGACGTCGGCCCGGGACTATGCGCGGATCTTCTCGGCAAACCGCTCGCGGGCTGCTTGGCGAGATACGCCGAGCGCGATGCCGATCTCTCCCCATGACCGGTGGTTGGCGCGTGCCCGCGCAACCAGCTCGCGAACACGAGCTTCGCCTGCGCGCACGCTGTCGACGGCCTCCGCAAGGGTGCGTAGGTCGGTCGTGTCGTCCATCGGGACGGTGGACGGGTCGAACTCCTCGGCGAGTTTCGCCGCTCGTTGGATCTCCTCTTCGGTGTGCATGGCTTTCGCTCCGGTCATCGGTGGGGTAGGTATTGGGGGCGGGCACGCATGGCATGGACGATCACGGGATCGTCGGTATCGATGCCGAGGACGCCGACCTCAAGCAGTTCGCCATCGTGGGCGGGCCCCACGCGCATCGTGAAATCGTCATCGAGATGCCACTGCGCGATGGGGTTGCGGACCGCGTGGAGCATGTCGTCATCTGTGATGCCGTGCTTTCGAGCCGTCTGCGCGATGCGCACGGAATGACAAGATACCTTGTCGGGCTGCGCTTGTCAAGGTACCTTGTCAGGACGATCTGCGCCGCGCTCTGCGCGCCCCAGGGCTGCGGCCGCAGCTCGACGGCTTGCGTTCCGCCCGGCCAGCCGATCGGCCAGATGGGCTCAGCTGAGGGCCGCTGTGACCTTGCGGCGAAATGCCGTGGGATCGATCGCCGGGTAGCGGTATAGCTGTGGCTCGATCGTGTCGTACAGCTCCCGCAGCCGATCTGGTTCGACAAGCCCGCTGCTCAGCATCCTCGCGACGTCGTCCAGATCCTGGCCGAAGCCTCGCTCGATCTTCGAGAGCGCTTGCGAGTAGAAGTCGAAGTGATGGACCTCGACGTTACCCTCGCGGAAGACGAGCGGGCTGCGATCGCGCCAGCCGGGCAGCTCGGGAACGAAGTCCGGGGGAGAGGCCAGCTCGATGTTCACGCCGAGCTCGTCCTTCAAGGCGGGTAGCTCACGAAGCAGCACATCGGTGTCCGGCTCGAGCCTGAGATCGACGTCGACCGTCGATGCGCGCCAGCCCTCCAGCACGGCCGTGGCGCCACCCGTCAGGTAGATCCGCGTGGGGGCGGTCGCGACCCTGCCGAGGCGGCGAGCCAGCTCCCGCAGCCGAGCCTCGTCAACGGGCGGACGCATGCTCTGCCGCCCGCGCGAAGCTCACTATGCGAGCGACGAGCGCGTTGTAGCGACTGTGGGCGCCGCTGCCCGTCTCGCTGAGCAGCTCGTAGAGACGGTGCGAGGGCTGCTCGCCGCCTCCGGCTGGCACGTCGATCCCGAGCGCCCGCAGCCGCGGCGCGGCCATCGCGACCAGCAGCGCCGACGTGCTTTCCCTGCCTTTTGACAGATCGTCCAGCCCCTCATTGACGAGCTCGTGCCCCGGCAGGTCGCTCAGCCCCTGCAGCATTGGTCGATCCTAGGCGATCGCCGCGCGATCCAGCGAATGTTGCAGCGCCTCCAGCACGCGCACGACGCGCAGCCCGCTGTGCCCGTCCGAGCGCGGCTTGGAGCCCGTGCGCACGCACTCCACGAAGTGCTCGCACTCGACGCGAAGCGGCTCGACGTTGGGAATGCGGGGCGAGAAGATGTCGCCGGAGCGGGCGATGTACTCGCCCCACGAGCGCGTGTCCTCGTCGAAGCCCTTGTCGTAGATCGTGAGCTTGCCCTCGATCAGCATGTCGTCGAAGGTCGCCATCCGGCGTGCGCCGACGACCGTGATGCGCCGCTCCTTGTGCGGGTCAAGCCACGACAGGTGCAGGTGCGCGACGACACCGGAGGGGAATCGCAGATAGCAGAAGACGACGTCCTGGACATCCTCGCGCACGTAGCTCGCGCCCTGAGCCACGCACTGCACGGGCTCCTCGCCGATCAGGTGCAGCGCGACCGAGACGTCGTGCGCGCCGAGCGACCACAGCGCGTTCTCGTCCGCGCGCAGCTTGCCGAGGTTCAGGCGGTTGCCGTAGATGTAGTAGAGGTCTCCGAGCTCCTCGGAGGCGATCAACTCCTTCAGCCGGGCGACGGCGGGGTGGTACTCGAGCAGGTGGCCGACCATCAGGATCCGCCCGGCGCGCGCCGCCGCCGCGACCGCTCGCTCGGCGTCCGCGCTGGTGGTCGCCAGCGGCTTCTCCACGAAGCAGTGCTTGCCGGCGTCCAACACCGCGACCGCGAGCTCGGCGTGCGTGGCGACGGGCGTGGCGAGCACGATCGCGTCGAGCTGCTCGTCGCCGAGCAGGTCCTCGAGCGCGCCGGTGAGCCGTGCGGCCGGGAACGACGCCCCCGCCTTCGCGCGTGCGCGCTCCTCGGCGTCGCACAGCCACGCGAGCTCGCAGCCGGGGATCGCGGCGAGGTTGCGCGCGAGGTTCGGGCCCCAGTAGCCGAGCCCGGCGACGCCGACGCGGATTGGCATGGTGGGTTCGCTCACGGTACGCGCGCAGGGCGGGGGCTCATCTGTCGCATAGTCTCTCGTCCCGGGCGGAGGGATGGCGACCGGGCCCGCCCTTTGCCCAGTTTCTGGTGCAATCCGATCTACCAGAATCAAAAAGCCCGCAGTTTGCGATCAATTCACCGTATGGTCACCCACGGGGCTGAACGCCGCGAGTAACGTCGAGATCGCTTTATTACCTCCGGTTGCAAGCGAAAGGAGCCACAGCATGGCCGCCACGCCAGTAGAGAGAGTGCCCTCGGTTCGTCTCGTGCCAGACAGCCAGTCGGTCTCCACCAGCCTCGGACTACTGGCGGAGATGGCCGGAACGTGGGAGGGCCACGGGTTCAACCTGATCGCCAGGCCCGACCACGAGCAGAACGAAAACCTCTACCTGCAGCTCAACCAGACCGACGAGACGCTGAAGTTCGACCCGATCGGGTCGGCGATCCCCAATCGCGGGTTCGGCCAGAACGACATCGAACTGTTCGGCCTCACCTACCTTCAGAAGATCCACGACGCTCCCACCGGAGCCGCGCTTCACATCGAGCCGGGTATCTGGATCACGCAGCCCAAAACGACGTATCCCCCGGAAGTGCCGCCGAACGGAGAGCAGATCGTCGCGCGGATGGCGAGCATTCCCCACGGCAACGCCGTCTTGGCACGCGGCATCGCCAGCCATTTCGACGGGCCGCCCACGCTGGAAACGGCGGGCGAGAAATATGCGTTCTCGCTGTTCCCGTCGTTCAACAGCACCCCGTTCCCGGTGGGCACCCCGTTCCTGGCCGCGGGCTCCTCGGAGCTGGCGAGCAAACCCAATCCGCCCCGTTTCGAACAGTACAACCTCGCGGTTGCGGCTGGCCCCGGAAACGCGCGCACGCCGTTCAAGACCACCGAGCCGAGCCTACCCGCGGCAATCGACGGCGTCCCGATGCAGGATGTCATCGACGACCCGATCAGGCTGCTGCAGGGCGTGATCGAGAAGCTGAAGAAAGATGGCCACACCTTCGAGGGCACGGTGCTCAACATCGCCACACAAGCCGAGCTGCGCTTCTTCGACGGAGTCAACGAGGCGATCCTCGAAGGCAAACCGGAACCGCCGAGCACGACGGTCCACGTGCCGTTCGGCTCCGGCGGGATCGAGAACATCCCCTTCCTCGAGGGCGGCGAGCCGCCCGGGGCGGACGGGCCGAATGCGCTGACGGCGACCGTGTACGCGACCTTCTGGATCGAGAAGGTCTCGCATCCGACACATCCCGACTTCACGCAGTTGCAGTACGCACAGATGACGGTGCTCGACTTCGGCATCCTCGCGGCGCTCCCGAAACTCGTGCCGATCAGCTGGCCACACATCTCGGTCGCCACCCTGCGCAGGTCGTTCCTATAGCCCGGCGATCGCCTCCACGCAGCGCTCGGCCGCGCGCCCGTCGCCGTAAAGTGGCGGGCGCGTCGCCGGCGCGCTGCGCCCCAGCGCGGCGAGCGCTGCGTCGACGTCGAGGTCGACGAGCGTGTTCCAGCCGGTCTGCACCGTCTCGACCCACTCGGTGTTGGCGCGCAGCGTCACGCACGGCACGCCGGCCAGGTAGGCCTCCTTCTGCACGCCTCCGGAGTCGGTGAGCACGGCGCGCGCGTGGCAGACGAGCGCGCTGAACTCGACGTAGCCGAGGGGCTCGGTCAGCGTGAGGCCGTCGATGCCCTCGAGTGTCGTCAGCAGGCGCGCGTCGCGCAGCCGGGCGCGGGTACGCGGATGGACGGGGAACAGCACGGGCAGGGGGAGCCCGCCGATCAGCTCGACGAGCGCGCGCAGGCGCTGCGGGTCGTCGACGTTGCCGGCGCGGTGAGCGGTCAGCAGCAGGTAGGAGCCTGGGGGCAGCCCGAAGGCGGCGGGCACGGCGGTGTCGGCGCGTGCGGCCGGCTGCCAGCGCATGGCGACGTCGACCATCACGTCGCCGACGACCTCGACGCGCCCGGCGACGGACTCATTGCGCAGGTTCTCGGCGGCGAGGTCCGAGGAGCACAGCAGCAGCGCGGAGAGATGGTCGGCGAGCACGCGGTTGAGCTCCTCCGGCATCGCGCGGTCGAACGAGCGCATGCCGGCCTCGATGTGCACGACCGGGATCCCCGCCTGCGCTGCGGCGAGGGCGCCAGCGAGCGTGGAGTTGGTGTCGCCGTACACGAGCGCCGCGTCTGGCCGGGTCTCGGCGAGCAGCGGCTCCAGGGCGGCGAGCATGCGCGAGGTCTGTGAGGTGTTGGAGGCGCCGGCGACCCCCAGCTCGCGGTCCGGGCGCTGCAGCCCGAGCTCGGCGAAGAACACGCGCGAGAGCGAGTCGTCGTGGTGCTGGCCGGTGTGCACGAGGATCTCCTCGTGGCGCTCGCGCAACGGGCCCGAGACGGCCGCGGCCTTGATGAACTGCGGCCGATTGCCTACGACGGTGAGGATGCGCACGGTCCTAGCCTAGGCGGCCCCGCGGATCGGCCGCGCGGCGCTAGAGCTTCGGTGGCCGGTAGTGGCTTTTGCTTTTAGGCACGCACGTGTGGTAGGTGCGCGTGCCAGTGGCCGTGCGCCCGTCGCTGGCCTTGGCGGTGATCGACAGCACGAACGTTCCCTTCGGCAGGCCGACGAGGTTGACGACCGCGGTGATGTGAGCGCGCCCGAGCGTCTTGATGCGCTTGTGGTTGATCTTGATGACCGCGCTGATCCACGTGACCCCCGGCACCTGGCGCACGTGGATCGTGAACCTGCGTGCGCTGACGCACTGCTTGGCGGGCGGGAGGCTGAAGGCGGCGGCCGCGGAGATCTTCAGGCCGGCGACCCCGGAGCTCGGCTGCGGCGGCGGGCTGGGTTTGGGCGTGCTCGCCACGGGCGTCGTGGTGGTCACCGTCGGCGTTTCGCTCGCGTGCGGGCTTTCGGGCGTGCCTTCCGGCGGGCTTTCGTGTTTTTCTTCGGGTGGGATGACCGGCGGCGGCGTGCCGATGAAGCCGAGGCCGCTCGCGTCCACCGCCACGCACTGCGAAGGCGACGTGCAGGCCACGCCGGAGAGAGCGTTCGCGCCGGTGACGTATCCGCCGGCCCAGCTGTCCGTCTGTGGGTTGCCGCCCACGGCAGCGTTTTCGGCGTCGACGACAACGCAGAATTCGGTGGACGGGCACGAGATGGAGGCGCGGCTGTAGCTGACCTCGATCGCGCTGCGCGTGGGCGTGCCGGGCGATTGCGGGTCGAAGGTCACCTCGCCACCGCCACCGTCAACTGCAGTGCACTGGCTCATCGATGGGCATGCGATGCCGTAGATCGCGTTGCTGGCGTTGGTGCCGTTGCCGTTGTCGATGACCGCACGCTTGGGCACGCCAGGGGATTCCGGATCGAATGTCACCTCGCCGCCGCCGCCGTCGACGGCTGTGCATTGGCCCGTCGAAGGGCAAGCGAGTGCCTCGAGCACGCCGGCGCCATCGATCGCATGGCGTGTAGGGCTGCCGGGCGAGGCCGGGTCGAAGGTCACCTCGCCGCCTTCGTCGTCGACCGCGGTGCACTGGGCTTCCGACGGGCACGCGATCCCGGTCATCTTGGCGTATGGGTTCTCGACCGCGTGGCGTGCGGGCGCGCCGGGCGAGTCGGGGTCGAAGGTCGTCTCACCCCCGTTGACATCGACCGCCGTGCAGCTGATCGCCGACGGGCACGCGAGCGCATCCAGCGCGGGCGTGACGTCGACGGTGTAGCTCAGGGGCGTGCCCGGCGATGCCGGGTCGAACGTCGCCTCGCCGCCGCGGCTGCCGACGGCGGTGCACTGGCTGGCAGACGTGCAGGTGACTGCATCGAGCCCGGCAGCTTCCTCGATCGCGTACGCGGTCGGGATCGCCTGCGAGACCGGGTTGAAGGTCAGCTCGTCGGTCGAGCGGTCGATCGCCACGCACTCTTTCATCGACGGGCACGTGAGCGCGCCGAACGCATCGCCGCCGCCGTCGATCAGGGAGCGGCTGCGCAACTCCGGCGACTGCGGGTCGAAGCTCACCGCGCCGCCCTCGCCGTCGAGTGCGGTGCACTGGCCGACCGACGGGCAGGCGATCGCGGCGGGCTCGAAGTACGGGTCGATCACGGCTTTCGTGGAGGCGCCGGGCGTTGTCGGGTCGAACGTCACCTCCTCGCCTTCGTCGTCGAACGCGCTGCACTGGGTTTCCGACGGGCACGAGAGCGCGAGCAGCCCGTTGGCGTCGATCGCGGCGCTGGTGCGGGTGCTCGGCGATTCGGGGTCGAAGGTGACCTCGCCGCCGCTGTAGTCGACCTCGGTGCACTCGCTCGCCGACGGGCAGGCGATCGCCTGCGGTTCGTAGCTGCTGTCGATGATGGTGCGCGCGGGGGTGCCCGGAGAAGCGGGGTCGAACGTGATCTCGGCGCCCGCGCGGTCGACCGCGGTGCACTGGCTTTCCGACGGGCACGCGAGGGCGACGAGCCCGTGGCCGCTGTCGATGGTGGTGCGTTTGGCGGCGGACGGCGATTCGGGGTCGAACGTCGCCTCGCCGCCGCTGTCGTCGACGGCGATGCACTCGCCGCTGGCGGGGCATGCGAGCGAGCGCACTCCGCCTTCGGCGTCGATCGCGTGACGGGTCGGGCTGCCGGGCGAGGCCGGATCGAAGGTCATCTCGCCGCCGCTCACGTCGACGGCCGTGCACTGGCTCGGCGACGGGCACGCGAGGGAGGACAGGTTGTTGGCGGTGTCGATCTTCGCGGGAGCGGGGAGGCCGGGCGAGGTCGGGTTGAACGTCACCTCACTCCAGTTGTTCTCGAGCAGGCCGGCGTCGTTGAGCACCGTCGTGCACTGGGTCGCCGCGACGCACGCGATCGCGAGGTCTTTGGGCAGCGTCGCCTCGGTGCTCCCGTCGATCGTGGTGGGGGCGGGCGTGCCGGGCGATTCCGGGTCGAACGTCACCTCGGCCCCCGAGAAGTCGACGGCGGTGCACTGGCCCGGCGATGGGCATGCGAGCGCGCCGAGCCCGTAGGCGTTGGTGGGGGTCCGCGTGACGAGTCCCGGGGAGATGGGGTCGAAAGTGACCTCGCCGCCGCTGTAGTCGACCGCCGTGCACTCGCTCGCCGACGGGCACGCGAGGGCCATCACTTCGCCGTAGCTTGTGTCGATCGGCGTTCGCGTGGGAGCGCCCGGGGACGCCGGGTCGAAGGTGACCTCGCCGCCGGAGAAGTCGACCGCGGTGCACTGGGTTTCCGAGCTACACGCGACCGCCGTCACACCAACCGTGGCATCGATCCCGTAGCGGGTGGGTGTGCCGGGCGATTGCGGGTCGAAGGTCACCTCGCCACCGCTGCCGTCGACGGCGACGCACCGGCTACTCGACGGGCACGCGATCGCGACGAGACCGTCGGCGTCGACAGCGGTGTGAGTGACCGCGCCCGGCGAGATGGGGTCGAAGGTCATCGCGTTGCCTTCGCTGTCGATGGCCGTGCACTGACTGCTCGACGGGCACGCGACGGCCTCCAGCGTGTCAGGCCTGGCGTCGACGGTGATGCGCGTGGTGGCGCCGGGCGACTTCGGGTCGAACGACAGGGCGTCTCCGCCGCCGTCGACGGCCGTGCACTGATCGGCCGACGGGCACGCGAGGGAGGGCAGAGCGGCGCCGTATCCAGCGGCCGGCCAGTCGTCGCGATAGTTGAGGAAGACTGAGGAGGACCACGAGATTTCTGCCTGCGCCGCGGCGGCGAAGATCGACGTGCAGACGCTCGCGACCATCAGCACGCCAAAGCACGCCGCGAGCGCCAGTGCCGCGCGCCGCGCGTCCGTCCTCATCACCCCCGTGATGCAGCCGTGCACCTTGACCCCCTCGGAATCCTAGGCGGCGAGACTATCAACTTCCTTGCTCGCGGAGGCGCAAGCCGAAGGTCAGTTGTACCGTCTAGCTGGTACAGAATTGTACCGCTTAGCCGGTACGCTACTCGGGTGCGGGCACCGGCGTGTCCGACTTGTCCGCCAGCGGGGAGGCCCGTCTCAGCCACTCGCCGAACAGCGGGTCGACGATGTACCAGGCGCCGTCTCGTCTGTCGACCAGCCCACGCCCCTGCAGGCGTTCGAGCGCGGGGCGCACGCGCGAGTGGCTGGAGAACCCGTAGCGGGTCGCGAGCGGCCGGCTGGTGATGTTCGTTCCGCCGCGATCGGCGATCAGTTGCAGGGCGCGCACCTCGTTGGCCTCACCCTCGTCGCCGCTCATCAGGACGTTCAGCACCGACGCGAACTCCGATCGCTCGATCGTCTGCACGAGACGATCGTGCGCGCTCATGACAGTTTCGAGAGTCACGCGCTTGCGCGCGGGCGTGCTCGCCCAGCACTCCCACGCGAGCTGCTGCGTGCTGCGAGGGTGCGCGCGGGTGGCGTTGAGCAGATGGCTCAGCGCGTCCTCGTCGGCCGGCTTGCCGGTCTCCTCGAACTGGTAGTCGAGGTACTCGAGGAAGTCGACGCGACCGATGACCGGCAGCTGCATCTGCGCCGCCTCGCCGAAGATCGGCTCGTGCGAGCTCTCGAGCATCATTTTCATCGCGTTGCGGATCGACCCGGTGAACAGCAGCGAGACGTGGTTCGCGCCGGAGCTCATGAGCGCCGAGCGGATGATCGCGAGCGGATCGCCCGGGCAGTGGCGCAGCCGCTGGAACTCGTCGAACACGACTACCAGCCGCTGCGAGACCGAGCGCAGCGCGAGCAGCTGCGCATGCAGTGTCTCGGCGTCCTGGGCGGGGCTGACCGGAGAGCTCCTGACCGAGCCCTTTATGACCTTGATGTCGAAGCCGATCTCCTTCTCCAGCAAGCCGATCTGACGCTGGGCCGCACGCCGCAAGCCCTTGACCGGGTGGCCGGTCATCGCGTCGTGCACGCAGCCGATGAACCCCGGGATGCTCACGACGCGCTGCAGGTTCACCTTGACCACGTCGAACGGCGGCACGCCGGCGCCGTGCTTCTTGGCGAGCTCGAGTGCAAGCTGGTTCGTGAAGGTGGTCTTGCCCGTGTCCCGCGGCCCGAACAGCGCCACGTTGGTCTGCCCCTTCAGCGTCAGCGCGACCTCGTGGGCGAACGCCTCCATGCCAATGATCTTCGCCGGGTCGTCGAGCGGGCGGTCCCAGATGAACGGGTTGAGCGCCGCTGGCATCGATCCATTGTACTAGCAACCTGGTACAAAACTGTACCGACTAGTCGGTACCGCTTCTGCCGGAGCTCCTTGAGGTCGAGCCCCAGCGCGAGGCCGACGAGCTGCGTATCAACTCATTGGCCGTCGGCCGAGCGTCCGTCGCACGATGTCGAGTGGCACCATCAAAGTGTTCAGTGCGAGGTCTGAGGACTCGAATCCGAACTGCTGATAGAACGATGCGGCACGCTCGTTGAGCGCATCGACCGCGACGGCGCGGATCGCAAGCTCCTCGGACGCGCGCAGCACGCGCTCGAGCGCATCGAGCAGGAGGCTGCGTCCTAGGCCGATGCCCTGGTGTGATGTAGCCACGGCGAGGCGGGCAAGCAGCGCGATGGGGATCGGGAAGTGTCGCGAGAGCCCGCGGCGCACGCGCGCGGTGGAGTGCGCACGCTCGACTTGCGCCGCAACCAGCGTGTAGTAACCAGCCACTTTGCCGTCCGGCTCGGCGGTGACGAACGTGCGGGCAGCGTCGCGGCGCTGCGTCTGGCCAGCGTAGGCATGCAGCCACCGGTCCAACACCTCCTCGCCGCACTTGAACGATTCGACTCGGTGTACTGCGCCGTCGAAAGCGACGGTCGCACTGAGGGGTGCGGTCACGCCTCGGGGAGGACGCTCGGCTTCTCGGTGAGCCGGCGCAGGCCCTTCTCGGCATCGGCGGAGGGTCGCTCCAGGGCGGTCAGGAACCGCTGGGCGGCCTCGTCGTCCAACGCGTAGCTGGTTCGCTCTGCGAGTGTGCGCTCAGCCTCGCGACGGGCTGCACGGCGCACGAACTCACTCAGGCTCTCGCCGTTGACGCTTGCCGCGGCCTGCTCGAGGCTGCGCTCCTGTTCGGTGATTCGGATCTCGATCCTGCGAGTCTTGGTTGTCGTGGTACGCGATGCCATCGTCAGAGTGTACGGCATCTGTCTGGACAGCTAGTCTGTCGATCGCCTCGAGTAGGACTCGATCATCTCAACGACAGTCTCTTCGGCCTGGGGGCGGCTGAGCTGCATGTCGAGTCGCAGGAGCTTCCACACGAGCACGTCCGTGGCGATGACGACGGCCGTGAGCCGGCGCTCTCTGGATGCGCGCTGCAGGCCGGCGAGCAGCGGCTGGAAGACCCTGATCGCCCAATCGCGGTGGTAGTCCCTGCCCCTGTCGGTGAGGTAGCGGACCGCGGGGATGCGGTCCTCCTGGGAGAGCATGCGCAGAATCGCCGTTCCGTGCGCCTCGTAATGGTCGAACACGTTGGTGACGGCCTCGGGGAAGCGGCCCACGGGAGCCGCGTCGCGGCGTGATTTCTCGCTCATCGCCCACCATCTGTATGCCGCAGTGAGCAACTCGTCCTTGGAGTGAAAGCGCGCGAGGAGCGTCTGTTCGGTGACGAGCGCCTCGGCGGCGATCTCGCGCAGGCGAACCTCCTCATACGGTCGCGTCCCGAAGTGCTTCCACGCCGCGGCGAGCAGCCGCTCGCCGGTCGCGGCGGCCGCATCGGCGCGGGCGGACATCTTGTAGGGGCGCTCCTTGCGCGGAGCGCTTGACTTTTTCATCTTGGTCATACTAAGATGAAGTATATGCGAGTCTTCCAGACGCTCCTTGCATTCAGCGGCAACGCCCCACCGCAGCTCGCGCTCACACGGGAGCTCGTCGACCGTGGTCACGAGGTGCGGGTCCTCGCCCACCGCGCCGCGCGCGAGCGGATCGAGAGCACTGGGGCGGAGTTCGTCGCGTTCCAGCGGGGGATGCCCGACCTCGACATCACGCGCCCAGAGACCGACCCTGTACGTGACTGGGAGGCGAGCACGCAGCTTGGCGCCGCGAAACGACTGCGCGACGGCGTGATCGCGCCGATGCCCGACGGGACACGCGACACGATCGAGGCGCTCGAGGGGTGGAGCGCCGACGTGGTCGTGTTCGACTGGCTTATACCGGCTGCCGCGATCGCCGCCGAGCTCGGGGGTGTGCCAGCCGCCGCGCTTGTTCACTGCCCCTATCCACTACCGGTTCGCGGCGCGCCCCCGCTGTTCAGTGGCCTGTCGCCGATGGCGGGCCCGTTGGGCGCCGTGCGCGATCGCCTGTTCGATCGCATCACCCGCCGCTTCTGGGCGCCCGGACTGACCGTGCTAAACGGTGTCCGTGCCGAGTATGGGCTCGCGCCGCTGAAGGACTGGGGCGACCAGGTCCTCGGTGCGGGGGCCGTCTACGTGATGACCGCGCCAGAGCTCGACTTCTCGAGCAAAGCCCAGCTCCCCACGAACGTTCGCTACGTGGGCCCCGCGTTCGAGCCGTTCCAGACGGACTGGGAGTCGCCGTGGCCCGACGAGAACACCGATCCGCTCGTGCTGCTCAGCTTCAGCACCAGCTACATGGACCAGGGTGCGCTCGCCCAGCGAGCGCTTGACGCCGTCGCCGGGCTGCCGGTCCGGGCGCTGCTGACAGCGGGCCCCGCGCTCGACGCCAGCCACCTCCGCATCCCCGCAAACGCGCGCAGCGTGGCTTTCGTGCCACATCGAACCGTGCTCCCGCACGCGTCGCTGATGGTCACCCATGCGGGATGGCAGACGGTCAACGCGGCGCTCGCCGATGGTGTTCCGCTCGTCTGCATCCCGGATGCACGCGACCAGCCCGATAACGCCGCCCGCGTCGTGTTCGTGAACGCCGGCGTGAGGGTCAGCAAGAAGAGCTCCCCCAGCAAGCTGCACAGCGTGATCGCAAGCGCCCTGGGAGGCCGGTCGATCAAACAGGGTGCCCGCGCGATGGCCGACGCCCTCGCCCGCAACGACGGCGCCACCGTCATGGCCGACGCGCTGGAGCGACTCCCTATAAGCAGCGTCGTGAAGGCAACTACGCCCCACGGATCACCCGCAGCAGGCTGAGAATGCACCCCACATCAATGCCCCCCAAGCCATCACGCTGCGGCACTTGACGCTACGACCGACGTAGACCAGTCGATCACCGACGTCGGGCGCACGACGTGGCGGCTGAGGCCGAGCTCCTTGGGCTCGACGCCGAGCGCGAGGCCGACGAGCTGCGGCAGGTGCAGGACCGGCATCTTCAGCTCGCGCCCGACTACGCCTTCGGCGAGCGGCTGCTGGAGGTCGAGGTTGAGGTGGCACAGCGGGCAGGGGGTGACGAGGCAGTCGGCGTCGGCGTCCACCGCGTCGCCGAGGTGGCGGCCAGCCTGCTTGAGCGAGGCCTCCTTGTGCATGGTGATGATCGGGAAGCCACAGCACTTGCGCATGCCCGCGTACTCGATGACGGTCCCGCCGAGGGCGTCGATGACCTGCTCCAAGTAGTGGTCGCGCGGGCGCTCGGCGTCGATCCCCAGGCGGTCGCGGGGGCGGACGATGTAGCAGCCGTAGAAGGGGCCGACCTTGAGGTTGGTCAGCGGGCGCTTGACCAGCGAGCGCACCCGGTCCAGGCCGATCTCCTCGACGAGCAGCCACAGGAAGTTCTTGTTGGTGAGGGGGTGGGCGGGATCCTTGTCATAGCTGAGGCCCTCGCCGGCGAGCGTGGAGTTGACGTGCGCCCGGTACTCGGCGTTGGCGTCCAGGCGTTCCTGGCACTCGCTCTGCGCGCCCTGGCAGGTGGAGCAGATGTTCATCATCAGCTGAGCGCCGTCGACCTGCTGGGCGAGCGCGAACGTGCGCGCGTTGAGTGTGTCGGCGAGCTCCTGGTTGTGCTCGGCGATCACGCCCGCGCCGGTGCAGCAGGCGCGGTCGAGCTCGACCAGCTCGATGTCCAACAGCGGCGCGACCTTAGCCATCGAGCCGTGCAGCTCAGGGGTGAAGCCGCGGCTGACGCAGCCGGGCCAGTATGCGACCTTCATTGGCTCACGCTCCCCTCGGCGCCGGTGCTGGCCGACGTCGCATCTTCGTCCTCTCCGGACACGTACAGGTTCAACTCGTAGCGTTCGGGGCGACCCTCGATCTTGTCGTAGATGCTCTGTACGGCCTTCAGGTCCTGCGCCGGGATCTTGTGGCCGAAGATCGCGATCCTCGGACTGACTTTTCCGCGCAGCACGCCCTTGATGACGACGGGCAGTGAGGACAGCAGCTCCTTGCCGGCGGCGGGCGTGAACTTGGCAAACCACGAGTTGCCCCCGTAGGAGCGCGGGATCAGCTCGGCCTCGTGGAGCAGGCCATAGTTACGAACGAGCCCGGTGATCGCCTGCTCGTGGCGCTCGCCGTTGTTCTTGTCGACGATGTGGTGGTCGCCGGTGGCGATCCGTCGCAGGCGCATGATCTGGCCCATCGGGTTGACGTCCTTGGGGCACGCCTCGACGCACTTGAAGCAGTGGGTGCAGTCGAAGATGCCCTGCGGGTCCTGCGCTAGGTCGTTGAGGCGCTCGAACTGCTGGTCGTCGCGCGGGTCGCCGACGAAGCGGTAGGCCTTGGCGAGAGCGGCGGGGCCGATGAAGCCGGGGTCGACCTCCATCGCCAGGCAGTCCGACACGCACGCCCCGCACTGGATGCACGCCATCGTCTGCGTGACGTCGACCATCGCCTCTTTGGAGACCAGGTACTCGCGCTCGGGCACCGGCTGCTTGGCGAGCAGCCAAGGTGTGACCCGCTGGATCTTCTTCCAATGCACCGCGTCCATGTCGACGATCAGGTCCTTGATCACGGGCATGTTGCCCATCGGCTCGATCTCGATGACGCCCTCGCGCGCGCCCGCCTTGGCGGCGTCGAGGTGCGTGTGGCAGGCGAGCGCCGGTTCGCCGTTGACGCGCACGCCGCAGGAGCCGCAGATCGCCTGGCGACATGAGCAGCGGATGCCGATCGAGCCGTCGAAGCGGTCTTTGGCCTGCAGCACGGCCTCCAGCACGGAGCGGTGGGGCTCGAGCTCGACCGTGTGCTCGTCCCAGTAGGGAGCCTGGCCGGACTCCGGGTCATAGCGGCGCATGCGCAGCTTAAACTGCTCGGGCGGTCGATCGTGGGCTTCGGCCATCAGCGACGCTCCTGGTTCGTGGGGGCGGGTGCGGGCAGGGTCTGGTGGCGCAGGCTCATCAGTATTTCCGCTCCTCCGGCTGCCATTGCGTGATCGTCACCGGCGAGTAGCTCACGGTCGGTCCGTCTGCGTTCAGCGAGATGTCGATGTGCTTGAGCCACTCCTCGTCGTTGCGCTCGGGGTAGTCGGTGCGGTACTGCGCTCCGCGCGACTCCTTGCGCTCGAGCGCCGCCACGACGGTGGCCTCGGCGCAGTCGACCATAAAGCCGAGCTCGATCGCGCCGAGCACGTCCTGGTTGAAGACGGTGCCGCGGTCGTCGATCCACGCCTTCTCGGCCTCCTCTTTCAGGCGTGCGATCGTCTCGCGCGCGCTTTGCAGCCCCTCCTCGTCGCGGAACACGGCGGCTTTGCGGTTCATCGTCTCGCCGAGCTCGCTCTTGATCTCCGACACGCGCCGTGCGTCCCGTGGGCGGGCGATGATCGAGTCGATCTGCGCGGCGTCCTCGCGCAGTTTGGCGTTCGCGTCGGCGCGCGGCATGCCCATGCTGGCGGCGCGCGCGGCCGCGTGTTCGCCGGCGCGCCGGCCGAATATGAGGGTGTCGAGCAGCGAGTTGGCGCCGAGCCGGTTGCCGCCGTGCACCGACACGCACGCCACCTCTCCGGCCGCGTACAGCCCCTCGATCGGCGTGCGCCCGTCGACGTCGGTCTTGACGCCGCCCATGATGTAGTGCTGGCCGGGGCGGATGGTGATCGGTTCGCGCGTGATGTCGACGCCGGCGAAGTCCTTGCCGAGGTTGACGATCTCGCGCAGCGCCTCGAGCGTGCGCTTGCGCGGCACGACCGTGATGTCGAGGAGGATCCCCGCGCCGTCCGGGCCGACGCCGCGGCCCTCGTTAATCTCGATCTGCTCGGCGCGCGAGACCACATCGCGCGAGGCGAGCTCCATCTTGTTGGGCGCGGATTTCTCCATGAAGCGTTCGCCGTTCGAGTTGAGCAGGTGTGCGCCCTCGCCGCGCGCGCCCTCGGTGATGAGGATGCCGGTCTCGACGAGACAGGTGGGGTGGTACTGGACCATCTCCATGTCCATCAGCGGCGCGCCCGCGCGATAGGCCATCGCGATCCCGTCGCCGGTGACGATCAGCCCGTTGGTCGTCGGCTTGTACGCCTGGCCGGCGCCGCCGCACGCGAGGATCACGTTCTTGGCGGTGAACGCCTCCATCCGCCCGCTGCGCACGTCGCGCGCGATCGCCCCGGCGCAGCCGCCCGCGTCGTCGAGCAGGAGGGAGGTGGTGAACCACTCCTCGTAGCGCGAGACCGTCTCGTGGTGCTTCATCAGCTGCTCGTAGAGGACGTGCAGCATCGCCTGGCCGGTGATGTCGGCGACGTAGGCGGTGCGCTTCATGGAGGCGCCGCCGAACGCGCGCAGGTCCATCTCGCCCTTGTCGTTGCGGTGGAAGGTCACGCCCATGTGCTCGAGCTCCATCACCTCGCCGGGCGCCTCCGAGCACATGATCTCGATCGCGTCCTGGTCGCCGAGGAAATCCGAGCCCTTGACGGTGTCGTAGGCGTGCGAGCGCCAGTCGTCATCGACGCTGATCGCCGCGTTGATGCCTCCGGCGGCTGCCACCGAGTGCGAGCGCACGGGGTGGACCTTGCTCATGATCGCCACGCTCGCCCCCTCCTCTGCGGCGGCCAGCGCCGCGCGCTGGCCCGCGAGGCCGGCTCCGATGATCAGGACGTCGTGTGCTGGCATGGCTCCTTGGGGGACGAGGGGCGGGGGATGGCGGCCCGGACTCTACGAGGGTTGCGCCCGGGACTCTATAACGCGGACCGCCGCGGGCCGCCGTCCTAGGGCAGCGACCCGGGTGGCGCAAGCCAGACCGAGTCGAACACCATCACCTCCGCCAGCGTGCCGTAGTCGCGGTCGTAGTGGATCACTGCCGCTCCCGTCTCCTGCGCCGCTGCTGCGACCAGATAGTCGACCACGGGGAGACGCTGGGAGCCGGCGGAGCGATGTGCGAGCGTGCGCATCGCAGCCTGCGCCGCGCCGGCGATGGTGGCTGTGAGCGGCGCGGCGCGCAACGCGCCGAGCATTTCCGCCAGCAGGTCGAAGTCCTCGCCGCCGCGTGCGCTCAGAAGGATCTCGAGCCGCACGGCCGGAGAGAGGCGTAGTCGGCCCGCGAGCAGCGACTCGGACCAGCGCTCGCGGACGAGTGGATGGTGTGCCCGTGACCAGGCGGAGGTGTCGATCAGGAGCGGCACCTCACCCCAGGCCGCCGGCCCTAGCGGATTGGCCATGCGCCGGGCTTGCCGTCGCGCAGAACGTCCCAATCCCAGGGCGCCGTCTCGGGCTGCTCGAAGTAGCCCGCCAGGCTCTCCAGCAGTGACTGGCGCCGCTCCTCGGTCTCGGGCTCGTCGGCGAGATGGCGTGCGCCTGCGATTGCCAGTTCACGCACCTGTCGTGAGCGCGACAGCCCCGGCGGAAGATGGGCAGCGGCTGCTCGCAGCGCGTTTGCCAGCTCGGGGTCCTCCGTGACCTGGATGCGAGGGTGGGAGGTTGCCACCCACGAAGTGTACCACCAGCGTGTCTCCCACGCTCAAAAGCGGGCGGTAGGCCGTGGATCTACACGCTGCTGGCCGGCCTCAGCGCCTTGCGCACCTGCGCCAGCGTGACGACACCCTGCAGCACGCCGTCCTTGTCGACGGCGACCATCGCTCCCAGGCGTCCCAGGCCTTCGGCGCCGAGCAGCGATTCCAGCGGAGCCTCTTCGCCGATGCGCACCGGCAGGTCGTCCTCGAGGATGTCCACCACGGGCAGCGCCGGCCGTCCGGCGGCGATCTCCCCCTCGATGCGCTGCTGGCGCACGACGCCGAGGAAGTGGCGGGCCGGGTCGACTACCGCGAACCACGGCCAGCGGTAGCGCAGGAAGAACTGCTCCTGGGCGTCCAGCAGCGTTACCTCCGCGGAGATCGTCACCGGCTGGCGGTCCATGATGTCGCCGACGGTGATGTGCTGGATGCGCCGGCCGAGCGTGCCCTGCACCACGGCTGCGCTGGCGGCCTGGTAGAGGAAGAAGGCGAGCAGCATCGTGATCAGCGCGACCGAGGAGCCGCCGCTGGAGAACGCCCACAGGCCGAACAGGCCGAGCGCGAGCGCGAACGCCTGTCCCGAGCGCCCGGTCCACTGCGTGGCGCGGTTGCGATCGCCCGTGCGCCACCAGATCAGCGCGCGCGCGATGCGCCCGCCGTCGAGCGGGAACGCGGGCACGATGTTGAACAGCAGCAGCGCCACGTTGATGAAGCCGAGCCAGCCGATCAGCGCGAGCGCGGGCGTCGTCCTGAAGCCTTCGCGCGTGAGCACCACGTCGGTGACCGTTCGCCCGCTCGCGAACACGGTCGCCGCCGCGAGGCACAGGGCGAACAGCAGCAGTGTGACGGCCGGCCCGGCGGCGGCGATCTGCAGTTCCTCGCCCGCATTCTGCGGCTCGCGGCGCATCTGCGATAGGCCGCCGAAGAACCACAGGTCGATGCCGACGATGGGGATGCCCAGCCGTCGCGCGCTGAGCGCGTGTCCGAGCTCGTGCAGGACGAGCGACGCGAAGTACCCGAGCGCGCCCGCCACCCCCACTGCGTAGTCGGTGCTCTGCGACCCTCCGAGCACTTCGTGGAAATAGGTGTGCGACAGCCAGTAGATCAGGAAGAACAGCACCACGAACCAGCTGTAGCTGACACCAATGCGGATGCCGAAGATGCGAGCGAGCTGGATGTTCGTGCGGCGGGGCATGTCTCGTCAATGGTAGGCACGCGCGTGCGCGTGCGGGCTCGCGACCGCGCACCTGCAGCCAGGCCACCCGCCGCTACGGTGATCGTCCGGGTCCCAGCTCGCCTCGGGGTCTCACTCTTGCGGTGTGCTCAGGCCGACTTCGAGTGTGGCCAGGCGGTAGATGTCCGGGATCGTGTGCGCGTCCTGCAGGCCGAGCGCGATGGCGGCCTCGGTGGTCGATTCGTCGCGGCGCAGAGGCAGATGGCGCGCGGTGAAGAACGCGGGAGCCTCATCGGGGTGCAAACCCGTTTGGAAGGGCTCGCCGGCGTCGCGCACCGCCTTCATCCAGGCGTGGGGTTGGTCGCTGGATCCCTCGAGGCAGCGCGCATCGACATACGTCAGCAGGATCTGGCTGCCGGGGCCGCTGACCTGCACGAGCGCTTCGAGCGTGCGGTCGATCGCCGCGGGGGTCAGGTAGCTGAAGACTCCCTCCCAGACGACGCAACTGCGCCGATCCCGGTCGAGCCCCGCCGCCGTGAGGGCGCCAGGCAGGGAGTCGGTCTCGAAGTCCACCGGGACGTAGCGCACATGACCGCTCGCGTCATCCAAGGCGTCGCGCTTGCGCTGCTGCGTGGTCGGATGATCGACCTCGAAGACCGCGACAGCTGCGGCGGCGGGCAGCCTGGTGGCGCGCGTGTCGTAGCCGGCCCCGAGGAGCACCAGCTGCGTGCATCCGGCGCTCAGCGCGTCCGTCACGAAATCGTCGATCACACGTGTGCGCACCACTCCCGACAGGCGCGGGCCGGGCCAGCGACGGTCTATGAACGCGATGATCGGCCCCCGCAGCAGCGGGACTCGCGCGGCGCGCGCGACGGCGCGCAGCGGCGGGCTCAGAAACGCCGTCGCGGATCGATCGGCGAACAGGCGTCGCCCGGCCGGCCGGCTCGTCTCGAGTGCGCGAAAGAGGGCCATGTACTCGGCGGTTCGAGACGGCGCTGCGGGCTTCATCGGGCAGACACCACGTTGGAGAGCGGTGCGAGCGCCGCCTCGTGGATGTCGGTGCGGCGAGGCATGTGTGTCCCGCAATTTAGGCCATGTGTTCGTGTGCGCGCGATCAGCTGCGGCCCGTGGCCCTCGCACCAATCCAACCCGCGCTGCGCGCCCACGATGGCAAGCAAAGACTTGGGGCAATTCGACCCATTGGGCAGAAGGCGCGCAGACGCTCTAGGATACTCGCCCTTGGCGATCGTCATTAGGATTCGCGCCCGCGACGGCGGTCGTCTTCAGCCGGCTCGTCTTTTGCGTACGCAGGAATAAAACAACCTAGTTGATGAAGAGGCGACGAATGAAGCGACAGACCGTGGGCACAGCTACGCGAGCAGGCATGATCCTAGCGGCGTGTCTGGGTCTGCTTGGTGTCTTGCCGGGTGTCGCGAACGCCAGCGCGTCTGGGCCGGCGACGGTCTCGGATGCTTCGCTGTCTTCGGCGGCGGGGGCGTTGACTGATTATTCGGTGGCGTTTGCGACGTCTGGGACGGGGGGTTTGTCGGGGGTGGCTGGCAGCGAAATCACGGTCACGTTCCCTGCTGAAACTGGGTTGGAAGGGTCGTTGCGCAGCACGTCGGTGACGGATACGACCAGTCGTCAGGAGCTGGGCAGTGAGTGCAGCCCGTCGGGGACGGTCCTGACGTGTGTGCTCACCAGCGGGGTCGTTTCTGCTGGAGATTCGGTGAGCGTCCAGCTGGATGGGGTCGTCAACCCCGGCTCGCCGAATGGTGGTGAGACGGTGGAAGTCAAGACGAGTTCGGACAAAACTGTTGCGGTCTCCAACATATACTCGGTCACTTCCCGCAGCCACACCAGCGAACCGACGGTGAGTGAGACGAGTTCGACGGTGGGCGCTCGGACGGCTTACAAGGTCGGGTTCACGGCCTCGCCGACGGGCGGGTTGTCGCCGACGGCTGGGAGCTGGGTCATGATCAAGTTCCCGTCTGGGACCGAATTCGACGAATCGTTCTTCGAATCGTCGGTGACTGACAGCAGTACCCGCCAGCAGGTCGGCGATGACTCGTGCACTGCGTTCTTGGAAGAAGTGACTTGCTCGATCCAGGGGAATGTCGCCGCGGGCAACACCGTGGCCGTCGAACTGGACCGGGCCACCAACCCGGGCTCGCCGAACGATGATGAGAAGCTGGGACTCGAAACGTCCTCGGACGCTGTCCTGGAGCCCTCCGAAAGTTATCGGATCGAACCCGCCAGCGCGTCTGGGCCGGCGACGGTCTCGGATGCTTCGCTGTCTTCGGCGGCGGGGGCGTTGACTGATTATTCGGTGGCGTTTGCGACGTCTGGGACGGGGGGTTTGTCGGGGGTGGCTGGCAGC
>Ga0302325_10004487_pt1 | contig 32265 bp, 32 predicted proteins | sample Palsa_T0_2_FD_201948 | JGI IMG/M metagenome (GOLD analysis project Ga0302325, IMG submission 201948) | Peat permafrost microbial communities from Stordalen Mire near Abisko, Sweden - Palsa_T0_2 | ecosystem: Environmental > Terrestrial > Soil > Palsa > Peat permafrost | place: Sweden: Abisko... | reverse complement strand
GGTGCCGATCCGGGTCAGGGTCGCGATCAGCGGTTCGGGCACCCCGGCCTCAATGAGAAAGCGGGCCTGGGCGACGTTGGGGAAGTGCCCGCCCCAGAGCGACATCGGGACGTCGATGACCGGCCGGTCGAACACCTCGGCGTGATGGGCCCGCCAGGCCTCGATCGCCGGCACCCGGAACTTCGTGCGCGGCGACACGTAGGTGCCGTCGTCGGTGAATCCCCCGTGGCAGCGCACGCCACCCGCGATGAGCGGCTCGGTCACCACGGCGTCGGCAAGCAGCTCACCTTCGGTGAATTCGAGTTGGGCGGTGACGGCCATGGCGCTCTCCCCTGCCGTGTGTCTACTTCAGTGTATATACTCAAGCGTATACCTGTCCAGACCAAACTGCTGCCGCGGGCCGAACGGCGAGCCTCGATTCTGCGGGGGGCCGCCGAGGCGTTCGCCCGATCGGGCTTTGCCCGCACCTCGATGGAGGACGTGGCCGCCTCCTGCGGCGTGACCCGCCTCATCCTCTACCGCCACTTCGAGACCAAAGAAGAGCTCTATCGGGCCATCCTCCAAGAGGTGTTCGACCGACTGGGCGAGGAGTTGCAGGCCGGGCTGGCCGCCGGTTCGACTCACGGCCTCGGCGCCCGGACACTGCTCGTCGTGGCCCGAGACGACCCGGCCGCCTTCACCCTTCTGTGGAGGCACGCCGCGCGCGAGCCGGAGTTCGCCGAGTACGCGCGCCAGCTCCGATCGGTCTCGGTCGACGTCGTGCGCCGTCTCATCCCGCTCGCCAACGAGAATCCCGTCATCGACGCATGGATCGCCGAATCCCTGTTCGGGTGGCTCGTGGAGGCCACGCTCACCTGGCTCGAATGCGGCGATCCGGCACTGGATGGCGAATTCGTCGAGCGGGCCACGGCCGGGCTGGTCGGGCTTCGGTCGGCATGGTCTTGATCTGAACGGATCGGCGCGAGGGCTCAGCCCCTGGCACGACCAAACGGGCGACCCGTGGCCGGACAACCGCCGGCGGTGCACAATGACTTGCGGACCGAACGAGCGGACGGAGGAACCCCCATGACCCTTCAAGCCAAGAATCTCGACGCACCCGACGAGACCCGCACCTTCGAGCACGGAGCCATGCACCTGGTCGAGCTTCCGAGCGCCACCATCGGACGGACGGTGTTCCACCCCGGTTGGCGGTGGTCGACCGACATCAAGCCCCTGGTGGGCACCGACTCCTGCCAGGCTCACCACATCTCCTATGTCGTGTCGGGGGACTTCCACATCCGGATGGACGACGGCACCGAACTCGATGTCGGACCCGGCGATGCCTTCGACGTCGGACCGGGTCATGACGCCTGGGTGGTCGGCGACGAGGACCTCGTCACCATCGACTTCACACCGACGACATCGGGGTAACAGACCGAAGCGGCATCGCCCCCGGTGTCGGCTCAGCCGAGTGGCAGCCTCGGTTCGTCGGCCAGCGAGGCCCTGGGACGGCGCCTCGCCTGCTTTTGGGCGGGCGCGAACACCCGCTCGGGACGGAACGATCGCAGCACGCGGTCGCCATCCTTGCCCCCCACAACCTCGATCCACTCGTCCCCGGTCGCCCGGTTGCGAACGTGGGCCACGAACTCCCACCTGGCCGAGCGCAGCCCGGTGTCGGTCACCTCGACGGGTTCGCCCCGGCGCACCCCGGCCCACTCCGACTGGCGCTGCAGCTTGGTCGAGGACCGGTCGGCCACCGATGCGACCCGCCTCCGCCGGGTCGTCATCGTCGCGCCGAGCCCGCGAGCGGCCTTCTCGTCGGACCGCCCCGGCCCATCACGCGTCGGTGATCGTGCCACCGGCCACGATGGCCAGCTCGGCGTGGTCCAGATGGGCGTCGTGGGGCGGCACGGCGGCGATGCCCGACTTGGGTATCAGGAGCGCTGCCGCACCCGCCACCACCATGACTGCGGCCAGGAACGCGAACCCATGGGTGTAGCCCGAGTCGGCCGGAAAACCGCTGCCGAGGAGGTTCGCCGTCACGATGCTGGCCATGATCGACGCACCGATCGCGCCGCCGATGGTGCGGATGTTGGCGTTCATGCCGCTGGCCACCCCGGTCTGGGAGGCCGGCACGGCCTGGACGATGAGGGTGGACATGGCAGAGAAGCCCAGGCCCAGGCCGACGCCGAGGAGGGTGCTGGCGACGTAGATCTCCCACGAATGGTGGTGAGCGAAGGCGAGCATCAGGTAGGAGCCACACCCCGCCAGCGCCCCGACGAAGACGCCCACCTTGGCCCCGACACCGGCCGCGATCCGGCCCATGAAGAGGCCCCCCAAGAACGTCGTCACGGTCATGGGGACGAGGAATAGACCCGACTGGGTGATGCTGGCCCCGAACCCGTACCCGGACGACTTCGGCGTCTGAAGGAACTCGGGAAGGAACGCGAGCGCCGCGTACATCCCCGCGCCGAACAGAAAGGTCACCAGATTGTTGATCCACACCGCGGGGGCCCGCATCATCTTCATGTCGATCAACGGGGTCCGTGCTCGCAGCTCCACCATGACCCATGCCCCCGCCGCGACCACGGCCAGGCCGACCACCGCCAAGGTCTTGGTGGAGACCCAGCCCCATGTCGGGGCCTCGCTCACCGCCACCAGCAGCGCGACCAACCAGACCGACAGCAAGACCGCGGCCAGCCAGCTCACGCCGCCCGGGGTGCGGATCGGTGACTCGGGCACGAAGAACTGGGCCATCGCCACGGCGATGACGACGATGATCAGCGGGACCCAGAAGAGCCAGTGAAAGCCGAGATGTTCGACGATGGGCCCGGCCAGCACGATGCCGAGGCCAAAGGCGATCGCGGTGACGGCCGCGATGAACCCCACGTTGGAGGCCACCCGCTCCTTGGGACATTCGTCACGGATGATGCCGAAGGACAGGGGCAGCACGCCGCCACCCACGCCCTGGATGGCTCGCGCGACGATCAGGATCCCGATGGAGTGGGCGAGGCACGCCAGCAGGGAACCGACGGCCAGGACCGACAGGGTCGCCACCAAGATGCGCTGCTTGCCCACCATGTCGCCGATCCGCCCGAGAATCGGGGTGAAGACCGCGGCGGAGAGCAAATAGGCCGTGAGCACCCAGGTGACGTTGTTCTGCGACGTGTGGAAGTTCCGCTCGATCGTCGGCAGCACCGGCAGCACCATCGACTGGAGGAGCGCAAAGGCGCCCCCACCGATCACCAGCGCGGCGAACGTGACCTTATAGTTCGACTCTTCAACAGACCTGATCACGATGCTCCAACAATGCGGGGGGGCGGTCGATCGTGCTCCGACCGACATCTTCCACCGGTGAGGTTCTCCGGCTCGATGCAGTAGGCAGCATAAGTGCACCGGCAGCCGCTCAAGGAAACCTGGACGCCTCCCAGCCAGTTCTCGTTGGTGGTCGCTGGGGTACCGGATCGGCCGGCGGGTCACCGATCGCCCAGCCGACGAGGGTTAGCCTTCGCGGCGTGGCCGCCGAGCCCCGCGGAATGCCCGCTCCGATGACCTCAGAGCCCGTCGACCAGCGGATCGACAGAAATCTGGCCGAGCTGCTCCAAGAGCTGCGGGTCGCCAGCATCGGCGTCCAGGTGCTGTTCGGATTTCTCCTGTCCCTCCCGTTCAGCGTCGGCTTCGTGAAGCTCGATCACCCGGAGCGAGTTCTCTACTTGGCCGACGTGTTGTTGGCCAGCCTCTCCATCGTGTTGCTCGGCGGACCGGTCGCCTATCACCGGCTGGTGTTCCACCACCACGAGCGCGTCCGCCTGCTCCGGGCATCCAATGTCATGGCCATCGGGGGAATGATGGCCGTTGCCGCGTCGGTCTCGGTCGCCGTCGCCCTCATCATGATTTTCGTCGAGCCGGGTGCGAGCGCGTACCTCTTGATCGCTCTCACCGTGGCCACGTTCACCGGCACCTGGTTCGCGCTGCCACTCCACCGCCGGACGCCCATCTAACCCACCTCCGATCCCTTCCGCCGCGTAGGGATCCGACCATGACGGTCGGGTCCGCATGTCACCGACCGCGTTCGATCGGTCCCGATGCGAGACTTCCGCCGTGAGTGCGGTGGTGAGCGGGACCTGCGAGCCTCGATTCGAGTCGGTACGCCACGAGTTCACCCGCAACTTCGCCGAGCGGGGCGAGGTGGGGGCCGCGGTCTGCGTGTTGATCGACGGGCGCGTGGTGGTCGACCTGGTCGGCGGCTGGGCCGACGAATCGGGTCGGCGCCCCTGGGCGCCCGACACCCTGGTGAACTTCTATTCGGTCGGCAAGGCCCTGGTGGGCCTGCTGGCCCTGCAACTGGTCGACGCCGGCAAGATCGGTCTCGACGATCCGATTGCCTCGGTGTGGCCGGAGTTCGCTGCGTTGGGAAAGGACAAAGCGACGCTGCGGCAGGCCCTGTGCCACCGGGCCGGGGTACCGGCCATCCGCGAACCGTTGACCAACGACGACCTGTGGGACTGGAACCGGATGGCCGGCGCGTTGGCGGCGACCGACCCGTGGTGGGAGCCGGGGACTCGCCACGCCTATCACACCAACACCTTCGGTCATCTGATCGGCGAGATCGTCCGCCGGGTGAGCGGGGAGACCTGCGGCGACCGGCTCCGCGCGCTGGCCGGCCCACTGGATGCCGACGTGTGGTTCGGCCTCCCGAAAGCCGAGCAGTCCCGGTGCGCCGACGTGATCTGGACGGGCCCGCGAACCGTCGACGACGTCGACTTCGACGCCGTTTCCGGCGACGAGCTGATGACGTTGCTCAGCTACTTCAACCCGGCCGGCTATTCATCGGTGGTCGTCGTCAACACCGCCGCGTGGCGGAGCGCCGAGATCCCGTCGACCAACGGTCACGGCACCGCCGGTGGGATCGCCCGCTTCTATGCGGCACTGCTCGGGCCCGACGCCCTGCTCTCGCCGGAGCTGTTGGCCGAGGCCACCTCTCCGCAGTCGCAGGGCTACTGCCCGGTGCTCGGCGAGGAGGTCACCTTCGGTCTCGGGTTCTACCCCACCACCCCCCGACGGCGATTCGGCCCCAACCCAGGGAGCTTTGGCCACTTCGGCACCGGGGGCGCCGTCGGGTTCGCCGATCCGGACTCGGGGGTCGCCTTCGGCTATGTCATGAACCACGTGATCCCCCGTTGGCAAAGCACGCGGAACAGGGCCCTGATCGACGCCCTGTTCGCCGCACTCTGAACCCTTCCCGTGAGGGGCGGTCTCTTGTTCGGGCGACCGCCGGTTCTTGACGCTCAGGGTGCCCAAGGCGCACACTGACAGCGGTCGCGACGTGTCGCGACCGGGTACCCAGCGTGCACGCGACGGAGTCGAATCCAGGCCTCGGTGCATCATGACGACAAGAAGAGCTGATTCAGAAACGGATCGAACAACGGCCCACGAACAGCCGTGTTCGCCACCCGTCGGCCCCGGAACGACGCGCGTGCGAACGGTGGCGATGGCACCCTTGCCGGCTCGTCGAGGGGTCGATGGTGACGGTCAGCGAACGGTTGCCCCCGGACCGACAGACAAGCGCTCCGCGCGACTTCACATCGTTCACCTCGTCGGCTTCGCTGGAGTTGCTGCATTTGTGGTGGCACTGGCCGCCCTGAGCGGTCTGGGGAATTTGAATCCGGCCCAGCACACCGTCAGTGAATATTCGCTCGGGAGGTACGGCTGGACCATGCGTGCGGCGTTTGCCGCTCTTGGGTTGGGCGCGCTCGCCACGGCAGCGGGTCTTCGCTTCACGTTCGAACCTTCCCCCTGGCGAAGCGTCGGGCACCTCATGCTCGTCGGCACCGCCGTCGGATTGTTCCTCGACGCCTGGTTCAACACGGATCATCTTGGCGTTGCCGAGACCTTCGATGGCGCAGTGCACGGTGACGGGATGCTGATTGTGTGTCTGACCTTGCCCGCCTCGGCCTGCATTCTGGGTGCTGACTTTCTGCGTCTCTTTCATTCCTCACGGGCGAGGTGGCTGGTGGCCCTTGGCCCGCTGCAGGCGGTGGCCATCATCGGTTTCGAGGTCAGCCCCACGGACTATCGCGGCGTGGCCGAGCGGATCGCGATAGCCATGGGCGTCGCCACCTTGGCTCTCGTGCAATCATTCGCTCATGCTTCGGCCCGGTTCCCCGGGGGTGCCGGAGAGGACCTTTCACGGAGTCCCGAGCTGGATGGTCAGTTGAGATAGTTGCTGATCGTTCCCAGCCAATGGGTGTGGTAGCGAGTGACCAGCGCGTTGGGCAAGAGCTTCACCATCCAGGGCCGGTACTCGTTGGTGTCCTCGGTCCCGGATTGCTTGGCCACGAGTCCCGCCTTGGGCGCCCGGGTCCGCTCGTAGCGGCGGAGCGCGCCGGCCACGTCGTCGCCGCCTCGTCGAAGCGCGCTCACCAACTCCCAGGCGTCTTCGAGCGTCTGGTTGGCCCCCTGGGCCCGCGTCGGCGGCATCGAGTGCGCGGCGTCGCCCATGAGCGTGATGAGGCCCGTCCCCCAGGTGGGCGGGACAGCGTGCCGATAGTGCGGAAAGAAGCCGACATCGTCGTCGCCGACCGCGGCCAGGACCTCTTGGACCGGTCTGGCCCAACCACCGAAGCGCTCCCGTAGCGCCGCCATCGGTGATGCGGGCATCGGATCACCAGGCGTCCAACGCTGGTCGAACCACCACTGGAGCAGCCCCTCGCCCGCCGGCATGAGGCCGCACAGCCCGACCGGACCGACGAACATGACCCCTCGGCGCGACGAGGTGATCTCGAGGGGGATGGGCGTCACCCCCTGCCAGGTGGCCCACCCGCTCGCCTCGGCGGGATCATGGCCCCACAGCGCGTCCCGAACCACCGACTTGCGGCCGTCCGCGCCGATCAGCAGGTCGCCGGCCTCCCGACTTCCGTCGGCAAAGTCGACCGTCACGCCGGCGCCCTCCTGGGCGACCGCGGTGCAGGCACGGCCGTAGCGGATCATGGCCGGCGGCAGCCCCTCGGCCAACCGTTCCAGCAGCCGCCGCCGGGGCAAGCAGATATTCGGATGCCCGTAGTGGGCGGCCGACCGACCTACGTCGACCGACGCCAGCACCTTGCCCCGGTAGTCGCGCTGTTCCAACACATCGATCTGTCCGCCCACGCCGCCAAGGGACACGCCCAGCTCGCCGAGGATGCCGGTGCCGTTGCTCCACAACGTGACTGCGGCACCACCCTCGCGAGGGCCGTCTGCCTGCTCGAACACGATGACGTCGTGTCCGTCTCTGCCGAGCGCTCGCGCCGCGGCCAGGCCGCCCACCCCTGCCCCGACGATCAGTACTCGCACGGCGGTCCTCCGGGCTTCGATTCCGCCTCAACCACAACAGTCATTCCGGCTCGACCTCGCACTGCTCTTCAGCAGGTCATATAGACCATCGCCCCCCGCTCGCGCCGATCCCCGCCTTCGACCCAGAAGGCGGCGGGGCCTGAGTCCAAGACATAGGAGACTTCCCTGCTGAGGGATGTGTCAAGACATGGGAGACCCGAGCCGGGGTGATCGCAAATGCCGCGGTAAACGTGCCCGAGGCCGCGGGACCCACGACGCCAACACCAGAATCATGGCCCCAGCGGCACCGGTGGCAAAGATGGGCGCCTTCGTTGGCATCGCTCAAGTCGCGAGCTCATGAGATCCTGAAGACTTACCGAGCCTGAGCGGCCTCCACCGCTCGACGTCCGATCGCAACGCAGCGACGGGCCCGCTCGACAGCCCGACCAGCGTCCGTCTTGGACAAATCGACCGGGTCGTACTCCGCCTTTGTCTTGAGGGGGAGCAGCCGTCCGAGCTCCTTGGCAACCGCCATACCGTCGGCGCCAGCCGTAGCCAAGAGTCCCAAGACCTCCTCGTGGTTCTGTCCGCCTGAGCGCTTCCCCAGTCGAACCCCACAGACCGCATCGGCAGCATTGATCGCAGCATGTATTGCAAGACTCGTGGCCGGAACATAGAGGCGCTCTCCAAGCTCGCGCTCGGCGGCCGCCAGGTACTGCTCGCTCTTGGATACATACGCGCTTGCCTGCGTGGGCGTGGTGGACTTGGTCCGCGGTCCCCTGGCGATCATTTCGTAATGCTCTGCAGGTTTCCAGGCGCATCGCCGTAGACAACGATGCCTTCGTTGCGGATCGATCGCCATAGCTCGCTGTGGCTCTTGAGCCGACGTTCCAGCTCGTTTGCCCCGACCTCGAGGATGTTCACTGGGTTACCGATGGCCCGGGCCAGATCCTGGTTCAGGGTGACGACAGATTCGGACCACGCGGCGTCAGAGTCATCGATGTCGGCGGCCCGCACCATGACGACGTCGAGATCGCTGTCCGCATCGGCGTCACCGCGGGCGAAAGAACCAAAGACGATAACCAGTTCGGGTCGGGGTTTCTGCAGGGCGGAACAATCCCCTACTGCGCCGAGAGCGAGGTAACGCAGGTCAGTCATGGAACGCACTAGCCGCCCGGCGAGGTTCTCGTCCATCAAGCGGAATAGGGCAGATGGGGGAGCCTCGATTCGCTCGACAAGTCCTAGGTGGACGAGTTCGGCGAGGACACGCGAGGCCTGCGCCAGGCTCACCCCGGCCAGCCGAGAGACGGTAGTTAGATTCAGCTGAGCCGTAGTCTCAGCCAACACCCCGAGGATTTTTCCGTGCACCCCGGGAATGAGCGCCTGTACGGGCCTGGTGTAATCCACGCCATCGATCCTAACGTATATCACTCATAAATGAAAGGATCGTTCCATTTATGAGTGATGGGTGGCGCCCCCGGCAGGATTCGAACCTGCGTAGAAGGGATTAGAAGTCCCTCGCCTGATCCACTCGGCCACGGGGGCGTGCTGACCAATCCTCGCTCAGCGACCGGGGCCAAGGTTGCACCGCCCACCGCAGCCTGCCCACAGCGGCCGGCACCGATGCGACGGTATGCCACACTGACTTCCTCGGTGGGCGTAGCTCAGGTGGTTAGAGCGCCAGGTTGTGGCCCTGGAGGCCGGGGGTTCAAGTCCCCTCGCTCACCCCAAACGATCCGGTGCGATGCGTCACCGTGCGTGCCGGGCGGCCGGGCGGCCGTCCTAGGGTGAGGCGGTGACCGACGCCGTCTCACCGCTCGAGCCACCGGTCACCACCGCGCGGATCGTGATCATGGGTGCCGGATTCTCCGGGATCGGCGCAGCGATCCGTCTCCTGCAGGCGGGCCAAGACGACTTTGTGATCTTGGAGCGGGCCAGGCAGCTCGGAGGGACTTGGCGGGACAACGTGTATCCGGGCTGCCGCTGCGACGTACCCTCCCATCTGTACTCCTATTCGTTCGCGCCGAACCCGGATTGGCACCGCACCTACGCCGATCAGGACGAGATCTGGAAGTACCTGCGGGCGACGGCCGACCGCTACGACGTCGTGGGCCGGATCCGCTTCTCCCACCGGGTGCTCGACGCGACGTGGGACGACGCCGGCGGCTGGACCGTGACCACCGACCGGGGCACGTTCCGTTGCCAGTACCTCGTCACGGCGACCGGGGTGCTCGCCGAGCCGAGCTCGCCGGCGATCCCCGGCGCCCGGCGCTTCACCGGGACTGTCATGCATTCGGCCCGTTGGGACGCCTCGCACCGCTTCGAGGGGCAGCGGGTCGCGGTCATCGGCACCGGCGCCTCCGCAGTCCAGATCGTCCCGGCCATCCAACCGACGGTCGAGCACCTGAGCGTGTTCCAGCGGACTCCCGGCTGGGTCCTCCCGCATCCGGTTCGACCGATCCGGCGCTGGGAGCGAAGGCTGTTCGCGGCCTTTCCGCCGGCGCAACGCCTGCTCCGCGCGCTCATCTACTGGCAGCGCGAGATCGTGCTGGTGTCGGCCTTTACCAAGTACGACGGCCTACGGGCGGCGCTCGAACGCCAAGTGCGCAAGCACCTGGCTGCGCAGGTGCCAGATCCCGAGCTCCGGGCCAAGCTCACGCCCGACTACCAGTTGGGCTGCAAGCGCGTGCTGCCCTCCAACGACTTCTACCCCGCTCTCACCCGACCGAACGTGGACCTGGTCACCGAGCCGATCGCCCGGATCGAGCCCGATGGGATCTTGACCACCGACGGAACGCTGCACCGGGTCGACGTCATCGTCTTCGCCACCGGCTTCCAGGTCAGCGACAACCCGATCGGTGACCACGTCGTGGGCCGAGACGGCCACCGGCTGTCCGAGGCCTTCTCGGGCGACCTTGCGAGCTACCTCGGCACGACGTTCCCCCACTTCCCGAACTTCTTCATGCTGACCGGGCCCAACACCGGGACGGGTCACACCTCACAGATCTTCATGGTCGAGTGCCAGCTCAACTACATCGTCGACGCCCTCGACGCCCTCGGGGACGGTCCCGACGTCGTGGCCGAGGTGCTGCCGAGCGTTGCCGAGCCGTTCACCTTGGACCTCGAACGCAAGATGCGAAAGACGGTCTGGGCGTCGGGCTGCGCCAGCTGGTACCAGAACGAGCACCGCCGAAACGTCGCCATCTGGCCCGACTACACCGTCGTCTACCGGCGCCAGACCAGGCACTTCGACCCGGCCGACTACGTCATCGGCCACCGGCGGCCGACCTCGGCCCCCGCCTCGTCACGGCCGTAGCGGCTCCAGTTCGTAGACCAGCGTCACCTGGGCGCTGGCCTGCTGGGTCCCTCCCTCGAGGGGCACGCGGGCGGTGGGCGAGGAGGCGTTGAGCGGGCCGAACGGCTCGGGTGTGGGAACGGCCAAGCTCAGGCTCGACTGGTCGGTGAGCGAGCACACCGCGCCGAGCTCCTGGTCGGCCGCCCGCGCCATCGCACCGGCGTGGGTGACCGCCTGTCGCACCGCGTCGCTGCGGGCCCGGTCCTGGAGGGTCCTCGGGTCGGACTCGGCGAAGGTCAGCGAGCCGACGCTCAGCGCATCGCCGCCGGCGTTCGTGGCGGCGTCGATGGCCGGGCCGGCGTCGGCCAGCCGGTCGACCGTCACGGCCAGGCTGTTGGTCACCCCGTACCCGGTGATCGTCGATTGTCCGTGGATGTACACGTAGTTGGGACTGATCGTGAGATCGGTCGTCTGGATGTCCCGGGCCTTGACGCCGGCGGCCTCGATGGCCTGGACGACCGAGCCGGTGATGGCGCTGTCCTGCACCAACGCGGCGGCGGCGATCGACGCGTTCACGTTCACCTGCGCGTCGAAGTCCAACGAGTCTGGCCGCCCCGACGCCTGCCCGGTCCCCTGCACGGTGAGCCGCGGCGTGGTGCCGGCACACCCCGCGGCGGCGGCCGATCCCCTCGTCGCGGCGACGGTGAGCGCGGCCGCTCCGAGGACCACCGCCGCCACGATGGCGGCGTGGCTCGCCCGGACGCGAAACAATCGGGTTTTCGCCGCCTCCTGCTGCTCGCTCATGTCCCTGATCTTTCGTTCCGGCGCCTCAGCGCACGTCGAGGGTGATGGACCACACGTGCCCGGCGGGCAGGCAGGCCGGACCGGGGTTCGCGCACGACCCGGGCGCCGTCGCCACCAGCACGAACCGGCCCCGGGTCAGCGGTGAGGCCACGACCACCGTGCGTCCGGTCGACCGATCGCGGTGGGTCGTGAGCGCGCGCACCGCGTTGGACGGCGCCTGCACCTGGCTCGAGAGCGGCACCTGCTCGAGGACGACGTGATCCCAGCGCTGGCCCGGCTCGGCGGGCAGCGACACCAGCACCCGGGCCCCCACGGCCACGTGCACGGTGGCGGTGGCCGCCTGGCGGGGCACCACCTGGGGTGCATACGGCGCGCTGGTGGCCGATGGCGCTGGGCTCGACGCCGACGCCGATGGCGAACGAACCGGGGCGATCGAGGTCACCCGGCCCGCACAGGCCGCCGCGCCGCTGCCGACCTGCACCTGGACGCACCTCGACGAGGGGGCCGCCTGGGTGGTGGGCGACGGCCCCCGAAGGCCGACGACGACCAGCCCGAGGGTGAGCCCGAGCACCGCCACCACCGAGGCGCCGGCCGCGCCGAGGCGGGCCCGCCGTCGGGCCCGATACCGGGGCAACCCCGCGACGACCGACCCCATCGCCTCGGCCGAGGCGGTCGGCTGGCCCGGCAGCGCCATGGCGCGCCGCAGCCGCTCGTCGAGGTCAGTCGGGGGCATCGAGGTCCTCCTCGGTGGGCCGGGCCTCGTGGTCCGGGGCCAGCGATCGGGCCAGTGACGCCCGGGCGCGGGCCAGCTGGGACTTCACCGTGCCGACCGAGCAACCGAGCACGGTGGCCACGTCGCGTTCGGTGAGATCCTCGTAGTAGCGGAGGACCACCGCCTCGCGCTGGCGGGTCGGGAGGGTGCGGACCGCGTCGAGCACGACCAGAGCGTCCTCCACCGCGTGGTCGCTCCGGTCGGCCTGGTCGGGCCAGCTGGCCCGGTTCCCCGCCTCCTCGGTGCCCCGCCGGCGCAGGCGGCTCCGGCACAGGTTGACCACCGCCGCCCGCACGTACCACTGGGCCCGTTCGGGCTGGCGCAGCCGCCACCACGAGGAGAAGGTCCGGAGAAAGGCCTCCTGGACCACCTCCTCGGCCCCCGCGCCGTCGCCGAGCAGGAGGGTGGCCAGGCGGCAGAACCCCCCGTAGTGCTCGGCGAACACCCCTTCGAGCAGGTCTTCTCGGTCCGCGCCGGCGCCGGTGGCCGCCTCGCTCACCGCCCCCCCGAGAACCAACGCCGCATCAACCACACCATCACAGACGCACGGAGGGGCTCAAAAGGTTGTCGGCCCGGCCGGAACGGTTCGACGGGGGGGCCGGGAGGCCCGACAATGGTGGGATGGCCACCCAGGGTGCTCCGACCGCCGGCGGGGGCGGTCAGCGCCAGCACATCTTGGACACCGCGCTGTCGCTCATGGCGCAGCGGGGGGTGGCCGGAATGAGCATGCGGGACCTGGCCTCGGCGACCGGCCTCAACGTCGCCTCGCTCTACCACTACTTCCCCTCCAAGCAGGACCTCCTGGTGGCGGTGCTGGCCGAGCGGGGGTTCCTCGACGAGCTGGCCATCACCACGCCGACGCCGGGCGATCGGACGCCCCGAATCGAGCTGGCCGACCTGTTGAACGAGATCCTCCAGTCGATGCTCGAGGTGGAGGACTTCATCCGGCTGATGCTGGGCGAGGTGATGCGCAACGACGAGACGGCCCTGTCGGTCGGCCACGAACTGATCGCCGGCACCCAGGACTCACTCGAGCACTGGATCGCCGACGACCAGCCCGAGCTGGCCCGCGATCCGGGCGCCGACGCGGTGGCCAGGATGTTGCGGGCCACCCTGATCGGCCTGTTCTTCGAACACGTGGCGGGCGTCCTCGGCGGCGAGGACCCGAGTGCCGCCCTGCGGGAGCGGGCCAACGAGGTCGCAGCGATCCTGCACCGGGACGGCTGAGCGAGCCGGATCAGGACCCGATGAGGGGGATGCGCAGACTTCCCTGACCGTCGGGGCGGGGCTTGGGGCGGTGCTCCCAGGTGTCCCGGCAGCTGTCCGAACAGAAGAGCACCGGGTTGCGCAGCGCGTCCCGGGCCACGTTGTCGGCCACCGCCAGGGTGAGCGGGATCCCACACACCGGGTCGGGGAACACGGTGCCCTCGAGGGTGGCCAGCCCGAGGCGGGACACCCAGAGGGTCTGTTCCAGTCCCCGCACGGTGATCTCATCCTCCGACAGCACGGTCCCCCACCTCGGCAGGTGCTCGACGATGTTGGCGCCGGCCCAGACCTCGCCGCCCGGAGCGAGCTCACACAACCGCGCCGCGACGTTGACCGCGTGGCCGATGTAGTCGTCCCCCTCGTGCAGGATCACCGCGTCCGCGGTGAGCCCGCACCGCACTGCGATGGGCTGGTTGGTCCGGCGCGCCGCGACCTGCATCTCCAAGGTGGCCGCGACGAGCGGCGGCGTCTCGACCGAGACGAGCATCGCCCCGTCGCCGAGCCACTTGGCGATCCGCACGCCGCGTCGCGAACAGATGTCCCGGACCATGGACCGGAACGTGGACAGGATCGAGACGGCCCGCTCGTCCCCCTCGACCTCGGTGAGTGCGGTGAAACCCGAGAGGTCAATGAAGGCGAAGCTGCGAAAGACGCGCATGCAACGATCGTCTCACGTCCCGACCACGGGGTTGAGCGGATCGGCACCGACGTCGCCCCGGCCACCGCTCACCCCGAGCATGGCCCGCACCACCGAGGACGCCTCGGCCGGCGGGCCGCCAAAGGCGACCACCCCCCGGTCGAGCACGATCGCCCGGTCGGCCACCGCCAGCGCGCGGTCGGTCTGCTGCTCGATCACCAGCAGGGCGGTCCCGGAACCCCGCAGCACGGCCAGCTGTTCGTAGACGTCGTCGACGGCGGCCGGCGAGAGGCCGAGCGAGAGCTCGTCGGCCACCACCACCCGCGGCGAGTCCCCCAGCACCTTGGCCAGCGAGAGCAGCCGTTGCTGGCCGCCCGACAGGGTCCCGGCGGCTTGGCGCCTCCGCTCGGCCAGCATCGGGAACCGCTCGTAGGTGCGCTCGAGGGCCGCCGGGGTGCGCGACCGTCCGAGCCACCGGCCGAAGGAGAGCTCCAGGTTCTCGGCCACGCTCAGGTGGGCGAAGACGCCCCGGCCCTCGGGGACCGAAGCCACCTGGGCCCGCGCGATGCGCCACGGCGGCGCGCCGGTGAGGTCCTCGCCGCCAACCAACAGCCGCCCCGCAGTCGGGACCACCAGCCCGGCACAGACCCTGGCTACCGTCGACTTGCCGGCCCCGTTCGGACCGATCAACGCCACCACCTCGCCGTCGGGCACGGCCAGCGACACCTTCCCGAGCGCCCGGTAGGGGCCGTAGCCGGCCGTCACCTCGACCAGTTCGAGCCCGTTCACGCGACCTCCCCGAGGTAGGCCCGGCGGACCTCGGGATCGGCCATGACTGCGTGGAAGGACCCCTGGGCGATCAGCCGTCCGAGGTCGAGCACGGCCACCCGGTCGCACACCTCGGCCACCATCGCCAGGTCGTGTTCGACCAGGAGCACCCCGATCCCCTGGCCGGGCAGGGACCGAAGCAGCGACGACAGCGTGGCCACCTCCCGCGCGTCGAGACCCGACGAGGGCTCGTCGGCCAGGATCACGCTCGGCCGCCCCATCAGCGCCCGGCCCGTCTCGACCAGGCGACAGGCGCCGAGGGGCAGGGCGGCCACCTCGACGTCGGCGCGCTCGGTCAGCCCGATCAGCTCGAGCGTCGCTTCGACCTCGGCCGACTCCTCGGCATTGGGACGACCCCGGTCGACCAGCTCGGACCACCGGGCGCCTCCCCTGCGGCGGGCCCGGGCGGCGATGAACAGGTGCTCGCGCACGGTCAGCTCCGGGAACACCGCGATGCGCTGGAAGGTCCGGCCCACCCCGCGTCGGGCCCGACGGAACGGTGCCATCCCGTCGAGGACCACCCCTCCGAGGGCGACCGACCCCGCGTCCGGGGTCAGCTGGCCGCCCACGCAGTTCACCAGGGTGGACTTTCCGGCACCGTTGGGTCCGATCAGGCCGAGGAGCTCTGAGCGCGCCACGTCGAGATCCACGTCGTCGAGGGCGCTGATCCCGCCGAAGCGGACCGACAACGATCGGATGGCCAGGCCGGCGAGCCCCTCAGCCACGTCGATCCCCCGCCTCGCTCGACCGATCGGCCGGGGTGGTCGCGGCCATGGCCATCGCGCCCGGCGACGGGCCGCCCCGGTTCAGCCGGCGCTCGAAGCGCTGCGTCCAGACCCGCTTCTCGAACTCGACCACCCCCTCGGGGTGCGCCGCGTAGGTCAGCGCGGCGAGCGCGAAGAACACGATGGCCAGGCCGCCGCTCCCCCACCGACCGGGCAGGTAGCTGAGCAGCTGCTGCACCACCACGAACCCCACCCCGGCCTGGATCGCGCCCTCGATGGTGCGCACGCCGGTGGTCACCACCACCACGACGAAGATGAGCGAGAACTGGTAGTTGAAGTCGGCCGGCGTGATGCTCTGTTGCAGCGAGGCGTAGAGCGCGCCACCGAGGCCGGCCAGGCCGGCCGACAGCGCGAAGACGAACACCTTGGCCGCGCTCGGGTTGATGCCTACGCTCTCGGCGCCGACCGGGCTGGCCCGGAGCGCGTCGAGGTAGCGGCCGACCGTGGCCCGCTGCACCAGCTTGACCCCGAGCGCGCACACGATCAGCACCACCAGCGCCAACACGAAGAACCCCTTGGAGCTGGTCGTGGCGAGGTTGACCGAGCCGATCTGCGGTCTCGGCACCTCGAGCCCGGTCGCCGGTCCGCCGGCCCACGAGTAGGGAAACACCGCGTTGTCGGCCAAGAGGGCCAGCGCCAGGGTGAGCAGCGCCAAGGGCAGGCCCCGCAACCGGAGCGCCGGCAGGGCGCCGAGGGCCCCGACCACCAGGGCGCCCAGGGCGCCGATGACCGCGCCGAGGAGGATCGGCACCCCGTGGTGCACGGCCAGCTGGGCGGCGATGAACGCCCCGACGCCGGCGAAGGTGGCCTGGCACAGCGACACCTCGCCGCCCATGCCGGTGATCAAGGTGATCGACAAGAAGATGATGGAGTAGACGAGACCCGTGGTGAGGGTGAAGGCCCAGTTCCCCGGGACCCAGGTCAGCACCGAGGCCACCGCGCCGACCGCGAGCGCCCGCCCGGCCAGCTTGATCACCCGGTCGAGCTCGGGTCCCCGGGTCGCCGTGATGGGCATGGGCGGCGGCGGATCGCTGCCGGCCAGGGGGTCCTCGGAGACCTCTAGCCCCCGCAGCCGGCCCCGGGCGACGAGCAGGATGGCCAGCAGGAGGAACGGGATCGCCGGCAGCAGGCCGGTGTGCCACACGCTGGATGAGGGGAAATAACCCGAGCCGAGCCCCTCGACCACACCCAGGGCGATCCCGCCGACCAGGGCCAGCGGGACGTTGGCGAGGTTGCCCAACGCGGCCGCGGCCAGCGCGGCCACCAGCAGCACCGCGTAGTCGTTGAACTGCAGCGTCGGGTACTGGGGCGCCAACAGGACGCCGGCCAGCCCGGCCATGAGACTCGAGCCCATCCAGGTCGCCGAGAGCACCCGATCGGACCGGACACCTTCGAGCTGCAGCAGCCGCGGGCTCTCCACTGCGGCGCGGACGGTCAGGCCGAGCACCCGGGAATGCAGCACGGCGTTGACCACCACCACGACCACCGCGGTCACGATCACCGTCTCGAACTCGAGACCGTTGATCGGCGTGGAGAACAGGTGGAAGTACACGATGCTCGGGTTCATGAACAGGGTCGGCGGAGAGAATCGGGTCGCGCTGCCGAAGATCAAGGTGACCAGCTCGGGCAGGGCGACGAACACCGCCACCGCGGAGACCAGCTTGGCCGTGGTGTTGGTTGGCGCGATCCGTCGGAACAAGAAACGGTCGAGCACCCACCCGAGAGCCGGTGCCAACACGACCACCGACAGCACGAAGGCCGGCCATACCCCGACCCCGCGCCCAACGAGGACGGTGTAGGTGAACGCGGACACGAACGCCTGGGCGCCGAACGCGAAGTTGAACACCCCGGTGGTCCGGTAGGTGAGCACGAGGCCCATGGCCACGATCGCGTACGTGCACCCGAAGGGGACCCCGGGCACCGCGTAGCTCAGGAATGTGCTCATCGCCCGGCCGGGCTAGGTCCCGGGCGCGCCCGGCGGCGGGTGGACGGGGTGGGCCAGGTCGGCCCGCCCCTTGGTCGGGAAGCACACCCAGATGTCCGAACCCCGGTTGAAGACCACCTTGAAGGTGTCGCCGACCGCGGCGACAAAGGTCTCGCAGGACGGCGGCGTCACCTCGGTGTGGGCGATGGTCCAGTTGGTCCGGGTGGTCAGGCCGTTGGCGGTGAACGCGGTGATGTGGTTGACGGCCGACACCAGCTTCGCTTGGGTCGGGGACGGTCCGGCGGCACGCAGTCCGGCCACGAACAGGGCCGCGCTCACCCACCCCTCGAGGGCCACCTCGTTGTACGTGTAGGCCGGCTCGTACTTGTTCATGACCGAGATGTACTGGCGCATCCCGGGGAACTCCCCGGGGAACTGCGTGGTGGCCTGGAACGGCACGTGCTGCACCAAGAAGTAGGTGTTCTGCATGAGCGAGGTGTACTGGCGCAGCGTGGGCAGGTCGTAGCCGTCGAACCACAGCTGCTTGACCCCGGTCAGGCCGTTCTGCTGGAGGGCGCGAGACAGTTGAAGATTGCCCGGGACGTCCATGCAACTGACCACGAAGTCGACGCCGGCCTGCTTCATGTGGACCACATCGGAGCTGAGCGAGTCCCCGATGGGCACTGCGAGGTCCGAGTAGCCGACCGACACCCCGTACTCCTTCAGGGCGGTCACCGCGTCCTGACACTCGTCGGCGGACTGAGGCACGCCGTAGGCCAGCACCGCGGCGACCCGGGCATGCAGCTTCTGGGCGATGTAGGGAAAGAACGCTTCGGTGGTGCTGTAGTCGATGACCGAGCCGAACGCGGCGAAGAGGTTCTTGGCCGGCGTCCAGTCATTCTCGATGGCGTATCCGAACGTCGGCGTTCCCGTCTCCACCAAGAAGGGTGCGGAGGTGAAGAACGCCGTCGCCATACCGACCACCGCGAACACGTGGTCCTGCTGGACGAGGGTTCGGGTCACCTGCTCGTTGTTGACGGTGCCGTCGTCGAGCGCCTCGGAGAGGACGATCTTGCGGCCGTACACACCCCCGTGCGCGTTCACCATGTCGAGATAGGCCCGTACGCCCGGCACGATCGGAGCGAAGTCGGCGGCCACGCTGCCCGACAATGTCGCGACGGCGCCCACACTGATCTGGTGCGCGCTGACCCCGGGAGCGCTCGATCCGGTCGCCGAAGGAGCCGTCGTCGAAGCGTTGGAGCATCCGGCCACGAGCACCGCGACCGCGGCGCCGACGACAAACCACCCCGTCGGGCCCCGGCGATGCCACAGGTTGCTCTTCGTGTCCGTTCCCCCTACACGACCGTCGTGGCGTGATGTTCACCCGGGCCGACTCGACCGACAGGGGTCACTGTAGTGGTGCCCGTTCCTGGGACCCCGTTCGCGCGCGCGCCGCCGCCCGCGATCGCGCGGCATCAATCAAACGTTTGATGAACAGACAGCGGGCGATACGACCTCAGGCCGGTATGGGAAAGATGATCGGTTCTGCGGCCATCTCGTCGATCGCCCGGGCGCGCGCTTCGTCATCCATCGGGACGATCGACCGGGCGATGTCGAGGGCGTCGGCGAGCACCGAGACATCACCGGGGGTACAGAACGCGACAACCCCCTCGGTCGAGAGCGCGAACTCGATGCCGCGTCGCAACGGCCCGGTGTCGGTGAACGGCTCGTACCACGTCGTCGACGTGTGGGGACGCTCGCCCCACGGCCGCGCCGCACCGGCCTTGATCACCATCACGCCAACGTCTCGGCGCTTCGCCTCCTCCAACAACGCCTCGGCGTCCTGGCGGTACTGCGGGTCCCCCCACAGGCGCGGGTTGATCGGGAACATCACGGTGTCGAGGTCGTAGCGCTCCAAGGCGACCCGCTGCGCGACCGGGGTCTGCAGGTTGTGACCGGTGATGCCGACGAACCGGCACAGGCCTTCTTCCTTGGCGGCCAGGATCGCCTCGGCCGCGCCCGCCCGGCGGTCGAGCTCGGCCAGATCGGTCACCCCGTGCAGTTGGTACAGATCGAAGAAATCGCATCCGAGCAGCCCGAGGGACTCCTCGAGCTGCGCCCGGACTCCATCGGGGTTGGCCCGCAGCGTCTTGCAGCCCACGAACAGGCGCTCTCGAACGCCCGGAACCAGCGGACCCACCAGCTCCTGGGCCCGGCCGTACTGGGGCGCGATGTCGAGGTGATTGACCCCGGCGTCCAGAGCCTGGTGAAACGCGACCTCGGTGGCTTCCGGGGTCGAGCCCCAGAAGGCCGCGGCCCCGAGGATCGCCACCGATGACCGGTGCTCGGTCCGGCCCAGGCGCCGTGTCTCCATTGAAAGCACCCTACTGGCGGCGGAAATCGTTCGCCGGCGCGATCGCCTGACGCCCCGTCGGTCCCTCGGCGGTAGGGTCGGGAGAGACAAACGCGCCGGGAGATCGAAACGTGGGGTCGATCGGCGGCAAACAATGGGGAGGTCCCATGGAGGTCCGCGACAAGCTCTACATAGACGGTGCCTGGGTGCCCTCGACGGGCAAGGGAACCCTCGAGGTCTTCGACTCCAACACCGAAGAGGTCATCGGAACCATTCCCGACGGGACCCCCGAAGATGTCGAGAAGGCGGTTGCTGCCGCCTCGGCCGCCTTCGAAGAGTGGTCCAACGTCTCCCATGAGGAGCGCTCCAAGCTGCTGGCCCGGGTGGCCGAGGGTCTGGGCGCCCGCACGGACGAGATCGCCGAGACCATCTCCAAGGAGGTCGGCATGCCCTTGTCGCTCTCCAAGATCGTCCAGGTCGGGCTCCCGACCGGGGTGTTCGCCGATATGGCCAAGAACGTCACCGAGTTCCAGTGGGAGACCGAGGTAGGTAACTCCCTGGTCGTTCGCGAACCGGTCGGGGTCGTCGGGGCCATCACCCCGTGGAACTACCCGCTGTACCAGATCGCCTTGAAGGTGGCGCCGGCGCTGGCGGCCGGATGCACGGTCGTGCTCAAGCCGAGCGAGATCGCACCCCTGAACGCGTTTGCGCTCGCCGACGTGCTGAACGACGTTGGGTTCCCGCCAGGGGTGTTCAACCTCGTGACCGGGATCGGCAGCGTCGTCGGCGAGGCGATCGCCAGCCACCCCAAGGTCGACATGGTCTCGTTCACCGGTTCGACCCGCGCCGGAAAGCGCGTGATGACGCTGGGCGCCGAGACGGTGAAGAAGATCGCTCTCGAGCTCGGTGGCAAGTCGGCCAACATCATCTTGGAGGACGCCGACCTGGACGCAGCGATCCCGGCCGGACTCTTCGCCTGCTACATGAACTCCGGCCAGACCTGTTCGGCCTTGACCCGCATGCTCGTGCCGCGCTCACGCCTGGCCGAGGTAGAGGAGAAGGCAAAGGTGGCGGCAGAGGGCTTCGTACCCGGCGATTCGCTCGCCGCGACGACGCTGCTCGGTCCGCTCGCCTCGGCCGTGCAACGTGACCGGGTCCGCGGGTACATCGAGAAGGGTGTCAGCGAAGGGGCGAAGCTCATCACCGGCGGCGCCGAGGCACCCGAAGGGCTCGAGAAGGGTTACTTCGTCCGTCCTACCGTATTCTCCGAGGTGACGAGCGACATGACCATCGCCCAGGAGGAGATCTTCGGCCCGGTGCTGTCCATCCTCCCCTACGACACCGAGGAGGAAGCGATCGCCATCGCCAACGACTCGATCTACGGGCTCTCCGGTGGGGTCTGGAGCTCCGACAAGGCACACGCAGAGCAGGTGGCCCGGAAGATCCGTACCGGTCAGGTCGACATCAACGGCGGCGCCTTCAACCCCGTTGCCCCCTTCGGCGGCTACAAGCAGTCCGGAGTCGGACGGGAACGGGGCGAATACGGCTTCGAGGAGTTCTTGGAGGTCAAGTCGCTCCAGAGGTGACCGTCTCGCGTCGACCTTGCCTACCGACCGATGTGCCACCGCAGCATCGATCGGATGGGCGCGACCCTGATCAGGTTCATTGCGTCCTCCGTGTGTCGACAACAGTCACGTCGACGCCCAGGCGACGGCTTGCCCGCGACCTCGTGGGAGGATCGGTGAGATCTGCGTGACGTACACTGAGGAGCGCCTCTAGCTCAACGGCAGAGCAACGGACTCTTAATCCGCAGGTTGGGGGTTCGAATCCCCCGGGGCGCACCCACTGAGCTTGACCGGCTCATCGGAATCTGGCGGGGTCGCGCCCCTCATCGGACCACGATCGAGCGCGGCACATCGTCGCAAGACGCTCAGCACTCCGTCGGGTTGCTGTGCCTAGATGCTGGCAGACCATCCCAAGGTCGTGACGTACTGAGTCGCGGTGCATCGTGCCCGACCATACGACCATTGTCTCTGCCGATTTTGCGCACCGCGTCGACTCGTTCTTGGTCCCGGTCCATGGCATCCGGCGCTCCCTGACACAGGGACTATGGCTAGGCGCCAAGTTTCGAGAGCCAGAATGGTTGAACGGGGCGCGAAGCCATGAAGTGGTCGACCGCCCTGCTGAAAGATCGCACTTAGCCGGTGAAAGACGGACGGATAGGGCGAGGGTGCCCAGTCCTGGGTAAATCGGGCCACATCCAGACATCGCCAGGTCAGTTCCGCCCTTCGAGGAAACCTGACCGAACGACATGTTCAAACGATGTCGTGTCCCTGGTGGAGGAGAAATGAACCCACAACAGGAGGGAAGAAGCTCTCGTGCTGGCAGGACAAGAGCACGCCGGCTGGCTGCCTTGGCTGCCCGTCGGGATTGCGTTACTCGCCGTGGTGGACGTAGATCGACTGGATGCCCACCCGCCCAGGGCCGGTCATCTCCGCCAGGAACATTTCGTGGGTAACGAGACCGGTCCGTACCTTCTGCTGGGAGGTCTTGATGTCGACGGAGGAGTCCTTGTAGAGGAATGCCCCGGGCTCGATCAGGATGGTCTCCCGGTCACCGAGCGTCCGTTCGAAGACGTTGCCGCCGCCGTGCAGGAGGAGGAGGCCGGGGTCACCGGAGGTCACGAACCGGTCCATGAACATGCCGTCGCCGCCGTGGAGCACGCTCGCCAGACCCTTGAGTCGGACATAGGAGTACTGAAGGGAGTGGGTACCAGCCAGGAAGGCGTGCTCGCGCACATCGAGCTCCATCGCGGCGTGCAGGGGGAGGACGACGATCTCGCCGGCGAAGTCACGGGAGAAGGCGAGTCGTCCAGGTCCCGTCGCCAGGTTGAGGAAGTGTGGCATCCCGCCGATCATGCGCTGGACGCCGGCGGTGGCGCCGCCGCCCGAGTCAAAGAGGGTGAGCGCCAGGGCGGGGTCCTTCCACAGCATGACGTGGTGTTCGAAGAACGCCCCGTCGCCTTCGGCCAGGGTCAGCTCGGCGACGGGCACGATCTCCCCATTGACCTGGCAGGTCGAGTTGGAGAACCCGAACTCAGTGAGGTCCCGTAACCTTGGGGCCTCCTTCCACCCCGAGTCTGTGACTCGGGCCTGCTCGTCGAGCGGCGCGCCGCAGGTGGCGCACGTTGCGCGGCCTGGATCGTTCTGCCCCTTGCACCACTGGCACTCGAGGAGGTCCATGGTCGGTATGTGTCTCCTCGTCTTCCTCAGGCGTACGACATCGAGGGTGGGCGCTCGGTTCGGGGGTCCGCACCGGTCGTCAGGAAGCGACCGCCGTGCCGCAGCTGTCGCAGAACTTTGCGCCCGGACGGAGCTCGGCCTGACAACTCGTGCAGGTCGCCAGCATCTTGTTTCCGCAGGAGTCGCAGAACTTCGCCCCTTCACGCACCTGGCTGTGGCAGCTTGGGCACTCGACGGTGACAGGCGCCGACGCAGCCTGTCCGGGCGCCTCCGATGCTGATGCTCCGTTGGACGGGGCGGCGGCGGGCGCTGCGGTCGGGTAGGTCGCAACCGCAGCCGGGGCGCCGGCGAAGTTGGGTGCCTCCGGCGCGCCGATGGGAGCCTGGCCGGGGGCCGCGGCCACCTGGCCCGACATCCCCATGCCGACCCCGAACATCATGGGATTGGCCCCACCGCCTCCTTGGGCCATCCCCTGCCCGGCTCCCTGCAGGGCCTCGGCTTGCGCCGCCTGGAGGAAGCCGCCAGCGAGCCTGCTGTAGGCGTAGTCGTCTCCCAGCTTCTTGAGCCGGGCGGCGTCCTCGTCGGCCAGGTTGACGTCGAGGTTGCCGAAACGGCAGATGGTGATGCCGTAGTCAGCCAGCTGAGCGTTGGCGGCCGGCATGACGGCCGCCTCGATGTCGGGACTGTGGATGGACAACCCGAGGATCGGCCATGCCCCCGCGGCCAGCTGCGTGGTGACGGCGGTGCGAAGGACCTTGAGAAGCTGCTGGCCCACCCACCCCGTCACCGCTTCGTTGTCGCTGACGTCCACCGTTCCCACCAGGTTCAAGATGAGCTTGGTGGGGTCTTCGACCTTGAGGGCGTACTCACCGAAGGTCCGGATGGTGACGATCAGCTGGCTCTGGGGATCCTGGATGTCGTCGATGCGACCGCCGAAGCGGACATTGGGGTATTCGCGGGTGCCCACGAAGTAGAGCTCGGCCTTGAAAGCGTTGCCGGCCGATGCCCAGTCGATGAACATCCCGAGGAAGGGCAGCTCCGAGGCGTCCAGCGTGTGCTGGCCGGGGGGCAGGACACCCATGACCTTGCCTTGGCTCATGAATACGGCCTGGGCGTCGGGTTCCACGATGGCCCGGGCGAACTTGCGGATGTTGTCATCCGGCCACTTGAAGATGATCTGATGCTTCTTGTCGTCGGGCGCCGCGATGAACTCACGTCGAGATTCGTTGAGCAGTCCCACGGTTCGAACTCCCTTCACGCTGGCGTGAGATCATGGTAGATCGTCCGGAAGGGGCTGGGCCGACCGATCGGGGGGCTGGGTCGGAGTGACTGGGCGCTCGATGGGGTCGAGCGTTCGCCTGGAGCCGGCCGGGGCACTCGTAAGGAGGTTCGGACGTGGGCGCTGGTGGTCTCGATCCGTACCTGATTACCGAGGAGGAGCGAAACTCCGTCCTCTCAGCACTGATCCAAGCCGCGAGCGAGGGTCAGCTGACCCTGGAGGAGTTCGGCCGGAGGACCGACGTCGTGCTCACCACGGGGTCCCGGGAGGACCTCCAGGCGGCCACCGGCGGCCTGGCGATGCCGCCCTCCGGCAGGGTGAAGCGCCACTGGTTCGTCCCCTTCGGGAACCGGATCATGCGCGGCCGCTTCGCTCTCGCCCGCAAGACCGGGGTGGTCATGCTCATGTCCGAGATCCACCTCGACCTGCGCGATGCGGTACTGCTCGGCCCCGAGCCGGTCATCAAGGTCAAGGTGCTCATGGGCAACCTGAGGGTCCTCGTGCCACCCGGGATCCAGGTGGAGGTCGACGAGAGCTCGCTCTTTGGCCAGCGCCACATCACCACATACGGGCCGCCCCCCAGCGCAGCCCGTCCATTGCTGAAGGTCCGGATGTTCGGCGTCCTGGGCAGCGTCAAGGTCACCGACGATCCGGAGAAGTGGAGCCCCAACATCACCCAACGTGGCTGATCGGGCTGACCCGTCGCTGGCGGGGGCCTGAGGGTGATCCATCGCCAACGGCCGACGGGGATCTTGGCGGATGTGGCACGCTTGGGTTGACGCGTCGCTCGGCCCGGCTCTCGATACGGGTCGGCGCCCGGCCGGGGACAAAGGAGGTGCTCGTGACGAGTGTGGATACCGGCCAGAGGGTCCGTTGCCAGTGGTGCCACGCAGACAATCCGGTGGCTGCCCACAGCTGCGACCGCTGTGGCGCCCCTCTGGACCAGCGGGACGCGGTCAGCGATGCTGGTTGGCGCCAGGCGCCACGGCTGCGAGACCTGACCGAGATCCACTTCGGCTCGAGCTCGATCCAGATAGACGGCGACACCGTGCCGGTGGCCGAGATGACGCTCGATCCCGCCGACTCGGTGTTCTTCGAGCATCACGCCATGCTCTGGAAGGAAGAGACCGTGCCGATGTCGGTGATGAGCACGCCGGGCGGCGCCAAGCGGCTGGTGGGCGACATGCCCTTCGTCCTGAGCGTCGCCACCGGCCCGGGGCGTCTGGCCTTCTCACGTGACGCAGCGGGAGAGCTGGTGGTCCTCCCCGTCGAGCCCGGTACCCAAATCGAGCTCCGGGGCCACGCTCTCCTGGTGGCGTCGAGCACGCTCACCTACTCCTTCACCCAGCTCGGGGGCCTGAAGACCATGCTGATGGCCGGTGCCGGCATGTACCTCGACCGCTTCGAGGCGGCGAGCGGACCCGGTGTCATCGTCATTCACGGGTTCGGCAACGTCATGGAGCGCACCCTCGCGGAGGGCGAGGCCATCCACGTCGAGCCGGGGGGGTTCTTGTACCGGGACGCCTCGGTAGGGATGGAGGTGGTGACCGTCGACATCGGCAGCTCGCCGGACACCGGCAAGGCCGTCGAGAAGATCCAGGTGGCCAAGGACCTGGCGGGTCGGGGTTTCCGGGGGCTCAAGGCGGCCAGGGAAATGATGAAGGGTGGCGTCGCGGGGATGGCTTCGCAGGTTCTGAGCGGTGAAGGAGGCGCCACCCTGGCCTCCGCGGTGTCCTCCAAGCGGAGTGCCACCCTGCTCTCGCTGACCGGCCCGGGCCGGGTGGGGATCCAGTCGATGTACCTCGTCCCCGCCGCGGCGGCGTGAGGGCCGAGGGCCGATGACCGACGTCAGCGTCTACACCTGCCCCTACTGCCGGCAGACGTCGTCTGGCGCCGGCGCCAGCTGCCCCAGTTGTGGGGCGCCGGTCGACATCGAGCTGCGCACCACCTCGGGCGGGTGGATCGAGTTGCCGCCCATCGCCGACATGGCCCGGATCCAGGTGGGGCACTCCCAGGTGGAGGTGAGCGGGCGGACAGCGCCGATCGCAAACTGGAGCCTCGGAGCGGGCGAGAGCGTCTACTTCCCCCACCACGTGCTGGTGTGGAAGGAGCCCACCGTCGAGCTCTCACCGATGCCGCTGCGGCGGGCGTGGACCCGCCACCGGGCCGGGCTGCCCCTGGTCATGCTGTCGGCCCAAGGCCCGGGGCGAATCGCCTTCTCCCACGACCGGGCCGGCGAGGCCATGGCCCTACCCGTCGAGGCGGGCGCGTCGATCGACGTCAACGAGGGGCACATGGTCGTAGCCAGTGACAGCGTCGACTACGACTGGAACGAAAGCAACGTCTGGTACGCCACCAACCCTCAGAGCGCCGACCTGGCGGACAGCGGGGCTGGCCTCGGGCTGCTTAACCTCGGCCTCGAGGCCACCCGGAGGGCCGGCATGGACGACCGCCACGACCGGGACCGCCGCGAGCGGCGCGACAACGACGACCGCTACGACTGGAACACCGGTTGGCACTACCCGGTCGGGCGCTATGTCGATCGCTTCACCGCCGGGGACCGGCCGGGACTGGTCATGATCGGTGCCGGCGGAGCCGCCTTCCTCCGTGATCTGGCGGACGGCGAGTCCTTGCTGGTGAAGCCGCCATCACTGCTCTTTAAGGATCCAAGCGTCACGATGCAGCTCCACGTCGAGTACCCAGCCGCCGGAGTCAAGCTGTGGCGAACATGGGGCAACCGCTACCTCTGGTTGCGGCTGTGGGGGCCCGGTCGAATCGGGATCGAGTCGGCCTACCTGGCCGACGCCGATCCGGGGACCGACTTCCGGGACATGTCCCAGGCCACCCAGCACGCCTGGTAACTGTCGGCGCCGGCGTTCCGACGATGGGGGGTGAGACCGGCCGGCGAGGCCGGCGTCACGACGAGCCGCTCACATCCGAGATACGAGATCTGCCTCAGAGAGGGATCCAACTGTCGAACCCGACGGCCCCTTGACCGGACCCCGATAGTTGAGCCACATGCCGACGCCCCGCATCGCAATCGGTCCCGCTCCGACTCCCTCTGCCGAGAACGCCATCCGCCGGGGTGGCGGCATCCCGGTGGCAGCGGGTGAACCGGCCGATGGCCTCGTATGGCTTGCCCCTCACGATCCCAAAGGGCTGAGCAGGGTGCTGGAAACATCACCGAGCATTCGCTGGGTGCAGCTGCCATTCGCCGGGGTGGAGTCCTACGCCTCCGAGGCCATCTTCAGTGACGGGCGCACCTGGACGTGTGCCAAGGGCTCCTACGCCGAACCGGTAGCCGAACACGCCCTTCTCCTGGCCCTGGCCGGGCTTCGCCAGTTGCCCGAGCGGGTCCGAGCCGCCACCTGGGGCAGGCCGGCCGGGCTCTCGCTTTATGACCAGCCGGTCACGATTCTTGGGGGTGGCGGCATCGCCTCCGCCCTGCTCGGCTTGCTCACGCCGTTGCGAGTGCGAGCCACCGTCGTTCGCCGCCGGCCTGACCCACTCCCGGGCGCCTCGCGGGTGGTGGCTACCGAGCACCTGCACGACGCCCTCCCCGGTGCCCTCGTCGTCTTCGTGGCTCTGGCGCTCACCCCCGAGACCACGGGCATCATCTCGGGCCCTGAGCTTGGACTGATGGATGCCGAAGCCTGGCTGGTCAACGTCGCCCGCGGCCGCCATGTCGTCACCGACGCCCTCGTCCAGTCCCTGGTGCGCCACGAGATCGCCGGTGCGGCGCTCGATGTCACCGACCCCGAACCGCTCCCCGACGACCACCCGCTTTGGGCCCTGTCCAACTGCATTATCACCCCGCACACTGCCGATACCCCTGAGATGACCGAGCCACTGCTGGCCGCGCGCATCGCCGCAAACGTGGCTCACCTGGCCGCAGGTGAGCCGTTGGAGGGACTGATCGATGCCGAGGCCGGCTATTGACACCCAACCGAAGCCTTTCCGCACATGTGGGTCGTCGACGGTCCTCCGTGCCGATACCAGTCTTGCGGGAGGCGGTGAGCAGGATGCGAACGAAGCTGACTGGGCGTGGGCATCCCGGAGCGAGGCTTCTCGTCCCGGTGGTTTCGCTCGTTCTTGTAGTAGCCGTACCAGCGACGTCTGGCGGGAGCATCTCGGCGCCAACCACCAAGGCGTTTCCCGGCGCGGCGGTGCCCACTGGGTCGTGGCCGTACCCGAATGGCGACATCAATAACACGAGGGACGCGCCGGATTCGGCGATCTCGTCGGCGAACGTCTCCGGCCTGCGGGAGGCCTGGGCGTTCAAGCTTGGCTCGGCAGCTTCCAGCGTTGAGAAGGCGGTCGGCTCGCTGACCGCCCCGCCGGTCGTGGCGGATGGCGTCGTCTATCTGCAGGACGAAGACGCCAACGTGTACGCGCTGGCGCTCGGCACGGGCAAGCTCGAGTGGGAGTACCGCGTGAACGTCCCCGAAAAGAGCGGGCCCGGGCCGGACGGGGTGGCGGTCGCCGGCGGGGCAGTGTACGGGGACACCTCGACGTCGGTCTTCGCGCTGAACGCCGTGACGGGCAAGACGATCTGGGTGGACCGTCACCTGCTGAACCGCGGCCAGGGTGCGTTCGAGATCCAGCCGCAGGTGGCCGACGGACGGGTGTACCTGGCCAGCGCCTACGGCTCGGGTGCCGGCGGCGGGGTGCTGATGGCGCTCGACGCATCCACCGGTCGCACGCTGTGGAGGTTCAACACGGTTCTCGGCCCGGGAAAGGGTGTGCTGGCTCTCGGTGTCGGCTCGGGCGGCGCGTGGGAGACGCCGCTCGTCGGTAGCGATGGTTCGGTGACGTTCGGCATCGGGAACCCCTACCAGAGCCTCGGGTCGGCGATCGCGCATCCGTCGAGGCTGCTCTATACCGACAGCGAGGTGAACCTGGACGCGGCGACCGGGAAACTGCGCTGGTACTACCAGGCGGTGCCGGACGACTTCTCGGACCACGACCTGCAGGCGTCGCCGATCTCGACCTCCATCGGTGGGGTTCCCGTGATCATCACCGGTGGCAAGGTGGGGTACGTCTATGCGCTGAACGCGCAGACTGGCGCGCTGCTGTGGAAGACGCCGGTCGGCGAGCACAACGGGCATGACGACTCCGCGCTGGCGCTGTCCCACCAGCTCTGGATAAAGCTGCCGTACACGATCCTGCCCGGATCGCTGGGCGGCATTCTGTCGAACATGGCCGTGGCGGGCGGCAGCGTGTACGTCGCCACCCTCGACGTCCCGGTCACCTTCACCAGCCTGAAGGTGGTCGATGGCGACAAGGTCACCGGTCCCGAGACCGGCAAGGTGGAGGCGCTGAACCTTGCCACCGGCCAGGTCGAATGGGACACCAAGGTCCCATCGATGCCGCTCGGCGCCGCCACGGTCTCAAACGATCTGGTCTTCACCACGCTCTACAGCGGTGTCCTGATCGCCCTCAATAGCGGTACCGGCGCCATCGTCTACCGCCAGAAGTTGCCCACATCGACGAACGCGCCGATCGCCGTCTTCGGCAACACGGTGCTGGTGCCGGCGGGCGGCCCCCAGACGTCAGCGTCGTCTGGCGGGAAAATCTCGCAGCTGGTTGCCTACACGGTTCCATGAGCGTCGGGAGTACCGACTCTCAATGAACCTGCCTACGGCATGCCGGGTGGACGCAGGAATATGCCTGGGCACGGGCGGTTTTTCGAGTTACCTCTGGCGGCCGTCCGGTGCGACTCGGAACGCCGACAAGATCTCGACGATCAACGACCCGATCTCGGTTCGTGCTGCCCGCGGGTCGTCGGCCTCTGCGATGTAAAGGCACCCCTCGCTGAGGGCACCGAGAAGCAGGAGGGCCATCGGACGTAAGGGCTGGCTCTCGAGCACGCCTGCGTGCATGGCCTTGCGAAGCGCACCCCGGAGGGCCACCGCGCCAAAGCGATTCTCGATGGCCCGTACGTCGTCCCAAGCCAACACGGCGCGGGCGTCTTGGAGCACGATGCGCCGGACAGACGGGTCAAGGTGGGCATCGATCCACAGAGAGCAGCCGGTCACCAGCGCCTCCCATGAGTCGCGTCCGAGGAACTCGGCCACCGCCTTGTCGGACACCTCTCGCTGCACCACTTCGAATACCGCCTTGAACAGATCCTCCTTGCCGTCGAAGTGGTGGTACAGGGCGCCCTTCGTCACTCCGGCACGGGTGACGATTTCGTCGATGCTCGTGTCAGCGAAACCCTGCTCCCCGAAGAGGTCTCGGGCCGCCGTGACCAGGGCGGCTCGGGTCGCGTCACCCTGGGCGACGCGTTTGTCCTTGACAGACGTACTCGTGGTATGCAACTATCGTACCTGTAGTATGTAGGAGAGATACTCCTAGTACGATACCACGGGGAGAAGGGGTCATGCCGAAATACGTGATTGAGCGGGAGCTGCCCGGCGCAGGGAAGTTGACCAACGACGAGCTCCGGGACATCAGCCAGAAGTCCAACAAGGTCATCTGCGATCTCGGCCCTGAAATTCGCTGGCAGCAGAGCTACGTGACCGACGACAAGATCTACTGCGTCTATGTCGCCCCCGACGAAGACATTCTCTTTGAACATGCGCGCTGTGGTGGGTTCCCGGCCGACCGGATCTCCCGCGTGACGTCGGTGATCGATCCCTCAACGGGAGACTGACCACCACCGCGCGGTCCTAACTCCACGCGACCGACCCGGGTAGCGTCGAAGCCAGGTGGCGCCCCCGAGAACCCTTGCGGCTCCGGCGCCCAGTGGAGGTTCGGCCGTGTACAGCGAGCGATCTCACCCGAGGCGCTGGACCGTCGTAGCCGCGCTGGCGGTCGTGGCGCTCGTGTTCGCCGCGTGCGGCAGCCCGCCGGGCACACCAACGGCCTCCACCTCGACATCGACCACCCACCAGGCCACCACCACCACCACGACCACCCAGGCGGGCCTGTCCAACTGCACCTCGGCCCAACTGACGGTGAGCGCCGGGATGGGCTCGGGCGCTGCCGGGACGATCGGCCAGGTCCTCCTGTTCGAGAACACCAGCAGCACCACCTGCCTGCTCCACGCGTTCCCCGGCGTGGCCGGCCTTGACGCCTCGGGCGACCAGGTGGTTCAGGCCACCCGGGAGGTCAACCTGGCCCCGTTCTCCGGGTCCACGGCCACGTTGCCGACCATCCAGTTGACCGCCGGCAGCACCGCCTCGGCGCTCGTCTTCGGCTCCGATGTCCCGGTCGGGGCGGCGACGTCGTGCGTGACCTACGCCGGGCTGCTGGTGACCCCGCCAAACGCCTTCGCGTCGGTCCGACTCGACGTGACCATGCCGGGGTGTGCGGGACTACGGGTGGGTCCGGTCTACCCCGGGACCAGCGGTATGGCGTCGTAGTCGGTCATCGACCGCCCAAGGTCTTGCCAAGGGCGCTCGCCACGGCGCCGGGGGCCGCACCGGTTAACCCAACGTGACGATGCTCGGTGACCGAGTCCTCGGGTCGGTCAGCCGGTCCGGGAAGCCGGACCGCTCGGGAGACAGCTGACCTGGGGGGCGGCCGGCCCGTTGCCCGCCAACGCGAGGGGGCTCAACGGGACCGACACGCTCAGGGAGGTCGACTGGCCTCCCGGGATCTTCCCGGTGCGGATCGACGACGAGCCGACGGTGCCGTGGGCGGTGCTGACCACGGCCCGACAGCTGGCCCGACCCGGCACGGCGGCGTTGTTGGCGACCACGAAGCTGACGATGGCGGCCGGGTGGGTGGTCACGCCGGCTTGCTCTTGGGTCGAGACGGTTGCACGGACCGAGGTCACCGAGTAC
>Ga0302325_10004486_pt1 | contig 32267 bp, 28 predicted proteins | sample Palsa_T0_2_FD_201948 | JGI IMG/M metagenome (GOLD analysis project Ga0302325, IMG submission 201948) | Peat permafrost microbial communities from Stordalen Mire near Abisko, Sweden - Palsa_T0_2 | ecosystem: Environmental > Terrestrial > Soil > Palsa > Peat permafrost | place: Sweden: Abisko... | reverse complement strand
ACCCGCGAGCCCAGCAGCTCGTGGGCGAGGGGGAAGCGCTCGCCGGGCCCGGTGTCGCCGGCCTCCTGCGCCAGGCGCGGGCGATTGGCGGGCGGCCACTCGGTCTGATCGAAGCGATCGAGATCCGTGGCCAGGACCTCGCCGCCGCGCCGCTCGAGCTCGAACGCCCAGAAGCCGTCGAAGGTGCCGACGTCGAGTGCGCGGCGCCCGCTGAGCGTCTCGGGGAGCACCTGCGGCGCGATCGGCCGGAGATCGACCGCGCCCTGGGTGGTCGCTCCCGGCGCCAGGTCGATCGTGTGGTACCACGGGCGCGAGAGCGCGTCATGCAGCAGCTCGTCGCGGTTCACGGGCTGGTGTCCGCCGCGCGCGAGGTCACCTCGAAGCGGGCGACGCCGTCGCTCGAGAGCTCCCGTGCGAGTCCGTCGCGGACGAGGATGTCGGTGTGGCCGAGGACCTCCGACAGCGTCAGGTAGGCCTGGGTGACGGCCGCGTTCCCCCACATCGCGCGGGCGATTTCGTACGCGGTCATCGGGTGGTCGCCGATCAGCTTGAGCATCTTCCGCGCGCGGCGGGCGTGCATGGCGAAACGCTGGTCGATCAGCGTGCGGTGGTCGAGGATCGGATCCCCGTGACCGGGCAGCGCGAGCTCGCTCGGCATCTCTCTGGTGGCGCGCATCGACTCGATGTAGGTGAGCAGCGCGTGCGGGCGCTCGACGTCCGGGCTCGCTCCGAGCGGGCGCGAGACGAAGGGGTTCGAGGAGATGTGGGCGATCAGGTGGTCGCCGGCCAGCAGGATCCCCCGCTGCTCGTCGAAGAACACGGTGTCCGACGGACTGTGGCCCGGTCGCAAGTGCACTCGGAACGTGCGGTCGCGAAGCGCGAGCTCGTCGCCATCGTGGAGCAGCCGGGTGACCTGCGCGCTGCAGCCCCAGGCGCGGAACGCGCTGGAGACCGCGCGCAGCGCGATCACGACATCGCCGGGAACGCCGTGGGTGCGCATCAGTGACTCGGCGAACCGGTCGTCGGCGTCCATGCTCTCGCTGAACGACGCGAGGTAGGGCGCGAGCTGATCCAGCGCGGCGACCTCCGCCCCGGAGCGGCGGACGAGGATGTCGAGCAGACCGATGTGATCGAGGTGCTGATGGGTGATCACGATCAGCTCGAGGTCCTCGATCCGGTGTCCACGCGCGGCCAGGGACAGCTCGAGCTCGTCGAGCGCCTTGCCCGAGTTCGGCCCCGTGTCGACAAGCGTCAGCGGGTCGTCCTCGATCAGGTAGCAGTTGATCCGCCCGACCAGGAACGGGGTCGGCAGCGGCACGCGGTAGATCCCGGCACGCTCGGCGAGCGCGAGCGCCTCTTGCGGACTGGTCTCGGCCGCCGCCACCCGCGCTCAGGCCCGGATCAGGGCCAGGACCTCGTCGCGCCGGCGCTCCATGTCGTCGCGCGAGACCAGTGATTCTAGGCACAGACGCAGCAGCGGCTCGGTGTTGGAGGATCGGACGTTGAAGTGCCAATCGTCGTAGTCGATCGAGATCCCATCGAGGCGGCTCTGACGGGCGTCGGCGTACTGGGCGGCGATCTCCTCGATCTTGGCGGCGGGATCGGAAACCTCCGAGTTGATCTCGCCGGAGATGAAGTAGCGCGAGCGGAGCGGGTCCAGGAGCTCGGACAGGGGCTTACCCTCGACCGAGACGAGCTCGAGGATGAGCAGCGCCGGAATCGTCCCCGAGTCCGCGCAGTAGAAGTCGCGGAAGTAGTAGTGCCCGGACACCTCGCCGCCGAAGACGGCGTGCTCGTCGCGCATCCGGGTCTTGAAGTACGCGTGACCGACACGGTTGATCAGCACCGTGGCGCCGGCGCGCTCCACCGTGTCGGGGACGGCACGGCTCGCCCGCACGTCGTAGAGGATGGTCCCGCCCGGCTCCTTGCGCAGCATCGAATCGGCCAGCAGTGCGGTCAGGAAGTCTCCGTCGACGAAGCTCCCCCCGTCGTCGATGAAGAAGCAGCGGTCGGCGTCGCCGTCCCAGGCGATGCCGAGGTCTGCGCCCTCGGCCACGACTCGGCGCATGATCAGGTCGCGGTTCTCGGGCAGCAGCGGATTGGGCTCGTGGTCGGGGAAGTCGCCGTCGGGGGTCCACGAGGTCTCGACGAGGTCGAGCCCGAGCTCGCGCAGCAGCGGACCGACCATCGGCCCCGCCATCCCGCTGCCGCCATCCACCACCACCCGCAGCGGCTTCACCACGGCCGGATCGACGAACTGCAGCACGGCCCGCTGGAACTCCTCGTAGACGTCGACTTCTTCGACGTGGCCGCCGCCCGGCGGATCGTTCAGACCCGCTTCGATCAGCCTGCGGACGTCCTGGATCCCCGCATCCCCGGACAGGGCGATCGCGCCGCGCTTGACCAGCTTGGCGCCGGTGTAGGGCTTCGGATTGTGCGAGGCGGTGCACATCAGGCCGCCGTCGAGCTGACGCGATCCCACCAGGTAATAGAGCATTTCGGTGCCGACCTGCCCGGCGTCGAGGACGCTCGCCCCCTCGCCGACCATCCCGTCCCGGTAGTGGGCCGCGAGGTCGGGCGCGGTCAGGCGCATGTCGCGGCCGAGGCCGAGGCGCAGCTCCTGCGTCGGCTTGCCCTCGAGGTCTGCGATCACGCGCGCGAACGCGCGTCCGATCAGCTCGGCCGCGTCTTCGTCGATGTCGCTGCCGTACAGCCCGCGGATGTCGTAGGCCTTGAAGATGTCGGCGGAGAGCGCGGTCATCGCCCGCGCCATGCTACCCATCAGCGGTGCGCGTCCTCTCGGTCGGGAACATGTATCCACCGCACCACCTGGGCGGCTACGAGCTCCTGTGGCGCTCGGCGATGGCCCATCTGCGGGCCCAAGGGCACGAGGCCCGGGTGCTGACGACGGACTTCAGAACGGACACCCGCGAGCCCGACGAGCCGGACACCTTCCGCGAGCTGGGGTGGTACTGGCGCGAGCACGAGTGGCCCGCGATCGGCTGGCGCGAGCGGATCGCCCTCGAGCGACACAACGCCGCCGTGCTCGCGCGTCACCTCGACGAGCTCCGACCCGACGTCGTCGGCTGGTGGGCGATGGGGGGAATGTCGCTGGGGTTGATCGAGCGGGTGCGCCGAGCGGGGATCCCCGCAGTGGCGGTGGTGATCGACGACTGGCTGCTGTACGCCCCCCGGGTCGATCGCTGGACGGGGGCGTTTCGCCGCCGGCCGCGGCTGGCGGCGATCGCCGAGTCGCTCACCGGCCTGCCGGCACGGGTCGATCTCGAGCACGCCGCGCGCTACGTGCTGGTGTCCGAGACGGTTCGGAGACGCGCGCAGGAGGCCGGTTTTGCGCTCGCCGGCAGCACGATCGCCCGCGCGGGCGTCGAGCCGGCCTACGTCGATCCGCAGCCCGAGCGGGCCTGGGGCTGGCGCCTGCTCTACGTCGGGCGGATCGATCAGCGCAAGGGCGTGCAGGACACCGTGGCGGCGCTGGCCGCGCTGCCCGAGCAGGCGACCCTGACCATCGCCGGCGGCAGCAACGATCACGAGCTCGATCGGCTGCTCCGAACCGCCAGGGAGCTCGGCGTCGGCGACCGCGTCCGGGTCCTCGGCATGCTCACGCGGGCGGAGCTGCCGGCGGTCTATGCGGCGGCGGACGTCGTGCTGTTTCCCGTGCACTGGGAGGAGCCGTGGGGGCTCGTCCCGCTGGAGGCGATGGGGCTGGGCCGGCCGGTGATCGCCACCGGTCGCGGCGGCTCGGGCGAGTACCTGCGAGACGGCGATAACTCGTTGCTCGTGCCCGTGGGCGACGCGGAGGCGATCGCCGCCGCCGTGAGGCGCTTGGCCGACGCCCCCGAGCTGAGGGCGCGGCTGCGCGAAGGCGGGCTCGCGACCACCCGCCGCTACACCGAGACGGCGTTCAACGAGGCGGTGCTCGCCGCCCTCGCGGCGGCCGGCGCGGGGCGCTGAGGGCCGGGGGCGCCGAGGGCCGGGGGTGACGGCGCGGCGGCCGGCGCGGGGCGCTCAGGGCCGGGTCAGCGCGCGTCGGCCGCGCCGGCGGGCTGCCGCTCGCTGTCCGCGCGGGCGAGTGCCTCGGCGCAGGCGCGGGCCAGGGCGGCGTGGCCCTCGTCGTTCGGATACACGCCCTCGCCCGAGAACAGCGTGTGGTCGCGCATCACCGCCTCGGTGTCGACGAGGACGACCACCGGCCCGAACTCGCCGGCCACCCGCCGGATCGCGAGGTTCAGGTGTGACACGTCGGCCTCCGCGGGCGGGTGCGGCCAGGAGTCGTAGAGACTCCACTCGAGCAGCGGGTAGGCGAGCGGTAGCAGCACCGTGGGCGCCCGCTCGGGCTCGACCTGCCAGTAGTCGAACGCGGTGATTCCCACTGCCTCGGACACCCGGCAGCCGATCACATGGCTGCCCGGGGCGAGCTCACGCAAGCGCGCCACCGCGCCCGTGCGGTGCCCGAGCGGCTCGCCGACCCGCCGCGTGTCGAGCTCGCCCGCCGGCTCACCATCTACCGTGAAGGTGTGCAGGGCGCCGGCGCCCTGCTGCGCGAGGAAGCCGAGGGCCACCGTTCCCCCCGAAAACCCCTCGGGGACCGCGATCTCCAACGTCGCGGAGTCGCTGCTGGTTTCGATCACGCCCGACCCCGAGCAGTCGGGACCATCCGCCGGTCGCGGGGTCCATTCGGCCGAATGCGACACGCTGTCGTGCGATTCCTCGAACACCGACGCTGCGCGGTGGCGGGAGATCACCGCGCGCAGCGCGTGCTCGAAGGTCACGAGCCCTGAGCTGCCGAGCACCGCGAGGTCGTTCAACCCGAAGTACACGAGCGCGAGCGTGCCCGCCGGCGCGCGTGCCTGCACGTCCGCCGGACGCGTCAGGCGCTGGAGTACGCGGGCATAGCCGCCGTCGCCCGGGGCGGCCCCGGTCTCGTGCCAGCAGGCGATCGCCCCCGGCACCGCGCCGTTGACCTCCTCGGCGTCGAGCATCTCGGCGAGCTTGGTGGTGAAACGGTGCTCGAAGGCGGACACGCCGCCGCCGAAGGCAATCGAGTGCCCGGAGATCTCCATACGGTTCGGCCGGGCCGGCGCCTCGGGCTCGCCCCCTGCCAGGCGCCGCTCGCGCCATTCCGGCGGCTCGAGCTCGGGCGGCCCGAAGTAATCGACGATCCGCGCCGGCACGCCGGCGACCATGGTGTAGGGCGGAACCGGCTTGTTCACCACCGAGTTGGCGCCCACCACCGACTTCGTGCCGATGTCGTTGATGATCGTGACCTTGGTCAGGGTGGTCACATCCGAGGCGATCTTGATCGGGCGGAAGTCGAATCCCTGCGCGGTCAGCGGCTTGCTGATGTGCTTGAACCGGTGATTGCCGTCGACGACGATCGCCGACTGCCCGAACATCGCCCGGTCGCCGATCTCGACCCGGGTACTGCACTGAATCAGCGAGTAGTAGCTGAACACGCACAGATCGCCGATAGTTACGCTGCCGCCGCCCGAGATCTCGGCGCGGAAGCCGCGCCGGAAGTGGACCGCGGTGCCGGCGACGAAGCGACCGCCGTCGGGCATGTGCAAGCTGAAGCCAGGGTCCACGAGGCAATAGCGCCCGAAGCGGATCTCGGCATGCGGGTTCTTCATGATCACCCACCGCATGCGCAGGTAAGAACCGAGCTGCGGACCCCACAAGTAGGTCAGGCGCCGGACCAAGGCGCGATAGGCGCGCCGCGGATGGCGCACCGCGCGCAGTGCCGCCAAGGGGCGCGTGCGGGCCATCTTCGTCATCGCGCCAGGGACCCTAGCGCGTGTGGCCCGGGCCGGACCTCGCCCGCGGCGCTAGCCTGGTCGGTCGATGAACGCGACCGAGACGCCCGCGAGCGCCGGGGCCGCCCGGCGAGCCCTCGACGCCAATCCCGTCTGGTACCACACGCTCGAGCTCGCCCCGGGCGTCGTCACCCCGGGCCACATCGACCTGCGCCCGGTCGCGCCGCGACTGCTGCCGGGCGACCTCCGCGGCCTGCGGGCGCTCGACGTGGGCACGTTCGACGGCTTCTGGGCGTTCGAGCTCGAGCGGCGCGGCGCCGAGGTGGTGGCGATCGACGTGGCGCGGCTCGATGCCGCCGAGTGGCCGCCGCTGCAGCGAGCGCGGCTCGCGGCGCAGACCCGCGCGCTCGACGTCAAGCTCGGTCGCGGGTTTGCCCTCGCCGCCGAGGCGCTCGGCTCGCGCGCGCGACGGGTCGAGTGCGACGTCTACGACCTCACGCCGGAAGCGATCGGCGGGACCGTCGACCGCGCGTTCGCGGGCGCGATCCTGCTTCACCTGCGCGACCCGGTCAAGGCGCTCGAGCGGATCTGGACCGCGCTCGGGCCCGGCGGCCAGCTGACGATCCTCGAGGCGTTCTCGATCCGCGACACGCTGGCCTCGCCGCGGCGTCCGGCGGCGAGCTTCCGCGCCGCCGCCAGTGACTTCACCTGGTGGCTGCCCAACCTCGCGGCGATCCGGGCCTGGCTGATTGCCGCCGGCTTCGTCGACGTCATCAGGCGGGGCGTGTATCACCCGCCGGCACGCCCCGAGATGCGCCCGTGGCTGGCGGGATTCTCGGCCCGTCGCCCCGCGTGAGCGGCTGATCCCCCGCGACCTCCCACGCCGCCAGGAACGGGCCGGCGAGCGCCTGCCGGTTGCGCATGGCGAAGCTCGCCCACACGCGCGGACCCAGCCACGGCGTGCGGCGGGGGACGACGGGCGCGAGCCGGGCGCCGCGGCCGCGGGCGGGCGGATGCTCGCGCGCCGCCAGGAAGAGGTCGTGGAAGTAAGGGCTCGCCGTCGGGTGGCGGGCACAGAAACGCCGCTCGGCCGGGGCGATCTCCGCTACGCGTAGCCGCCAGGCGGCGAGCGTCTGGCGGTGGTGATGGACGGCGAGCGCGGCGGGGACGTAGCGCAGGCGGAAGCCGTGCTCGGCCATCCGGGCGGCCAGGTCGAGATCCTCGTAGAGGAAGGGGAAGCCGTCGTCGTCGAATCCGCCGACCCGCTCGAGCAACTCTCGTTTGACCGAGGCGTTGGCGGTGTAGAAGTGCCACCAGGGAGCCTCGGCCTTCGACCTCAGCGGACCGTAGTCGAACTGGAGCCCCTGCTCGAGCCAGCGCATGAACGCGGTCGGTGGGGGCCAGCGCGCCCAGCGGACGTGACCGAGGACGCCGGCCTCCGCTTCGGGCGCGCGGGCATGGGCGTCGAGGTGCGCGGCGATCAGGCCGCGGGTCGGGAGGACGTCGTCATTGAGAAACATGATCAGCGGGGCGGTCGCGGCGCGCCAGCCGGCGTTGCGTGCGGCCGAGGCGCCGGGCCGGTCGCGGACGACGCGCGCGACCGGGTACGGCCGTGAGGCGATCGCGCGGTCGACCTCGGCGCCGTCTCCGGCGTCGGGGTCGGTGACCACGATCACTCCGAAACGACCGGCGGCGGCGCGCTGGTGCTCGAGGCGGGTCAGCGCGCGGGCGAGCAGGACCGGCCGGCCGAGCGTCGGGATCACGATCTCGAGCTCGGGCACGACGAACCCGCTCAGCCGGCTGCGGGGCGCGCCAACAGCGCGGAGTGCGGAGCGCCGAAACGGGCGGCGAAGACGGTCTCGCGACCGACCCGATGAAGCAGGGCGCGCCAGGTCCGCCGGTCGCCCAGGGCCGGGCGCGGATGGGCGGGCCCGGGGGCCACCAGGACCCGTTGCGGCGCTCGCGCGAGCTCGAATCCCGCGGCCTGCAGCATCCGGGCCAGGGCCGCCTGGTTCGAGCGCCACCACCAGGGCCTGCCGACGGCGTCGAGGTAGGCCACCGGCCGGCGGGGGAGGAGCACGCTCAGCGGCAGGTCGATGGCATCCATCACCAACAGCTGCCCGCGGGTCACCAAGCGCACCCGAGCGAGCGCGCCAACGGGATCGCGGAGGTGCAGCAGCAGGCTGCCCAGATAGACGAAGTCGAATTGCCCGTCGACCTTCGGATCGAGGTCGTATACCGAGCGTTCGAGCTGCATGACCTTCGAGCCGAACGCGTCGCGCAGCACCCGGAAGCCCGCGCCGCCGCGCTTGCGCCGGTTCAGGGCATCGGCGACGGCCGGCTCGCTCCCTGCCGGCCAATCCCAGCCCAGGGGGTCGAGCACGTCGACGGCGGTCACCTCATCGGCCCCGCGGCGCTCCATCTCGAAGGCCCAGAAGCCGTCGAACGTGCCGATATCGAGGCAGCGCATGCCCGTCATGCTGGAAGGAAAGGGCAGCCGCTCGGGCAGGCCCCGCGTGTCGAACCAGCCGGGTGTGATCAGGCCCGGGCGAACCTCGACCGTGTGATACCACTCGAGCTCGTCGATCAGGGCACGCAGGGAGGTGTCATTCTCGGCGCTCTGGTTGAGGCGGGTTTCGTCGACCGCGTTTGGTCCCTGACTCGGCATCTGAGGTGGCCATTGTCCTAGATCTGTCAGGGGCCGCGGATCCCCGGTGCTACGGTGGCCGCGGTGGCGGAGGAGACCGCGATAGGCAGCACGCCCCCGGGTCCAGCCGCCGCGGCGGTGGAGCCGCCGAGCATCGACGACGTCATTCTCGCCAGGAGCATCTCGACCGGCGGTCGCTCGCTGCGAGCGCACGCCGCGCGGGGAACCGTCCTCAACGCCGCCTTCCTGGTCGGCCTGACCACCCTGGGGCTGCTCAAGGGCTTCGTCGTCGCGGCGTTCCTGACCCGCCAGGACTACGGCATCTGGGGAATCCTCGTGGTCGGTCTCGGCACCCTTGAGTGGCTGAAGGGAAGCGCGATCTCAGACAAGTACATCCAGCAGGACGAGTCCGACCAGGAGCTCGCGTTCCAGCGTGCGTTCACGTTCGAGCTGATAATTGCCTGCGGATTCATGGTGCTGGTCGTGCTCGTGGTACCACTGCTCGCCCTGCTCTACGATCAGCCCCGGCTGATCGCGCCGGGGATGCTGGCGGCCTTCCTGCTGATCCCGGCGACCGCGCTCGAATCGCCGCTGTGGGTCTTCTACCGGCGGATGGAGTTCGCCCGCCAGCGGACCCTCGAGGCGGTGGACCCGTTGACGGGGATCGTGGTCACGATCGCGCTGGCGATCGCCGGCTTCGGCTACTGGAGCCTGGTGATCGGGACGATCGCCGGCGCCATGGCCGGAGCGGTGGTCGCGCTCCGGACCGTTCCCTACCGGCTCGCGCTCCGCTACGACCGCGAGGCGCTGCGGCGATACGTGTCGTTCTCCTGGCCGCTGTTCATCTCGGGCGGCGCTGGGCTGATCGTCGCCCAGAGCTCGCTGCTGGTCAGCAACGCGGTGCTCGGGCTGGGAGCGGTCGGCGTGATCTCGCTGACCACCTCGATCACGAGCTACGCAGATCAGCTCGACGGGATCATCACGATGACGCTGTATCCGGCGATCTGCGCGGTCCGCGACCGAACCGACCTCCTGTTCGAGACGTTCGTGAAGTCGAACCGGCTGGCGCTGATGTGGGGGATGCCGTTCGGCGTCGGGCTGGCGCTGTTCGCGCCCGATCTCGTGCGCTTCGGCCTCGGGCACAAATGGGCGCCCGCCATCCGGCTGATCCAGGTCTTCGGGCTGATCGCCGCCAGCCACCAGGTCGCCTTCAATTGGACCGCCTACCTGCGCGCGCGGGGGGACACCCGCCCGATCGCGGCCGTCAACGTGGTCGTGATGACCGTGTTCGTGGCGACGATGATTCCGCTGACCATCCTCGACGGCTTGAGCGGCTTCGCGATCGCGATGGCGATCACCGCGGCGGTCGCGCTGGCGGGCCGGACCTACGTGCTGGTGCGGATATTCCCCGGCTTCGGGATGATCCGCCATTCGGCGCGGGCCGTGGCTCCGAGCATCCCCGCGGCCGCTGCCGTGCTCGCGATGCGGCTGCTCGAGACGGGCCGGGAGACGCGGTTGATCGCGTTGGCGGAGGTCGCCGTCTACGTGATCGTGACGTTGCTGGCGACGCTCGCGTTCGAGCGCCCGCTGCTGCGCGAGGTCGTCGGCTACCTGCGCTCGCAGCCGGCGTGATGACGCTTCGCCCGGACGCCGCCGCCGAGGAGGCGGAGCTGCAGGCGTACCTCGGCGAGCGCTTCGACCGTCGCCGGCTCGAGCGCCACGAGCAGGAGATGGAGGCGGAGCTTGCGCGGATCGGGGACGAGGCGATCCTCTACCGAACCTCCGAGGCATACCTGTACGACCTGACCGCGTTCGCGATGTGGGAGACCAAGGACCCCTACCGGGCCGAGGTCGCGCGCGTGGTCAGGCCCGGAGCGAAGCTGCTCGACTACGGCTGCGGCATCGGCAGCGACGGCCTGCGGCTGCTCGCGCAGGGCTACCAGGTCAGCTTCGCGGACTTCGCCAACCCGAGCATCCGTTACCTGCGCTGGCGGCTCGGGCGCCGCGGTCTCACGGCACCGGTGTACGACCTCGACGCGGATGAGCTTCCCGGCGGATTCGACCTCGCGTACGCCTTCGACGTGATCGAGCATGTCGAGGACCCATTCGCCTTCCTCGCGGGCCTCGAACGCCGCGCCAGGCTGGTGCTCGTCAACCTGCTCGAGCCCGAGCCGGGGGAGACGGCGCTGCATCATGAGCTGCCGATCGCCGCCCTGCTCGAGCACGCCGCCGCGTCCGGCCTGCGCTCCTACGCGCTGCATCACGGCCGCTCGCACCTGGTCCTCTACGAGCCGGGAAAGCGGGCACGGCCGCTTGCGGCGGCGGCCGCACGGCGGGCCGCGGCGCGGTTGGCCGGACGGGGCCGGGCGAATGCCTAGAAAATAGCTAACTGGATTAGCCAGGGGTTCTCCGCGGGTAGGATTTCCGCGCAGCGGCTACGAGGGAGGCCCCGTGTTCGAGGTACGACGCCCGCAGGGCGCAGAGGACGATGACGTGACGGCGGCCGCTTCGCCGGCGGCAGGGGGGTTGTCGCGCCGGCGCTTCCTCGGCTACCTGATCGCCGCCCCCACGGTGGTGGGCGCGGCGCAGCTGTTCGTCGAGCCGGCGCAGGCATCGATCCCCACCGTCCAGCCGGTCGACTCCTATGACCTCAGCGACCTGCTGACCGATTCCACGCTCGCGACCTCGGGATTGATCACCGTGGCCGTCAACCGCGACGGCACGGTCTCGTTCGCGCTGCCGCGCGCCGAGGTGGGACAGGGGATCACCACCGCGGTCGCGATGGCAATCGCGGACGAGATGGACCTCGCGCTCGACAAGGTCAACATCACCTTGCTCGACGCCGCCCCAGCGCTCGTCTACAACCAATTCACCGGCGGATCGAACTCGATGCACGCGATCTACACGCCGGTTCGCGTCGCCGCGGCCGTCGCCCGAGGTCAGTTGCTGCAGGCGGCGACCGGCGTGCTCGGCGGTCTGCCATCCGATTTCTCGGTACGTAACGCGGTGATCACCGCGCCCGACGGGAGGTCGGCGACCTTCGGCTCGCTGGCCGAGAAGGGCGCGGTTTCGAAGACCACCAGAGCTCACTTCCAGCTCAAGGCACGCTCGCAGCTACGGCTCGTCGGCAGCCCCCAGGGCCGGATCGACGCGCTCGCCATCGTCACCGGCAGCAAGCAGTTCGCGATGGATCTCGACGTCCCGGGCGCGCTGCCGACGATGCTGTGCCGCCCGCCGACGATCAACGGGACCGCGCTCGCAGTGCACAACCTGGCCCAGGTCCAGGCGATGCCGGGAATCACCGACGTGGCGATCATCCCCCACACCAGCAAGGTCCCCGGTGGCGTCGCCGTCCGCGGCGAGACGTTCGGGCAGTGCATCGACGCGATCGATGCGCTGAAAGTGACCTGGGCTCCCGGCTCGGTGGGCGGGAGGTCGGACCGGGACGTGCTCGCGGACCTGGCGCAGGCCGCGCCGGCGCTGACGCCGCCGATCGATCCGACGGCCAACTCGCTCGAGCAGGTGTTCACCTTCTACTTCCGTGCCGGCGACCCGCTCGAGACGAACTGCGCGATCGCCGACGTCGCGGGCGGCAAGGCCGAGATCTGGTCGAGCCTGAAGTCGCCGATCTGGACCCAGGAGCAGATCGCCCAGAACCTGGGGCTGCAGGTGGCGGACGTGACCGTTCATGTGACCCAGGGCGGCGGATCGTTCGGCCGCCATCTGTTCAGCGACGCCGCCTTCGAGGCGGCCGCGGTCTCCCAGCGGCTGGGCAAGCCGGTCAAGCTGATGTGGCATCGCACCGACAACTTCCGGCAGGGCCGCGTGCACCCGATGTGCACCTCTCGCGTGCGGCTCACCTACTCGGGCGCCAACGTGGTGAGCTTCGACCAGCGGCACACCAGCGTCGCCACCGACTTCTCGATGGGGTTCGGGGAGATCCTGAGTGCGATGGCGGCGACGCTCCCGGACGCGAACTCGCTCGGCTACTCCGAGCTGGTGTTCACCTTGACCCAGAACGTGCCCTACAACTTCGGGGTCGTCACGCAGCTGCTGAACGAGATCTACGACTACGACACGTTCAACACCGGCAGCGTGCGCAATATCTACAGCCCCGACGTGACCACGGCGACCGAGCTGATGGTCGACCAGGCCGCGAAAGCGATGGGCCAGGACCCGTATCAGTTCCGGCGCTCCTTCGTCCGCGACAGCCGGCTGCTGGCGGTGTTGGACAAGGTCGCGCAGGTCGGGAAGTGGGGACGGTCGATGGCGCCCGGAACCGCCCAGGGCATCGGCATCCACCGCGAGTACAAGAGTGCCGCCGCCTGTCTGGTCGAGATCGACTGCAGGCGGGCAACCGTCAACCGCAAGGTCAAGGACGGCTACACCGGGCCACGGGTCACCAAGGTGATCTGCGCCGTGGACGCCGGTCTCGCGATCAACCCGCTCGGGCTGCAGGCCCAGATGATGGGCGGGGCAATGGACGGGATCGCCCAGGCCCTGACCTACAGCATGCATCTCGAGAACGGCGCCTTCCTCGAGGGCAGCTGGGACAACGCCTACTACACGCGGCAGTGGAACACACCGCCGGATGTGGAGGTGATCGTGATGCCGCCGAGCACCGGGCAACCCGGCGGCGCGGGGGAGCTCGGCGTGGCGCCGACGATGGCCGCCGTGGCCTGCGCTTACGCGCGCGCCACCGGGACGGTTCCCACCAGCTTCCCGATCAACCACAACGACCCGCTGGGCTTCACGCCCTACCCGACCGTGCCGCCGCTGCCCGAGTCGAAGACCGACGACTTCTCCTAGGAGCGTTCAGTGCCCACCAAACACACCTTCATCCTCAACGGCAAGCGGGTGCACGTCGAATGTGAGGGCACCGTTCGCTTGCTGTGGGTGCTGCGCGACCTCCTCGGGGTCCACGGTCCCAAGTACGGCTGCGGGCTCGACGTCTGCAAGGCATGCACCAGCCACGTCAACGGCAAGGCATTCCACCCGTGCTCGGTCTCGGTTTCTGAGATCAAGCGCGACGATGAGATCACCACCATCGAGGGCCTGGCGGCGACCGTCGGCAAGGATCTGCATCCCATGCAGCAGGCGTGGATCGACGTCGACGTGGCCCAATGCGGCTACTGCCAGCCCGGCCAGATCATGACCGCGGTGGCGCTGGTGAACGAGGTCCGAGCCAAGGGCCGGAATATCACCGAAGCCGACCTCGACACGATCCGCAACGTCTGTCGCTGTGGCACCTACCCGCGGATCCGGGAGGCCATCATGCTGGCGGCCGCCGAGATGTCGCGGTAGGCCGGCGATCGGCTCAGCGCCGCACGCCCTCGGCCCAGAGGTCGGCGCAGCCGAGCGGCTTCGTGAGGCGGTGGGCGGCGAGGCGCGCGAACAGCCCTCGGGCGCGCTCGTCGGGGACGAAATCCGCATAGATCATCTTGCCGTGGGTGACCTGGACCTCGTCGAACCCGGCGGCGGTCAAGGCTCGCCGCAGCGACCGCGCCGAGTGCTCCCCCACGTGCATCCTCAGCTCGTAATCGATCCGGGGCTGGCGCGGCCAATCGCGCCGGCGAGCCGGGCGCAGCAGCCGCTGGACTCGGTAGGTGACGTCGTAGATCAGGCGGTTGGGCAGCGTGTGGACGTGGATCCGGCCGCCGGGTCGCAGCACCCGGCGCGCCTGGGCCAGGACGTCGCCCTGCTCGCTGGGAGTGAGGTGCTCGATCACGTCGAGCATGGTCACGAGATCGAACTCGCCGTCCGCGAGTGGCAGCGTGCGCGCGTCGGCGAGGATGACTCGCGCGCCGGGCGGGTCGCCGTGGGCCGCCAGCGTCCGTCGCGAAAGCTCGACCGCGGCGGGCGAGTACTCGATGCCGACCGCCCGCGCCCCCCGGGCGGCCGCCGCCACCACCAACTCGCCCCGCCCTGAGCCGATATCGAGCAGCGCCTCGCCGGCGCGCAGGCCGACCCGCTCGAGCACGCCCTCGTACAGGCCCGCCATCCGCTCGCCGCCCGACTCGCGCCACTCCTCATAGCCCATGCAAGCGCTGAGGTAGTAGGACTCGTCATATTCGCTCGGGGGGACGGTAGGGGGTTGCGGCGCGTCGGGCACGATGGCGGCCATTCTTCCACCACGGTTGCGACCGGGCGCGCGGGGCCGGGGCGGCGGCGCGTTCGGGGGCGCCTGGATAGTCCGAGCGGCGCCGGGCGCGCGGGGCCGTCCGCCCGTCCGCGATAATCCGCGGCCGTGTTCCCTAGCGTCGTGATTCTGTGCGGGGGGAGAGGCACACGCCTGCAGGAGCGGACGCGATCGATCCCCAAGCCGTTGGTGGAGATCGGCGGCCGGCCGATCCTGTGGCACGTGATGCAGATCTACCTCGCGCACGGCTTCCGCAGCTTCGTGCTGTGCACGGGCTATCGCGCGGAGATGATCGACGCCTTCGCCGCATCCGAGACCTGGCCGCAGGACACGAAGATCCGCTGCCTGCCCACCGGCGAGGACACGCCGACCGGTGGGCGGCTGCGGCAGGCGGCGCAGACCCTCGACAGCCAGTTCTGCGCGACCTACGCCGACGGCGTCGCCGACGTCGACCTGCGCGCCGTGCTCGCCTTCCATCGCGATCACGGCGCTACCGCGACGATGACCGTCGTGCGTCCGGAGCTCCAGTTCGGTGTCGCGCAGCTGAACGGGGACGGCGTGGTGCGCGGTTTCGTCGAGAAGCCCCGCAGCGAGCACTGGATCAATGGCGGCTTCTTCTGCTTCGAGCCGTCCGTGGTCGACGTGCTCGCGGACGACAGTGTGCTCGAACGCGAGCCGCTCGAGCGCCTCGCCGGCCGCGGGGACCTGCGCGCCTACCGGCACGAGGGGTTCTGGGACTGCATGGACACCTACAAGGACGCGACGCTGCTCAACGATCTCTGGGCCGAGGACCGAGCGCCGTGGAAACTGTGGCGCTGAGCTCGCGGTCGATTCTCGTCACCGGCGCCTACGGGCTGCTGGGCGGCTGGCTGACCAGGGCGCTGGTCGAGGGCGGCGCGCGGGTGAGCGTGATCCGCCGCGACGAGCAGCCGCGGTCGGCATTACGGATCACGGGCCTCGAATCGTCACTCGAGGTGATCCACGGCGACATCTGCACCGAGGGGCTGGTCGAGCGCGCGCTCGCCGAGTACGAGGTCGACACCGTCTTCCATCTCGCGGCGCAGACGATCGTCCCCACCGCCAACCGCTCTCCCAGCTCGACCTTCGAGACCAACATTCGCGGCACCTGGACGCTGCTCGAGGCGTGCCGGCGCCATGGCGCCGAGCGCGTCGTGGTGGCCTCTTCGGACAAGGCGTACGGACCCCACGAGGTCCTTCCCTACCGCGAGGATCTCGCGCTCCAGCCGCTGTACCCCTACGACGTCTCGAAGGCGGCCACGGACCTGATCGCACGCTGCTACTGGCACACCTGGGGCGTCCCGGTGGCGGTCACGCGCTTCGCGAACATCTACGGCGGCGGCGACGTGAACGGCTCGCGCCTGGTCCCGGAAGCGGTCGCCGCCGCGCTCGCCGGCCGCCCGCCGGTGGTGCGCTCCGACGGCTCGCCCGAGCGCGACTTCCTCTACGTCGAGGACGCGGTCGCGGCGTACCTGGCGATCGCGGACGCGCTCGGACGCGGGGAGGGTCGCGGCGAGGCATTCAACGCAGGCGGCGGCAAACCCCACCGCGTGCTCGACGTGGTCCGTCTGATCTGCCGGCTGGCCGGCACCGACGTAGAGCCGGACGTGCGAGGAGCGGGGACTCCCGCCGGCGAGATCGACCGTCAGTGGGTCGACGCCACCAAGCTGCGCGAGCTGACGGGATGGGAACCAGCCGTCGGGCTCGAGGAGGGGCTGCGCCGCACGATCGAGTGGTACCGGACCCATCCGGCGCTCGCTCCGTTGGGGGATTTGGTGGAGCCACATCCCCCGGGGGGCGAGATTCGTTGACGGCGCCCGAGATCGCGGCGACCGTTGACGCGCCCGCGCCGGAGATCGCCGTGGTGATCCCGTCCCGCGACCGCCCGCTGCGGCTGCGATGGCTGCTGAACGCGCTCGAGGAGCAGTCGCTGGCGCCCGGGCGCTTCGAAGTGATCGTGTGCCACGACTCCCGCGCGCCCGAGACCGAGGAGCTGCTACAGACGCATCCGCTCGCGGTCCGGGGCGTGCTCCGCCACCGGGCGCTCGACCCGCGAACCCGCTCGGCGGGCTTTAAGCGCAACCTGGGCTGGCGCACGGCGCGCGCGCCGCTGATCGCGTTCACCGACGACGACTGCCGGCCGCCATCCGATTGGGTCGAGCGAGCGCTCGCCGCCGCTGGGCGCCACCCCGGTGGGATCGTCCAGGGCACGACCCGCCCGGACCCCGACGAGATCGAGATCGCCCTGCGTGCCCCGCACGCGCGAACCCAGGCGATCGATCCGCCGTCGCCGTGGGCGCAAACATGCAACATCGTGTATCCACGCGAACTGCTCGAGCGCCTGGGCGGCTTCGATGAGGCGATCGAGTCCGGCGAGGACACGGACGTCGCGCTCCGCGGGATCGCTGCGGGGGCGAGCTTCTGCGCGGCCCCGGAGGTCGTCAACTACCACTCCGTGCACGTGAGCGGTCTCCCGGCCGTGCTGCGCACGCTGCCGCGCTGGGAGTTCATTCCCTGGCTGGTCAAGCGCCATCCCGAGCTGCGGGGCGAGTGCGCGGCCGGCGTGTTCTGGCGCGATACGCACGGCTGGATGCTGCTGGCGCTCGCCGGGGTCGCGCTAACGCGCGCGCGCCCGGCCGGCGCCCTGCTGGCGGTGCCATGGGCGCTACGCGCCGCGCCGGCGTACGGCTCGGGGCCGCGCGGGCGCCTGCGGGCCTTTTTGGAGCTACCAGGGCGGGCCGTGGTCGACCTCGCCGAGCTGGCGGTGCTTGCGCGCGGCAGCGTTCGGCACCGGTCGCTGGTCTTGTGAAGGGCGGGCCGCTGCGGGTAGCGATCCTGCACCCGACGTTCTGGCCCGAGGTCCGGCGGGGGAGCGAGCGCTTCATCCGTGAGCTTGCGGATGGGCTTCTGGCCCGCGGCCACGCGCCCACCTTGATCACGAGCCACCCGGGGCCGCCGCGGCGCACGGTCGAGGATGGGCTGACGGTGATCAGGAACTGGCGGCCGCCGGATGGCCGGCTGCGGCGCAGGATGTTCGAGGAGCACCTGACGCATGTGCCGTTCACCTACCTGTCGCTGCGATCAGGATCGTTCGACGTCGCCCACGCGCTGTACCCGACCGACGCGCTCGCGGCGATCCGCTGGCGGGGACACACGGGCCGGCCCGCGGTGCTGTCCTACATGGGCATTCCGCACCGCCGCTCGCTCGCCAACCGGCGCCGGCGGCTCGAGGTGACGCTGCAGGCGTTCCGCGAGTGCGATGCCGTCGTCGTGCTGAGCGAGGCAGCCGCCGCCGGGTCAGAACGCTGGCTCGGCGTGCGGCCGCGGGTGATACCGCCGGGGGTCGACCTGGCGGCGTTCGCGCCGGGGGACGTGGCGGGGTCGCCGGGCGCGGCGGGGGACTTGGCGGGGTCACTCGGCGCGGCGGGGGACTTGGCGGGGTCGCTCGGCGCGGCGGGGCCGGGGCGGGCGGCGGCGCCCGGGCGGGCGGCGGCGCCGACGTTCGTCTGTGCTGCGGCGCTCGAGGTACCGCGCAAGCGGGTGGCGCTGCTGCTCGATGCGTTCGCGCTCGTCCGGCGCCGCCGGCCGGACGCGCGGCTGATCCTGTCCCGGCCGCCCGGCGGGCCCGAAACTACGCGGCGCGTGATGAGAAACCTCACACCCTCAACGGTTATTCATCACGCGCCGCCGCCAGCGGGCATCACCACCCCGCCCGGGGTCGAATTCGCCGACCTCGATGACCGGGCAGCGCTCGCCGCCGCGTACCGCCGGGCCTGGGTCTCGGTGCTGCCCTCGCTCGGCGAGGCGTTCGGGCTGGTGCTCGCCGAGGCGCTCGCGTGTGGCACGCCCGGCGTGGGGACCCGGGACGGCGGGATCCCCGAAGTGCTCGACCGTCCCGAGATCGGACGCCTGTTCGACGGCGAGGGGCCGGGCGCTCTCGCCGACGCGATGCTCGAGGCGCTAGCGCTCGCGGCCGATCCCGCCACCGCGGATGCCTGCCGCGCGCGGGCCGAGGAGCTATCGATCGACCGCTGTGTCGAGCGGTATGTGGCGCTGTATCGGGAATTGATGGGTGTCGCGGCCACGGGACGTGTGTCGCGTTGACCACCGCATGGGTCGTCAACGCGACACACGTCAGGAGTGGTGCGCACCGGCGATCCCGCCAGCGGGCAGCGCTCGCCGCGGCGGCGCTGGCCGCGGCCCTCTCCCTTACCGCCTGCGGCTCGAGCTCCCACGCGATAACCACTCAAGCGGCCCTGCGCCCGATTGGCGCCGGCCTGCGCGGGCCGGCGGGCCTGAAGGCGACGGTCTATGCGTCCGGCCTGCCCACAGTGGCGACGCTGACCTTCGACTCGCGGGGTCGGCTGTGGGCCGCCGCCGCCGGGCTGCAGGACCATCGCCGCGACGGCGTCTACCTGATCGCGCGGCCGGGCGCGAAGCCAGAGCGCATGATCGCCGGTCTCGACGATCCGCTCGGCTTGCTGTGGGAGGACGGCACCCTGTACGTGGCCTCGGTCGGCCGCGTGGACGCGTTCAGCGGTCTGCGCGGGGGGCGGTTTACGCGGGACCGGGAGATTGTGGTCGGGCCCGTTGCCCACGCGGAGAACAATGACCTGGTCGCTGCCGCCGGCGGACGCCTGCTGCTCGGGATCACGGCGACGTGTGATCACTGCACGCCGAAGTCGCCATACTCGGGCTCGATCGTGTCCTTCCGCACCGATGGGCGGGGGCTGCGTCTGTACGCAGCGCGAATCCGGGCCCCCGTCGGGCTCACCTACTACCCCGGAACCACCGACCTGTTCGTGACCATGAATCAGCGCGACGACCTCGGCGCGCGTACCCCCGGCGACTGGCTGGCGGTCGTCCGCCAGGGGCAGAGCTGGGGGTTCCCGCAGTGTTACGGCCAGGGTGGAGCGGCCTGCGCCGGGGTCCCGAAGCCGGTCGCGGCGCTCGACCCACACGCGGCGGTCGGTTCGGTGGTGATCGTTGCCGCGACGCCGAGCAGCCGTGAAAGTGGCAGCGCCGCCGGGTCGCCTACTGCGGTCGCGACGTCGAAGCTCGGACCCGCCGTGGGAGCCCCGACCGCGCTGGTGGCGCAGTGGGCGGTGCCGAAGGTGCAGAAGGTCGCGTTGACGCGGGTCGGCTCGACTTATCGGGGATCGGTCACGCCGTTCCTGACCGGCCTCCAGAACCCGCTCGCGCTCGTGCTCGCGCCCGATCACTCCCTACTCGTCGGCGACTGGGGAACGGGCCGTATCTACCGCATCGCGGCGGCGTCCTAGCCGTCTGCCGAAGCCGGCCGCCCGCCCCGGTTCCCGCGGCGGGCCAGCCGCTGCGGTCTCCGCGGCGGGCCAGCCGCCGCGATCCCGACGGTCTGCCGCCCCTCCGCGAAGTCGATGGAAGCGGCCCGCGGCCGCTTCCATGGCTCCTGGAGGCAGCCGAGCTAACTGCCGGCCGTGCTCGTTCCCATGTTCGGGCAGTTGTGGGAGCCGCCGGCGTGCGCGCGGCTCGGGGCGGAGCCGCTCGGTGCCGTCGCCGGCGCGGTCTGGGTGGTCTTGGCGGCGCTCGACGTCGAAGAGCTCGACGTCGTCGCGGCACTCGCGATTGCTGCCCCACCGGCGGCGAGCGAGCCCGTGACGGCGAGGGCCGCTAGTGCGGTTCTGATTCGATGTCGCATTCTCTGCATCCCTTCCTTTCTTCGAGGGGACCTCAGTCAACTCGGTTCGTGTCGGAGCACCGTAAGACGGGCATAGGACTATGCGAAGGGCGCGCGTGTCCGCGGCGGACCCCAGCGTCATAAGACCCCAGCCCGGCGTCACAAACACGCGAGCGTCATAGACTCTGACTCCATGTCCGGTCATTCGAAATGGCATTCGATCAAGCACAAGAAGGCGATCGTCGACGCTCGTCGCGGTCAGCACTTCACCAAGCTCGCTCGCGCGATCTCGGTCGCCGCTCGTGAGGGCGGCGGTGATCCGGAGGGGAACTCGGCGCTCGGGCTGGCGATCCAGAAGGCCCGTGATGCGTCGATGCCCAAGGAGAACATCGAGCGCGCGATCTCCAAGGGAACGGGCGAAGGGTCCGACGGCGACCAGATCGAGACGGTGCTCTACGAGGGTTACGGCCCCGGGGGGGTGGCGCTCCTGATCGAGGCGCTGACCGACAACCGCAACCGCACCGGCGCCGATGTCCGCCACGCCCTCTCCAAGCACGGAGGCAATCTCGGCGAGCCGGGGTCGGTCTCCTACCTGTTCGACAAGCGCGGGGTGATCGTGGTCGACGCCACACGCTACGACGAGGACGACCTGATCCCGGCGATCGACGCCGGGGCGCTGGACATCGCCGTCGACGACGATGTTTTCGAGGTCATCACCGAGCCTGGGGATCTCGCTTCGGTCAGGGCGGCGCTGGCTGACGCCGGGGTCGAGATCGAGAGCGCGGATGTCACCCAGCTGCCCCAGGTGAAAGTGCCCGTGGAGGAGGCTGATGCATCGCGCCTGCTGAAGCTGATCGACGCGCTCGAGGAGTCAGACGACGTCGGCGCCGTGCACGCCAACTTCGACGTCGATGCGGACGTGCTGGAGCGGATCGCCGGATAAGAGGTCCGTAAGGGTCAGCCGGGGACGGGGTGACGACGGCGTCGCGCCCGCTACCCTGCGCGATCTATGACGAACCGATCCCTCGCCGTCCCAGCCTTAGCCGTCCTCGCGCTCGCCCTCGCGGGCTGCGGCAGCTCCAAGGCCCCAGGCATTCAAGCCGCCCCGTCCGCCGGCCTCACCGCAGCGCCGGCGACCACGACCACGCCCACGACGACCACCAGCACCACCGCCACCACTCCGAAGAGCACGACGCCGCTTCCGGCCGCCTTCAACACCAAGCCGAAGGTCACGATTCCCAAAGGGCCGCCGCCGAAGAAGCTCCAGGTCATCAACCTGATCAACGGCACAGGCCCGGCGGCAACCGCGAAGTCCACGGTCACCGTCCAGTACGTCGGCGTCCTTTACAGCAACGGCAAGCAGTTCGACGCCTCGTGGGATGACAGCGGTGGTCAGCCGATCTCGTTCCCGCTCAGCGGCGTGATCAAAGGCTGGACCGAGGGGATCCCGGGCATGAAGGTGGGCGGCCGGCGCGAGTTGATCATCCCGCCGAGCCTCGCCTACGGCAAGAAGGCGAGGCCGGCCTCCGGCAACAAGGGCGATGTCGGCATCCCGGCTAACTCGACCCTCGTCTTCGTGATCGACCTGCACGCCGTCTCCTAGCGTCCGAGGGCCCGCCGCGGCGTTCCGGCCTGGACTCGGGCTCTGGCTCTGAGGCCGTCTGCGCCCGGCGCCGCGCGCGGTGAAGGGGAACCGGCTCGGCGACCCCCTTGAACCTGAAGCGGCCGGCGAATGACCAGGCGAAGTCCTCGCTCGCGGCGTCACGCACCTCCTGCGTACAGAGGACGCTTCCCGGGCGCGCGACCCCGGTGACACGGCTGGCCAGATTGACCGTGTTGCCGTACCAGTCGCCGCCGCGGCTGAACGCGGGGCCGATCGCCAGCCCGGCACGGAGGCTTGGCAATTCGTTCGCCTCGGCCGCCTCGACCAGCGTCAGCGCGGCATCAACCATCGGCGCCACCTCGGGGCTCACGAACATGGCGGCGTCGCCGATCGTCTTCACGAGTCGGACCGGAGGGCGCGGGATTTCCGCGGCCAGCTCGGCCAGCCTGGTCGCGACCGTCCCGAGCTCCTCGGCCGCAACGTTGCCGCCGAGCAGGGTAAAACCGACGAGATCGGAGAAGCAGACCACGGTCTCCTCCTCCACCGGCAGGTGCCCGCGCTCACGCTCCGTACGCCCGATGATGCCCCTGCGGGCGCTCTCGCGCATGTGGGCGCGCAGTGCCGAAGCGACGATCGGTGTCGTCGCCGGGATCAGCTGCTTGGCCATCTCGGCGTAGCGAAGCGCGACGTCGCGCTCGCTGTCGCCGGGGCGCAGGAACGCGTCCGCGAACGTCGCCGCAACCGTGGCGGCGAACCTCGACATACCCTCGCCGAGCACCCGTGTCAGCTCGATCACCGAGCTCTCGGTGATCCCCGAGCTCAGCGCCAGCTTGATCGCTCGCGCGGCGTCCACGTCCTCCTCGCCGAACACGCGGTCCTCCGGGCCCGGCTCCGGCAGGCCGAGCGCGCGCCTGACGTGGACGATCAACGGCGTCTCGAGGCCGGTGAGCTCCTCGACCTCGCCGGCCGTGTAGCGGGCTCCCAGCACCCGCTCGACGGGCAGCAGCGCGAGCCGGTCCTCAGCGACCGCGGCCTTCAGTTCCTCGAGGCCGACCCCATCGGCGGCGAGCCGCTGCAGCAGATCGAGCCGAGCTGAGCGCTCCTCGCCGTCGAGCCCCTCGAGCAGTCCGGCCGCTTCGAAGTCCATCAGGCAATCTTCCCTCAGTACGAGGCACACCGGTCATCGGCTAGCATCGCCGCCCTCGCGGGCGGAGCCCTCCAACAATCCGCCCGCTCATTCACCCCGGCCCACCGCTCTCGCTCATGCTCTCGATCCTGATGCCCGTATACAACGAGATCGAGCGGGTCGAGAAGGCGATCACCGAGGTGCTGGCGATCCACCTCCCCAGCGACTTCGAGCTGATCGTCGTCGATGACGGCTCGACCGACGGGACCCGCGAGCTCCTTCGCGAGCGGGAGTGGGACGACCGGGTGAAGCTCCACGAGCACGAGGTCAACCAGGGCAAGGGCGCCGCCGTGCGCACAGCGCTCACCCACGCCAGCGGGGACTTCGCCGCGATCTTCGATGCCGACCTCGAGTACGACCCCGGCGATCTGTCGCTGCTGCTGCCGCCGCTGCTCGACGGACGTACGACCGCGGCCTTCGGCGTGCGAGCGTTCGACGGCTACACCAGCCACTCGTTCCTGTTCGTGATGGGCAACAAGGGGGTGACGCTCGCGTGCAACATCCTCTTCAACGTCTACCTGCACGACATCATGACCTGCCACAAGGTGATCCGGACCGACGTCTTTCGCAGCCTTCCCCTGCGCTCCCGGGGGTTCGCCATCGAGCCCGAGATCACCGCCCGTCTGGTCCAGCGCGGCGAGCGGATCTTCGAGGTGCCGGTGCACTATCGCGCACGCTCGAACGAAGAGGGCAAGAAGCTCACCGCCGCCGATGGCTTCCGGGTGCTGGGCACCCTGGTGCGCTGCCGGTTCGGCAGCTCGTAGCGCTACGGCGGGGCGATCTGGACGGTCGCGCGGTAGGCCTGCTGGACGACCGCGAACGCCGGCTTGGCCGCGCCGGCCAGGTTGATCAGCCCCTTCTGGAAGATCGGGGGGTCGGGGAACGGGTTCCCGCCCGCCCACTGCGGCCGGCAGACGAAGTCCTGCAGGGCCCAGTAGACGGCGCCCGCGAGCCATGGCCGCTGCGCGAATGCGCTGAGGTGATACGCGATCGAGTTCGACTGGAACGCGTAGGTGCCCTGGTCCTCGACCGGCCCGGAAGCGCTGGCTTCGAAGCCGAACTCGCTCACGAACATCGCCTGGTGCGGGTAACAGGCACGGAACGAGTCGAGATAGGGCCCGAGGGCGGCGCGGTCGATCGTGGAGCCGTCGTTCTCGTCGTACCAGCCGAAGTACTCGTTGAGCCCGATCACATCGAGCGGCGCGTAGGCCTTCTGGCAGGGGACCCCGGGCCAGCCCTCGACCGCGAGCCCGACGGGGCGGGTCGGATCGAGCTGATGCGCGAGCCTGGCCGCGCCCGCGATGTACCTGGCCTCGGAGGCGTCCGCGGGCGTGGTGAGCTCGTTGCCGACGCTCCAGAGGAGGATCGCAGGGTGGTTCTCGTTGTCGAGGATGTTGTCCGCCAGCATTGTGTGGGCGAGATTGAGCGTGCTCGCCTTGGCCAGCTGTGAGCTCTTGACCTGGTAGACGGGGATCTCCGACCAGATCAGGATCCCGTAGCGGTCGGCGAGCTCCTCGAGCAGGGGGTCGGCCGGGTACTGCACGCGGATCAGGTCGGCCCCCGACGCGCGGACCCAGGCGATCAGCTGCTCGATCTGGGCGGGGGTGAGTGCGCCGCCCGTGTTCACGTTCGATTCCTGCAGACCGACGCCACGGAGCTGAAGCCGGCGTCCGTTGAGCTCGAGCAGGCCGTCGTGGGTGACCTCGATGCTGCGAATCCCACTGTAGGTGACGTAGCCGGCGAGCCGGCTCCCACCCGACCCCGAGAGCGTGAGGCTGGCGCGATAGAGCGTCGGGCTGCCCGGAGCCCAGAGCCGGGGATGGGCGAAGCGAATCTCGGCGTGGGCCGTCCAGGTGGCGCCCGGGGCGATCGTCGCCGCCCCGAAGTCGACCGGCCTCGAACCGAAGGAGCCGCGCAGCCGGACCCGGATCGGCGCCGCGGTGACGTTGGCGACGGTCGCCTGCTCGACGATCTTCGCCGCGCACGTGGGGCACGGCAGCTCGGGCCGGACGATCACCTGCTCGAGGTTCGCCTGGTCCACCGGCCGGATGTAGACGTCGCCGAGGATCCCCCCGTAGTTCCACCAGCCGCCGACCGCGTCGGTACCGCCCGAGCGATATGGGCCGGGCGGTAGGTCGGCCGGCGTGAGCCGGTTCTCGACGCGCGCCACCAGTCGGTTGACGGCGTGCGCCTTCAGACCGGTCAAATCGAGCTCGAAGGGCAGGAAGGCACCGGCGTGCGAACCGATCAGATGCCCGTTCAACCACACCTCCGCGCCGTAGTTGACCGACTCGAAGCGGACGATCCACCGCTCGCCGGCGGGACCCGAGGGAACGTAGAAGTCCTTGCGGTACCAGCCGATCGAGCCGATGAAGCTCGCGGTCGAGTCGTTTCCGGCGTTGTAGGCGTTGGGCACGCTCACCGCGGACCAGCCCGCGGTCGAGGCCACGTCGCGCCAGAAGCCACGGCTGATGCCCACGCCCGAGCTGTCGGCGCGGTAGAGCCAGCCCCCATCGAGCAGGTAGCGGTCGGTCCAGCCGTCGCGCGTGACCGCTCCCAGCGCCGGTGTCGAGGCTCGGTAAACGGGTCCGTGCTCGCGCGTTCGGGCGAGGGCCGGAGCCGCCGCGAAGACGAGTCCGAGCAGGGCCACGATGGTCAGCGTGCGGGCGGTGGACGAAGGCAAGGGTAGCCGGGCGAGCGGCGCGGGGTCGTCGCGCCCGTCGAGAAGGACCCGCGGATTAAAGCGAGTCGCGCCCCCGCGGTGCGCCGGCTGGCCGATCCCGCGGTACACCGGCGGGCCGATCCCGCGGTACACCGGCGGGCCGCCCCCGTGGTGCGCCGGCGGCCGATCCCGCGGTGCGCCGGCGTGTCGGACGCCTCGGCTACAATCCGCCGGTCTCATGCCCGCTCGCGAGTATGCGGGGGGCCAGATCGTCGCCGACCAGCCGCCCTCGCGGTCGTCCGATTCTGAGTCTCCCATCGACGCCCCCGCGCGCGGCCGCGTCCGTTCGGCGTGGTCGTCTCCGCTGCTGATCGCCTTTGCCGCCTCGGTGGCGCTCGGGTACGTCTGGGCGTTCACGGAGCCTTCGCTGCCGAGCTACGACCCGTTCTCCTGGGTGGTCTGGGGCCGCGAGCTGGCCCACCACATCATCGGTCCGCACGAGTCGTTCATCACCGGCGGGGGGCCCTCGTGGAAGCCCTTCCCGGTCATCTTCACCACCATCTTCGGGTTCTTCGGGCAGGCCCCCAGGCTATGGATCGGGGCCGCTCGCGCCGGCGGGTTGTTCGGCCTGTTCGTGGCCTACAAGCTTGGGTCGGAGCTCGCCGCCACGCCGCGCTGGCGGCTCGCCGGGCCAATCGCGGGAATCCTGTCGGCGCTAGGCGTGTTCCTCACCTCGGAGTGGTGGCATTACATGTGGCGCGGGACCTCCGAGCCGATGGTCATCACCGCCACATTGTTCGGGATCGAGCGGCATCTGGCGGGACGGCGCGTCACGGCATTCCTGTCGGGGGTGGCGCTCGCGCTGATGCGCCCCGAGGCGGGGATCTTCGTCGGACTGTATGCGCTGTGGCTGTTCTTCACGGACCCGAGGGTGAGCACGCGACTGGTCCTCGTGGCGGGGATCCTGGCCATCCCGGTGGGCTGGTTCGTGCCGCCGTGGATTTCCTCCGGCGAGCCGTTCCTGTCCTCCCAGCATGCTCAGCTCTACAACGGCCAGCTCGGTGCGCACCCGGTGCTCGAGGTGCTCAAGCGGGCGACCAACCTGTCGGTGTGGCCGGTGATCATCGCCGCCCTTGCCGTGACCGTGCTCGCGATCCGCAAACGCGACTGGTTGACGGTGACGCTCGCCGCCGCCGGGCTCGCCTACGTCGCCCTCGTCGCCCTGATGACCCTCGACTCCTATCCGGGGCTCGAACGGTTCATGCTCCCGGCCGCGGCGATCGCGGCCGTCCTCGCCGGCGTGGCGGTGTCACGCTTCGCGCTGCTCGCGGGCGGCGGGCTCGCATCCCTGGCCGTCGCGGCCGTTCTCGTCGCGATCGCGGTCCCCTTCTTCGCGGGCCGGGTATCGGCGGCGGGCCCCGAGCGAGGCATCTCGCAAAGGGCGGTCAAGATCTACGACCAGATGGTGACGGCCGTCCACAAGGCAGGCGGTCGCAAGGCGATCCTCCCGTGCACGCATAGCCTGGCGGCGGTCAATCACTCGGTGCAGAGCAGCATGGCCTGGGTGCTCAGCGTCCCGCTCACCCACGTGCTCACGGTGACCAAGGTCGATTCCTCGCTGCGCCGCCCGGCGCTCGCCTTCTTCGCGCACCGCAACGCGATCAACGGCGGCGCGCCCACGCGCCTCGTCGGCGGCCTCAAGGGGCACCTGATCACGCGCGTCGGAACCTGGAAGGTGATCCGGGTCACCAGGCCGGGCGCGACGGCCTTGAACGCCTGCGTCGGCAGATAGGCCGGCCGGGCGCCGGGTGGCGTCGGCTCAGGCGGAACCGACCCCGGCCGGACGCCGGTGGCGTCGGCTCAGGCCGAAGCGACCCCGCCCTGACGGCGCCCGTAAAGGTGCCCGATCAGCGCGGCGGTAACGTCTGGGTCGAACTGCGTGCCGGCGCAGCGCATCAGCTCCTCGACCGCGTGCTCGTGGGACTTGGCCGCGCGGTAGGGACGATCCGAGGTGATCGCATGATAGGTGTCGGCGACGATGATGACCCTGCTCCCGAACGGGATCTGGACGCCGCTGAGCCCATCCGGGTAACCGCCGCCATCCCAGCGCTCGTGCTCGTGACGGACCATCCGAGCCACCGCTCCCAGGCCGGGCAGCACGCGTAGGATGCGCTCGCCGATCACCGGATGCTGGCGCATCAGCTTCCATTCCTCGTCGTTCAGGGGCCCGGGCTTGCGCAGGATCTCGTCGGGAATCGCGACCTTGCCGATGTCGTGCAGCAGCGCCGCGGAGCGCACGCGCTCGACCTCGACCGCGTTGCAGCCCAAGGTGCGCGCCACCGATGCCGACATCTGGATCACCGCCTCGGAGTGCTCGCCGGTGTACTTGTCGCGCTCGAGCAGCGCCACGGCGAGCGCCTCGATCGCCTCGCGTTGCGGAGCCTTGGCCGGGTCGAGAATCGCGTCGGTGTCAGCCGCTATCGTCGCTCGGCCGCCGCCGATGGCTCTAGAGCTCGCGAGCGCCTGGCGCGCATGGGCAAGCAGCCCTTCGGCGCTCATGCCCCGCTGCAGGGCGGCGATGCCCATCGAGGCTGCGGCGGCGCGAATCTTCCCTTCGCCGGCCAACTCGAGCTCGACCAGCAGGCGTTCGAGCGCCGGCAGTGCGGCTTCCGCGTCGGTGTCCGGGAGCAGCAGCGCGAACTCGGCACTTCCCGTCCGCCCGAGCAGATCATGCGAGCGCGTGGATCCGCGCAGGCGTCGGGCGACGGCGGCCATCAGCTCGTCGCCGGCCTTGAACCCGTGTCGCAGCTCGAGCGCGTCGAAGTCGTCGACGGCCACCACCGCGACGCACAGGGGCCGCTGGTAGCGCCGTGCGCGCTCGCACTCCTCGGTCAGACGACCGCGCAGGGCGCGTGGCGAGAGGAGCTCGGTGACCGAGTCGAACCGGAGTCCGTGGGCGTGCTCCGCCTCGAGCTCGCGGATTCGCTCGCGCAGTCGCTCGAGCTCCTTGAGCAGCTCCTCCTGCTGTCCGTGTCCGAACATCTCGCCTGATATCGGCAGATTTCGCGATCAGCTGGAGGCGTCCGGCCGCCGACGCAGAATGTCGATGAGATGATCGTCCTCGGCATCGACCCGGGTACCGCCAGCACCGGCTACGGAGTCGTAGAGAGCGTCGGCTCGCGCCTGCGCGCGCTCGACGGCGGGGTGATCGAGACTGCCGCGGCGCTCGCGCTCGAGCTGCGTCTGGCCCAGATCCACGCCCGCGTCGGCGAGCTTCTCGACGAGCACTCCCCGGATGCGCTCGCGGTCGAACAGCTCTACTTCGGCGCCAATGTCCGCACGGCGTTCGCCGTCGGACAGGCCCGGGGGGTCGTCCTGCTGGCCGCGGGCATGCGAGGGGTGCCCTGCCGTTCCTACACGCCCCAGCAGGTCAAGGGCGCGGTGTGCGGTAACGGACGGGCGGCCAAGGATCAGGTCCAGCACATGGTCGGCCGCCTGCTCGGCCTGACCGAGGTGCCCCAGGCGGACCACGCGGCGGACGCGCTGGCGGTCGCGATCTGCGATGCCAACCGGATGCCCCTCCAGCAGGCGGTGGCGTCGCTGTGATCGCACTGCTCTCGGGGCGCGTGGCCGTCCGCCGATCCGATCACGTGGTGATCGACTGCGGCGGCGTCGGCTACCGGCTCGCGGTCTCCAGCGAGACGCTCCGGCACGTGCCGGCGATCGGAAACGAGATCCTCCTGCACACGCATCTCGCGGTCCGCGAGGATGCGCTCCAGCTGTACGGGTTCGCGACCGAGGAGGAACGCGAGCTGTTCCTGCTCCTGCTCGGGGTCCAGTCGGTCGGCCCCAAGGTCGCCCTCGCCGTCCTGTCCGCCGGCGCGCCCCGCGAGCTGATCGCCGCGCTGGCGGCGGGGGATGCCGCGCGGTTCCAGGCCGTGCCGGGGATCGGCAAGCGGACCGCCGAGCGGATCATCGTCGAGCTCCGCGAGAAGGTCGGGGTGTCGCTGCCCGAGAGCTCGTCGGTCTCGGTCACCCGCCTCGATGACCCGAGATCGCTCGCGCGCGAAGGCCTGCTCGGCCTCGGCTTCGCCCCGGTCGAAGCCGATGAGCTGCTCGACGGCGCGCCCGGGGAGCGCGCCGAGGAGCTGATCGCCTACGCGCTCAGGACCGCGCGCCGATGACGAGCGGCGGACCTCGCATCCAGACCCCGCAGGCGCTCGCCGACGAAGACGAGCTCGAGCGGTCGCTGCGGCCGCGCCGGCTCGAGGATTTCGTCGGCCAAGAGCGACTGAAGGATCAGCTCTCGGTCTCGATCGCCGCCGCCGCCTCGCGCGGAGAGGCCCTCGACCACGTCCTGCTCGCCGGTCCGCCGGGCCTGGGGAAGACCTCGCTCGCGCAGATCGTCGCGCTCGAGCTCGACGTTCCCTTCGTTCAGACCGCCGGCCCGGCGCTCGAGCGCAAGGGCGACATCGCCGCGTTCCTGACCGCGCTGGAGCCGCGCGCGGTGTTCTTCGTGGACGAGATCCACCGCCTGCCGCGAGCGCTCGAGGAGACCTTCTATCCGGCGATGGAGGATGGCTGCCTGCCGATCACGGTCGGCCAGGGCGCCGGGGCCAGGGTGGTCACGCTCGACCTGCCGCCGTTCACGCTGATCGGTGCGACCACCAGGACCGGGCTGCTGACCACTCCGCTGCGTGACCGGTTCGGGATCCAGCATCGGCTGGCGCACTACGGGCCGGACGAGCTCGCGCGAATCGTGCGGCGATCGGCCCGGTTGCTCGAGATCTCGGTACAGGACGAGGGCGCGCACGCGATCGCCGCGCGCAGCCGCGGCACGCCGCGGGTGGCCAACCGGCTGCTCAAGCGGGTGCGCGACTACGCGGAGGTCCGGGGCGACGGGATCATCACCGGGTCGCTCGCCGCCGACGCGCTCGATCTGCTCGAGGTCGACGCGCTCGGGCTCGACCGCCTGGACCGCGAGATCCTCCACACCCTGTGCGAGAAGTTCGGCGGCGGCCCGGTCGGCCTATCCACGCTCGCGGTGTCGGTGGGAGAGGAGCAGGACACGATCGAGGACGTATATGAGCCCTATCTGCTCCAGTGCGGGCTGCTCGAGCGTACCCCGCGCGGACGGGCGGCGACGCCGCGCGCGTATGAACATCTGGGGCTGGCCGGACCGGCGGCGCTGACCCTGATGTGACCCCGCCGAGACGGGGCCGCCGAGTGGCGCTGTACGGCGCCCGAATCCCGGCAATCAGCCATGGCTCCCCGGTCCGCCGCCGTCGCCGTCTATCCTCACGCCGATGCCCCACGAGTACCACTTCATCTGCCCCCATTGCGGACACCGCATGATGGCCGCCGATCGGACCGCCGGCTTCGGCCGCGATACGAGAGGCTGCGAGAAATGCGGCTTCGGCTACATGTTCGAGCTGCTCGACGACTACTACCCGGCGCCCAACGCCGCCTTCTTCGCGATCGACGCCGACGGCAAGGTGCTCGACTGCGGGAAGGGCTCGTTCGAACTGACCGGACTGAAGACCGAGCAGGTGATCGGCCAGCCGGTCGGCGACGTCCTCGGCCTCCGGTTCGAGGACGGCTCGGACCACGTGGGTACGGCGCTCGAATGGGAGGTGCGCGTCCAGGGCAAGCCCGTCGAGGTGACCGCCCATGGCGGCCTCAGCCACACCACCAAGGCGGTGGCCGACCTGTTTCCGGCCTACGATGACGAGAACGGTGGACTGCTGATCGTGCTCACCCCGGCCAACCACCATTAGCGGTGAATCTCGGCGGCGGAGCGACGAGCATCGGCTAAAGTGGAATTTCCGCTCAGTCCTGAGTCGCTTCGCGGCGGCGGGCCCACGCGTGGCGGCGCGCTGGCAGGGCGCACCGAGCCGACCCGTCCAGCCGTCCTTCGATCCTCGCGCGTGAATCGGGCCATGACCTCCCGGACGTACGACCTCAAGCCATGACAGACCGCCAGCGCAACGGCTTCATCCTGCTTCTGGTCGCCGCCTTGGTGGCCGCTTCGCTGGTGGTCGTGTTCACCAAGAAGACGGTGCTCGGGCTCGACCTCAAGGGCGGCGTCGAGCTCGTCTACCAGGCCGAGCCCACCGCCCACGGGAAGGTCGACTCGACCACGCTCAACCAGGCGGTCAACATCATGCGCCAGCGGGTCGACCAGCTCGGCGTCACCGAGCCGGAGATCCAGACCACCGGCAATAACCAGATCACCGTCAGCCTCCCGGACATCTCGGATCTCGCCAGGGCGCAGCAGCAGGTGGGCTCGACGGCCCAGCTCTACTTCTACGACTGGGAGAAGAACGCGCTCATCACGAGCGGCCCGGACGTCGGCCAACCCGTCGCCAACCAGCTGCAGACCCAGGATCCGACCGCGGCCCTGATCAGCCAGGGCGACTCGTCGCTCGCCCCCGGGAGCCCCGGCGCGGGTAGCCTCACGCTCTACCCGGCGGTCGAGCTCGCGCACAAGCAGCCGGTGGCCCCGCTGACCCAGACCGAGAGCCACAGCGGCCCGCTCTACTACCTGTTCGGCGCGCCCGGCAGCGCCGCTTGCAAGGTCGCCGC
>Ga0302325_10004485_pt1 | contig 32276 bp, 24 predicted proteins | sample Palsa_T0_2_FD_201948 | JGI IMG/M metagenome (GOLD analysis project Ga0302325, IMG submission 201948) | Peat permafrost microbial communities from Stordalen Mire near Abisko, Sweden - Palsa_T0_2 | ecosystem: Environmental > Terrestrial > Soil > Palsa > Peat permafrost | place: Sweden: Abisko... | reverse complement strand
GCCGCCACGCTTGCCGGGCGGAATCAGCGGTTCGACAAGCGCCCACTCATCGTCGGTCAGATCGCTCGGATAACGCAGCTTGTCGCGGTTGTAGCGCGGGCGATTTTCAGCCGTCCACATCGGCACCTCCAAAACGATTCGGTGCCACATAAGGAATCACAACAGATCCCCGCCTTGCAACCCGCCGCCTTCGCTAACCGATTCTCGCGACTCGCAAAGTCGCCGGACGGACACTTAGACGTCTGGCGCCCATCATCGCGGTCCTGATCGGCGGGTGCTCGCTCGGTCCGGTCATCAGTAACGACGCGGTCGACTACAACCAAGTTGAAGAGACTGTAAACAACCAAGCATTGGTCATTAATATTCTTCGCGCACGCGACAATGCGCCTTTATATCTGGCTGAATTTCAGGAGATACGGGCCACCTATTCCGCCGGAATTGGAACCGGAAACGTGAACATTCCATTTGGGCCGGGACCCCTAGGACCGCCGCCCGCCCATTTGTACAGTGCGGCTCCCAACGCCAGCGTCTCGATTCAGCCTTCGTTCGCGATCGATCAGCAGGACACCCAGCAATTCACATTGGGCATGCTCCGCCCGGTCGACCCGAATTATTGGGAATACTATTGGCACCGCGAATACGGACCCCGCGTTCTGATCAATACGTTCGTGCAGCAAATGGGTGAGGGTCTTTCCCACTACGACAACACCCCGTGCGCACCTGCCGTCGACTCGAAATCCAGCTGCGAGTCGTACGACGCGTTCACGAAATATGTCGACGGACTCGTGGGCGACGCTGTTTCCTGAACGTGTTCACGCGAATCTCCGCGTTGCCTGTCAGCTCGACCAAACATGGTGCCAAGGATTCGGGTACTTCATCGAGCGGCAGCAATACAACGAGCCCCGACACCGAAACTACGATCATTGGCGGCCAGACCTATACGCTGAAGCAATCGCCGGCCGAAATTGCGATCTGCCGCGCCAGTACGGATACGGCAGCGGATATCGAGAGGTGGAAGGTCCTGACGGCCTTTCAGGTTCAGCCCTGCTCCGGCGCCGAAAGACCGCTCAAGGGACAGCTGCAGGTCAGCCAGCTCACGCCGGAACTGAAGCATGCCTTTGAGTGCACCCATTCCTCGATCATCGAGTGCCAGACATCGTGGTCCACCGTGCAACGGCAAACCAATCAGGGTCAATCTTACCTGCTTCGCTCAGTCGACGGCATCATCCATTATCTCGGCGAGGTTCAGCGCCGCGTCGACGCCGATCACGGGCCCGATGATCAGAAGAAGGGCGTAACATGGACGGAAGGCGGCATCGTCCACACACTCTTTCAGTTGCACTACGAGAGCGTCAACGACCGGATTGCCGTCACCTACGGGGGACGCAACTACTATGTCAGAGAGGGTGATCCGGCCGATCATACCTTGCAGGTTCTGTCGCTCTTGAGCCAGCTGATCAATGCGAACAAGAATGCCAATGAAATTCCGACGACAAAGGCTGTTCAAATTGTCCCCTGATCCTGCAACGGCGCACGAACTATTTTTGTACAGGATGCAGCATCAAGTCAGGCTTCGCGATCATTGGAAAATCCGACTGAAGCCAGTCAAATTTCTTTGGAAGGAACGGCTGAAATGCAAAAGACTCGATCCCTGAGATTTTTGGCGTTGGCTTGGTGCGTTTGCGCCTTGTCGTCGATGCCCGCGCATGCCGGACCGCAGAGTTTGATCGTTGGCGAAGTGAAGGATATCGCGCCCGCCAACAGTGACGGTGTCTGGCTCACGCACCGTGGCGGGGCGCCCGTCCCGATCGGCCCGTATCAGGCGGTCTATGATGGAGACACCCTCGACGTGCGGTCGGCAGGAACGACGGCAACGCTCGATATGGCGCCGGCCGATGGAGGGCAGTTGAGCATCACGAAGTCAAACAGCCCTTATCGTATCAAGGCGCATTTCTCTGCGACAAATGCCTGGGTCTCTTTGCACACGTTTTTCCAGCGCTTCGGTTGGATATTCTCCAGGCCCCACGACTCGGCCGGTAACGCTCGCATGTTGCGGAGCGTTGAACCGGCCGGCCAGCTCGCCGCCAGCTCATGGCTGCCGGTGGTGATGCAGAACGTGCGGGCCGGCCAGGATCAGGTGTATGTCGTGGCCTGGAGCGGCAATACGGCTGATGTCAGCCTGACTGACGACGCGGGCGCGCTCGTGGCGCGAGTAGCGAAAACCGATTCTGGAGTGGCGCCGGGATCTGCACTGATTCCCTGCAAAGGCCTGCATTTTGGCACCTACACGCTGACCATCGATGACGGCTCGGCCAAATTGAAAATTCCAGTGGCGGCGATAAGCGGCCTCGCCGATCGAAAGGGTGGTTACGTCGATCAGACCATCGATGCGTATACCCGATACACGGTGAGTCCGAACGGAAAGCTGCAGGCTCTCTCCGATCTTCAGTCGGTGGCCAACGAGGTTTATCTGGCGAAGGCGACCATCGATGCCGTGCGTCAGGGCCGCACACAGTGATGCGTACCTGACGTTTAACGTGCAGACGAAGAGACCGGCCGGCCGCTGCACGAGCAGCAATAAACATCGGGAGTAAGGCGCGATTAGAAAGTCCTCGCGACCCGGAATCCGATGTGGCTGTTCCGATGCGAAGTGAGAATCCCATTGCGGTTTGCCGAGCGAAGGTCCTGCGGAGCGGCGCTCCAGGAACCCCCGTGCACAACATGCAACAAGCAATTTCCCCGTGAAGACACGCTGCCATCCAATGGGGCGCCGTTGTAGTTGTCCGCGTAGCAATCCTCGGTCCACTGCCAGGCATTGCCCGCCATGTCGAAAAGGCCAAACACGTTGGGCGCAAACGTGCCGGCAGGCGAAGTGTAAACCTGACTATCGCTACAGTCGGCCGAAATCCATGCCTTCTTCGTCCCGTAGATTCCCTTCAGCGCCTGATCGGCCCCGTTGGCATAGTGACATTGATCCTGCGCGCTCTCCCCCCAGTAGAACGCTGTCGTCGTGCCCCCACGCGCGGCGTATTCCCATTCCGATTCTGATAGCAAGCGATAAGGTGACCCTGTTTTTTGACTTAGCCACGCGGCATAAGCGGCGGCATCATCCCAGCTCACACAAACAACGGGATCACGACCGGTTTGGCTAAAACCGGGACTGTGCCAACTATGACCGGGGATGTCCGCAAACGATCCGCTGCCCTGAGTCGACTCCGAATAGCACGTATCGGGATCTGCCCGATTGGTGGCCTGAACGAAGGCCGCATATTCGTCGCGAGTCACATCGTATTTGCCGACCGCGAGCCGATAGCCGATGTTCACCGTGTGCTGGGGACCTTCGTCCTTGCCCCGACCTATCTCATCGCTCGGCGAACCCATCACAAAGCTGCCGGGGGGTATCGTCACCATCTCAGGACATATCAGACGGCAATCGCGGAATATGGCGCCCGAGGACCCGCCCGACGCGGGAGGCGGTGCATGCTGTGCCAACGCGACCTGCTGATTGCCCGGTGGCGACGCAGCTGAGGCCTGTTGAAGCGATTTGATCTTTGCACGCGCGATGCCGGCGAACGAGCCCTTCGGATATTGATCGATATAGCTCTGAAGCTGTGCGGTATCGCTGGTGTCCTTTACCGAATCCCAAATGTCTTTCTCGATTGCCTTTGGATCGAGAGGGACGGGCGCTGCGACCGGCGCAGGCGATACTGTTGACCCACCTCCAGTCGGCGGGACGAAATAGAACTGTTGCTTCGTCAGCGACTGATAGGCATACGGCAGCTGCGCGTTGTTCGTTGCGGTGGCGACGTCGTCGCTGACGGTGCGAATGAGAAGGTTCAGCTCCAGCGGCTGCGGGATGTCCCTGATCAGCGCAGATGCAAAGGGGCTGTGTCCGCCTTCGCCGTCGGCGGCCGTTGTGCGCTCCTTGGCGGCGAAGAACACGACCTCGCCCGGCCGCGTCTCGTCGATCCGCGCCAGCCCGCGCTCGCCGATGGAACGGCGCGATCCGGCGGCGAATTCCATGCGGTCGAGAAAGGGATTGTCCCGGCAGGCATCCACGAACACCAGGCGCAGGGTGCGCGCGCCCGATACCGTGTCGCGCACGAGATCGAGCGGCACGGCCTCGTATTTCACGTCGCCGTCATGCGCGAGCACGGCATCGATCGGGACGAGATAATTCTCGCCGTCCATCTCGAGGCCGTGACCGGCAAAATAGACAAGCGCCACATCGGAATTGCGGGCAGTCGACGAGAACTGCTTGAGGGCGTTGCGCAACGCTTCGTAGCCGAGATTGTGCTCGCGCGTGACGGTGAAATGGGCCTGGGCCAGCACCTGCGAGATCGCATCCGCGTCGTTCACCGGATTGGCGAGCCGCGTGGCGTGCGCATAATTCGAATTGCCGATCACCAGCGCCACGCGCGATTCGGCGTGGGTGGTTGTCGAGAATATCAGTGTCGCAATAGCGAACAGGACGCCCTTCAACCCGCGCATTCTCGCCCCCCTGCGCCTTACTGCCCGTCGATAATGTGAGCCAGCTGGCGTCTTGCGGCTTCCCAATTGTCGGGGTTGTTGCTCCAGCTGACCGGTCCATAGAAATATGTGCATTGCGTCGCCGGTGACGGGCATTGATTTTCCCACAAGGCCGACGGCACCATTTTGTTGACGAGATTTGCGACGGCTACGGGGTTCTTCGCCTGCGCAAGCGCCAGATAATCCGCGTCCTGGATGCCGCGTCGCCAGAATTTGAGTCGAAGGCTCGCGATCGGCCCGTTGATTCCATATGATTCAGCGGGATAAACGTTGTCGGTGCCCGGATAAAACAACACGCCGTCGCCGTTTTTTCCGCCGATCATGCCGTAGCTTGGATCGGCGCTCGGCGGTGCGCCAAACGTCTCGGCCGTCGTGAACAGGTTGGTGGGGCCTTGATTCGAATAATTGGTCGCTTCCCAGAAGAACCAGCGATCGATTTCCTTTTTGTACTGACCCCATGCCAGTTCCCGCAACGACGTTCCTTCGTCCTCGGTCGCGAACGATCCTTCGCCCGGCCGCGAGCTATTATAAGCGAAGAGTCGTTTTCTGGGATCCGCGGCAATGACGATGTCCGCTTGCGTCTGGTCGACAATGCTGGAGCCGTCGATCGACTGATTGGGACCGTAGCCCTGACTGAAGGGCCATAGGGATGTGATGTCGCTCAAAGGCAGCGACGGTCCGCCCGGTGGAAGGATGTCGAGCAAAGGTTGTGTCGCCAGGGTATGCAAACCGGCGCCCGGGCCTTTGATGGAAGTCCACCAGCCAAGTTGCGTTGTTAGAGTCGGAGTGACGGACTGGCAATTCGTCTCATCGCAGAGATAGACGAAGCGTTCGGTCGAGGGGGAATTGGCTTTGAACCAGGACGCCCAGCCGTTGAAATTGGCGGTGAATGCTGCCTGCGTCGTTCCGGCAGTCATTCCCGCATAGGTGCCGATCGAAAAGACGTTGTTGCCTGTGCCCTCGCCCGGACCCGCATATCCATTGGCGGCGGTAAATCCGGTTCCGTTCAGGAACGGAATCCATTGAGCTGCTGGGGCGTCCGTGCCCCAACCCGACCCGACCCATTGGCTCCCTACGCCCATATTGTCGTCGATGATCGAAATCTTGTGGCGATGCGCCACGAGCATCTGCTCTTGCATTGCCTGCAACGTGTTCGCATCGCCGTAGCGCGTGTGAATATCGCCGTAGCTCGTGAACAACATGGTCTTGGAAGTCGGCAAATCGGGCAGCGCGAAATTTCTGACCCAGAGGCTGATCGGCACGGTTCGTATCGGCACGTTGTTTGCGGAAATGATCACCGAGCCGATGTATTGACCGGACGCCGCCTTCCTGGGGATGAAGATATCCGCCCAAACGGACTGATTGCGTTGGGCCGCAATGGTGAACTGAGGCACAAGCTCGATGGGCACTGCGATGTCGGGATAGAATTTGTTGGCGACCGGGCGTTTCGTCCAGGCGCAACCCGCGGGAAGACCGTGGGCACATTGCGCGCGCTCGGGAAATGTCGGTTCCTGCAGGTAATCCAACGCGCCGTAGTTTCCCTGACTCAAGCCCAGGATTTGAAGATAGCGGACATAAAATAGCTCGCTTTCCGTTGTCGTCCAGTTGAACAGGTTGCTCGTGGGACGCGCTGCGTAGCGGATGACGAATCTGTGGGGCCCTAATAGATTCGTCATGGTTACGCTGACGTTTGGCGCCGATGCAGACGCCGCTTCCATCACGAGATTGAAGTCGATCACTTCGTTTTTCGCGCCGAACAGACGAATCGTCGTTCCGTCCCACAAACTGTTGATAACATTATGACCGCTGCTGGCGCGCAGTTCGTCCTGCGTCACCTTATCTTCGCCGTTATTCGCCCAAACCGCGGAAATAGCGCCGGACGACGGGGCAACTAATGATTCCGAATTATTGCGAGCTGGATCGGCGAAGGCTTGGCTAATATAACCTGTGCTCACGACCCCACTTGTGCACGCAATTCCAACAGCAACAAGCGCTATTGCGGCGAATTTCTCCACGCGACACCCCCCGCTTATCTTTATCCCCAAGGTAAGTCGTAGCAGTCTTTCAAAGCGCGCGGTAGTGGAGGCCACGCCAGTAAATATTGTGCGCGCTTCAGCGCCTGTCGCGGACTTTGCTTACGAGCAACGCGAGACCGTTTTTTACTTCGTCATTTCGGGTCCGGGTTGGCAAGCGCGCCGAGGCTTGGCCCGTATCCGCCATTGCCGATCACCAGGGCCACGCGCGTTTCGGAGTGGGCCGCCATCGGCAAGCCGAATATTGCAATCGCGAGCAGAATTCCCCCCAGACCGCGCAACTTCGCCCCCAGCCGCTTTTGCCGCACAACCGTACCGGATAGGGCCAAATCCGTCCATATGTTGCAACTCCGGCAGAGGCTCGAACGGGTCGGCGCCGGAAGGCGCCTTTCAGGCCCGGGACGTATCGGGATATGATGGGCGCCGACAATTGGGGGGCCGGGAATGGCCAGACACTCCGGCATGCGCGGGCTGATGAACCGCCGCGAAGCATTGCTCACGACGATCACCGTCGCGGCGCTGGCGGGACGTTGGCCCGCATTCGCCGCCTCGCAGCCTCCTCCCCGGATCGATGCCGACATTCCGCGGCTCTTCATCGACGCGCATTGCCACGTGTTCAACGCGCACGACATTCCGATGAAATCGTTCATCGTCGAGACTGCAGTGCGCGAGAGTCCGGACCTGAAGCCCTGGGTGGGAGTGGCGTCGCTCCTCTCCTGGCTCATCCGGCTGTGGGTGGACATCAGCGACAACGAACTTTCCCTGATCGATTTTCCCGGCGCCCATCCGCCTGCCGTCACGCGTGAGATGGAAGACGAGCAATTCCACACTCTCGTCGGCAATTCCGTGCAGCGCGTGGCGGCCGAAGCCGCCGGCGGCGCCGACGCGCAACGATCGCAGGAACTGGATCCTTTCGCCCAGGCCGTGATGAAATACGGCCTGCTGCGGGCACCTGAGCTGTTCCAGGTCCAGACCCGCAGTGCGCCTCTGCCGCTCAATCTTTCCGCCGTGTCGATAAACTATCTGCTCGCCCAATATGGCCAGCAGGGATTGCAGCACGCCGAGAGCGGCACACAACTTCGCGAACTGCGCAGCGAAGAGCTGGGCGCGACAGTGCCGCTGCGCGCGCCCGACGCGAGCCTCAGATCGCTGACGGATTCGCTGGTGAGCGATTCGAAAACGCAATCGACGGATGTGGGCTCGATCATGAGTCTTGCCCGGATCATTGCGAGCGCGCGCATGCGCAATATCGAAGCGCTGGACGAATCGCTGGGCGTTTCGGCGGCCTCTCCCGCGATCACGCGACTCTACGTTCCTGCGCTTGTCGATTTCGATTGCTGGTTCGGCGACGCGACCACCTCGCTCGCGATGTGGAAGCAGACCTCCATCATGTCGAAGCTTTCCAAGCGCCAAACGGACCCCGGCCGCTTCGCCAACGGTTATGTGCCCTTCGATCCGCTTCGCGCCGTTCTCATTGAGACCGGCGTGGTCTCGGATCTGCGCAGCCCGCTCGAGGTAGTCGGCGATGCGATCGAGAGTGGCGGCTTTCTCGGCGCCAAGCTCTATCCGCCGATGGGTTTCCGCGCCTGGACCAATGCCGAACTGAAGAACGAGGATTTCGGCGAAAAAGTACAGCCCTGGATCGCGCAGATCAAACAGAAGACGAACAATCCCGATTTCCAGCTCGGGCCCGCGCTCGATGCATCACTGATGAAGCTTTACGGCTACTGCCTTTCGAACGACGTGCCGATCATGGCCCATTGCAGCAATTCGCAGACCAGCTTCACGGGCTCGGGCGAGCGCGCGTCGCCCGCCTATTGGATGCGGCTGCTCGAGCAGTCCGATCCGGCATCCGGCGCGCCGCTCGCCAATCTGCGCGTCAATCTCGGGCATTTCGGCAGCATCTGGTGCCATGAGCACGCCGACACGGACGACGCCAATCCCGACAGCGAAACGGCCCGCTGCCACGTCGCCTATGACTGGCCCGATATCATCGTCAAGGCGATCACGCCGTCTTCTGGTGGGCGCTATCCCAATCTCTATTTCGATCTCGGCGATCTGGGCACGATCACTGCCGGCCCCGATGCCGGTGCGTGGCTGCACGACCTACTCCAGAACCGCACCGCGGACGAGCAACAGGCGATCCTGTCCCACATGCTTTACGGCACGGACTGGATGTTCCTGGTGCTGTTCGGAAAGTCCTATGTCAACTACATCCAGAGCGTCCACGACCTGATGAGGGATCGGCCCGGCGCATCGACGAAGATTTTCCACGAAAATGCGGCGCGGTTCCTCGGCCTCACGCAGAACGGCCGCACGGCGCAGCGCCTGCGTGCGTTCTATGCCGACGACCCGGATAGGCTGCAGAGGTTCGAGACGTTGCTGGTGTGATACCCGTGGCCTCGGCTTTTCATCTCTCTTGTTGTCATAGTCCGCTTTCGCGGGCCACGACACGAAAGGATAAAACGAGTCACAACCCATGACCTTTGCTATGACGCCCGCCGCCGGCGCGCCGGCCAAAGCGGGCGTCACAGCCGCCGGTCGAGCAGACCGGCTTCATCGTCATGGAAAATCCTGAACGCACCCTCATGGCTCGCCCGGATCGACCGTGATCGTGCCGGTTCTGGCGCGGGAGTGTGCTGGCGACGCGGAACCCGTTGTTGTTGTTGCGGTTGGTTGTGGTGTTCCTGTTGCGGTTGGCCGAACGGAGGTTCTGTGGATTGTTGTTCCAGGAACCGCCGCGCAGAACGCGCTGGCTTAAGGGACTTTCCAGGCTTCGGGAGCGGATCGAACCATCCGTCTGCGAAGATCGCTTGCCTCAAGCGAAATGTGTCGGCATGTGCGGCGTGTGCGATCCATGCTTCAACACGGCAATTGACTTCGGATTGCGTCGCCCTTCCGGCTCGCCGGCGGTCGCGCAATCCGCGCAAACGGTTGCGGAAGCGTTTCACGTTGTCCTCCGGCAAGTGGCGCGAACCGTTAATCTGAAGAACAAATCCAAGAAACTGCGCGGGCTCTGCCGTAGGTGCGATGAAAGTCTTCCTTGGATGCATCAGCAGGCGCCTCTTATCCAGAAATCCTGCAAGTCTTTTCCGCCAATCGTCGAGCACGGCGGGATCGTCGGCGAACAACGCGAAGTCGTCCACGTAACGCAGATAGGGCGCGCCAAGACATTCCGTCGCAAAATGATCCAGCGGGTCGAGATAGAGATTGGCAAAGAACTGGCTGGTCAGATTACCGATCGGAAGACCGCGCCGCCTGGCGAATGGTGCGAACAGGTCGTCGCCCGAAAAGTAGATGTTGACCGCCTCTTGCGCATTCGAGCCGTCGACAATGTTGTCCAGGAGGTCCAGTGTTCCTTCGCAGCCGATGCGGCGGCGGAAGGCTTTCTTAAGCACGTCATGGTCGATCGCGGGAAAGTAGCGATAGATGTCGCACCGCAGGACGTGGCTGAAGCGATTCCGATAGCGTTCGAAAACGCCGACAGCGCGGTGCGTCCCCTTGCCAAGCTGGTTCGCGAAGCTGTGGCCGATGAAGCCGTTTGCGAAGATCGGTTCGACGACCGCGCAGAGGGCATGATGTACGACCCGATCGCGAAACGGCGCTGCCGAAACGACGCGGTGTTTGGGATCGAACACTTCGATTTCGGTGTAGCGGCCCGGACGGTAATTTCCAGCTAAGAGTTCGCGCTCGAGCCTTAATATCTCGTGTTCGAGGTTGGCCATAAAGGCAGCCGCAGCGGGTTTATGTCGTTTTCCGCGAACGGCACGGCGCGCAGCAATTAGCAGGTTTTGGAAATTCGCAATGCGCGGGAACAATGCGTCATGTCTTGTCGGCATGGTGCATCTTGCGCCAGCCGCCGATCATGCGGCCTATTTCTTCCAGATGGCGAGCGGCGTATTCATAGCGCCGCAGGTCCAGATAGCGCAGCTCCGCGGCGAGGCGGAAAAGCATGCGAAGCTTTTCTACTGCGAGGTTGGCTTGCGTCAGATGACCCATACGCGCCTTGCTATAGGTCGCCTCGATCAATCGTTCGATCAGATCGAGTGCCGTCGCCTGGATACGGTCGCCAAGCAAAAAGCGCTGCGCGCGCGGGAATTTGTCGACTGTGGGAATCAACCAAAGCTGAAACCGGTATGCAGCCTCCAGCGCCGGGCCGGTCCGGCGGGCCGAATTTTTGTGCTCACCTGTATGTGAAAGTTCGAGCGATTCCATCGCGCGATGTTAGCCCGATTCGGCCAAGGGGGCTCACGCCCCCTTGGAACCCCCAAGAGGTAAAGGGGTAAAGACACAGGAGGTAATTAGTAGGTTCTGGCGACGCGGAACCCGTGGTCGCCGTCGCGGAAGGTCGCGGAGTCCCCGTCGCGGCTGGCCGAACGGAGGTCCTGTGGATTGATGACCCAGGAACCGCCGCGCAGAACGCGCCGGCTACAATCTCCGGTTGCTGAAGCGCCTCCATCGGACGGCGTGCCGTTGTAGTTGTCTGCGTAGCAATCCTGCGTCCATTGCCAGACGTTGCCCAGCATATCGTATAGACCGAACGCGTTCGGCGCAAACGAACCTACCGGCGAAGTGTTGACCCACTGGTCGCGACCTTGGGCAACACCGCTGCAGCACGTGTCCGATCCGTAGTTGGCATAATCGTGGCTCGCCGTATCGCCCCAGTAGTAAGCACTGCTCGTCCCGGCTCTCTCCGCATATTCCCATTCCGATTCCGAAAGCAGGCGATACTGCTTGCCGGTCTTGCGGCTCAGCCACGTCACATAAGCCTGCGAATCATCCCAGCTCACATTGATGACCGGGCGATTGTCGCGGCCCCAGCCCTGGTCTTCTGGGCGATAACCATTGCAGCCCCCAGCCGCCACACATGCATCCCATTCCGCAAACGTCACGTCGTATTTCCCGACCGCCAGACGATTACCAATCGTCACGCGATGTTGCGGGCTTTCGTTGGCGAATCGTCCCTGCTCGCTATCCGGGGAACCCATTGTGAAACTCCCCGGCGGAATCACGACCATCTCCGGGCACGCATCGTTGCAGTCGCGGAAGGTCGTTCCCGCTCGAGCGCCCGAGTTCTGGGACTGGCGCGGAGGATGCTCCGCCAGCGCAACCTGCTGCTCGCCCGACGACGATGCAGCCTGTTGCAGCGACTTGATTTTCGCGCGTGCCGCCCCGGCGAATGTGCCCTTGGGATATTGGTCCAGATAGCTCTGAAGCTGGCCGATGTCGTTGCTGTCGGCGACGTATTGCCAGAGCATGGCTTCACGATCCACCGCAGCCGCGGTCTGGGGTACGACGGACGTAGTGCCTTTACCAGAAGGCGCCAGCCCCGCAATCGTAACCTCGTCCTGCATCTGGTCGTAATAGGCCGGCAGTTGCTTGTGATCGGCCGTGGCCGCCAGCGCCGAGACTTCCCTTTGCAAGGTCTTGGCGAGCTCTCCCAGCGGAACCGGATCGCCCAGATGCGCAAGCAATACGCGCGTGAACACAGAGTTCGGATTGTTGTCCGCGCGCGGCAGGCGGTCGAGCGCCGTCTGGTTCGCGCCCGCCGAATAGATCGTGAAAAACCCCTCGTCGGGCGTCACAGGTGCAAGGCCGCGTTCCCCGCCCATGCTTCGCGAAGGCCCGCTATACGGATTCTCCCGGCAGGCATCGAGAATGATCACGTTGGATTTCGCGCCTCGCCCTTCCAGGCTTTCCATAATCGAAGCCAGCGACACCGACTCGCTCCTGAGCAGTTCGGGGCTTGCGCCGTCGGGGCTCGGCGCATCGGAGGGCACGAGATAGTTCGCCCCCGCCATTTCGACGCCGTGACCGGCATAATAGACGACCACCGCGCCGCCGGATTCGACGCGGCGCGAAACGGCGTCGAGCGCTTCGTTCATTTCTCGCTGCGTCGCATTGAGGCGCAATTCCACCTTGAAGCCCTGCCGCTCCAAGGCCGCGGCCACCGCCTCCGCATCGCTTTCCGCGCGCTGCAACTGTTCGCTGGTGGGAAGATTCACGTATTTGTCGTTGCCGATCACCAGCGCTACGCGGGTCTCGGCGTGGGCCGACGAGACGCAGGCGAGCGCAATCAGCGCCGGAATCATGCTGCGCATGAAACGCACGCATCTACCGAGTGAATGAAGCAGCCCCATCTCGCCCCCGGGGAATGTTCGTCCAGTCACTCTAGCACCGGCTGCGCCGGATCGCACGCATGGACCCTGCGTCCGGGGCCCCATGCGACCGGCCGGCAAATTCCTTCCGTTTCACCAGGGGGCTCACGCCCCCTTGGAACCCCCAAGAGGTAAAGGGGTAAAGACGCAGGAGGTAATTAGTAGGTTCTGGCGACGCGGAACCCGCCGCTGTAGAAGCGGAAGGTAGTGGTGCTCCTGAAGCGGTAGGCCGAACGGAGGTACTGAGGATTGTTGAACCAGGAACCGCCGCGCAGAACGCGCTGGCTACAATCTCCTGACAGGGCGGCTGATCCGTCCCACGGTACCGGTGGTCCGTAGTTCTTGTTCCAGCAATCCTGTGTCCATTGCCAGACATTGCCTTCCATGTCGTAGAGACCGAACGCATTCGGCGAAAAAGAACCGACAGGTGAGGTTTGTTTTGCGTCCCACTGGCTGCCACATCCGTTGCAGTTTGCGTGAGCGCTGCCTGCATCGTCACCCCAAAACCATGCTGACATGGTGCCGGCACGCGCCGCATATTCCCATTCCGATTCCGAAAGCAGGCGATACTGCTTGCCGGTCTTGCGGCTCAGCCACGTCACATAAGCCTGCGAATCATCCCAGCTCACATTGATGACCGGGCGATTGTCGCGGCCCCAGCCCTGGTCTTCTGGGCGATAACCATTGCAGCCCCCAGCCGCCACACACGCATCCCATTCCGCAAACGTCACGTCGTATTTCCCGACCGCGAAGGGATAGGAGATCGTCACGCGATGTTGCAGACCCTTGTCCTCAGGGTCCTGGCTTGACGTAGGTCCCATCGTAAAGCTGCCCGCCGGGATCGCCACCATCTCCGGGCACACATCGTTGCAATCGCGGAAGGTCGTTCCCGCACGCACCGACGAACTCTCAGGCTGGCGCGGCGGATGCTCCGCCAGCGCAACCTGCTGATCGCCCGAGGACGATGAGGGCGAATTTTCCGCCTTCTTCAACTTCGCAATCCGATTGCGCGCCAGACCTGCAAATGTGCCCTTCGGATATTGCGCGAGATACGCCTCAAAGTCCGACGTGTCCTGCGAGTTCTTGATCGAATCCCAATAGGCCAGGTCGAGCGCTCTCGGATCGACGGGCGCGACAGCAGGCGCAAGCTGCGTTGGCATGCCACTGCCTGAAGGCGGAATAAAATAGAACGGCTCCTTCGACAGCGATGCATAAGCATAGGGTTGCTGGTTTCGGCCGGTCGCCTGAAAGACATCGTCGCTCACATCGCGGATTAGGAAGCCCAGCTCCAGCCCCTGCTGCGGAATGTATCTCTCCAGCGCCGCAGCGAAGGGGCTGTTCGCGAATTTGCCGTCTTCGGCTTCGGTGCCGTCTTTTGCCGAAAAGAACACGACTTCGCCCGGCCTCGCATCATCGATCCGCGCCAGCCCGCGGGAAATCGCGCGACGGCCGCCTTCGCCATATTGCATTTGCGCCAGAAAAGGATTGTTGCGGCAGGCGTCCACGAACACGAGGCGCAAATTGCGCGCGCCGCTCACGATTTCGCGCAGCAGATCGAGGTCGATGGCTTCGAGCTTCACATCGCCGTCATGCGCAAGGCGCGCATCGACGGGGATCACATAATTGACGCCGCCGATGGCGAGGCCATGTCCGGCAAAATAGATGAGCGCCACGTCCGCGCTGTCGGCTTTCTGCTGGAAATCCTCCAGCGTCGCGCGCAGCGCCTCCTCGCCCAGATCGTGTTTTTCGGTGACAGCAAAATGGGCCGCCGTCAGCACGCGCGCCATTGCGCTCGCGTCATGCTCGGGATTGGGCAGTCTCGGAACCGCCGTGTAATTCGAATTGCCGATCACCAGCGCCACGCGCGTTTCGGCGTGGGCGGATGCAACAAATGTGAACACGATCAGCGCCAGCATCGTGCTTCGCATTAAACGCACCCATCTACCGAGTGAATGAATCCGCCCCATACCGCCCCCGGGGAAAGTTCGTCCAGTCACTCTAGCACCGGCTGCGCCGGATCGCACGCGGGTGCGCGCGCAGATCACACATTTCATGCAAGAATCGACCGCTTGCATCGGACTAACCCGGCACGCTCGCACTCATTCGACGTCCTGGAGGCGTTCCCGTCGAAATTGCGCCGCCAAGCCTGGCAACCATGGCCACGGCACAACTATTTGCAATCCGTTCCATTCGCGTCGCATATCTTTCTCGCTTCGCGATCGAAGTCTTCGTCCCATTTGACGTCGTCGGTCCACACGCTGCCGTTCCAGTACATCTCTCCGGCGCGGACGCCGGTATCGCAATAGACGATACAACCGCCGCCATCCTTGGTGCAGGGTTGCCCGTCCGCTTCCCGTTTCGCCCTATAAGCGAAAGCGCTCGCGCTCATCATTACGAGCGACACGACAACGACAGTGGAGACAATGGCGATCTTCATCGTTTTCTCCTTAAATGGCTGCCGCGTCATGCGCGGTTGGTTGCGATCGGGGCTCGGCCCGAATATTCTCAGAACGGCAGCACCGGCGTTTTTTGGGGTTCTTGTTGCGTCGGTTGCATATGGACGCGATAGATCAAGGATAGCGGCGAATCAGGTCTGATTTCGATCCTCGTCGATTCATCGACATTTGCTATGGTTGCGCGCACGACGTGCTCCCCGACGCGGAGCCGATCCAGATGAAAGGCCGTACCGGATCCCACCGATTGCCCATCGAGGAATACGTTCAGCGGGGGGCCCATCTGCGAAGGATTGTTGCCATCGACCGACCGGACGGATAGTTCGCCTTCGGTGGCAAAGTGCAGTTCCTGGCGCTCGTCAGCCGCGAGCCTTAGATAGTGCACATCCCGGTAATGCCAGTCCGGGACGCCGACGACGACGTTGTAGCCGCGATTGGCCGGAAGCGTGATCGAACCGTCGGGGTTCGGCGCGGCGGCATCGCCATTGATCTCCACATAGCTTCCCGGCGGCAACGGCGTATCGAAATAGATTGTTCCGACCGGCTCAGGCTGGGACGGCGGCGCGGGTTGTGGCGGCGCTTCCGGATGGGACGGCGGCACGGGCTGGGCGACTCCGGGTGACGTCACAATCGATGCCGTGACGATTTTCTTCTGTCCCCTCACCCGGGCAAAAAGCAGCTCGCCCGCTGCCGGCGAAGGAAAGTAAGCGACTTCAGGATGCGTGTAAGACTGAAGGGGTCTCCCATTGACTTCCGTGAGTTCAAATATGCGTTTGACGTTTTCGTATAGCCGGGACACGGAAAGGGGCCTGATCTCATTTTCCGGAATCCCTTTCCGCTCGTCGTATAGGCTGCGGAGAATCGCGAACGACAGCGCGCCATGACCGCGATCTCTCTCCATGTCGCTCTGAAAGCCATAGCTCAATTGATCGAACTCGTACTCGCTCGTGTCCGATGAGGACGCCGCGAGCAACGCCACCCGCCTCACGGCCGCAGGCGCTACCGATGTCGACGACAGTGTCACTGCAGGATCGCGCTGCAGCCCCCTGTCGCCCCCAGATCCCGCGCTCACGCTTTCGCCGCTCACTTCGGACTCGTCGGTCGGAACTCGCCCCATGAGGTCGGCGAAATTCGGAATTCCGCTGTCGCACGAGTCGAGCACGACAGAAACTTCCGAAGCCTTCAAACGTGCGAGCCTTGTGACCAGCCAGTCTTTGGTGATGAAGGTGGGATTTTCCTGCCCTCCCCCTCCGCTGAGCACCTGGAAGGTTTCGCTGGGTTCGACATCATAGGGCGCAAGCAGTTCCATCGACGAACCGGATTGCTTGTGCAGATAAGCTTCGGCATCGACGCCGTGACCGGCGAAGAAGATCAGCGCTTTGTCGCCACCGCCCTTGACGGCGCATCGATTATCCAGTTCGCGCAGCGCATTTTCGATCGCGCGCTGGGTAGCGGCCGTGTTCGTCAAGAGCACAATACATTGTTCCTGATACGCCTTGCTGTCGATCAGAAAATTCTCGATCGACTCGGCGTCGTTGTCGGCATAGCGCAATTGTTCTTTTATATTGGGGCTTTGATATTGGCTTATGCCGACAATAAGAGCGTAATCTCGCGCAGTCACCGGTGTGGTCGCGGAGGCAAGAATAATAGCGACCATTGCTTTGAGAACAATCCGCATAGCGACTGCGGATCCGAGTTCGCTTGCCCTCATGGCGTTGCCCCTCCCGACCGCTACTAAGATTCCGAGAAGATACCCTGTGTTCAATAGCTAATTTTAGCCGAAAAAATGATTCACGACATAAATCGACTGCTCAAGCATCGCCTGAATGACATTAAGTATTTGAAATATCTATGCTTTTCCCGACCTATTGCCGTGCCCGTCCAATTTGCAGTAAAATTGCTTTTGCGGCGCAGTGCCGAACGATAGGGGGCTATCCGTGAAAAAGAACATTGTTGCGTGGGCCGCGATCATGAGCGTTTGCGGCACAGTGGCGGCGCATGCCGCTGAAGGGAGTACCCAGTACGTCGATCTCTACGTCAACGATCCGACGCAGGCGCAGTCGAACGATTCGTGGCGGTTTATGGCGTCTGCTGAATATTGGTACATGTATGCGCCTGACGAGCGTGAAAGCAATTTAGGCTATTCCGGCACGATTTCCGGCGGCATTCCCGGCGGCAGCGCGTATGCCAGCAGAGGTCCGTGGTCGTTCATGGCCTCGTACCGCCCCGGATCCTATGCTGAAAACTTTCATTGTGAGGCCGGCAAGGCTTGCAATTTTTCACCGTACATAACGCCCTTACACAACAAACTCGATACCACCGAGATGGAATTCAAGATCCGCTACACCTTCGCGGGAGCGGATATATGGGGATTCCAACCATACGTTTTGGGCGGTTTTCACCTACTGGATGCGACGAGCCAATGGACGTCGCCGAGCTACCCGCTCCCTCCGAACGCGGGATCGGTCTATTACCACGAGCGGCAAATCTACAACACGCCCGAATTGGGTGCCGGCGTCCTGCGCGCGTTCAGCGAAACGTGGGGCATGCGCGCGGACGTTTCCGTCGGGTATGCGATGGGTCACGACAAGCACAACTACTCATCGTGCCCGGGCGCTTGCGATGAGACATCGAGCAGTGCCAACGGTGGTGGCGTGAACAGCTATCTGACTGTCTACCACTACTTTACCCCGATGGTTGTCGGACAAGTCGGCGCGCGAGCCGCGTTCGTCGACGCGGAATCGAACAATTACTCCAAGGGCCCGGGCTCTCTCGGTGCGATCGGCGTGTTCACCTCGATTGCGGTCAACTTCGGCGGTTAGCGTTCGCTGAACGGAAGTTTTCAAGGCCCGGCGCGCCTGCGTGCCGGGCTTTTTTTTTTTGCATTTTCATTTCGCGCCGCAAATGTTCATCGGCGCCAGACCACGGTGCTCCGTATCCGCTTCCGTATAAAGCGCGCCAATGCCCAGCGCGTATTTTTGCCCGCCGAGCGCGCGCTGCAGAATGTCGACGAGGGCATGCGGCGCCGCCTTCTGGTCGAGCGAGGCCAGGCCCGTCCTAAGCATATCCGGCTTTTCGATCGTCGCCACGGCGATCACGTGATCGGCGCCGAACGGCGACGTGACGGTATTGGCATAGCAACGGTCCGCTCTCTGGTCGTCGTCCGACCGTGAAAGGTATTGAACGACGCCATCCGAAGCGAGGTCGAACACGGTTACGTAGTTAAAGCCAGGCGGAGTTTCGACAGTGATCGCAACCGATTCCCCTTCGCGATAGCGCGCGCCTACGCCTTTCGGCAGAATCCGCACATCCATTGAATTACGGGCGCTCATCTCCTCGATTTCGGAAAGGGCACGCCATTTCCCGACGACATCATCGAACTGATTCGCGGATACCATGCGCTCGGCGACGAGATCGCCTCTGCGATTGTCGATGACGGTGGCTACGCGCGGATCGGCATTCCAAATGAATTCCGCTTCGTCCTTCGACGGCGCCATCGCGATATCCGGGAAGCCGGAAAGGTCCGCGCGTCCACCCGAGACAAAGACGCGTGTGGGCGGCGATTTGCTTTGGGCCGATACGGGTTCGGCAGCGCGCGGAGTGAGCGGCAGCAATTCGATGCTCCGCGAAGGAGGCACGTCGACGACAGGGGTCTGACGATCGCCCGATCCATTCCGCGCATCCACTTCGATGTAGCGTTTCAAATCGAGAAACGTCGTACGGCCGTCTCCCGAATTCGAGGCGTTGCCGCGAAGCGCCCTCACGAAGTACCAGCTCGTGGCGCCGTGATATGCGCCGCCGAACTCGAATTCGGGGGCCACTTCCGTATCCAGCGCGGCTCCCACGAACACGACATTGGGCGACAGCTTAATGTCCGATGCGCCTGCGGGCGGTGGCGGAAATGTATCGTTGACAGGTCCGTAATCTGCGACCCGTGTGGTCATCTTGCTGGCGAAAGGGGATATCGAGCGCGCCATGGACGCGCTGTGGCAGGCGTCCGCCACGAAGAGAAAATTGACGTCGGGATGCGCATCGAAGATCGCCTTGAATTCGTGCTCGCGAATGCGTTCGTGGTTATACGGCGCATCGTCCTGGTAGCCTGGCAGCAGGAAGGAACTCAGATTTTCTTCGTGGCCGCCATGGCCTGCATAGGTGAAGAATACCCAATCACCGGGTTTCGCGTTGGCGATTAGCGCGTTCAAGCTGTCGAATATGGCCTGGCGCGTCACGGGCTGCGGGTCGATCAGCGTGTGAACCTCTGCGCCTTCGTCCCGAAGGGTATTTGCGATCAGGTTTGCGTCGTTCACGGCGCCGCGCAACTGCGCGAACTTGCTGTCCTGGTAGTGATCGGCCCCGACCACAAGCGCGAACACCTGCGGCGGTTGCTGCGCTGAGGCGGATGTCGCAAGGAGCAGCGCAAGCATGGCGGGAGCGAGCGCGCGCATCGATAGTCCTTAGTGGACCAGTTCGACTCGTCGGTCGAGTTGGTCCTGTTGGTCTTGCGAAAGACTAGTGCGATCGGCCGACTCGTAGGGCTTTGACTTACCTACGCCTTCCGTGTCGATAGGAATATTTTTGACGCCATGCGCGACTAGAAAATCTGCGACGGCCTTGGCGCGAAGCCTCGACAGAACGAGGTTCGCTTCCTCGCTTCCCACATGGTCGGTATGGCCGACGAGCTTGACCCTTGCCGGCGGAGTTTCCGCATGCTGGATGAAATCCACAAGACTTTGCGCCGCGATCTGCCCCTGGGGCGTGAAATCGGCCTTTCCGAAAACGAACTGGACCGGCATTGACACGCCACTGGGTTTGAAGCCGCGGATGGTGAAGGCGCCGAGCCCCTCGTTTTCGCCTCCCCGGCCCCGCGGCACGGGAACGTTCTCGCTGGCAAGCAGGTTGGCTTCCTCTGCCTGATGAAAGATCGCTCCGATCGTGTCCTGCGGTGGAGGATTTGCCGTTACCGATTTGTCGTTGATCGTGGTCAGTGCGTCCTGCAATTGCGCGGCCGCCTTTGCGTAATTGTGCGCCCGGTAAGAAAGGTCGCCGAGAGTGGCTTCGGCCTGCCACACGCGGCCGTAACTCAAAATCTCGTTGAGATTGTCGGAGGTCTTCCGTTCCGCAGTCAGCCGGTTGAAGAGCTTTCCCGCGATCGCGCGCCCGAGACCGGCGCGAAATACAGCGTCATCGCACGCCGTCACGTTATCATAGGCGGATTTGAGCGCCCCGTGGTCGTTGCGTGCGAGCGCGTCCTGGACAGCCTGTTCGTAAGATGCACAATCGGCTGATGCCTTGTCCGCGATAGCGAACCCCGCCGAGGTCAATGATATTGCGGCTGCAAGCCGGACGATCGAAGCAATTCTGGTCATCTCGAATTTCTTTCGGCTATTGAGTCACAAGATAGTCGGCCTCTCCTGCGAACCATTTGTTGCCGGCTGTTCCCCCCGGCTGCGGACGCATGACGACCTCGAGCCGCTCCATTGCCGACGAATCCATTTCTTTCAAGCCGTCTTCGGAGCGGCCCAGTCCCTTGAACATGTCCTTCTTCTCCGCGACCACCGCAATGATGTGGTTGCGCTCCTGATTGTGGGGCGGCGCAGGGGGAGCGGGCTGGGTGAGAGACACCACGAGTTGAAAGCCGAATGTCGAGTCGCCGGGCACAGTCAGGGGTCGTCCGGCCGTGATCTTGCCGTCGACATAGGCGCCCGCGCCATAGTCGTTAGGAAAGAGCTGCGTCAGCTTCCCCTGCTCGTCGAGATCGTACAGGAGAAGATAGCCGTTGATATCGCTCGTCACCCGAACCTGCCCGATTTGGCCGGCGCGATACGACGCACTCGGGAGCACTTCGACTTTGACGTGTCCGCCATTGTGCTTGGCAGCAGCCATCAGCGTGGTGGCCGACGTGATCGGACTCGCGGGCACGACGATCGGCGGCTTGTCGTTCTGCGCAACGCTTAGATTCTTCCTCAACCAGTCTGAATAGGCGAAGACTCGCGTATAGACTCCGTACTCCCCGGGCTGCGCACATTGATGGGCGCCGTAGCTCGTGACGCCGACCTGCACCCAATGATTGGCGTCCGTCTGCGCCAGAATTGGTCCGCCGGAATCCCCTCCGCATGTGTCGACACCGCCGCTGGAGTTGCCGGCACAAATCCGGCGATCGTCGATCGGGCCGTTGTCGGGAAACTGGGCGCTGACCACGCTGCCACAAATCTCATTGCTGACGATGGGAAGAGACGCTTCCTGAAGGGTCTTAGCGAGAGAATCTGTCGAATCCGGATTGGTGCGCCCCCAGCCCAGGATTTTCGCCTGAGGGTTTCGTTCTTCGCGCGGCGCGACTTCGAGACGCTCTTCGCGGGTCGCCGAAGGAAGCCCTTCGAGATCGACGGGTATGAGACGCGGATCCAGCACGGGGGAATCGAGCTCGAGCAATGCGATGTCGTTTTCGAGCTGATAGGATTTTCCAAACGCGTCATGAGCGATCACGCGGACAACCCGGTGACGCTCGCCATCCTGTTGCGCATGAAACGCGCCCACCCAAACCTCATATTGACTGGCCGCAATAGGAGTCTTACTTGCCAGGTCGACCGCACAATGACCCGCCGTCAACACGAATTGCTTGGCAACCAGCGTTCCGCCGCATTGGTCGTAGCGCTGAGAATCGAGATTAATCTTCACATACACCATGAACGGCCAAGCATTCGGGTTTGCGCTCGTCCCGCCAATTACGCGCGCGCCGCTATCCCGATCCTCGGCCGCCGCGACGGAAGCCGCAAAAGCAAGCATTGAGGCGACGAGAAGACGAACGAATGCGCGCGTTCTCATCGCAGCCATCAGTTCTCGACCACGTAGTGGGCCTCGCCCATCGCCCAGTCACCCTTTCCGGTCAGCGGATTGATCGGCGCTTTGCCTTTCGCGACGACTTCAAGCCGCGAATAGAATTCCGCATCGGGTTCGATATCCTCCATACGCCCGTAGCTCTTCATCAGGTCCGAAAGACCGACGGGACTTTTCGTGACAACGGCGACGACGAGCCCCGCGCCCGCGGGCTGCGGCACCTGGATGTCGAAGCCGTCGCCAGGCGAAGGGAAACCGATCGTCTGACCGGCGTGGATCGTCGCCGCCGTTCCGGCAGCCCCGCTGTAGGTGTTCGGAAACAGTTGCGTCGTCTTTCCGGAAGGATTGACGTCGAAGATCAGCAGATAACCGTCGACCTTGCTCGTGATCTGAAAGGTCGCGTTCTGGCCCACATGCAGCGCGCCTCCATCGACGGCGATCGTCACCAGATGGGATTTGGTCGCGTTGTTGGAGTCGGTCGGATCGACCACGACATTGACGGGATTGTTGGGACTGATCCCGAGATTGCGGCCGATCCAGGAACTGTAGGCGGTGACACGCGTGTAGATGCCAGGTTTGTGTGCGACAGCGCACCCTATGCCCCAACTCACGACGCCATACTGGACCCAGTTGTTGTTCGCGTCCTTCTGGTTCAGCGGACCGCCGGAATCGCCTTGACAAGAATCCTTTCCGCCGTCGTCCAGCCCTGCGCAGATCTGCTTGTCCCCGATGGTTTCGGGCCGATCGGAATAGTCGGTCCGGCAGGCCGCCGTATCCACGATCGGGACTTCGACTTCGCGCAGCTGATCCTGCATGTCGCAGTCGGGACTCTGGTTGCTGCCGCTGCAGCTCGTTGTCGTGCCGAAGCCGGTCACAACGACCTTGTCTCCCGTTTGTAGAGAGTCGAGCTCACGTGCGATCGGCAGATGCGCGATCGAGGAATCGTCGATCTGCACCGGCGCCGCGAGCCTTATCATTGCGATGTCGTTTTCCATGATGTTCGCGTTGTAACCTTCGTGCGGAACGACGCGCGCCACCTCCGCGATTTTCATCGACGCGATGTGATTGGAGCCGTAGCCGATCTTGTATCCGCCCTGCGGATCCTTCGCGACGCAATGCGCGGCGGTGAGGACCCACTCCTTCGAAATCAGCGAACCGCCACAAATCGGATGGAATTGCCCGTCGCCAGAGCGGTGGAACAGCACGATTTGCCAAGGAAAATCGCCTGCATTGGCTGGTTGGCCGCCGACGATCCGTGCTTCGCGCGGCTCGGCAGGCATCGGCGCTTCGCCTGCTAGGAACGTAAGCGCAGCGGCGATAGCCAAACCGAGAAACAATCTGTGTCCATACAACGGCATCCTCGCCCCCCTAAAGCCGTTCAGCTATGCGTTCCTGGGTCGGCGGCATAGCCAAGGAACAGCGCGGACCCGGTCAGTTTTTCGCGCAGGAGAAAATAAAACGGACGATCGACGGTCATCTCGAATGTCTTTTCTATTCTCGCCGAGCGTGTTCCCATGATCGCCGTTGCCGAGCTTCCCTCCGCGCCAGTTTCGTCTACCTCAAAGGTCGATCTATGCGCGACCGCGCCCACGGTGATCCGCTGCGCCGAGAGCGCGCCGAAGTCGGCCTTGGCCCCCAGCGCACCGGCAAAACCCGCCCGCTCGAGAGGCGCCAGGAGATCGCCGCCCCAACTCAGCGACATGCGCGGAAGTGCGAGCTTCACATTGGAGATTGCGAATTTGCTGCTGTCGAGTGTCTCGCCCCAGCCCTTGGCAAGCGCGGCGGCCGTTGCATCCTCGGCGCCCTCGCGCGGCAGGACGACGATGAGTTCGAATCGGGGATCTGCAAACGGAAGTGCTGCCGCCTGGAACGAGGCAGTCTCGAGATAGCTCGCGTCGCCGCTGCGATGCATTTCCGGCACGTTGATCTTCGTCTTGTCGGCACGCGTGAACGGCGCCAGCGCAGTCGCGGACGTATCGAACGGAGTTTCCCACCGTCCTTTGAAGTGCAGTGCGTTGACGAGCGCAATCTGCATCTGCGCCGGCAGTGCATCGACGACCTTGGGAATCTTTCCCATTGTCTTCTCGGAAACCCAGTTGTTAATTTCGGTGAGCGCGCGCGGGCCGGTGAAATCGATGTTGCGGATTTCAGCGCCGTAGGCCGCCTGTTCCTTCTGCACGAACTGTGGCTCGAGCTTTAGTGTGTTCGACGCCCAGATCGCGTTCGCCATCTGGAGCTGGACTCCAGTGTGCGGCGCGAGCGCCGCACCGAGCTCGCTTTCGGCATTCGCCGCCGCGGCCAGAGTGAGACCGTTATCTTTCAGGTGAAGCGCGTCCTCGAAGGACGTGACGGTTGCTCCGCTTGCGCCCTGACCGAGAAGGCCTAGGGCCGTCGCCACGCTAGTGGGCGAAATCACAAGCGTGTGTGCGGGCGCAGACGCATGCATCTGGCCAAATAATGCCTCGCCCATTGCAGCCTGTGACGTGGCGAGGTGCGCGGCCGCTTCGGAAGGCGGAGTGGGGCCCGCATCCGGACGCGCCGTCGGAGTTTGGGTCGCTGCGTTCGCAGCCACATGCGGCGACGGTGACGTAGTTCCGGCCGGCACAGGAGTCGCCGTGCTCGGATCTGGACGCGAAGGCGGCGTCTGCGCCAATACCGGCCCGAAACCAGCGAGCGCCGCGCCGGCTATAGCCGCGACGCATGCCCCCGCAAGGAAGATTTTCCTCATCCAAACTCCAGAATTCGGCCCGCGGCCGCCCCCGGTCACGGGGTCCGTCAGTGCTCTATGCGAAAGCTCGCCGCCGCATAGCCTACGGCACCGCGATCGCCGTCATGAACGACGACATCGAGATCGCGCTGGAAGGACTTCTCGCCGCCTGGATAGGACTGGAAGCTGTTGGAGGACCAGTCCCAGGGAAGCTCGAAGAAGGAGCGCTCGTCCGCGCGGCACACGGCAACCAGCTCTTCGAGTCCGCCCGGGCCGCGGACCTTGTAGGCGACGTCCGAACCTTCCGCGGGGATCACGACCGTTTCGTCGCGCTCGACGTGCGCACGGCGCTGCGCGCGATTGGGAAACACTATCGTCGCTTCGCCCGACGATCCGACATCGATCAGCTTGAGATTGCAGTCGCGATCCGGGGTCACGCGGACCCGGAGGGAATCGCCCTTGTCGTAAACGCCGTCGTCGTGATTGAGCTCGAGACGGATCCCAAACCCACTGTGCCGCGGCAGGTTGCCGAGGATCGCGAGCGCGTCGGCTTCGGTGCCGCCGTTCAGGTGATGCACCGTGCCGCCTTCGTCATCGGAATCCATTCCCGCATGATCGTCGTCCACGGTGCGGATGAAAATGCGGGCTTCGGCCCACGGTTGAGCCTTGTGCTCGGTGTTGAGCACGACATCCAGATCGCGCACGGCGTGGGGCGCGTCTTCGTCGACCGAACCAAACGCGCCACCTTCGGTCAGATGGCCGTGGAAGACCGGCCCTTCGAATTTGGACGCGATCACCTTGATCACATCGACCCCCGGTGGTCCGCTGACTCTGATCGCACAGTCGTCGCTATCTGGAATGACAAGCGTATCGCCGCCATGAACGAAATTCTCGTGGGAGCACTTGTTCGGAAAGAGCTGAGTCATTCTTCCGCTCGATCCGATGTCGAAAACGTGGATATAGGCGTCTTCGTTGGGAGACACCGAGATACGAACATCCTCGCCAATCCTGTAGACCCGCGACCTGTGATTGACCGAAGCCTCGACTCTCAGATGACCGGTTTGGACGGGAACGATATCGGCATAGGGATGCTGAACCACGTTGAGATCGCGCTCGGTCGGCCCACTATCGGCCGACTGCGCGCTGGCACAGAGCGGCAATGCAAGAAGCGCAGCCACTCCCAGGAGAGTTGCTTTCGACATCAGACCTCCAGAATGAATTGAAAGATGAATGTCATGGACGAAAGTCGCGCCCCCGAAACTCGTCCGGCCCCACACAAGCACTAAGTATTCTCGCGAATTGCCGCGCGCGCAAGGCCGTTCTGCTTCGCACGTGCGGCGTCCTGCTGCCAGCGCCCTGATCGCCGGTCCCGTCATCGTAAATTTCCTCTATTGCTCAAGTACTTAAGACGTACGCGGAATTGTAGTTGTCGAGCGGCGGCTTCGAAAAAAGGCAGAGGCCAAAACAGCCACGTGTGTAAGGACCGGCTGTTGTGGTGCGCCGATGATACCGTTAAGAATCTGCAGAGTGCTGGGCAATCTCGGGGGCACCATGCGAAAATATGCGCGCGCAGGTCTTTTTCTTCTGGCCGGGCTGATCGGATGCCTGACGCTCCTGAAAGCAACTGCGCAGGATACTTCGCGAGTCGGACCGGAGCCCGGCGATCGCGGCACCGACGAAGATTCCGTCGGCTATGCGATGGGTCTCGTGATTCCGTCCGATATCCGCGACATCGCTGAACGGCAAAATGCATTCGCCAGCGAGATGCTCGATCGCGCGCATGCCCGCGGATACGAAACGCCCGCGTCGGACGTCTGCCACCCCGACGCGCCGTCTTTCGACTGGCGGACTTATGGGAAAGTCACTTCGATCAAAAACCAGGGCCATTGCGGAAGCTGCACGGCATTCGCGACGATGGCCGCGTATGAATCGAATTTCCTCATTCGCAACGGATTGAACGCGGACAGTTCCGAACAGCATGTTCTTTCCTGTTCCGGCGCGCTCGATTGTCGGAACGGCGGCTTCTACATGAAGATCATGAACTGGATGACGCAGCATCGTGTCGCGAGCGGCGCAGAAGTGCCTTATGCAGGCACGGACCAGGTGTGTCCCGCGAATATGCAAGGTACTTACGGCGTGCTCGCCGCGGCCTTCGTCGATCCTGCACATGAACGCCCCGCAGCCGCTGACATCAAGAAAGCGCTCTGCGATCACGGTGTGCTCGCGGTCGGCATGCATGTGCGCGCAGCCTTTTTCAAATATCCGAAGGATGCGAACGGTAATTCCTATCCCAACGATGTGTTCTCCGACACCACGACCCAATATGTCGGCAATCACGCGATCGCCATCGTAGGCTGGGACGATGCGCGACAGGCTTGGCTCGTCAGGAATTCCTGGGGACCAGGCTTCGGGCTTAACGGCTATTTCTGGATCGGCTACGACAATCCGGATTTCGGGCTTGAGCCTGCTTGGGTCGAAGTGGTGAAGACACCCTTGAACGGCGGGCCGTCTGGCGACGCACAGGCCATCCCCGAGACGAAGGAATTGATGGAGAAATATCGCGTGCTTACGCCGGGGGACTGAGCGACGGCGTACCTTTCAACGGATATTGGCGAATAAGCGAAGGGAGGTCGTAACTATGAGCAAATTGGGGTTTTTCGGAATTGCAAGCATTGCGGCTATTGTCGCGATCGGAGTATTTTCGGCTGGTTCTCTTGTTGCCGATGTACCGCCTGCGGAAATGGTTGGTCATTCCGCCATCCATATGACGCGCGCGCATGACGGCAATTTGCGGCTGGCCGCCTGCACAGGCACCGCGCCATCCAGCTGCACCTATTGCCATTGCGACAACTATACGGTGTGCGGACCCAATAGCACCAATTGCCACCAGGAGGAGATCTGCAACTGGCAAGAGCGGCAGGAATGTCAGTAATGCAGAAAACCGTGGCCGATTAGGGATCAGCTCATTCGATCCTGCACGGCAGTAATCCTTTAGCCTTCACGGGGAATCTTGTCATGAAGACGCATCACATCGCCTCCGTCGGCGTGGGTCGAGAAGAATTTGACCGATAGAGCATCCCTCCAGTCTCCGGAAAATAGTGCCCCATCAAACCCTGGGATCAAAACGGGTTTCTTCCTTAGCCGAAAGGAAGACGACCTCGCCAGGCCGCGCAACGCCGATTCGGGGAGCCCACGCGAGGTTGCGCGATGCGAGCCGTCGGCAAACTGCATCTGCGCGAGGAATGGATTGTTACGGCTGGCGACCACAAAGACGACGAGCCGGAGCGCGCCCGGGCAACAATGTCGCGTAGCGTGTCGAGTTCAGCTGCTTCCAGCTTCACGTCGCCGTTATGGGCAACGCCCGCATCGACGGGGGGCGCATAATTCGCGCCGCCGATGGAAAGGCGGTGGGCCGTAAAATAGAGCAGCGCCACGTTCGGCACTTTCGCCTTTTTGCTGGAATTTCTCCCGTGCAAAGAGGAGCGCATCGCGGCCCAGGTCAAGCAGCTCGACGGTATGGAAATTCGCGTGCCCCAGTGTCCCTGCGGTAGCGGCCGCGTCCCGCACCGGGTTGGGCAACGCTCCACGGACCTGTAATTAGAATTCCCGATGACTATCGCCGCGCGGGTGCCGGCGAACAGAGACGGCGTTACCACTAACAATGAATGAGTCAGCGCGAGCACGATTCTCCGCCTGATTCAGCGCGCCTTCGAGACCGTCCTTGTTGAGTTCATGTTCGAGGTCGGCGGACGAGAAGCCCACCCGCCGCAGTGCGCCCGCGATTGCGGCCGCTCGTTGGTCGGATTTTCTAGAACCGGTATGTTGGAGTAGTTCTTATTGCATGTGACCAACGCCACGCGCGTTTCGACATGTACGGGCGCGCTCCCCGTCGCCGCTGCCGCAAACAGCCAAAGGCTTGGAAGCATAAGCCAGATGCCGGACGGAGTGTCCTTTCCCCTGCGCTTCTGAATAAAATACCCCTCGCCAGAGCATGACAGCACCCCCGCCCGGTCTGCGCTGCCCCACGCGAAATAGCGCGACCACGCAAATTATAGTATGTTGGTTTTTGCGGTCCCAGCCAAGATGACCTACAAAGGGGGAGCATGGTCGCGCGTTTGAAACCGAGGTTCCGGCACGTTTTGTGGCGCAACGGGTCGGTGGCGATTCTGTGCGGACTGCTCACCTTTGCCGTCGTTCATTTTTTCCACAACACGGCCTTCTTCGGCGGCGAAGCGGAAGATTCGCTCGATTTCCTGATGCGCCTGCAGGCCGAATCGGGCGACGTCCCCCCCGGCCCAGACATCACGCTGGTCGATTTCGACGAAGGCGCCTTCGTGGCGCTCGGACGGCCAGATATTATTCCGCGCGATGCGATTGCCAATGTTCTCGCGCGCGTTGCACAAGCAGGTCCGAAACTCGTGCTGCTCGATATCGACATCGGCTGGCCCGATGCGAAGCCACGCGAACAGGTGCTTGCGGACGAGTTGTCCAGGCTCGCGAAGGGACCGGGTCCGATGATCCTCGCGGTCCGCGAGAAGCTCGAGAATACGTCCGGCATCGCGACGCCTTATCTTCGCCCGTCGCCCTATGATGCAATTGCAGCCGGGTCGACCCGCGTCAGGTTCATCGCGTCGCAGATTATCGAGAACGAAGCCGGCGTCGCGCACTACATTGGGATCATGGAGCCGATGTGCCGCGATACGACGTCGATGGTTTTGCCCGGCATTCATCCGGCCGCATTGGCTGCGACCGCTCCCGAACCCATGAATGCGTTCGACGCCCTCGACAACCAGCTTCAGGCCTATCGCCGGCCTTGCACCGCGAATGACCCTCCCCTTCGCCCGAAACCTTTGAATACCATGGGCGTCGCCGGGCAGAACGTGAGCTGGAAACGAAATCACGATACCGAGCGGATTCCGTTTCGCCTCGGTTGGCAGGAAGGCGCCGTTTTCTCACATTCCTCTCCCGGCCTTGTGGTGCTTCCGGTCTCGCAATTTCTCCAACCGAACGCCGACATCGACGACAGTCTCCTGCGCTCGCATATTGTGGTAATCGGCTCGTCGGCCGCGGCGATGCGCGATATGCACCTAACGCCGTTGGGCTTCATGCCGGGCTCGCTCGTCCTCGGAAACGCGCTGCGCGCCTCGCTCGGAGAGGGATTCCTCCAGGAAAGCAGCATCTATATCGATCTCGGGCTGACCCTTGTGATCAGCTTCTTCACCTTCGGCGTCTGGGCGATTCTAAGGCATTTTATGAATGTCAGCGTACTCCTGATGCGGGAGGGACTGAAACTCGGAATGACCGCTTTCTGGGGAATCCTCGCCTGGACGTTCATGCGTCACGGTGCGGCTCTCGATTTCGCTTTCCCGCAATACGTCGTAATCTCATATCTTATTTACGCGGAAGGATTGGAGGCGACGATCTAATCGCAACCGAAGTGGGGGCTCCCATGGCACGAATTTCAACAGCAGGTTTTGCAGGGATGGCGTTTTCGCTGGCGGCAACTGTCGCGGGTTCGGCTGTGCGCGATGAATCGCATCCATCCGCCATCGTCGTTCGCCTTCAATGCGCGAAAGCCGAATGCGTCGTGGTGCACGATAGAAAGTCGAGAAAATTGCGCTCGCTGATGCCGCTGTATCCCGGCGACGAAGTGATCTTCAGGGGCGACATGGGCGAAATCGAGATAGGACTTGCCGACAAGAGCACAATCAAGCTGGGCAGCGGAAATCACGAAGTCGAGATTCCCGACATATCACAGCCAGACGGATTTCTTTGGACATTCTGGAGCGAGGTCGCTTCCGGATTTCGGCGCGAGAAGCAGAACGAGGAGACGGCCTCCGCGCGAGCGGAAACGATCGGCCCGGCGCTCTTGTCTCTCTGTCCCGCAGCGCCGGCGGGCGGGCACTACAAGCTGGCCAAGCTCGATGCGAGCGTCACGCTGATCGTGCGCGGCGGCACGGGACCGTTCCACGCCGATATCGCCGACTCCTCCGGCAACCGATTAAGTGGCGACGACTCCGTGAAATCCCGCGTGATCGTTCTTCGCGGCACGGCATTAATGGCGGGACCCGCGAATCTTCGCGTCACCGACATGTCCAGAAAATCTGAACCGCTCGACATGCAGCTCGACATCGCCGGGCGGCCACCGCAAGCGTCCGAATTGCCGGACATGAACGGCGCGTCGCCCGGCGCGCGCGACGCGGTTCGGTACGGATGGCTTGCGTTCGAGGGCGACGGAGAATGGGCGCTTGAGGCGGTCTCCGAGGCGCACGATGCCGGCGCGGGTGATGCGTTCGAAGATTTGTGCGGGCTGACGGAGTAAGGCGCGACGACGAGCGCCTCGCGCGGCTTGGCGTTCTAACTTGTGCGGGCAACACCTTGACGAGTTGCATGTTATATACGGGATGACGAAAGCGATGCGCGTTTCGACGCGGGCCGGGAGCGGGAGAAGAAGAACGAGGACCGTTCCTGCCGTAGTCCGCATTAGATGTTCAACGGTGTGCGGCATGCAGTGACCTCACGGCCTCATCGGCGTTTTAAGGACGCCTAGTTCGAATTGCCGATTACCAGCGCCACACCCGTTTCGGCGTGGGCGGATATCGGAAACATCAATGCTGCTACGCCGAACAGGACGCCCCGCAGACCGCCCATTCCCGCCTCCTGGCCTCTTGCCCGGAAAGGACTACCTGATCGGTCAAACAGCGTCCATGCACGCCCTAGACGGCACGACAAGCCGAGTTAACGAGCGGCGCTCGGGTGCCAGGCGATTGCCGTCAAGCACATCGAGCTCGAATGCGAGGGCTGGAAGAGCGGTTGCCGCCCGGGCGCGAGGATCGTAGGAACGGGAATTCACCCTTTCTTAAGTATGAAGGGCTGCGACTAAAATCGGAATTTCGTCATCCAATTTTGCGGAAATGATGTTTGCACCCCCAATCGGTTACACCATGGGAGGCCGGGACAAATTAAACCCCCTACCCCGCACCGGTTCGTGAACGCGCCGGCGATCGAGTCACGAAGCAACACAGTTTGAGCACCGCAACAACGGCAGGCTGCCGAGGTGAAGACTGCGGACGAACAACCCACGAGCGCCATGGCGACGATTTCGATTGAGCGCGCACCCAATTCAGCTGGCTGGCAGCTAGCCGACGAGCTCCATGCCCTACGCTCAAGCAATGGGTTGATTTAGAAGGGCAATCCGCACGGCCGCCCACTACCACCCCCAGTCTTCAGAACTTGGGTTCAGTCAGCGCTCACTTTGCTTGGGTCCTGCTAGCCAGCAATTGACCGAATTGCTCCAAAAAATGGGGGGTTAAATTGGAACGCCGTCGACCATTCGTAACCTAGGCCGGCTTGGAGACTGGCTCTTCTGCCGGCTTTTCAACGTCCAGCGTGAACCAAGTCGTACCGGACTCCTCAATCTCGACGGTGAGCTTCTTGGATCGTGTCCCATTGCGTGGTGTAGGAGCGCATGACGCTCGTGATCTCCGGCAGGGCTGGCCGGAGTGTCAGGCGGGCACTGCGGGCAACCTGACGATGGGATCATCGCTCAAAGGCGCGATGG
>Ga0302325_10004483_pt1 | contig 32283 bp, 24 predicted proteins | sample Palsa_T0_2_FD_201948 | JGI IMG/M metagenome (GOLD analysis project Ga0302325, IMG submission 201948) | Peat permafrost microbial communities from Stordalen Mire near Abisko, Sweden - Palsa_T0_2 | ecosystem: Environmental > Terrestrial > Soil > Palsa > Peat permafrost | place: Sweden: Abisko... | reverse complement strand
GAAGAAGGGGTTAAGGGACAGCGCGCTGCAAGTTTTCGGCAACCTGGTGAAGAAGTATCCCAATTATCCGACCTTCCGCTATCACCTGGGCATGGCGCTGCTGGAGAAGGGCGATAAGAAGAACGCCAAGAAGGAACTGGAAACGGCTCTGGCCGCCCATCCCTCCCGCCAGGATGAAGCGCGCATCAAAGAACTGCTAGGCAAGATCAGTTAGTCGTCCGCTCCCTGGCGATCATCGATCAAGGCTGCGATCGGCTCTGTTTCAGAGCTAGAGTCTGCTCCAGGTTATGGCGCGCTCCAGGGTTGTCCGGGCTGATCTGGAGCGCGCGCCGGTAATTCCAGATGGCTTCATCGAGCTTCCCTTCGAGACGGAGCGCATTGCCTATGCCGATATACGCCGTGGGCAAATCGGGCACAAGCTTCAGGGCAATCTGAAACTCGCGGATCGCGTCATCGAAGCGGCGGAGATCCACGAAAGCTCCGCCCAGATTATTGTGCGCTAGCGCGTAGGTAGGATCCATCGCGACCGCGCGGCGGTAAACGTCCACGGCGCCCAACGAGTCCCCTTCGGTGAGGTAAGCCGCGCCCAAGTTGGTGAACGCGAGCGGCGACGGTTCCACCGCGACCACTTGCCGCCACAGCGTTTCTGAATCGTGCCAGACGCGGACTTGCGCGCGGGTCTGCCATCCCAAAGCCACCAATAGCAATACTGAGAATCCGGACAGGAGGATGCGCCAGGCCGGCGATCGGAATGTTGTCCGCCAGCACGCGGCCATCGCGGCGCCAGCCAACAATGCCCATCCCAGACAAGACAAATACGTATACCGATCGGCCGTGATTTGATTTCCGTTATGGAATACGCCGCCGACCGGCAGAAGCGTCGCGGTGTACACCGCCCACACAGCCAGCAAGCCCGGGAAGCGGCGGCGCAGGGCAACCGCGGCGAGAGTGATGGCTAGGACAGCGCCGGCGCTCAGCAGGAAGGGAGCCGCGGCGGTATCGGTTTTGTAGCGCGTCAACGGATAGAGCGCGGACAAGTGCACGGGAGCGATCGTCTTGAGCAGATAGAAAGCCATCCCGTAGACTGTGATTGCGAAGCGGGGGATCCAGCCCATGGTCTGGATCGAGTCGGTGAGGTGGTGTTTAACCGCGACATACATCGTCATGCTGCCGTCGGCCAGACTGACGGCGAAGAATGGAAGCTTTTCTATCCAGACCCAGCGAGCAGCCGAACCGAACCATCGTCCGGGCGCGCCACCGAGCCGCCGCAGAGGGTACACATCCAATATCAGCAGCGTGATGGGCAGCGTTACGACAATCTCCTTGGAAAGCACGGATGCCACGAAAAGAGCGAGGCACCACCAATAATATTCCCGACGGACGGGCCGACTCGGCTCGCTCGGAAACCGGCGCAGGTACGCCAGCAGGGCAAGAAGATAAAAGCATCCAGACAGCACATCGCGCCGCTCGGTGACCCACGCTACAGATTCGACCCGCAGGGGATGCAGTGCAAAAAAAAGCGCCGCGAAGGCGGCTCCACAGATCAACGATGTTTGTTGGTTGCGATCGGAATGCTCGGGCCGGGAAAGCTTGAGCAGCGCAAGCGCCAGACCGAAGAACAATCCTGCATTCACGCTATGCAGCAGTATGTTGGTTAAGTGATAACCGAAGCCGTGCTGCTTCCAGAGTACGTAATCCAGGCCGAAGCTCATCCAGGTTAATGGAACGTAGTGCTCCATCAGGTGATTCGTCCACATCCACTTGAGTTGCGGCCATCCGAAACCTCGAAAGTAGGGATTCTCGACCAGATTCAGACCGTCGTCCCAACTTACGAATCCATTGCGAAGCGCGGGAAGAAACACAACCAAGGAGATGAGACTGACTGCGACGGCTACGGCTGTCAGTTTGGACGGAACAAGGCGTGTCATTTCGGAGCGAAAAAGAAAAAACGGGCCTCACTTCAGTGAGGCCCGTATAAGGATCGAAAAAGAAACGGAGAAAGTCGCTAGCTTTGCGCTACCCGGCGCCGCTTGAAGACCACGAAGCCCGCCAAAAGACCCAAACCGAGAACCAGCGAAATGCCACGCGGCTCGGGAACGGAGCTGACAGAATACTGGTTGCCAAACAGGGAGACTGCGGCAAGACCGCTCGCATTGCTGCCCGCGTTAAGGTCCAGATCCTTCACAATACTGAGTGACGTGACCGGTCCGGGGGGAAAGGCTGTGCTTCCCACCAGAGAGACGACGTTCGTCCCAGGAGTGATCGGCGCTTCCACATATTCTCCGCACGCGTTAGAACCATTCACCTGTGTATTAGTTTCGCAGAACGTCTCAGTGTACAACGCAGTGCCGCCATTAGTTGCGGTTGGGGATCCCAAGACAATGTAGACATCAGCGAGGGAGCCGCTCAATGCTGTGACGTCAAAAGAGACGGAAACATCATTGGTCGAGCCAGCACCCGCAGCCTGCCAGCCAGCCTGAAAATTGAAGCCGGGCCCGTCGGGGCCGGTTTCGGTGAGCACGTTTACGTTGCTACCTGCAATGGCAGTGCTAGTGCCAGTAACCGAATCCGAATAAACGAAGTTGCTGAAGTCAAGGTTGCCGATGGAGCAGGTGAAACCAGCACTCGAGTAATCGTCTGGGGGAGGGGTGTTAGAAGCAGTCGAAAAAGTCCCGTTCGCGCAGGGGCTGTCAGCCAGTGCAGCTGGCACAAAGACCAGGCACAACATTAAAGAAAGCGCTAAGCCGTAAAACATCTTGTTCATAGTAATCTCCGTTTGTTCGTTCATTTCGAACTTCCCTATACTAATGGGTTTCCCCTACCCCATGCAAGACCCACTGGAGCTGTTTTGTACTAGTACTGCCCTTTTACCCTAGATTGTTGCTAGGACATGTACTTGGCCGCTTTCAGAAGCGTCTCCGACGAGGGGTTCCATGCTCGCCGGCTACATGAATTGAGGCACTGGATGCGCCTCATAAAGCTAGGGTTCTAAGTTCCTATTGTAAGGTCGCCTGGAGCGAGTTCGACGCCCCGATTTCATTGCTGATCGTCGCCGAAATCGCTGAAATTGCTTCTACTAGGGTTTCGTTAACGGGGAGCTTGCCCTGCAGCGTGAAGGGCACCGTAACCGTGAACTGGCCTCCAAAGGACTCCGAAGCCGTGCTGTCGAACCAGACCGTCGCCGCCTGGCTTACATCGACGCTGACCTGAGACCCGGTCAGATTGAAGCCCGAAGCGGGTGTGAAGGTAACATTCAAGGTAGTCAATGTGCGCGTCGTGGAGTAGCCCGCCACCTGTAAGGTGAAGCTGTTGCTCGTTACGTTGCCTACAGTTACGGCGATCAGCGCCGGCGCGGCCGCGGGAACGCTGAACTGCAGGGTGGTCGGGTTGGTGGGCGTAACATTAATATCTCCCGCCTCGGTGGCGAAGGTCGGCGTCAGAGTGATGGAGCTGGCCACGGTTCCCGTTTGGATGAAGATTTGAGATCCTAATCCGCCGAAGTTCGCCGCTGTCGTGTTGGCCGGGATCGTGAATGGAGCGGTTCGGCCGCCGGAGGAGAATTGAACCGCCGGATCGGTTACCAGGGTGCCTGAGGTGGAAAGCGTGAGCGTGCCCGTCAGATCCACCGGATAAGCGCTGGCGAGCGTCAGACCGACCGACGGTTGGGTGGCCGGAGCGACGGCGCCGCTGGGTCCTTGAATCGTATAGCTGGGAAGCGGGGGCGGCGGAGTGCCGGAACCGGTCAACGCGATGGCGGTGGTGTCGAGTTGCAGCGCGCCGCTGGAAAATCCGGTGGTTGTGGGGGCGAAATTGATCGTAAACTGGATCGACTTTCCCGCCGCGATTGTAACGGGTAACGACGGCAGTCCGGAGACCGAAAAGGGGCTCGCGGCCTGCGTGATTCCGATATTGGACAGGGTGGTGGACGTCGTACCCGCGTTCATTACAAGAAATGTGACCTGTTCGCTCTGGCTGACGGCGACCGGACTAAAGACGACGGTCGGGTTGCTGGTGGGGAGCGTGATGGTTCCCGCCGCGGACGTATAGGAGTACGTCAGATTCGGCCCCAGGCCGTTTCCAGTGAGGTTGAACAGGTCGCTTCCAATCACTAACGTGCCCTTTTGAGCGCCGGGTTGAGTGGGAGCGAAGTTGAGGGTGAAGGTGAAGCTTCCGCCCGCTTTCAAGGTTTGAGGAAAGAGCGGGAGATCGCTCACCGAGAAACCCGCGTTGGCGGCGCCGGCGACGGCTGGCGGAGAGTTGATGATCCCGGTTGCGTTGCCGGTGTTCTGCACTTGAATGATCACGCTATTGGTGCTGCCCACGTTGGTGTCGGGCAGCGCGATGGGGCCGGGAGGCGTCACCGGCGCGGGCGTTCCATTCTGAATGAGTTGGTAGGTGTAGGCGGCGTTGATACCCGAGCCCGTCAGCATGAAGGTGAAGACGGTGCCCGAACCGAGGGTGATCTGAATCTGGTCGGCATCCGCACTGGCCGCCGTGGGCGTATAGGTGATCTGCAATTGAAGCGTCGAGTCGGAGACGAGCGTGTAGGGGAACAGCGGGAGGCCGGAGACTTTGAAGGCCGGATCGGTCGGCTGCGTAATGGCGGTGATCGTTCCGTAGCCGCTGCCTCCGTTGCTGATGTTCAGCAGCGCGGTCGGGCTGGTATTGATTTGCGTTGGCGGGAACGGAATGGTTCCTCCGGACTGCAAGGGCACGACGTTTTCGTTGGAAGTGAGAATATAACTGAATTGATAGGACGGGCTGGTGCCGGCGAGAATGAGGACGATCGCGCTTTGAGTCGTGTTGGAAGTGCTACCCGATGCCGTCGTCTCCGAGTACGGAATGGTCAGCGTGGCGCCGGCCTGGTTGGCGCTGGTGGATTTGAACGTCATGCTGAACGAGATGCTGTTTCCAGGGAAGAGCGTGGTGGGCTGCATGGCGGCCAGAGCCGCGGTGAATTCCGACGAGCCCAGGAGCTGCAAGCCGGAGGAGGAGAGCATCACCTCGCCGTTGCCTATATACGTCGCCTTGGCTTGATAGGTAATCGACTGTCCGATCTCGGCGTTGAACGGAATGGTGCTGTCGTTCGCCACGGTTCCGGAAAAATTAGGCCCGGTCAGGAAAATCTGGAACGGGACGGTCTGCGCGGCCGCGATCCCTGCGCCGGCCGCAATCAGAAGCGCACAGCGGCGTAACGCGCGGAATCTCATCGGGCGCGGTCCCCGCGTTCCGGACGGACCGGCTGCTCGGGCAAGGCCGGGACAAAGTAGATCGCGGGCTGGGGCGCGTCGACGAACAGCCACAGCGGATCGCTTGCGCTCGCGCGGGGGGCGACCATGAAACTATTGCGTCCGAATTCATCCAGGCCCGCGGGCGCAAAACTCAGCGGAAGATCCGCGACGGTCTGGCGGCTCGTAAAATTGTACTCGCGGAGGATTTGATCTCCTCGGCTGGCGACATAGACTACCTGACCGGCCGCGGTGAGCGGCGCGCAGCGAACCGCGAAAGGATTGGCGAGGCCGGCGAGAGAAACGGTTTGCGAACCGAGGTTGGCCACTTTAACCGCGGACAATTGCTTCGTGGATGAGTCGATGGCGTAGAGTTCCGTGCCGTCGCCGGAGAAAGCCAGCGCGGCGGGACTCGAAAGAGGGAGCAGCGCCTGGAAGGTCCGCGTGGCGGCTTCAAAAACAAACACGCCCGGGCTCGATCCGGTGACCGCCACGGCGATCTGCTTTCCCTTGGCGTCGCTCACCGCGGCCGCGAGTAAGCCCACCGTCGAGACGTCGGTGCGGGGGCCCACGGCGGGTTGGGTGGGCAATCCGCTCACGGTCTGGATCCAGTTGCCGGCGAGCGAATAAAGAATGGCCAGCGAGCCGTCGTCGGACCACGCCACGCCTTGGGGGCGGGCCGTGATTCCCGTGAGCGTTTGGGCCGAGGGGCGCGCCGAATCCAGGTGCGACGCCAGTTGCCACACCACTCCCTTAAGCACGATCGCGTAGCTTTGCTGGGGCGCCACGGAGCCGAAATCAAGATCTTCGACGATAGCCGGTCCGAAGCTCGACGATCCCGGAAAGCCGATCACAGGACGCACGCTTCGGGTGGGGAGATCGAAGGCGTAGGCCTCCACCGGCCCGCTGAAGGATGCCACCTGCGCCGGGGCCAAATTCGCGCAGGCTAAACCGACCAGCCACAGGAATCTCGAGCGCACTACTGCGGACCTCCGACGGTGGGCGATCCGTGTGTGATCGTAACGGTGGGGGTAGTTGTGGTCGTGGACGTATGACCTCCTCCGCGCGTAGCCAAAACGATGCCGACGGCCAGCGCCGCCGCTCCGCCGATCACCGCGATCTTTACCCACGTCGGCGAGAACCAGCCGCCGTGTTTTTCATTCTTTCCACGCTTTTGGAGCACCTTGGCCACGTTGGACATCGAAAATGTCGTCTCGCCGACCTGGTTGGCGTAGCTGGCCGAGACGTGGACCTCGAAGCGGCCCACTTGATCGTTGGCCATCCAGTTCATAGCGGCAGCCTGACCCTGCCCATTGGTTCTTACCGTCTGCGAGCTTTTGCCGCCGGGAAACAATGCGCTGGGGCCGTTGAGCGGAAATCGGAATACCACTTCGGCGCCTTCGACCGGGCGGTCATTTTGATCGGAAATCGAGACCACCAGGGGCGCCATGATCTTGCGTTCGAGATCGTTCATTTCGTCTTTGCCGGCCAGCGTAATGATTTTCAGTCCCTGCACCACGGGCAACGGCGCGGGCGCTGGAGGTTGAGCGGCGGGAGTACTGGGAGTTTGCGGAGTAGCCGGTGTCGGCGCGGGAAGGGGCGGCGCCTGCTGGTCGGCAAGAACCGGCGTTAAGACCATGAGAAAAGCAAGAACCTGCGCCAGGCAGCGCTTGATCGACAGACTTCTCGTTCGAGGGTTTTGCATTCTCTTTGGATTCCTCAGTTTAGCATCGCGGCTCTGGGGAGCAACTTAAGTCATTGTACGGCAAGGAAGATGATGTACGGTATGAGCGGGAGCGCTACGGTTTCGAGCGTCGTCCAGAATGCTCTTGTATAGGATCGGGGCACGTAGACGATATCATTCGGCAATAAAGGGACGTCATTGTCTTTGCCGTCAAAGATGCGCTTCACGTCCACCTCGATCGCGTAGCGGCGGTTGGTGTTGAGGACGGGGCGGAGAATTCGGACCTTGCCTCGCGCCGAATCTTTTGTAAATCCCCCGGCCAGGCTCAGCACCTGGGCGATCGAGATAGACTCTCGCTCGCCCATCTCGATGGCGTTTGAGCGGAGAACCTCGCCGCTTACGTATATCTGCTCCGCGCGTTCGACCGAGACCACGTCGTAGGGTTGCAGCAAAATATCTTCGGCCGGATTCACGTTTTCGCGCAGGCTACCCATGCTGATCTCGACGGTGCTGATCTTCTTTTCCGGATCGTCGATCGCGCCTGGAAGGGGGATGGTTCCGTATTCGGCGCGGCGAGTCACCTTGATATGCCGGCTGGCATTGGGTTGGAGGCCCCCGATCGCGGCCAGCATCTCGACCAAGGTTCGGCGACCTTGCAAGGGATAAATCCCCGGAGCTTTGAACGCCCCGACAAAGAATACGGGCTCGCTGCGAAATTGGACCACGCTGATGATCACCTGAGGATCGCGAATATACTCGCGCAGCCGCTGCACGAGATCCGCCTCCAACTCCTGAACGGTCATTCCGCCCACATGCACTCGGCCCAGCAAGGGCATGTTGACGTTACCGTCGGCGTCGATGCGGAAAGGCTTCTCGTTGATCTCGTCCGCGTTCGGCGCCCGAACCAGGATCTGATCGTTAGAGCCCAAGACATAATTGGGACGGATGTTGTCCTGAGGCAAGTCCCGCAGCGGTCGAGTCGGCGTCTGGGTTTGATTCGGAACGTCTTGAGGGTTCTGACCGGTGTCCTGGCCGGTCGGCGCGGGGGTCGGCTGCGCACCGAGCATAAGGCTAATCGCCAACCAGGAGCACAACAACACCAGGGATCGCCAGTTGCTAGTCGAAAACATCCTTCTTTCTCCTATCGAGCCCGGAAACAAGCGACCCGGCGCGACGCTTCCGAATCGCGGCTGAGGCTACCCGGCAAAATCCACTCAAGTGCCTGGAAATATGTGGCTTCACCGCCGCAAATGCTCTTTCATAAGGTTGACGGATTCTTTGACATTTGTCAACACGAAACCAGTCCGCGACTGCGCTCGACGGATTCACCGAACATGCTGCTATGTCATAGTGATCGGACGAAAGCCGTCGCTACATAAGAGGCCCTAGGGCCGGCCCTGTCCGCGAGGTTCGCGTCCCAGCGGAGAATCCAGCTAAGCCGCGCGCAGATATCTCCAGTAGATTCGCGCGACGTCTCGGAAGGCGACCAAGAAGTCTCCGGCCTTGACCTTGGAGCCCTCGACATCTTCCCACGAGTCGAGTGGAAATTCGTAGATTCGATCCGCGGCTAGCGCGGGTGATCCAAGCTGGGAGATGAAGCGAGCGAGAATCTCGACATCAAAGACCCAGCGGCTGAGAAAGCGCTCCGCTGTAAGCGGGCGAGTGTCCGGGTTCGCGCGGAAAATCTTGGCGCCGCACTGGGTGTCGTAGATGGGCAACCGCAACATCACGGACACGACCGTGGCGAACACCCTGCCCAGGTAGTGGCGCGCCGCGCGGCGGCGCACGTTGCGCCCCAACAGCTTAACGCGCGAACCGAAAACCATGTCGATGCCAGGCCTGGCGCGGAACACTTCCATGAATTGCGGAATGGCTTCGAGCGGAGTAGCGAGATCAGCGTCCCAGAAGCCGACGAATTCGGCGCTGTGCTCGAACGCGTAGTTGATTCCCAAACGGACTGCTTCGGCCTTACCCTGGTTGCTGGGCGCTTCGAGGATGACTACCTGATTCTCGAATCCGCGCTGCACGTCCCGCAGCCGTTCAATGGTATTATCACGACTACCGTCATCGACGAACACCAAGCTGACATCGGAGCCGGGCAGGAATTGGCGAAAGCGGGCGACGGGCAGCCGCAAACCTTCGTTGAAACACGGTACCACCATCGTGAGCCGCATGTCGCTCACGCCGGTATGACATCCGAGTGAGACTTCCGGTAATTTTTCCGGGGCGACGGCCCGCTACGATGCGGCGCCAGACACGTTCCCGCTAGATTGGACTGATACATTGACCGACCGGCCGCACCCAACTTCTGTCCACTTCAGCCGACACCGAACGCCGCAGCAGATGAATGGATACGACCAATCGGCACTGCCCCTTGACGTCGTCCAAAATTCCTTCGAACCCGGCCAGGGGCCCGTGTTCAATCAAAACGTTTTGGCCTACTTGGAGGAAGGGCCACGGTCTTATCAGCAATCCCGATTGCACCATGGCGCGGATTCTTTCGATCTCGTGCTCCGGAATCGGGGCGGGCGTTTTTCCGAAGCCCACCAAGCCCACCACGCCTGGCACGGAAAGCACTGGAAGCCGATCGTTGGGGTTGAACCGGCAAAAGACGTAACCGGGAAACAGAGGCTGGTCTATTTCCTTCCTGCGATCCGACCGGATCCGTTCGCTCTTATAAGAGGGAGTGAATTCCTGAATGCCGCGACCGCGCAGGTGCGACGCCGCAGTCCGCTCGTGGTTGGATCGAACCCTGGCCGCGAACCACGGCAACGCGCCCGGATAAGGTATGCCGGGGGCACCCAATGGCAGGCCCTTTTGCTCTTCAATCATCCCGAAGTCATTTTTAGGTTGACGGATGGCTTAAAATTTGTCAACATTCATAAAGTGCTAGTACCTAGGTTACTAAGGTACTATACGTTGGATTGCCTCAGATCAGCGTCCTCCCCCGGCAAGCTGAGGCAAAAGGTGCAGGCGGAAGATGGGCTTTGCTACGTGTTTTGAAGCGGATCAATTAGGGTGAACGAGCGATGGTAGCAAGAAGCCGCAAGTACTACCTTAATCATACGGACTCCACCATGGACGCGAGAAATCACTTATATCACGGCATTGTATGTATTTCGATCGCCCTGGCCAGCCTGGCCGGCAGCGGTCCAGCGCAGGCTCAGACGAGCGCCGCGCCTGTCTATCTGACGCTTTCCCCGGGGTCGATGACTGTACCCGAGGCTACGCTAACCCTGGGCCAAACCCAAAAGCTGATGTTCCTGGTGGACGGCCTTGTCGCCACCGACGTGACATGGTCGCTGATCCCGAACCTTGGCAACATTAGCGGCAACGTCTATACCGCGCCAGTGAGTTTATACGAGCCGGAAACAGTTATTCTATACGGACAAAGCGGCGGGCAGACCGCGCTGGCCATCCTGAATCTCTCGAACACGAGCGCGCCGGCGCCTCTAGCGCCGCTCACCGTTGCGCCTTCCAGCGCCACGCTAAGCGCCGGACAGACCGTTCAATTTAGCGCCACGGGCGTCCTCTTTACGCCATATCTGTGGACGATCTCACCGCCCGTCGGCAGCATTGCCAACGGACTTTACACGGCTCCGGCGACGATCACCTCCGCGCAGACGGTAACGGTCACCGCGATTAACAGCGCCAACGCGGCGCAAACCGGCGTAGCCACCGTTTCTCTCGCGCCGACCGCTCCGCCGATTGCTCCGCCGAAGGCGTCGGTCACTCCGACCTCGGCAAACCTGAACCAGAATACTTCAAAGCAGTTCGCGTTCTTGATCAACGGCGTGCCGCAAGGCAACGCGATATGGTCGGCCGTTCCGCCCGTAGGATCGGTAATCAACGGGCTCTACACCGCGCCTGCGTCGGTGACCACGCAGACCAGCGTGACCCTGATTGCGACCAGCGAAACCAATTCATCGTTGACGGCGAGCTCTTCGGTCACTTTGATTCCGTCCAAGCCTTCGACCGTCGCTCCGGTCAGCATCACGGTGGTTCCTGGCTCGGTAACGCTGACTCCCGGCGAATCGAGTTCTTTCATTGCGAATGTAACCGGAACGAGCAATACGTCGGTAACTTGGTCCATGAGCCCTCCGGTGGGAACCTTGAACAACGGGATTTACACGGCGCCCGCCACGGTGACCGGTCTGCAGACGGTCATTTTGACCGCGACCAGCAACGCCAATCCATCCTCGTCCGCGAAAGCCTCGGTGGTGTTGGTTCCGGTCACGAACAGCATGTCGGTAAGCCCCGCTCAAGTTTCGCTCTCGGCGTCGAAAACGCAGCAGTTCACGGCCGCAGTGACCAGTTCGAGCGGGCTCGGGGGCAGCGCGCCGCCGAGTGTGACCTGGTCGATCAGCCCGGTTCTCGGCAGCATCAGCTCGAGCGGGGTGTATACCGCGCCCAGCTCGATTTCTTCGCAGCAAACGGTGACGATCACGGCGACGAGCACGACCTTGACGGCCTCGGCTTCGGTAACGCTAACGCCATCGGGGACGACGCAACCCACCGGCGGCAGCACCAGCATTGTATTGCCAGTGGAAATCATGGGACCGGCTGGAACCACGAGTTCGGTCACCTTCAACATTCCGTCAGGCTCGAATCTGAGCGGCCAACTCGAGCTCTGGCTTCAAATTCACGGGCTGAAGTATCAGACCGAAGCCAGCGTTCAAGTGAACGGTGGGAGCTGGCTTCCGATCAATAACTCGACGGTCACTTTACTGGGGTCGGCTGCCGCCTATGGAGGCATTGGCGGTGGATTTTCGACTCTGACCCTCACCATGAACTTGCCGGCGGGGTCGATTACATCGGGAAAGAACACGTTAACCTTCCAATTTAATGGAACCGATGGAGTGACCAGCGGGTTCAGGGTTCTAAATTTGAACGTCCTGGCGAGCGGCAGCCAACTGATTTCGCAAAGCAGCTTCACGTTGGACGATCCATCCACCTGGCAACCGCCGTTGAATGATGCCTCGGACATTTCCACCGGCGAAACGCTTTGGAAGAGCGCGCACCTGATCAACGCCAGTGGCTCCGCTATCCAAGCGCATTGCGGCGACTGCCACACCGCCGACGGCCGGGATTTAAAATACTTCAACTATTCCAACAATTCCATTCAGGCGCGAGCGGTATTTCACGGCCTCTCGGCGCAGCAGGGCCAACAGATCGCCAGCTACATCCGGTCGCTGAATACTCCGGCGCCATCGACCGGTCGTCCGTGGAATCCGGTTTATCAGCCCGGTCCGGGTCTGGATTCGCAACCAGTGGAAAATTGGGCGGCAGGTGCGGGGCTGGACGCAGTACTGGACAGCGACGCGGATATGGTGCCGTATCTGATGCCCGGCGGAAGCACCGCCAATCTGAGCGCCACCGGGTTTCTCAATCAGCGGGAAGTACCGCTAGCGCAGCAGTTACTCGACTGGAACCATTGGCTGCCGACCATTCATCCACTGGATGCTTGGGGGGCTACTTTTACCGGCAGTACATCGAATCGGCTCTACCTGTCATCGATTGCGACGCTGGTGCCCAACAGCCCGTCGTCGTATAAGGACGCGTACTATACTCTCTCGCTCTGGGCCTACGACCTTCGGTTGCTTTCGGGCGTGATCGAGCAGAACCCTTCTTGGAGCGACCCGACGTACGTCCAAAAGGTTTACTCCACAGGTCTTTGGTCAGCCGTGAAATTTTTCGAGTTGAACCAAGTGTTCGGTCTGGAGGGAATGCCTCAAGTGGTCTACGGCTCCACCGCGGAGTTGCGAGCGTGGTATGGGTCAGTGCCCTTCACGGTTTCGCCGGTCATGCTGCATATTCCAGGGAACGGCGGACAAGGAACCCCGGGAATGGGCAACGGCACCGGTATTGCGTACAACTACATCGTGCACTCCTGGGACCAATTGCAGCTCATTCTCAATGACGGCAACGGACATTTTCTAGGGGCGTCGCCGATTGACTTTGATTACGCTTACTCCGCCGTGGATTCGATTGGTGCTCGCGCCGCTCCTCAGCAAGCTCAGGGAGCCTTGATGATGGAATGGCTTACCAAGGCGTTGCAGCAATCTCAGTTCGATTCTGGGCCGCAGATTGGCTCGGGCGGCTGGAACCTCTTAACCAACGACGCTTCGCAACTGGTGATGTACCCGAACGCTCCGGCGATGTGGACCGCCGCGGGCGGGATGTCCGCTTCCCAACGGGTCGCGTTGATGAACAGCTATCTCACTCAATGGATAGCCAAGGTTACCAGTTTTACACCAGCGCAATTCGCCGCCGGCGGTTATGCCGCTCCAATAGTTGATCCCGGTGATGATAACGGTCCGTTTACTGGGGACAAAGTAGCGTTCATGATCCCGCAGTTCTTGTACTGGGGCGCTGATTCGAGTTTGGTGAATCAGGTCGTTGCGTGGGCAAGGACTGTCTGGCCGACCTACAATTTTGGTACGGCTCTGGACGCGACCTGCACTCCACCAACAAGCGAAACCGCTGGAGTTTTTTGCAGCAATGACAAATAGACCAATGCAAATCGCAGAAATGGCGGTAATGGACTACTCGCACAGTTGCGACCGCTGCATCGCGTGTGGGCTCCGACACCGGGAACCGACAAAGTAGCCGACCAATAGGGAGCTTGGTCAGTCGAGATAGTTATATTAACTCAGACAGGATTGCCGGGACACACTCACAGAGACAAACACAAGGATTAACGACCGGGCGACACAATTCGGAGCTCGCGTCGAGTCCGGAATGCGGGTAGGCCAAGACTTTGGCCCGCTCAAAAGCCTCTACTGGGGGGCCTAGGCACATCCATGCCGCCCAGAAGCTTCCGAAAATGAGTTCGCCTCAAATTAGCTTCCGTCGTCGCCCGTCAGGCGCCCTCGGACCCCGCCCGTCAACTCGCGCAGTCATAGTAATCCAATCCGCGACCGCCCAGCCGCCGGGCCGGCGAAGGTCAGTCCGCGTTGAGCCGGCGGCACACTTTATCAGGCCTTCGGAGAATTTCCATGTTCAACTCCCGAGAGATCCTTCGACAATGTCGCTCCGAAAATCGTGGGAGAATGCGAAATGTGACGCGTCGTCAACTCTTGTTACTGGTTGCGCTTGGGTTGCTCGGTTTTCGTGTAACGCTACAGATCGCTGAAAGCGGCGCTAAGTATCCGGCGCCTCCCAGGGAGTGGCTTTTGGGACTGTGGGCGACGCTGAGGACGAACCTGCCGCTGGGCGCCGGCATGGCGATTTCAGCGATTCTATTTGTCGCCGCGCTGTTCCTGCTGGCACGGACGACCCGTGGAGCGCCGCTGGAGTTTCTTTCCGAGCGCGAGAGCGCGGCCTGCTTGCTGGTGATGGCCTTCTTCTGGTCCGCGCCGATGCTGATGGCGCCCGGCGCGTTGCTTGGCGGCGATTGGGGCCCGCAACTGCGCGCGGCGCTCCTGGCGTTAGACAGCCTGCGCTCTTTCGAATTGCCAGTCTGGACCTTTCTGTTTGGCAACGGCGCCTCTTACACCCTTCAATACCCTCCGCTGGCGACGCTACTGGTGGCCGGAATGGCGGCCCTAACGCGATTGCCTGTGGAGATTTGCTTCAAGCTGCTGTGCGCCGGGATGCACGGGCTCTTTCTAATCGGAGGGTATAGGCTTGCACGGCTCTTCGGCCTGCCTCGTTTCCCCGCGGCGGCTGGAATCATTTTGGTCTCGCTTACGCAACAATATTGGGCGACCGCGATCGCGCATGGAGCCGTTCCGTCGGTTGTAGCGTTTTCGCTATTGCCTCTACTGTTGTATGCCTTCCTACGCATGCTTCAAAGCGGCCTGGCAATCTACGGCGCTGTTTCCGGATGTCTTCTCGGATGCATGGCTATGGCTCAGCCCGTCATGGCGCTCTTCACCGTCTACACCCTGGCTCTGGGGGTCTTAGCGGCCCTGCTCTTTCGTCCGGGCTTGGCGACTTCGCGCGCGCTGCCGACGCTGTTGGCGGGAGTGATGACCGCCTGCGTGGCCTCACCGTATGTCGCCACCGTCCTCGTTTTCAGGCTGTACAATGGGTTTCAATTCTCGAGCGTCGACTGGCAGGTTCTTTCAGTTTCACCGCTGCGCTGGCTGTGGTGGAGTCCTCGGATCGGCCTGCCTCCAGGGATTGGTCACGACAACTCGGGATACGTCGGCGTGGCTATCCTGGCCGCGAACTTAATCGCTGTCCCGCTCGCTCTCCGGCGATCCGCCGGATTCTTGAGTAAGTGCTATCTGGGCAGTCTGGCCTGGGGTTTGTTTCTGGTGTACTCGCCGTCCCGCGTCATTGGCGCGATCCCGTTCGGGCTGCTCACAAAAGGAACCTATCGCCTCTGGCCATTTCTCGGGCTGGCGCTCATGCTTGGCGTTGCGATCGCAGCGACCTGGCTAATGGATACGCGCCGATATGTATTCCTGTCGGGGCTCATTCTGGTGGGAATAGTCGAGAACGCTCCCTTTAACATGAAGCCGACTTTTCATGCACCCGATGCCGACGGCCAGGAGGTCTTCAGCGGAATCCGCGAGGACAACCAAGCTTCCACGTTTCTAGTGTTCACCACCGTGCGCAATGAGAATCTAACTTCGAACGTGGAACGGGAGATTTCCTTGGAACGATGGCCGAATCTGTACTACATTCATCACGAGGAACGGGGAATTGTCGGCATACGATATTGGGAACTCGCTGACCTGATCGACCAGGCACGAGCGGGAACGGATTGGAAGCACCTGGGGGAGGAACTCAAGTGGCTCCGGGTGACCCAACTAGTCGTGCTCGGCCGCGTCGCGTCCGATTATCCTGGGTTGGGCCCGGCTATTTCGAAAACCGTCGACGGCTCTCCGGTCACGATCGTTCCCCTAGATCAGCCTTTTCCGATGATGCGTCAGACCGACACCGCTTCGATTCGGGTCGCACCAAACGAGCTTAGCCCCGATGGGCGCGTTCGTCTGCCGATTTCGTATCATCCCATCTTGCGAGTTCAATGGGGCGACGAAAATCTTACGACAACATCCGACGCAGGATACTTGTCTGCCTGTTGTGTGGGACCACAAGGCGCGCTGTTACGGATAACCGCCCGGCATCCACCCTGGCTCAAGTGGCTTTACGCACTGTCCGCAAGTTGCCTCATGGGAACGTTCCTTTTTTGTGCAGAACGCTTACGCGGCCTTAGCGGTTTGCTGAGGCGGGCTGGGGCTTGATCACCGATTGATACAGCGCCAGCGTGCGAGACGTCATGACGTCTAAGCTGAATTCCTGCCGCGCCCGCTGACGCGCAGCTTCTCCCAGCGAGCGGCGCAGATCCGGGTTATTCAGCAGCCGGTTGATTGCGACCGCGAGAGCTTCGGAATCGCAAGGGGGAACGGTAAGGCCGGTCTGTTCGTGCAAGGAGACGAAAGGAACGCCGGAGTCTAGCTTGGTGTTGACCACCGGCAGTCCGGCGGCCATGGCCTCGACTTGAACCAGCCCAAACGCTTCGCTGCGCGCCGTCGAGGCGAGGGCGAACACATCGGCGGCGTGATAACAAGCGATCAATTCCTGGTCCGAAATCTGGCCGAGAAAGACGACCTTTTCCGCGACGTTCAGCGATCGGGCGAGCTCCTGCAAAGTTTGGCGCAGCGGACCAGTGCCGACGATCAGCAACTTACCGTCCACGCGCGCCATGGCACGGATCAAGTATTCGAACCCTTTGTAGTAGACCAAGCGCCCCACGCTCACCACCAGGCGCTGGCCGTTTTGGAGCCGCAGCTTCTGGACGGCGATGGGGTCGGCCTGCTCGAAGCGATCGAGTGGGATACCATATGGGATTACGTGGCACCGGTCCAAATAACGGGCCAAGACCGGAGATGAATTCTGATAGGCGACCGAGGCGGCGATGACGGCTGAACTTCGCCGCAAGGCCAGTTCCAAGAAAGGGGAGAAAAGGGCGCCGAGGACCTTTTGACGCACCGTATCGCTGTGGTAACTGAGCACCAAGGGCCCAGAAAACCCGCTGGCCAGGTAGGCCATCACTGCCATCGGGTTGGGGAGATGAAGGTGTAGGATGTCCGCCGCCGACCGGCGGATTTCACCGGTTAGAGCGGGACACAGCGGCGTGGAAGCCAGCGTGGCCCAGGTGGGGACGCGCAACACGTCAACTCCATCCAGCCGCTCCGCGACGGATTCGCCGCCGTCGTTTGCGACCACTACGCGCAAGTCGAGCGATTTTTGCAACTCGCCGCAAAGCGCCTGCAGGTGAGTTTCGATACCGCCCATATGGGGCGGATAGAACTTGCCGACATGCAGCACGCGAAGACGAGCGGACTCGCCGGTGCGACCCGGCGGACGGATGGCGGCCATGGAGTGGCGGAGCTGCGCCTCACCGATCATCATCCCACCGGAACGGCCGCCGGCTCGCGATGGCCGGACGTCGATATCAATTCCACGTCCGCCCGGACCATTTCCTTGATAAGGCCCGCGAAATTCACGGTGGGTTTCCAACCCAGTTCCTGGCGCGCCTTCGAGGCGTCGCCGATGAGCAAATCGACCTCGGCTGGGCGATACACGGCCTCGTCCCGTTTCACGAATTCGCGATAGTCGAGGCCCGCTTCGGCGAACGCCAGCTCGCAGAACTCGCGGACGCTGTGCGTTTCGCCGGTGGCAACCACAAAATCATCGGGAGAAGGCTGCTGCAGCATGAGATGCATGGCGCGGACGTAGTCCCGGGCGTGCCCCCAGTCGCGTTTAGCTTCGAGGTTGCCGAGGCGTAGTTCGGTCGCCAGGCCGTGTTTAATCTGAGCCACGCCATGGGTGATCTTGCGGGTGACGAATTCGTAGCCCCGGCGAGGGCTTTCGTGGTTGAACAAGATGCCGTTACAGCAGTACATGCCGTAGGCTTCGCGATAATTCATGGTGAGTTGAAAGCCGGCGACCTTGCTGATTCCGTAGGGGCTGCGCGGATGGAAGGGCGTGCTCTCAAGCTGCGGGGTTTCGCGCACTTTGCCGAACATTTCGCTCGACCCGGCGAAGTAGAAGCGGCACTTGGGCTGGAGCTCGCGCAGCGCCGCCAGCACATAGTGCGTGCCGTTGATATTGGTCGCCATGGTGGAGAACCCGTCGGCGAAACTTTCGGCCACGAAACTCTGCGCGGCCAAGTGATAGCACTCGTCGAACTGGAGCTTGCTCAGTACGTGAAAGATGCTGGCATAACTATCCAGATTGGCGGCTTGAATCTGGACCTGTTTAAGAATGCCCTTCAGGCGGCTGAGGCGGTGCTCGGGTTGCTCGAGCGCCACGCGGCGCACCAGGCCATGGACTTCATAGCCTAATCCGAGCAAGTATTCGGCTAAATAACTGCCGTCCTGCCCCGTAATTCCGGTAATTAAAGCTTTCTTCTTCATACGAAATCAACTCGTCCTTTTCTCTTCGAACCCGTCCCGGGTTCCTTTCAAGGCCGGCCGCGCTCCTCGGGCCGGGAAGCACTTGGAACCAGGGCCGGACGCTCGGCGCGCCCCCCCCGCAAAGAGTCGCTAATAACCTGTCGAAGGTTTGCCGCCAAGACTTTATAGTCGAAATGACGTTGGGCGATGGCCACGCTCGCCCCCGGTTGCCGCCAGATCTCGGGATGGTCGAGCAGCGGCTCGATTCTTTGCGCCAGACGGCTTGGATATTCGACGTCCTTGGTCCCGTTGTAGGTCACGAGCATCTCGGGCGGAAGGACCCGGGCGGCCTCTCCCACGTTGCTGGAGAGCACAAAGCGGCCGCACGCCAAATAGATCGGAAGCTTGCCGGTGGTGCGGACCTGGCCGGGAACGTCGTTCGTCTGAGTGGACAGGCAGATGTCCATTAGATTAACGAAGCGCGGCAGGTCCTGGTAGCGTACGCGACCGGCGAACACGATTCGATCCTCGATCCCATAGGCGGCGCATTGCTCTTTGAGTCTCGATAATCCGGAGCCGTCGCCGATGATGAGGCCTTTTATGGGACGATCCCTCAGCAAGCGGATCACTTCGATCAATTCCCAGCCGTAACACATCTGCAAGCGTGGGCTCCAAACCAAACTCCCTAACACGCCAATGACCACGGCATCTTCGAGGCCGTATTTTCGACGCAAATCCGGCTCCGGACACGGGAAGAATTGTTCGGTATCGACGCCGTCGGGTATTACGGAAGCCACAATTCCCTGGTCGGCCAACATTTCTTGGTGCGGGTGGCTGCGCACGACGACGCGGCCGCTAACGGCGAAGGCGAACCATTCGAGCAGCTTGGTTAGCCCCAGTCCCAGGGGCCCACGCTCGCCGGTGCTTTTACTGAGCGCGTAAATGGCGTCGCCGGTGTCAATGACCAGGCGGCAGCGGGAGAACAGGCGATAGAAGCCGGCGGCGATCACGCCCGAGTAACCCATGTCGAAGACGTAACAGAGGCTAGGACGAACCCGGGCCAGGACACCGAGAAAATAGAAGATGGTCCGGACGCGACTTAAGGAGCGATAGGCGATATGAATGTCGAACTCGCTGGCCAGGCGATCTCGAAACGACTGAGCCCGGATTCCCATGGCGCCCGGCGGATCGCCGTTGACCAGAAAAACAATAGTTGGCTGCGGCATACCCGAACTCGGAACTAGAGCACTTCCTTATAGACCGCCATGGTTTGCGCGGCCACCGCGTCCCAGGACAGCGGCTCGACCGTTCTTCTACCCGCGCGTCCCAAAGCTTCAGCCCACTCGCGATCCTGCAGCGAGCGCATGTGTAACGCCAGTTCCGAGTGGCTGGTAACGTCCTCCAAAAGCAATCCGTTCACTCCGTGCCGGATCAGTTCCGCCACGCCGGCCTCGCGGCTAACCACCACGGGCAGGCCGCATCCCATCGCTTCCGACACCACCATCGCGAAAGAATCGTAAGGAGTGGGAAGCAGAAAAGCGTCACCGGCCGCGAAGGCTCGCTCCACCTGCTTGGTGTGGCCGGCGAAGATCACGCGCTGTTCCACTCCGAGGTCTTTCGCGAATTGCCGGTACGGAATCGGATCGGTGGCCGCGACACAGAGCAGTAGGCCCTTGTCGACTTGCGTGAGCGCCTGCATGCAGCGCCGGGCTCCTTTTCGGAGATCGCCCACGTATAAGAAGACAAATTCGTCTTTCGGGATGCCGTATTGGGCGCGGGCCTGGTCGCGATACCGCCGGCGCGTTTCCGGAGAGAACGTCTCAAGATCGGTGCCGTGATAGATCACATGCATGGGCGAGGGGCAATGATAGTACTTCACTAAATCCTGCCCGACACGGTCTGAGACCGCGATAACAGGGCTCTTCCGCGCGAACCGGTACAGAGCGTGTTCCAAGGCTCCGGTGACCTTGTTGAATACGGATTCGCGCAGCGTCGCCCCTTCGTCAAGTTTAAGCAGCGCGGAATGCCACGCGCGATTGCACATATGAGCGGTAAACACGTTGCCGACCAGGCCGCAGAATCCCTGGCTGTGCACCACGTCGAAATCACGGCCCACCTGCAAGGTAACCGGCACGGCGAAGCTAAGCACGGTGGTGAACGCATTGGCCCGCCAAGCGGGGACATGGTGGAAGTGAATGCCGGCCGTTCCGTCGTCAGCGATCCGGTTGGCGAACACGTGGACTTCATGTTCTTTCGCGAATCGGGTTGCAAGCTCCGTTACGTAGCGGCTGTGCCCGCCCGAACGATGATAATCGTGGACCACGAATGCGATTTTCAAGCGGCGGAAGGGCGGCGCCGCTGCTGGGGGCGGAGTCGCTACCCCGGCCGCACTCGTGTCTGGAGTATCCATTCTTGGGCTCTACAGTGATCGACCGGTTACAACTTCTTCAATACCACCAGAATTCCGAAGTTTACCGCCAGCTCGGCAGTCGCAAGATTTTCGAGAGCCCGCGCGATCCAGTGATCTCCCCGCGGTAGAAGGGCCAGCGCAGTATGTCACTGATTGGGAACAGAACCAGGCACGATGCCGGCAAGTCTTGTGGGATCCCCTGATCCGGCTCCATGCGGCTTTTCGCCTTGATGGAGGGCGATCGACTGGGAGCCGTCGGGCCATCTGCGAGTTGCTTGGAATGGAGGGGGAAATCACTTGCATTTTAGCACCTCTTCATAGACATGCGATGTGAGCCGAGCATTCTCAGCCCAGGAGAAATTCGCGGCCCGTTCGCACCCGCCGTCGCGGCGCAGCCGCCAACGTTCCGGCTCTTGGGATCTCTCGCGGAGCAACGCGACAACCGCGTCACGCCATTGGCCGACGTCGGCGACGCGACAATACGCGGCCGCGCTCCCCGCCACCTCGCGAAGAACCGGGATGTCGCTGGCGACGACGGGGCAACCGCAGGCCAGAGCTTCGATGAGAGGCAACCCGAATCCCTCGGCTTCGGCGGTATGCAGCAACAAGGTCGCCGACCGGTAGACCGCGGCCAGGAAGTTTCGTTCCAGGAACGGCAAGCAACGCATCGATCTTTTAAGATCGAGATCACCGGCCAATTTTTCAAGTTCGGGAGTAAGCCCGCCGACGCGCACAATCCGCACGCCCGGAATTTCGTTTCTCACCGCGGCCGAGACGCGCAAGAAAACGTCCAGCCTTTTGCGGGCGAGGGTGCTGCCGACGTTGAGCAGCACGGGAGCGTTGCCCGCCCCGATCCATTCGCGGACCTGGCGATCGGCCTCCCCGTCCGGAAGTGGCGAACAGGACGGATGCACGCCGTTCGGAATCACGCTGATGCGTTCGGGTAGGGCCAAGTGGTAGCGCAGAAGTTCGGTGCGTGTGGCCTCACTCACCGCGATGACATGCGCGGCTTGCTCAAAGCCGTCCAGAATTTGTCTGGCCATGGCGCGAAACCAGCCCGGTCGTTTATCGGCTCCCGGATCGAGCAGGCAGCGGAAGGTATCGAGATCGTGACACGTCACCACCGCCCGTCCGCGAGGAAGTTTGCGGATCAGTTGGGAGTAACTGTGATCGACAATGTGGAATAAATCGTAGTCGTCCGACTGGCCGCGCAGCCAGCGCGGGTAATAAACGAAGCGTCCCATCCATCGCCTGGCGTTTCTGGCCAGCTTTCCTTCGAACCAAGCGGACGCTCCCCGCTCAAATGACGGGCGAAGCTGACTGGCGACTACTTGCGGACAATATTCGCCGAGGTTCTGGAACAGCATATCGCCCACCAGATCCATGCTGGGCCATTGCTCTTCCGCGAGGTCACAAACCACCGCGACTCGCGGGGCCAGCGCTCGCCGGAGACGCTCCTGCTCGCAGTGCGTCGGCGACCCGGTTTCGAGGTTTGTGTCGAGGTTCATGAGAGCGCGACGTGGTCCAAACCTTCCGCCATGGGAAAGGCGGGCTGATCGTGACTGGAAGAGCACGCGGCTTGAAGGATCGGCTCAAGCATGGCCAGGTGCCGCTGCAAAGTAAATGTGAGACTCGATTCCCAGGCGCCGCGGCAGAGCCGGGCATAATGATCGGCGTCGCCAAGAGCGCGAATGATGGCCTCCGCCAATCCTTGTACGGTGGGAGGATCGCCAGGCGCGATTTCGCCGGTCCGTCCGCCGATCAGCCAATCCGGAATTCCGCCGACGGCGTAGCCGACGGCGGGCAGAGCGAAACAACCGGCTTCGATGCCGACCAATCCGAACGGTTCCGGCCACAAGCTGGGAACCGCCAGCAGATCGGCCTGACGCATTGCCTCCATCTTCGGCTCCGATTCCAGCCAGCCGGCGAATCGCGCCTGGACGCCGGTTGTTGCGGCGAGCCTTTCCAGGCGCGCACGTTCGGGACCGTCGCCGGCGACGGTGAGCGTCAATGGCCGGCCCAGCGCCCGCGCCGCCGGCGGGATCGCCTGGATTAAATAATCCAGGCCTTTTACGTCCATTATTCGCCCGGCAAAAAGGATGGAATGGGCCGGGGGCCGGAGGGAGCGATCGACATTCTCAGGCCGAATGTCGGTAATGGGGAGCGGCACCAGATGGAGCTTTTCGGGGCTAACTCCATTCCGTTCGAATTCGCCCCGCATATGCGCGCTGGCCACGAGCACGGAGTGGTAGCGGGTTAGACAGGCGTTGTGCCGGCTTTGCGCTTGAAACATTTTCCAAGCGAGCTTGGGATTCAATCCTCCGCAGCGGCGAGGGTAATGCAAGGCTAAACACATCGGCGAGAACTCGCGGAGGCAGGGCTGGACGTTGGGGAACGAATGACACTTGCGGCCCGTAGTGCAGGTGCCGTGGTAGGCGTGGGCATACAATACGGCCGGGCAGCCGGCCAGCGCAAAGTCCTCCATGTCCAGGGACCCGACGCTATTCAGATAAATCACGTCCGGCCGCCAACGCGCCACGTCCTGGCGTACGGACGACGCGCCGCTCTCGTCGCGCCAATGCCAAATCGGCAGCGCGGCGCCGCGCGGGTCCACCGCATCCGCGCCCGCCGGGGCGACGTGTTCGTACAGCATGGCCACCGCGTGTCCGCGTTTCACCAGAGCGGGAATCAAGGCTTGTAAGTACTTTTCGATTCCGCCGACGATGGACTGATGGCAGGTTGCGATCAGGATTCTCATGCCAGACGAATTCCTTCGCCGACCGGCTTCCAGGCGGCGGCGCGCAGCGCGGTAATTACGTGTTGGACGTCGAAACGTTCTCGATAGAAGTTTTGAGCAGCGCGGCCGAGCCGCTCGCGCTCGGCGGGTTGAGCGCGGAGGGCATCCACGAACCCGACGAACTGGTTTACATTTCCGACCTGCGCCAAGGGTACGACCCCGGCGGCCGCCCAACAATCCTCGGTCAGCGAACCCACCGTGGTTACAATCGGTTTTCCATGGGAGAGTCCCGCCATGAGGCTGCCGCGCCGGCTGCTGACACCATCCGGATAGGGCTGGATGAGCACATCGCAGGCCGCGATATGCGACGAAAGATCCTGGGCGCCTAGCGGACCGGCGGCCTGGAGCCACCCGGCCATGCCGGGGTGCTTGCGGATCATGACTTGCCGGTATTCTTCGCTTCCGCGACCCATCAGCAGGACACTTTGGCTAACCGGTTCGGCCGCTAATGCGACCAATAGGGGGTCCAGCAGCGAAGCGATCGGCGGACCAAAAGTTCCAAAATGGCCGATTAGAAAAACTCCATCGCCGACATAGCGCCGGCGAATCGCGAGCGCGCGCTCCGGCAGATCGACGACGGCGATGTTGCTCGGCACCGGCAGCCATTCGAAAGGAATCGCGCGGCCCAGCCGGTAGGGCCGCCAGCGCCTTTCCCAAGCCGGGATGGAAACCCACACTCGATCGGAGGCGTTTAGCAACAGGATCGACATGAGACGATGCATGAGCGCGGCTATGTTCTGCCGGTGAAGGCCCGCGCGGAAGCTATGATAGACCTCGTGCGCCATCACCTCCACGCGGTCGCGGTGGCGAGTTGCACGGGCCCACAGCCACCCGCAGAACGCCAGATTCATGGAACGATAACCGTAGCCGTGCGGAACCCATTGCATCAGTATCCGGCGCGGAGCGGGATATTGATCCAATTGCCTGCCTGCCCGGCGCAAGTCGGAGGGACGGAACGCGCCGAGTTCGCGGTGCACGATGACTCCCTCAGCCTGGGGCTGCGGTCCCGGGCAGTCGGGACACCAGACGTGGACTTCATCGCCCTTGGCGGCCAAGCCGGCGGCCACCGCATAGGTGTAATCGCTCACGCCGCCGGTCTGGGGCGGATATTCGCAGGTGAGGATATGCCACGCCAAGGGTTGATCGTGTGTCCGGGGAGAAGACGATTTCACCGCGTCCGCTTGCGGAGGAGGTGACCGGTCAAGGCTGGCTGGTTGATCGAGCGGCATGAGCTTACTGTGCGGCGCGCTGGCCGGCGCAGGCCAGGGTGTGGATGAAAATCCGGGGCGTCCAATGCCAGTGGCTCCACTTGGCCAGCAGATACCGGAAAAAGAAATACACGCCGAAGCGTGGATCGTCGACTTCGGAGTCTTGATCGGCCAGCAGGGCCGTTTTGGCCGCCTGGTTGGAAAGCGCGGGAATCATCATGACAATCGCATTTGAAAGGCGGCGTAGCGAAGACGAAACGACGCCAGGATCGGGCGAATATAGCCACCTAAGGGCGACTTAAAGATATTCGGCAGCATGAGCAGGCCGTATGCCGCGGCCGTCGCGGCGGCCGTGGCCGCGGCTTCCCCCAGATTGCGAGGCGACCATCGCATCGCAATCCAGACCAGCGCGGTCATAATGACTGCGAAGCGCCAGATCCAGCTTCCCAACATTGCCAATATAAGCCGCCGCACCGTAACGCCGGTATCGCGCGCGATCACCCGCAAATTGAACGGAAGGCTGATCGCGGCCGCGCCCACCACCGAACCGAGCGCCGCGCCAGGCAACCCGAACAGCATGGTCAACACCAGGCAAGAGCCGGCGCTCACCAAACCGTCGAACAGGTTGGTGAGGGAGATACGGCGCTGATGTCCGAAACAAAATACCGTGAAGGCGGTAGTGGTGGTCCAATGCCGCACCGCTACGTTGGTTATAAATGCGAGCGTCAGGGGTAAGCCGCCATATTGGCGGGCGGTTACCCACCAGTCGACAAACCAGTGATTGATCGGCAGCACGACGCACACGATCAGGCCGCTCAAGAACAACATTCCGTGAGTGAGCGAGACTAAGACCTGAAACATCCTCTCCCGCGACTCGCCGCTCTTTACCTCGCACAAACCCGGCGTGGCGGTTTGCATCAGGATCTGCGCCTGATTGGCCAGCACGCTGATCAGCTTGCAGGTGCACGCGTAGGGAACCACCGCGGCCGGCCCGAGTAGGCGGCCGATGATCAGTAGATCAGTTTGAGCCATCAAGAGCGTGGCGACTTGCGAAAGACAGATCCACATTCCTTTGCCCAACTGGATTTTCGTTTTGATCAGATCGAAGGGCGGCAAGCGGCGGGGCAGGACTTGCGGGAAGCGCGTCCAGATTCGGTAAAAAATCAGCGGAACGAGCAGGAGTTGGCTAATCAGCCAGCCGGCCGCCAGTGCGAAGAGACTCCATCCGGACCAGACCATCCAGACCGTGGCCGCCGTGCTGAGTACCCAATTCAAGATCTGGACGCCGCCGGCGAAGGTGAGGTCCTGAAGTCCCTGCAGCAGGGCCGGCAGCATGCGCAGCGGAAAAGCGGCGACAAATCCTAACAGAATGAACGTCAAAGGGCCCCGCAGGGCTTGCCATTCGGCGGGAATGGCGAAGAACATCGCGATCGCGATCGCGATCACGACGGGAAGCTGATAGAGCACCAGGCGGACGGTTTGTCCAACTACCCGAGAGAGGTCCTGGGCTTTCTCGACGCCCCCGGCGCGGCCAGTCGAATAAGCAACTTCCTGGGGCAACAGCTCCACCACGCCGAAGTCGGTCAGCGAAAGGTATGTAAGCAGTTGCGTGCCCACCAGCCAGAGTCCGTAATCATGTTGGCCGATACGCCGGAGGTAGAAGGGCGTCAGCCACAGGCCGACGAAAAGGACCATGGCCTGATACCCATAGGTCATGGCCAACCCACCGAGAAAGCGACGTGATCTGCTCATCGGAGGCCTTCCCGATCCGTTCGGCGAATCTCGGTCACCATCCCTTGGCTCCCAGGGCGGAACTCGGGACATACCGGGTCGCCGCGGCCGCTCGGACCGGCGCCTCGGAGTTACGCCACGCGGAGGTCCAACCCATTCCGAGCAATTGAATAGCGGTTTGTGGAATTGAAGTTAGGAATCCGACTCCGATAAATGCCGTGGCCAGCGAAAAAGCCGCGAGCGACCAGGCCATTCTTCGAGTGGTGGCCCAAGGCCCGTCGGCCCATGCCTTGGGTGCGCGGCTCAGCACGTATCCCACAAAGCCGAGCCAGATCAGCAATCCGATGACGCCCTGTTCGCTAAGAATCCGGGCGTACTCGTTTTCCATTCCGATCGGGTTCTTCACGGCTCCCTGCAAAAAGTAGGGCATGCTGGATCCTCCGCCGCCCAGACCGTTGCCCATCGGATATTCCTCCAGGATCTCGAAAAAGCTGCGATTTACGCTCCCTGCGATACGTTCCGTGACCCCCCCGGTGTCCTGCAATGTTTTGAAGCGCTGAAATCGTTCATTAGTCGCGGCCACCCAGCCAATGATGCCGAACAGCAGCACCAGGACCACCATGTTCTTGAAGGATTTCCCCTTTCGCGTCCAGATCGCGACCAACACCATAACGGAACCCACGATGAAATTCTGTCGCGTAGCCGACATCAATATCCCCAGCAGAGCGGCCACGATGCCGCCCAAAGCCAAGAGCTTGAACCGCTTATCTACTACGCGATCCCAGCCGCCGATCAGGTAGGGCAACGAAACGACCATGGCGCCCCCGAAGGCGTGAGCGCTGGTGAAGGTGCCTGGAATCCGATAATTTCCTCCCGCCACGTCGGCGCTGGAGTACATGATCTCGGTGACGGCGGAATACGGAAAAAAGCGCGGGAGACCCAGGAAGTACTCGCCCCATGCGAAGGCTAAGGCGATCAAATTCAGCGTCGCCAAACCACCTACCAGATATTTGAGATCCCGATCCGCGAGTCTGGCGCCAAGCAGCAGCATCGGAATGAAAAACACGTTTCCGCGCAAACCCACCAGGGAAACCAGGAAGGTTTGGAAGGGAAGAAGCATTAAAACCAGGCACCAGCCGATCATGACCAGGACCCAAAATCGTATCGGCTCTTGACGTTTCAATTCGCTGGGAGTGCCGGAGAACCACTTTTGGGAAAGATACAGCCCTGCCAGGCTGGCGTCGAATATAAAGTGGGAGTAAGTGGTAATCAGGTTGGCTCGCAAGATTCCGTAGGAATAGCCGACAGCCACGAGCAGCACCAGTCCGGCGCCGAGCGAACGGCGGCCGGCCCAGAAGGTAATCAGAAGAGCCGCGACACAAAGCGCGAGTGCGGTCACGCGCGATCTCCCGGGGAGCGCGGGCGAGCCATCGCGTCTCGCAAAGCGTTCATCTGAGTGGCCGGATCGGAGAGCCGGACCGCGCGGGAGGGACCGCCGCGGCCGAGGGTAGCGCGCAGCTCGGGTTGTTCGATCAAGCTCTGCAACCCGGCGGCGAGACCCGCCACATCCCCGGGCGGGATCAACAATCCGCAGGAGTCGTCCACAATCTCGAGCGCCCCTCCCAGAGCGAAGCTGACCACCGGCAAAGCCGCCCAAAGCGCTTCGACGAAAACGATCCCGAATGGTTCGGGCGTTAGATTCGGCTGGCAGAAAATATCCGCCGCCCCCAGCAAATCGGGCACGTCACTGCGCTGGCCGAGGAACCGCACTCGCTCGGCGAGTCCCAATGTCTCGGCCAGCTCCTTCAGCTTCTGGAGATAGTCCTGCTCTTCGGGCCGCTGCGCTCCGCCCACCATCCAGCAGACCCAAGGCGTCGGAAGATTCGTCAGCCGCGCCAGCGCTTCCAAGTGAGCCTGGTGTCCTTTCCAGGCTTCTATCCGGCTTACCTGCACGATCACCACCGTATGATGCCCGGCGCCGAATTGGCTGCGCACGCTGGATTGAGTCCGGCGGGATTCCGGTGGAGCGGTCAAGTCCACCGGGGGGTAGATCACTTCCCGGGGAGCTTGGGGAAACAGGTTTTCGATCCCGGCCTCGGTGAAGCGGCTAGTGGCGATCGCCAGGTCGGGCACCGCGCGCCGCGCCAATCGCTCCAACCATCCGCTTCCGCGGTGAAAGGCGTGCGCCCAAAAACCGAGTTTTTGGCCGCTTGACCGGACCGCCGGACCGAATATGGCCAGCGACCAAGGCATGTGGCAAATCACAAGATCGAAACGTTGTTGGTCCAGGATTTCCTTCAAACGGCGGCGCGCGCGCCATACCGTCCAGGGACGACTGATTCGAACGCCGCCCAACATATGCACCCGCGCCTGAGCCGTTCTCAACTCCTGACTGAGCCGGCCTTCGAAACAGAGCGCGAATTCGGACTCCATGGCTGGACAGAGATCTTTCAATCGCGCCAGAGTGGCTAGAATGGTCTCCACGCCGCCATATAGATTGCCGCCATTGACATGCAGCACGCGTATCATGCCGCCATCGGTGGCGGATCCACCTGTTGGCCTGAGTCCCGGCTTGATACCCGCGGGCGCCATTCGCTTCTCTCCGTCAAACTCCCCGGTTGTTGCGGAAACCATTCGCAGCTCAATCCCCGACAACGGCATTCGCGCTCGCCGTTTCAGCCGGCGAGCGGAGTCCGCCGTCAAAAAACCTCGCGTACAGACCGAGCAACTCGCCCACCAGCCGCCTTCGGTGATAAACCCGTTGCGCGGTCCGCCGGCCTTCCCGACCGAGCCGGCGCCGCAACTCGTCATCCGACGCCAGCAGCGCAATGCGCTCGGACAGCATCGCGGCATCGCCGGGAACATGGCCGAGGGCATCCACTCCGTCCGTGAACAATTCCGATGCGCCGCCGGCGCTGGCGGCCAACACCGCTTTCCCGGATGCCATGCCTTCGACGATCACCATTCCAAAAGGTTCGGGTTTGGTGCTGGCATGCACCACGATGTCCAAGGATCGCATCGCCGCCGCGGTATCGGCGACGAAACCTGTAAAGCCCACGTGGCCGGTTAACCCCAACCGAGCGGCTTCTTCCCGCAGTTCCGTCATGGACCACTGACTGCCCGCGGTTTGGTAGATCGGCCCGCCGATGATGTATCCGCGAATGGAATCGGGGCCGGATAGTCGAGCCAGCGCTTGGAGGAATACCTTGTGGCCCTTCCAGCGGGCGAATGTTCCGACCAGGCCCACGCGGATGGCGCCCGCGGCGGCCGGCGGGAGTCCCGCTAACGCATCCAGGTCGAGCCGGGCGCCGTCGGGTGAGAACCGCTCGAAATCCACGGCGTTGTAGATAGGTACCACGTCGAGGCGAGGCATAAGAGATTTTAGGTCTGCCGCCACGCTATGGGAATTCGCAATTGCCGCTCGGCACTTCGAGCTCACCAACCGCAGCAAGCGGCTCACAACGCGCCGGGCGCTGACGTAATCGTGGATGTGCCAGACGAGCGCCGCCTCGCGCGGCGTCGACGAGGCGCCGAGCAAATGCATCTTGAAACCATTGGTGTGAACGACGTGCGGTTGGAGTTTTCCGAGCAGCCGCGCCAAGCCGCGCGCATATTTCGCCGTCCCCGGCGCGGCCCGCAGCAACGACCGCATTTGGGCGAACGCGCCGCCCCCGGCATCGCCCAGCCGCGAAAGTTGCCTCGGAAAGGGCGCCACGATGACTTCAACTCCCAACTCGCGGGCGATACCGGCGAGAGGGCCGTCTTCACCGAGCACCAGGGAAAGCTCCCAGCTCGGTTCGGCGGACCGGACGCCGGCCAGCACTTCCCGGAGACTGGTTTCGGCGCCGCCCAGTTCGCCGCAGGGGTTTAAGTACACAATCCGCACGAACGAGCCTAGTCGACCGAACCCAGACGTTCCGCTATGAGGGGGAACGCCTGATTTGTGAAATTGAGGCAGCGCGCCAGATTCTGTTCCGGAGTGGCGTCGCCTAACGGGGTTACCAAGCGAACCAGACTAACATCGGATCGCTTATAGCGTAATAGATCGGGCAGCAGCCGAAGTTTCGCCCAATACTCTTCCGCCCACGTATGGCGATTGTTTTGATACCAATACAGCACGAAGATACTGTCGCCGCCTTTTTCCATTACATATTCGTTGACGGGAATGCCTTCGGGCCTGTCGCGGAGCGGCAAGATTCCAATCTTCGAAGATTTCACCAGCCATCCGGATCCAGGCAGACAGATGCGGGGCGAATGAGGACCGTAGGCGTTTTGCAAGGATTTGAAATACGCAACGAAGAGGTTGATGGAGCTCTTGCCGTTTTCATCGACATAATCGCGCAAGATATATTCGTCCGGCTTCAGCGTGGCCGCTTCGCTGGCCGAGAGCTCGCGCTCCTCGCCGGATTGCCAGTTTCCGATCCGGGGAGGCAGGGAGTGCAGTCCCGGCAGGGGCAAGTCGCGCTCTACCACGTCTAAGCGGCGGGAACCTGCGGCCTGAGCCGCCAAGATGACGCAGATTACAAGGAACCAACCGCCGGGGACGCGAAAAGATCGCTGGACTGGGTCAGCCACGGTGCGCCCTCCAGGACTTCTGGATCGATATCAATAGAATATGCACCAACAGGCATCCGGCGGCCGCGGCGGCGATGCTCACGTAGCCGAAAGCCTCATGAGCTACTCCGGTGACTAGGGCGGGATCGTACTGACTCGCGATGCCGGTTGCAAGAATCCGAAGCGCGTTGCCTAAAATCGCGATCGGAATCGCCATCACTAGAATCAGCCAACGCATGCTCCGCTGTTCGACGAAAAAATAATTGTAGATGACGCACATGAAAAATATGGCGGTCAGCGAACGAATCCCGCTGCAAGCTTCCTCCACCGACAACTTCACTCCCGGCAGCTCCAGAATGTTGCCCTCCCGCAAAACCGAGTAGCCCAGAACCTCGAGGAAAACCTCGCCCAAGCGGCTGGCGATTAATTGCAAGGACAAGGTCATGCGCTCGTAAATGAACGTCGGGGGCGCGATCATTAGAATCAGCGTGCCCAGCGGATACGCCAGTTCTTTCACCATGCGCCAGCCGAAGACCGCGGCGATCGCTCCCACCAGGGAGACCAGGACCGATGTACGGCTTACCCAGATCCAATGGGCCGCAATGCCTAACATGGCTTGGAGAGCGCCCCAAACGAGCACCACGACCCCCCGCTTGGACGGCTCGATGGGAAGCGTCGCCAGCTTGTCGCGCTTCGTCCAGGCCATGTAGGCGGCGGCGGGAATCACCAAAATGCCGTGCTCCATGTTGGCGTAATCGTCAAACCAGCTCCCGTACAAACCCAGGAGTATCGGCCAGAACGCGATCAACAGAAGAAGCCCGATCACCACCGCTTGGACGGATGCAGGAACTTCGCTCATCCGCTGCAAACCGCGGCGCGGCACGGATTGTTCCGAAATTTTAGGTTCGACTGGAGTCGCCATAATCGTAATAATACTGACGCTTTCGGTCGCCGCGCAGGTCGTAGTCGGTTAGCACGGTGCCGAGCAATGCGAGACCATCCTCCTGGATGCGTTGGTACGCTTCCATGGCGTTGGCCCGGTTGGTGACGCCGCAACGGAGCACTAGAATCAGCGCGTCGGCGAGCGGAGCGATAATGCGGGTATCCGCGACGTGCAGAATCGGCGGCGTATCCACCAGAATCATGTCGTAGCGTTTCTTGAGGAACTCGAAGATCTCGCGCAGACGGGGGGAGTACAGGGCGCGGGCCACGTTGGACGTACCCGGTCCGGAGCCATTGGCCAGCAGCGATAACTCAGGAAAGCCGGTAGCCGCCGCAAGACGATCCATCGCATATTCGCTCAGGGGAGAGTCCTCC
>Ga0302325_10004482_pt1 | contig 32285 bp, 27 predicted proteins | sample Palsa_T0_2_FD_201948 | JGI IMG/M metagenome (GOLD analysis project Ga0302325, IMG submission 201948) | Peat permafrost microbial communities from Stordalen Mire near Abisko, Sweden - Palsa_T0_2 | ecosystem: Environmental > Terrestrial > Soil > Palsa > Peat permafrost | place: Sweden: Abisko... | reverse complement strand
CCTCGCGCACGTGCTCGTCGACCGCGAGGAGCGTGAGCGCACGATGATGATGCGCGTGAACGACGCCGCGCGCGCCCTTGGCGGCGTACCCGATCCAGATGCAGCCCTCGTGCGCGAGAACGCCTCCCTCGTCGAAGAGCCTCATGTCGTCGCAGGCGCGTTCGACGCAGCGTTCCTCGAGCTCCCGACGACGGTCATCCGTGCCGTTGCACGGGGTCACCAGAAGTACTTCGTGGTCCAACACTCCGAAGACCTCGCTAGCGAGCTCCTTCCCCACTACCTCGCCGTAGCCAACACCGCGAAGAACCCGGCGAACGTACGCAAGGGAAACGATCGCGCGATGCGCGCCCGACTCGCCGACGCCCGCTTCTTCTTCGAGGAGGACAAGAAGGTGTCGCTCGACGCCCGGGCGGCGAAGCTCGCGGGCATCGTCTTTCACACACGCCTCGGCACCATCGCCGACAAGGTCCAGCGCATCGAGAAGCTCACCGTGCACATCGCCGGCGTCGTCGGTCTCGGAGAAGCCGACACCGCTCTCGCGCTCCGCGCTGCCCGACTCTGCAAGAGCGATCTCGTCACGCTGATGGTCGGCGAGTTCCCCGAGCTCCAGGGCATGATGGGCCACGCCTACGCGCTCGCCTCGAACGAGCCCGTTCGTGTCGCGGAGGCGATTCGCGATCACTACTGCCCCATCGGCTTCGATGGCGCGGTCGCCGCAGACGACGTCGCTCGTGTGGTGGCCATCGCCGACCGCATCGACACCCTCGTCTCGGGTTTCGCCGTCGGACTGCAACCCACGGGCACCGCGGACCCCTTCGCCCTCCGCCGCGCATGCATCGGCATCCTGCGCACGCTATTGGATACACCCGCTCCTTGGGCGCGCCTTCATTTCGGCGAGCTCGTGTCGTTTGCCTACGGTCTCGTCAGCGACAAGAAGCTCGACCTCGGCCTCGCGGAGACGCACGCTGCGCTCGAGGCGTTCAGCACCGAGCGTCTCCGTGGTCTCGTCGAATCACGCACGAGCCGCTCCGCCGCTTCGGCCGTGCTCGCGGGATTTGCCTGGGTCTCCGGCAAGCGTGCCGTGCCCGTCGACCACCCAGCGTTCGTTCTCGCCAAGGCTCGCGCGCTTCAACGCACGCTCGACGAGAAGGCGCCGTGGCTCGACAAGGCTCGCACCGTTGGCAAGAGGCTCAGCGGCATCAGCAAGGACGCCGCGCCCGAGCTCGTCGCGAGAGCGTTCTTCACCAAGCAGACGGACGCCGCGATCGTCGACGTCATCGAGGAGCTCGACGAGAAAACACGCGAGCTCGTGAGCGAGCACGTCGTGGGAGAAGCCCTCTTCACGATGGGTGAGCTCGCCGAGCAAGTCGACCGCATCTTCGTCGAGACGCTCGTGAACGATCCCGCCGATCCAAAGACCCCAGAACGCCTTCGTCTCTTGTCGTACGGCGCCTCGTGCATGCTGCGCATCGCAGACTTCACGAAGCTGAGCTGACGCAAAGTACGTGTACGCATGTGCGTTCATGTAGTATGAGTGAACGCGCGTTGACGTTGATGGCTCTTCGCCTGCAATGTCATGCACTTAGTCGTGGCACCTTGTTTGCTGAAGGACGTATTCGATGCGTTGGACCTTTTTTTCCCCGTTCATGGCTTCATTCGCCATTGCGTGCGCCGTTGCGCCCACACCCGAGGCGAATGGGTACAACGTGGAGCTGTTTTTCCAGGGCGCATCGCTCGGCACCGCCCTCCCCGTCAACACTCCGGCCCTCGTGACAGTACGCCGCATCGAGCAGCAGACGGATCTCTGCGCCACCCAAAGCGCCGACTGCGATCCCACGACCGACACCCCCATCACACTCGTCACGGCATCCTGCGATGAGCTCTGTACGGTGATCCCCGCGCCGACGCAGAATGGCGTCGTGACCCTTCAAGCGACCGCCACGCTCCCTGGCAGCACGACGCTGCGCGTCCACGTCCGCAGCGAGGTCGACGGCTCCGAGTGGGATGATGGCTACCCCCTCACCTTCCGTGATGAGTCGCACACCGACGCGCTGCATGCGTCACAGCTCGTCATCGATCATTGATCGAGAATCGCGGAGTGGGGAGCCAGCGGTGATTCTCGCAAAAGGGCAAGGCGCGAGCCCCGGCCGCGCCACGGGCACCCTTGCACTGTCGTCCCAGGCCGTGAGCGATCTCACGGCGCGCGGCACACCTGCCATCTACGTGCGCAACGAGATGGATGCCGAGGACGTCTCGACGATTCGAGCGTGTGTCGGCATCGTGATCGCCCGCGGCGGGATCACCGCCGACGGAGCGATCGCTGCTCGCTCGCTCGGCAAGCCATGCATCGTCGGCTGCAGCACGCTCATCGTGACTGCGACCGAGATCCGCGCTGGAGACGTGCGTCTCTTCGCGGGCGCGTCCATCACCATCGACGGCACGACTGGCGACATCATCAAGCCTTGATTCGCTCGAAACAGGCGAACTCGACGTCGGTAGCCGTCTCGGCACGCCGACGCGAGACCTCCCGCCACACACTCCAATCGATGGGCGGGAAGAGCGTGTCGCCATCGACGTCGCGGTGGACGAACGTGACGATCATCTTCGTCGCGATGGGCAGCGCGAGCGCGTAGATCTGCGCGCCGCCGAGAACGCGAGGCTCAGCATCGGTCTCGTACGCGAGCACGAGCGCGGCTTCGAGGGTGGGTGCCGTCTCTGCGCCTTCGCGACGGAGCGTCGGATCACGCGTCACGATGATGTTGCGGCGCTTCGGGAGCGGCTTGCCCACCGAGTCGTACGTCGTTCGGCCCATGACGACGGCGTGATCAATCGTGACGTTCTTGAAATGGCGTAGGTCCTCCGGAATGTGCCATGGCAAAGCCCCTGCCTTCCCGATGACGCGCGCGTCGCTCATCGCGAAGACGAGACAGAGCGGCTTCATCAGACCGCGACCGGCGCGGAGATCGCAGGATGAGGATCGTACCCTTCCAGCGTGAAGTCCTCGAATCCGAACGCAAAGAGATCTTCGACGGCGGTGTTGATGCGCATCGTCGGCAGCGCGCGCGGCTGTCGCCCGAGCTGCAGCTTCGCCTGCTCGAAGTGGTTCTTGTAGAGATGCGCATCGCCGAACGAATGTACGAGCTCGCGTGCGCGCATGCCCGATACCTGCGCGATCATCATCGTGAGCAGCGCGTAGCTCGCGATGTTGAACGGCACGCCGAGAAAGACGTCCGCGCTCCTTTGGTAGAGATGGCAGCTGAGATCCGGTACCGCGCCTTGGGTCGGCGTCACGTACAGCTGAAAGAGTGTGTGGCAGGGCGGCAGCGCGACCTCGTCGGCTTCTTTGGGATTCCAGCCCGTGATGACGTGGCGGCGTGAGTATGGCTTCTCGCGGAGATCGACGAGCAAGCGGGCGATTTGATCGACGCCATCGTTCTCCCACGTGCCGTCGGGTCGCGCCGTAGCGCCGAAGTTACGCCACTGATGGCCGTACACGGGGCCGAGGTCCCCTGCGCTTCGTCCGAATCGGGCGGTCTGCTCCGCCGTTGCCCATTCGTCCCAGATCGTGACCTTCGCCGCGTGAAGTGAATCGACACGCGTCTCACCTCGCAAGAACCACAAGAGCTCGTGGATGATCGAACGGAGGTGCACCTTCTTGGTCGTCACGAGCGGAAACGTGGTCCCGAGATCGAAGCGCATCTGATGCCCGAACACGCCGCGTGTGCCGGTGCCCGTGCGATCGGGTCGGTCGACCCCTTCATCGAGGACCCGCTGCAAGAGCTCCAGATACTGCTTCATCGACTCGTCCGACTACTTGGGCTTGCGCGTGACGACGATGTGACCGTGGTGGTCCTTGTCGGGATAACCGTAGCGAAACGTGATGTCGGTGTGAGGGTTCGCGGTGAAGAGGTTCCGAAGGTCCGTGGCGTTCTTGACGTCGACGGTGCCGAAGGGCTCGGGCCACGTGTACGTGCCGTAGGTGTCCTGCACGAAGCCCATCTTCTTCGCATAAGTGGGCGCGAACCCAGTCGAGTCGCTGATCATCCAGTCGGTGTGCGTCGCGAGGTAGTTGCGAATGATGGAGAAGTCGTCTGACCAAAGCAGGTGGCTCGCGGCCTTCGTCATCGCGGCAATCTTCCCGTCCCCCTCGAGCTGCTTCAAGAGCTGCTGGCTCTGCTTCATGTGCGTGTCATCGAGGTTGTACGCCACGTGCCTGAGAATGCGCGTGACATGGACCGCGTCGGCTACCGTCGAACGATACCGAAGCTCCATGTTGGAGAAGAAGGCGTCGTCGATCTCGGCGCGCGTCTTCTTGTTCGCCTTCAGGGCGGCATCGGCCCCATCGATCTCGGCCTGCTCGAAGTAATGAAGCGACCCGTCGGCCGTGAACCTGAAGTACCGCAAGCTCGTCGGCTCGTAACCGTGTACCGCAAGCGCGACGAGATCGAAGACAATCTCACCGGGCAGCACGCTCTTGCTGCCGATGTCGAGGTTGTCGGTGCGCGAGTGGGCCTTCTCGAAGAGCTTGCCGAGGACCATGCGGTAACGCGCGAGCTCGGGCGCGAGCCGGCCCTTCGGAATCGAGTCGACCTTGCGTACGTCGGCGGCGACCTCGAGTGAGATGGTCGTGATCTTCGTGCCGTTCGGATACGTGGCGAGCGCGCCGAGCAAGTCGCCCCCACCGAAGGGATAAACGACGGTCTTGGGTGTGTCCGCGGGGACGAGCTTGGCGATGAACGGCATGGCGACGTCCATCCAAGACTTCTTGTACTCGGCGATCATCGCCGTGAGCTCTTTGCAGTGGGCGTCGACGACGGCCGCGTCGAACCCGTCAGGCACGGGGCTCGAGGTGTTGCCACAAGCAGCGATGCGAAAGAGGGTCTTCGCTTCCGCGGCGTAGTCCACACCCGCAAGGACCTCGGGTGGGGCGGCCGCCTCGACCGCGGCATCGACCTCGACTTGAGCCACCGAGCTCGCGAGGGGCGGAACCGACGTAGTCGCGGCCTCCGCATTCGACTTGGTCGCCGTTCGGGAGTTCGAGCACCCGAGCGCGACGACAACAGCGACCGCGATGGCGCTCAGCTTTCGCATGCGCGCAACGTAATCGCGTCGCGAGGAAATGTCAGCGGTGGCGTCGCAGCGGACGCGACGGCAGCGCGTCGACGGAGATGGTCACGCCGTCGTCGATGCGCGCGGCCGTTCCGTAGGCGAGGACGCGACCGCGAACGGTCTTGTCGAGCTTCTTTGGCGCTCGCATGGCGATCCCCACGGGGCCCTCGCCGTTCGAAGGCGCGACGCGTGCGATGCCTGCGACCACCATCACCGAGAGCGCGAAACCGACGCTCGCAGCGACGACCTTCACGTTGTTGTTCCGGCGACGAAACACTTGGGTCGCCGAGTACGTCGTGATGCGCCGAACCGCACCATACGGCCCCGACATTTGTGGGGGCGTCGGGAACTCGAACTCGTCGAGTGGGTTCGCGTCGATCGTCCACGGGACCGTCGATGGGCGGTCGTCTGGATTGGGCGCATCAGTCACCGCGAGCACGTCATCGGCGAGGATCTCTTGCGTCGCATGCACCGAATACGCGGGCGGCCGAAAGGGTTCGGGTTGAGGGGGCTCGACGTCCACGACGATGTCGGCATCGCCGAGCTCTTCGCTGGAGGGCTGCTTCTGCTTGGCAGCGGAGCGTGGAACGATCACGAGGATATCCTCCACGCAGATCTCCTCCGTGCCGTCGGCGCGGATGCGGTGGGGTGGGCGCGGCGCCATGACCTTCTCGCGAATTACGGGCGCGGCCTTCGGAAAGCTGACGGCCGTCCACGCCTTCGCGCTCGAGACGTTGGGGAGCGGATTGGTCTCGTCCGTCTCCATTCGCGCGCTGCTGTCGGGAGAACGCGGAAGAGGTCCCATGCGTGCGCAGTTTCACCCATGCGCGAGCAATGTCCAGCGGAAACCACGCGGAAACCGCTCATTGCAACGTAACGCGCAATGGCATGGTGCTTATGCAGCCACGCTGGACATGACGCCGATGTCTCAGAGAATGGCGCCAAAACGCCACGCCACGAGGGCCACCGTCACAGCGAGCCCAGCACCGACGACCATCGCGATCGCAGCCGTCACCCAAAAGCGCCTGTTTGCAACGGTCGGACCGACGATCGAGCCCTGCGGTGCACGGGTAGCCTGACGAACGTTCCACACGTCGCGTCGAGCGACGACGCGATCGAACACGAGCTCGCTGATGTCGACTTCCTGGGCGGCGTCGGCATTGGGGATCTCTTCGAGCAAATCGTTGGACGTGAGCTCGCGCACGGGTGATGAACGGCCAGCCGCAGCCGCACGTAGCTCTTCGACGACGTCATCGACGTCGACGCTGCCACCGGCACGAAGCGGCCTTCGAAGCACGACCTCGCGACCATCACGGACGAGGACGCGGGTCTCGAGCTTGTCGAGATCGTCGAACTCCGCCCACGCGCCCGAAGCCGAGACCTTGGCGATGTTCTGCGAGGAGCTCTCGTCGGGAAATCGAAAACGCGGGAGGGTGTCCATCAGGCAGTTCCCCTTGTGATGCAATCTTGGCGCCGAATCAAGTCTTGTGTTTAGCGCTGACGTTTGCACGCCGCGACCCTAAGAGTGGATCGCGCGCGCTGGTGCGCAGCAGATCCACGCCACACAGATGTGATAGACGCCTTGAGATGAATTCGTTTGGCACGAAGGCTGATTTCAACGGACACACGATTCATAGCCTCCCTGCGCTCGAGAAGAAATTTCCGCAGGTAGCAAAGCTGCCCTTCTCGATGAAGGTGCTGCTCGAGAACCTCTTGAGGCGCGAGGACGGCGCTGCAGTCACGGCGGCAGACATCGAAGCCGTCGCCAAGTGGGACGCCAAGGCCGAGCCGTCGCGCGAGATCGCGTTCATGCCGAGCCGCGTGCTCTTGCAGGACTTCACCGGCGTCCCGGCCGTGGTCGACCTCGCCGCGATGCGCGATGCCATCGCGCGCCTCGGTGGCGATCCCAAGAAGGTCAACCCGCTGCAACCCGTCGAGCTCGTCATCGATCACTCCGTGCAGGTCGACGAGTTCGGCAGCCATGACGCGCTACGCATCAACGGCCTGCTCGAATTCCAGCGGAACAAGGAGCGCTACCAATTCCTTCGTTGGGGTCAGACGGCGTTCGACAACTTCAAGGTCGTGCCGCCCGACACGGGCATCGTCCATCAGGTCAACCTCGAGTATCTCGCGCGCGTCGTGTTCGTGAACGACAAGACGGGCGAGGCCTACCCCGACACGCTCGTCGGCACGGACTCCCACACGACGATGGTGAACGGCCTCGGTGTGCTCGGCTGGGGCTGTGGCGGCATCGAGGCAGAGGCCGCCATGCTCGGGCAGCCCGTCACGATGCTCCTTCCTCAAGTGATCGGCTTCGAGCTCACGGGCAAGCTACGCGAGGGAGCCACGGCGACCGATCTCGTGCTCACGGTCACGCAGATGCTCCGCAAGAAGGGCGTCGTCGGGAAGTTCGTGGAGTTCTATGGGGAAGGCGTCAGCACAATCACCGTGGCCGACCGCGCGACCATCGCCAACATGGCACCCGAATACGGGGCGACTTGCGGCATCTTCGCCATCGACCACAAGACGCTCGAGTACTTGCGCTTCACCGGGCGTCCGGATTCGCAAGTCGCGCTCGTCGAGGGCTACGCGAAGGCGCAGGGGCTCTTCTTCGATCCGAAGCACGTTCCTTCGTTCACCGACACGCTACGCCTCGACCTCGGGGACGTGCAGTCGTGCATGGCCGGGCCAAAGAGGCCGCAGGATCGCGTGCTCGTCTCCGAAGCGAAACAGAGCTTCTACTCGACGCTCGACTCGATGCTCAACCGAGACGCAGGCGGCGGTCGCTCGAGCCCGACGAAAACGGATACGGGAGAGACCCTCGATCACGGCTCCGTCGTCATCGCGGCGATCACGAGCTGCACGAACACGAGCAATCCGAGCGTTCTCGTCGCCGCCGGTCTGCTCGCGAAAAACGCCGTCGAGCGAGGGCTCACGACGAAGTCTCACGTGAAGACGAGCCTCGCGCCAGGCTCGCAAGTCGTCCCCGACTACCTCGCGAAGGCAGGGCTCCTTCAGTATCTCGAGAAGCTCGGGTTCTACGTCGTCGGGTTTGGGTGCACGACGTGCATCGGCAACAGCGGGCCGCTTCCTCCACGCGTCTCGAAGGCCGTCGAGGCGGGGAACCTCGCCGTCGTCAGCGTGCTCAGCGGCAATCGTAACTTCGAGGGACGTGTACACGCCGAGGTGCGCGCCAACTACCTCGCTTCGCCGCCCCTCGTCGTCGCGTACGCGCTCGCGGGGACGATCGACATCGACTTGACGAAGGATCCCATCGGCAAGGGCAAGGACGGCAAGGATGTCTTCTTGAAGGATCTCTGGCCGACGAGCGAGCAGATCGAGCGCGCCGTCGCCTCGAGCTTGACGAAGGAGTCCTTTCAGCGCGTCTACGCCGACGTCTTCAAGGGCGACGAGCAGTGGCGCAAGCTCGACGTCCCCAAGGGTGAGCGCTTCGCCTGGGAGGACACGAGCACCTACGTGCGTCACCCGCCCTACTTCGAGCATATGACGCGCGAGGTCCCCGCGGTGACGGACATCACGGGTGCGCGGGCGCTCGCGATGCTCGGTGACAGCATCACGACCGATCACATCTCGCCGGCAGGGAGCATCAAGGCGAAGTCACCCGCCGGCGCATACCTCCTCGAACATCACGTTGCCGTGGGCGACTTCAACTCGCTCGGCTCGAGGCGTGGCAATCACGAAGTGATGGTGCGAGGGACGTTCGCGAACGTGCGCCTACGCAACCAGCTCGCGCCCGGCACGGAAGGCGGCGTCACCAAACACGGTGACGACGTCGTGTCCATCTTCGAAGCCTCCGAGCGCTACAAGAAGGAGGGCGTGCCCCTCGTCGTCATCGCCGGCAAAGAATACGGCTCGGGCAGCTCGAGGGATTGGGCCGCAAAAGGGCCCGCGCTCCTCGGTGTCCGCGCGGTCATCGCGGAGAGCTACGAGCGCATCCATCGCTCGAACCTCGTGGGCATGGGGATCCTGCCGCTTCAGTTTGCGAGCGGGCAGAACGTGAAGAGCCTCGGCATCGCGGGCGACGAGACGTTCGACATCCACGGCCTGGCGAGCATCGTCAAGACCGCCAAGGGCGGGCAATCGGTGAAGGTGCAAGCCAAGCGTCGGGATGGCTCGACGTTCGCGTTCGACACGGTCGTGCGCATCGATACGCCGAACGAGTTCGCCTACTACGAGCACGGCGGCATCCTCCACTACGTGCTGCGAGGCCTGCTCTCTCCGACCCGCAACTAACACCACCCCAACGGCGAGGACTCGGAGTGGGGCGAGCTGCCATTCCCAACTACTCTGACGTGTCCGTGATCTTCGCGATCTCGTGAAGCATTGTTGGTCGCCGACTTTCTCGGACTTGGTCAGAATCCCTTGAATGACGCGCCGATCATGGTCCAGCTCGAGCCGTTCAAGTTCACTGCCGTGGCGGAGAGCGTGCCAGCGTCGGTGACGACCATGTCCTCGGTGATGTTGCCATTAAGCGCGGTTCGCTGGGTGAATCCCTCGCCAGCCACGCCACTGCCGCCGTTGATGGGTCCGAATCCGAACAGGAGCTCGGGGGCCTCCGTGACATCGATCGGCCCGCTCGACATCGCGTCGCCCGTGCCATTCATGCCATTCGCGAAGTCGAGGGCTCGAACGCCGCGGTATTCGTGAACGTAGATCTCGTACTCCGAAGACACGACGCCGAGGTCGAGCGAGACGAGGTCGATGCCGCCTCGAACGTCGAACGCCACGGAGACCAGCCGGCTTCCGACGACATAGACCGTCGAGAAGGCGTTGCCGAGAGAGTCGGTGACCTTCATCGTTCCCGCGCCTGCCCAGTCCACGCAGACGATGAGCGTGTCGCCGGCCGTCACGGGCTGCTTGAACGAGATGGTGGCGATCGAAGCATCGTTCACTGTGGAGGAGTTGGCTTGCACGAACGCGAAGGCGTCGCTTGTCGTGTCGCCTCCCGAATCCGCCAGCGTGGCGTCTGCCGAACCCTCGCTCAAGCCTCCGAGAGACGGGAACAGGCACGCGGCGGGCGCGAACAATCCGACCATCAGTAGGACGCGGGGTACGGGCTCGCCACGCATGCAAGGCCCATGGTACTGGAGAAGAATGGGCCGCGGCGCATTCACGGCGACAGCCGAGGGCGTGAGTGGTTCACGAAGCTGGTCCTTCAGACGTGAAGCGTCGCGCCATCGATGACGAAGCGGTAACGCACATCTCCGCGCGGAAGACGCTCGTAGGCCTCGTTGATCTTCGCGGCGCCAATGAGCTCGATGTCCGAGACGATGTCGTGCGCGGCGCAGAACTCGAGCATTTCTTGAGTCTCGCGAATGCCGCCGATGGACGACCCGACTAAGCTTTTGTTGCCTGCGATGAGCGAGAACGCTGCGACCTCGGCGGGCTTCGGTGGAACGCCGACAATCGCCATGACTCCACGCGCTCGCAGAAGGCCAAGATATGCGTTGTAGTCATGCGGCGCGGAGATCGTGTCGACAATGAGATCGAGACTGCCCGCGAGCTTCTTGAACGTCGTCTCGTCTTTGGTGTACGCGAAGTGCTTGGCGCCGAGTCGTGCGGCGTCAACCTCTTTGTCGCGCGACGTGCTGAACATCGTGACGTCGCCGCCCATCGCCGCCGCGAGCTTGACGGCCATGTGACCGAGACCTCCCAAGCCGACGACACCAACGCGGTCACCCTTCTTGCAGTTGAATCGTCGAAGCGGCGAGTACGTCGTGATGCCGGCACACAGGAGCGGCGCGGCGGCCGCGGGATCGAGCTTTGCGGGAACCTTAAGGACGAAGTGCTCACTCACAACGACCTGAGACGAATAGCCGCCGTACGTTGGCGTCTTGCGATCCATCTCGGTCGAGTTGTACGTGAACGCCGGTCCCTTCAAACAGAACTGCTCGTGGCCCTCTTTGCATGGCGCGCATTCTCGACATGAGTCGACCATGCACCCGACGCCGGCGATGTCGCCGACAGCGAGACGCGTGACGCTCTCGCCAACACGCGTCACGCGGCCGATGATTTCGTGACCGGGCACCATCGGGAAGCTCGAGTTGTTCCACTCCCCGCGCGCCTGGTGAAGGTCGGAGTGGCAGATACCGGCGAACAAGATGTCGATGAGGACGTCCTTCGGGCCCACTTCGCGACGCTCGATCCACATCGGCGCAAGAGGTTGGTCAGCAGCAGCGGCAGCATAGGCTCGAGTTTTCATCTGGATGGCTCCTCGTCTAGCGCGAGTGATGTGGGCAGTCACGTTTGCCGCGTTCATCCGGTCGAAACCACTGCGGTTTCCCTACGCGCGCGAGAACTTCGGCTAGATCACCGGCGAGCTCGTCAGTGAACGCGTCGCCCGATATCGGTTTCGAGACTTCCCCGGGTTTCTCGAGACGTACCAAGTGGGCGTGCTCGAGGGTGCTGGGACTTGGCCAACGCCGTCATCGACGTTTCCTTTTAGGCGGACGCACCTGCACGCTCCAGCTTGCGCCCGGTAGCGCGCTGGCGCATCGTGGCTGCCTCCATGCACCCCATCCGCTTACGCGGCGCGTGCACGCACAACCTGCGTGAGGTCTCGCTCGACATCCATCCCGGCGAGCTCGTGTGCGTGACGGGTCCCAGCGGCGCCGGCAAGTCGTCCCTCGCGCTCGATACGCTCTACGCAGAGGGGCAAAGACGCTTCGTCGAGAGCTTCAGCCCGTATGCGCGGCAGTTCCTCGAGCGGCTCGAGCGTCCACCCATCGAGTCGCTCGATCCCATCGCCGCGACCGTCGCGGTGGATCGCCGCGCTCCGATCAAGTCGAGCCGCTCCACGCTGGCGACGATGGCCGATCTCGAGCCTTACCTCGCCGCGCTCTTCGCGCGCGAAGCCATCCCGACGTGCCCGGAGTGCAGTGTCGAGGCAGTCGCGACGGCTCCAGCCGACGCAGCCGCCCGCGCCATCGAAGCCGGCCACGGTGAACGCGGCATCGTGAGCTACGCCCTCCGCGTCCGCGATCCCGAGGAGTTCCTCGAGGTGCGCGAGACGCTCGTCCGAGACGGCTACAGGCGCCTCATCGTCGCGGGCGAGGTACGCGACATCGACGGCGTCCGCCCGAGCGACGTGACGCCGCAATCCCGCGTCGAAGTGGTCGTCGACCGCGTTCAGCTTCGCGCCGACGGCTCACGCCGCGTGCAACAAGCCATCGAAGCCGCCTGGGACCGCGGCTCCAATCACGCAAGTATTAGTTATCAGGAGGGACTGCGTCCCTCCTCGCGCGCTGCGCGCGCTCACCGCCCTGCGGGTCTCCCCGATGGGTCGACCCCAACGGGGGGCTCTGCCCCCCCTGTCCCCCCCTTTGCACTTGCACGCGTCCTTCTATTAATAAGAGGCCTGACTTGTCCGACGTGCGCGCGGAGCTTCGAGCCGCCGCGGGCGGGGCTCTTTTCTTACAACTCGCCGCTTGGGGCTTGCGCGGATTGTCGCGGGTTTGGGCGCATCATCTCCGTTGACTGGGACAAGGTCATTCCTGATCCCGAGCTGCCGCTCTCCAAGAACGCCATCAAGTCGTGGGCTGGCAAGAGCGCAGGGTGGGAGCGGCGCGAGCTCGCCAAGTATTGCGAGCGTTCTTCGATTCCCATGAACGTGCCGTGGCGAGCGCTCACCGAGGCGCAACGAACGGCAGTCATCGAAGGCGATGGCACCTGGAAGCGCGGCAAGTTCCCCGGCGTGCGCCTGTGGTTCAAGTGGCTCGAGACGCGCACGTACAAAATGCACGTCCGCGTCTTTCTCTCGCGCTTCCGCGAGTACACGCCTTGCCAGAGCTGCGGTGGCGCACGGCTGAACGCGACATCGCTGACGTACCGCGTCGCCCACAAGAACCTCGCAGAGTGGCATGCGATGACCGTGACGGAGGGGCTCGCGGCGGCTCGCGCCCTCGAGTGCAAAGACGCGCAGGCCAAGGTCGCTTCCGCCGAGCTCGCCGCACGCCTCGGGTATCTCGATGCCGTCGGGCTTGGTTACATCACGCTCGACCGCCAGGCCCGTACGCTCTCTGGCGGTGAAGCGCAGCGGGCTGGGCTCACGACCGCGCTCGGCGCGCGCATCACCGGCGCGCTCTTCGTGCTCGACGAGCCTACGGTCGGGCTCCATCCGACGGACGTTCCGCGCCTGTCGCAAGCCATGCGCGATCTCGCACAGGGTGGCAACAGCGTCGTCGTCATCGAGCACGACGAGCACGTCCAGCGGACGAGCGACCGCATCGTGGAGCTCGGCCCAGGCGCCGGCGCCCACGGTGGACGCGTGCTGTTCGACGGGCCATCTGGCGACCTCGCGAACCATCCCGACCTTCCCACCGCCCAGGGTTGGCTCCAGTCAGCACGCGCTGACGCTGCACCGCACAAGCCACGGAAGCCGACGAGCTGGCTCAGGTTGCGGGGAGCGCGCGCGAACAACCTGAGCGACGTCGATGTGGAGATCCCGCTCGGCGTCGTGTGCGCGATCACCGGGCCGAGCGGGAGTGGAAAGTCGACGCTCGCGGCGGACATCCTCTATCGCGCCATCGCGCGCGAGCTCGGCGATCTGCGCACACCTCGCCCTGGACCTTTCGACTCGCTCGAGGGCACCGCAGCCATCGCCGCGGCGGTGCTCGTCGATCAGACGCCGCTCGGTCGCACCGCACGCGGCAACGCCGCGACGTACACGAAGGCGTGGGACCGCGTTCGTCAGAGGTTCGCGCTCGAGCCCAACGCGATCCGCGCGGGCATCGGGCCCTCGCACTTCTCGTTCAACGTCGCAAACGCCGGTCGATGCGAGGCGTGCGCAGGCGAAGGCTTCGAGACCATCGAGATGCAGTTTCTCGCGGACGTCCAGCTCGTCTGCGCCGTGTGTCATGGCAAGCGGTTCACGCCCGAAGTGCTGGCGGTGCGGCACGGCGGCAAGAGCGTCGCCGACGTGCTCGCGATGACCGTGACCGAGGCGCTCGCGTTCTTCGATTTGCCCAAAGCACGCGACTACGTCATCGCGCGGACGCTCCAGCCGGCCATCGACGTGGGTCTCGGATACTTGCCGCTCGGTCAACCTCTCTCGACGCTCTCGGGCGGCGAGGCTCAACGGCTGAAGCTCGCTCGCGCGCTCGCGGAGAAGGCGTCGCGCGCGCTATTCGTCCTCGACGAGCCGAGCGCGGGGCTTCATGCCCTCGACGCAGCGCAGGTGATCGCGGCGCTCGGGCGCCTCGCGGACGACGGCGCGAGCGTGATCGTGGTGGAGCACGATCTCGACGTCGTACGCTCAGCCGATTGGGTCATCGATCTCGGGCCTGATGCGGGGCCGCTCGGTGGACACGTCGTGGCCCAAGGCACCCCACGCGCCGTGGCGAAGACGAAGACACGCACGGGTATGGCGTTGTCGTCTCGCGGCGCAGTCGCCTTTGCGCATGCGGCACGGCCGGCCGTCTTGAGCCCGGCTCGCATCACCGTCGAGCACGCCCGTGAGCACAACTTGAAAGACGTGTCGTGCAGCATTCCTCACGGGACGCTGTGTGTCGTCACCGGCCCGAGTGGATCGGGGAAGTCGTCGCTTGCGTTCGACGTCGTCTTCGCCGAGGGGCAACGGCGCTTCATGGAGACGCTGACGCCTTACGCGCGTCAGTTCCTCCCGACGCTCCCCAGGCCCGACGTCGACCGCGTGACGGGCGTACCGCCCAGCATCGCCCTCGAGCAACGGACCACACGTGCGGGCGCGAACTCCACCGTCGCTACCGTGACCGAGATCGCCCACTACATGCGCCTGCTCTACGCCAAGGTCGGCGTGATGCACTGCCCCAAGTGCGATTCGGCGGTCCACCCGTCGTCACCCGACGACCTCTTCGCGCGCCTCGTGCATTCCACCGATGCCGGCAAGCACACGGTCTATTCGGCCGCCGTCCGCGCACGCAAGGGCACGTACCTCGACTTGTTCAACGAGGCGGCACGCGCGGGGATCAAGGCGGCACGCGTCGACGGCGTGATCGTGGCAACGGATCCACCGCCCAAGCTGAAGAAGTCGATCGAGCACGACGTTGACCTGATCGTTCACTACGGCGCGCTCGCGACGCTGGATCGAGCGACCTTCGATCGAGCCCTCGCGTGGGGCCAAGGCACGCTGCGGCTCGCGAGCGGAGCTCCCAAGGCCCGGCGCGGAGCTGACTCCACCGAACGCATCGTCTCGACCGCGCGGGCCTGCAGCGAATGTGGGACGGGGGTTCCCGAGGTCGACCCGCGCTGGTTCTCGTTCAACACGAAGCAGGGGCAGTGCGAGGTGTGCCTCGGGTCGGGCGTGGTCTCGCCCGAAGACGCGACGACGTGCTCCGCGTGCAGTGGGACGCGGCTCGCTGCGATTCCGCGCGGCGTGCGATTGTTCGGCGAGACGTACCCGCACCTTCTCTCGCGTGACGTGGTGAGCGCTCTCGCGCGGGCCAAGCAGCTCAAGTTCGCGGGGAACGAGGCGCTCATCGCGCGCGCGCCGCTCGCGGAGCTCCTCCGCCGGCTTGCGTTCGTCGAGCGCGTGGGCCTTGGCTATCTCGCGCTCGACCGCTCTGCGTCCACACTGTCGGGCGGAGAGATGCAGCGCCTTCGTCTCGCAGCGCAGCTCGGAAGCGGGCTCACAGGAGCGCTCTACGTGCTCGACGAGCCCACCATCGGCCTTCACCCGCGCGATACCGGGCGGTTGCTCGAGAACTTGCGCGCGCTCGTCGACACGGGGTCGACCGTGATCGTCGTCGAGCACGACGCGGAGACGATTCGTGCCGCCGACCACCTCATCGAGCTTGGTCCGGGGGGCGGGGCGCGCGGCGGCCACATCGTCGCGCAGGGCGATGCGACCACGGTGCTTCGTGGCACGACCGCGACCGCGCGTGCGCTGCGCGAGCGCCCACCCGCCCGCGTCACGACGCGGGGAACGCCCGACCGCTTCATCGAGGTGAGCGGCGCACGCGAGCACAACCTGAAGGACGTGCGCTTTCGCGTTCCCATCGCGCGCATGACGGTCGTCGCGGGCGTGAGCGGCTCGGGCAAGAGCACGCTCGTTCGACGGGTGTTCCACCCTGCCCTTCGACGCGCTCTCGGGTTGGTCACGGAGACACCCGGCGATCACGACGGCATCACGGGTTACAAGACGGTGAGGCGCGCCCTCGCCGTCGATCAGTCGCCCATCGGACGTACACCCCGCAGCGTTCCGGCGACCTTCCTTGGCGTGTGGGACGAAATCCGAAAGCTCTATTCGTCGCTCCCCGAAGCGAAGACGCGGGGGTTCGGCCCGGCGCGCTTTTCGTTCAATACGCCCAAGGGTGGCAGGTGCAGCGCGTGCGAAGGGCAAGGCGCGATCGTCGCAGAGATGGCCTTCTTGCCCGACGTGATCTCGCCGTGCGAGACGTGCGGCGGATCGCGCTTCGAACCGGCCACGCTCGACATCAAGTACGCTGATCTCTCGATCGGTGATGCGCTGCACCTCACGGCCGAGGAGGCGGCGAAGCGATTCGCCGTTCATCCGAGGATCGCGAGGCCGCTCGCGACGCTCGTCGACCTCGGCGTGGGTTACCTCCAACTCGGGCAAGGTGCGAGCACACTCTCGGGCGGTGAAGCGCAACGGCTCAAGCTCGCGGCCGAGCTCACGGCGGGTGCGGCGCACGAGCCCACGGTGTACGTGCTCGACGAGCCGACAACGGGCCTCCACCTCGACGACGTACGCAAGCTCTCCACCGTGCTCGACCGCCTCGTCGATCGCGGCGACACCCTCGTCGTGATCGAGCACCACCCCGACGTCATCGCCGCAGCCGATTGGGTGATCGAGCTCGGCCCGGAAGGTGGAGCGGGCGGAGGGCGCATCGTGTTCGAGGGTGAGCCGAGCGCCCTCCCGCGCGCGAAGACCGCGACCGGGAGGTTTTTCGCGGCCGCTTGACGACAGAAATGGCCTAGCGTCGCGTCCGAGGGTCGTATCATTGGGTCATGCGCACGGGCCTACACGTCGCGGTGGTATTCGTCGTTTCATGCGGCAGTGGGACGGCGACGCAGCCCGTCGCGATCTCGACGCCGGTGCCGGACGCTGGCGCTACGAGTGTGGCGGACGAGCGGGTCGCCTCGGACGCGCTGGCGAAGGCGTGGCCCATCGACCAACCGGAGATCCTCTTCTACGCAGACATCAGCGCGGCACTCTCCCCAGACCTCGTCCTCGCGAAGCTGCTTCCATCGCTCGGCGCGCTGACATCGAAGGCCACCCCCGCTGCACAAATGACGTGCGTTCATGACGCGTTGCTCGCGTCCAAGGAGATCGCCATGGGCGCTCAAAACGGCACGCTCTTCATCGCACACTACGATCCGGCGCGTGCGCCCGGCTTTCGCCCGTGCTTCGGGGTCAGTGTCGACACCGCAACTGTGCGCGGCGCGGATGACGCGTGGATGGCCGTCGATGGCAACGACGTCGTGGCGATCTCGCGCGACTTGTTCCTCATGGGCAAGAAGGAGCTCGTCGAGAGCGCGATCGAGCGCCGAGGGACGAGCTCCGGCGCGCTTCGACGGCTCGGTCTCACAGGCAACGAGATCGCGCGCTTTCACATCGAGTCCCAAGCCGTCTTGGACGCGACGGTGTCGGCAACGCGCGCACGTCTGTCAGCGAGCTGCGCCATCGAGACGCACAGCGCGAGCGATGCCGAGCACCTCGCAAAACAGGCAAACCATCTCGCCTCCCAGATTCCAGCGGTGGCCGACCTCAGCACCGCACCGAGCGAGGTGCGCGACGCCGAGCACGATGCGCTCGTTCGCCTCGCGGGTGCCCTTCACGCGACGCATCACGGCAAGCACGTCGACGTCGCCTTCTCACTCGACGAGCCAGCCGCTGATCAGTCGCGCGACCTCGGTGCCGCGTTTGCGTTCGTGAAGCGGAGCATCGACGAGTACCTGATCGCGTCCAAGCAAGCCGAAGCGCGAGCGACGATCACGGCAATCGCGAAGGACATCGCCGTCTGGTGGGAGCGCGAGGAGCTACCCGCGAGGAGGAAGACGAAGCTGATCTCGTTTCCACCCGTGCCGGATACCGTGCCACGGGGCGTGAAGGTCATGACAAAGTCGGAGGACTGGAAGGCATGGGCTCCCCTCCACTTCGAGATGGACATGGCGCAGTACTATCAATACGAGGTTCGCGCCGCGAAGGACGGTCGGAGCGCCTCCATCATCGCGCGCGGCGATCTCGATGGTGACGGGAAAACGTCGCTCTTCGAGCACAAGATGAAGGTCGGCCCTGGAAGATCGCTCGAGGTTGATCCCACGGTCATCGAGACCAATCCTTCCGAGTGACTCGCCTGCCTCAGAAGAAGGATCCGAAGTACGTCGTCGGCAGCCCCGGTGGAGTCCTCGCGTCGAAGCGGGCAACGACGTGCCCGGGCTCACCCGCAGCCAAGTTCGGAGACAGATAAAGGTACCGACCGTCGAAGGCCGCCGTCGAGTAACCGGACGCGTTCGGATCGAGCGCGACGAGATTGATCGTTTGCCAGGCCGACGGCGACGTGAAGCCGGCCTGCGCGGTCGTGTCGAATCGCGCGACGACGCCCGACGTACCCGTCGTCGTTCCGTAGGGCACGTAATAAACGTAGCGACCGTCAAAGGCGCCGCCCACGAATCCAGCCGCGTTCGGATTCAGCGTCGTCATGTCGAACTTCGCCCACGACGACGCGCCGGTGAACGCGCTGGTGGTGTCGTACCGGATGGCCAAGCCCGACGTGAACGCAGCGCCCGACGGGACGAGGTAGACGTAGCGACCGTCGAACACGGCTCCTTCGAAGGCGGTCGCGTTGGGATCGACCGTCGTAGCATCGAACGTCGACCACGAGCCTGCGGTCGTGAACGCCATCGTGGAGTCGTAGCGGAGCACGAGACCCGACGCGGTCGTTCCCGCGAACGGCGCGAAGTAGACGTACCGCCCATCCCACGCGCCGCCGCACGACTCGAACGACGCGCCGATGAGCGCGCTCGCGTCGAACGACGACCACGATCCGCCAATCGCGAAGGGGCCCGTCGTGTCGTACGAGAGGACGACGCTGTTGTTGTACGGCGGAAGGTAGACGTGACCGCCGGCGAATACCGCGCCGACCATCGACGCTCCCGCGGACGTGACGACGTTCGAGATGTCGAGCATCGTCCACGACGACGCGCTCGTGTAGGTGCCCTGCGTGTCGTACCGCGCCATCGTCGGGCTGCTCTGGTTGAAGGGCGGGTAATAGAGGTAGCGACTGTCATACGCCGCGCCGACGAACCTACCGCCACCCGCGTCGTTGCCGAGCACGAACGTGGACCACGACTTGGCGGCGCCGAACGACGCCTGCGTGTCGTACTCGAGCGCGATGCCGTTGGTCTCTTGCACGGGGCTGAAGTAGACGTAGCGACCATCGAACGCGGAGCCGAAGTAACCCGTCGCGTTCGGATCGACCGTCGTGGTGTCGAAGAACGTCCAGTTCGCGGCGTTCGTCATGTCGTTGTAGGTGACGACGCCCGCGTCGCTGACGGGTGCATCCGTACCCGCGTCAGTGGTGCTGACGACTTTCGCTCCGAACGCGCAGGACGCGACGACACCGAGAGCTGCACAAGATGCGGTGAAGCGGGTCATCGGCCTCGGCATTGTACGCTCGGCTGCGTTGCCGGGCGAACGCGCGAGTGATAGCCCATGCCCATGAAAGAGACACCCAAAGGCTGGCCGCGCATCTCCGCCTCGGTCTTCTACGAGGACCCGAAGAGCGCCATCGATTTTCTCGCGAAGGCCTTCGGTTTCGAGGTGCAGGTGAAGCACGAGGAGAATGGCGTGGTCGTCCATAGCCAGCTCGTTCTTCCCGGTGGTCTCATCATGGTCGGTGGCCTCACGTCGCGCGGGGCTCCGGGCGACAAATGGCGTAGGAGCCCCAAGCAGCTCGACGGCGGGAACACGCAAGCGCTCTTCATCTATGTCGACGACGCTGACGCTCACTGCACGCGCGCTCGCTCCGCCGGAGCGACGATCACCAAGGAGCCGACGACCGTCGACTACGGCGCCGACTGGTGGTCGGATCGAGGCTACGAAGCCGTCGACCTCGAGGGCCACCACTGGTACTTCGCGCACCGCATTCGGTAAGCGGCTATCCTGCCGCGCATGCAATACACCCGACTCGGGCGCACCGCGCTCAAGGTGAGCCGACTCTGCCTCGGCACGATGAACTTTGGTCCCCACACGACCGAGCCCGACTCGTTCGCGATCATGGATCGCGCGCTCGCGCTCGGGATCAACTTCTTCGATACCGCCAACGTCTACGGGTGGAAGACGGGCGAAGGCATCACCGAGCAGATCGTCGGTCGCTGGTTCGCTCAAGGAGGCGGGCGCCGTGACAAGGTCGTCCTCGCGACGAAGCTCTACGGCACGATGGGCGACTGGCCGAACCAATCGCGCCTCTCCGCGCTTCACATTCGCCGCGCGTGCGAACACTCGCTCCGCCGCATGCAGACCGATCACATCGACCTCTACCAGATGCACCACATCGACCGCGACGCGCCATGGGACGAGATCTGGCAGGCGATGGAGCTCCTCGTGCAACAAGGCAAGGTGCTCTACATCGGGTCGTCGAACTTCGCGGGCTGGCACATCGCGCGCGCGTGCGAAGCGGCGAAGGCACGGCACTTCCTCGGGCTCGTGTCCGAGCAATCGATCTACAACCTCATCGATCGCACGATCGAGCTCGAGGTGATCCCGGCGTGCGCCGCGTACGGTCTCGGCGTCATCCCGTGGAGCCCCCTCAAGGGCGGCGCGCTCGGTGGGCATCACCGCGAGACGGCGGGGCGGCGCGCAGGCGAAGTGCAACAGCGCAACATCCAGAAGCACGGTGAGAAGCTCGATCGATTCGTCGGCTTCTGCAAAGAGCTCGGTCACGCGCCCGCGGACGTCGCGCTCGCGTGGGTGCTGTCGAACCCCGTCGTCACCTGCCCCATCGTCGGCCCGCGCACGATGGCTCACCTCGAAGGCGCGCTCGCGGGGCTCGAGCTTGTGCTCGACAAGCCCACGCTCGCCAAGCTCGACGAGATCTTTCCCGGGCCTGGTGGCCCGGCTCCCGAAGCGTACGCGTGGTGACCGTCACGGCGATGCCAACGACTCGAGCAGCTCCCAGCGCGCGGTGAGCTTGGCCACTTCGGCACGCGCAACATCGAGATCTCTTACGAGCCCTTTGGCGTCGCCTCCGCTCGTCACGTAGAGCGTCGGATTCGACAGGGCCTTTTCGAGCGCGGTCACACGTGCTTCGGCAACGGCGATCGCATCGAGAAGGCCGGCGAGCTCGATACGCTCCGCACGCGTGAGTGCCTTCTTGGGCGCGACCTCACGCTGGGCGGTCTTCGTCGTCGGCCTCGCAAGGGCCTTCGGAACCGCACGCGGCTCGGGCGGGCGCAGCGACAGGTACGTCGAGTAGTTGCCCGGGTAGCGGACGACGCGACCGTCGCCTTCGAAGACGAGCAGCGACGTCGCCACGCGATCGAGGAAGTATCGATCGTGCGACACCGCGAGCACACAGCCAGGCCACGACTCGAGGAGCTCTTCGAGCGCCGAGAGCGTCGCCACGTCGAGATCGTTGGTCGGCTCGTCGAGCAGCAGCAGGTTGGCCCCGCTCTTCAGGATCTTGGCGAGCGCCACGCGGGCGCGTTCGCCGCCCGACAACGAGCCGACCTTCTGGCGCTGCTTCGACCCGTCGAACAAGAAGCGTTCGAGGTAGGTGCGGAGCTCCATCGTCTCTGCGCCGAACGTCACGACGCCCGCGCCGGAGCGATCCGCACCTTCGCGCTCGGCCACGTTGTCGAGCACCGACCACGTATCGCGAAGCTGGGCCCGCGCCTGGTCGAAGAAAGCGACCCGCGTCCGTGCGCCGCGCGTGATCATGCCGCGCGACGGTGCAACCTCGCCGAGGACTGCGAGCAAGAGCGAGGTCTTCCCCGCACCATTCGGCCCGATGATCCCGACGCGATCACGACCGACGAGGTGGAGCGTGAGATCGCGCACGAGCACCTTGCCACCAATCGTGATCTCGGCGCCCTCGAGGTCGAGCACGCTGCGACCGAGCTCGGCCGCTCCGCCCTCGAGACCCTCGAGCTCGACCCGGGCAGCGGCCATGAGCGGATCCACGTCGAGGAGCGCCTCGGCGCGCTGGATGCGGGCCTTCTGCTTCGTGGACCGCGCGCGCGCACCCCGCATCAGCCACGCCTTCTCGCGACGGAGCAGGTTCAAGCGGTTGGCTTCCGTGCGCTCTTCGTGGGCGAGGCGCTCGGCTTTTTGCTCGAGGTAGTCGCCGTAACCCCCGCGATACTCGACGAGCGTGCCGCGATCGAGCTCGAGGATGCGGTCGCAGATGGCGTCGAGCACGTACCTGTCGTGCGTGACCATGAGGACCGCGCCGTCGAACTCGGTTCGGAGGTGCTCCTCCAGCCAATCGATGGTGGCGGTGTCGAGGTGGTTGGTCGGCTCGTCGAGGATCGCGAGCGTCGGCCGAGCGACGAGCACACGCGCGAGGGCCACGCGTCGTCTCTCGCCACCGCTCATCGTCCCCACCGCGCGATCGATCTCCCGCACGCCGAGCTTCGAAAGCAGGTCTTCGGCGACGTGCGCGCGAGACCAACCGCCGAGCTGCTCGATGCGCTCTCCGATCGCAGCCTGCTCCACCACCAGCGCGTCCGTCGTGTCCGTCGGGGATCCGTCGAGGAGGCGCGAGATCTCTTCGTAACGCAGCGTGGCCGCCTTCCAATCCGTCAGGCCTTCTTCGACGATCTCCCGCGGCGTCTTCGCCGGATCGAGCACCGGCTCCTGAGCGAGATAGAGAATCGTCGCGTCACGTCGCCGATCGATCGTCCCCTCATCGGCGGGCTCCACACCCGCGAGCACCTGCAGGAGCGTCGACTTGCCCGTGCCGTTGACGCCCAGCAGGCCGACGCGCTCGCCGCGCGTGATCGTCAGCGCGACGTTGGCCAAGAGCGTTTGAGGCCCATACGCCTTGGAGACGCCCCGGGCGCTCAGAACGGGCATGTGATTGCCGCTTCTATACCAGCTCGCCGCGACGCATCCACTCGCCGAAGCGCTCGCCGATCATGAGGCACGTGAGGTTGGTGTTCGCGCTCGGTATCGTCGGCATGATGCTCGCGTCGGCCACGTAGAGGCCCTCCACGCCGAAGACGCGCCCACGCGCGTCCACCGCGCTCTTCATCGGCACGGTTCCCGAGGGGTGATAGCCGGAGTCGCACGCGCTGCGAATCGCGTCGTGCATGGCTTCCGAGAAGAGCGTCTTCTTCCGCGGCCACACCATCCTCGACATGGACCGCAGCGTCGTGGTCTGCGAGATCTCGTACGCACGCCTCAGCGCGGCGACGGCCTTGTCACGGTCCTCTCGCTCCTCGAGCACGTGCGATGCGATGCGCGGCTTCTCGTGGGGGTCGGCCGTGTCCCAGTGAATCTCGCCGTGGCCCTTGGGCTTGCCGATCTGGCACATGAGCGACGCGAGGGGCACCGTGAAGTGCGGGAAATACAGCACCGAGCCTGCCTGGATCTGCATGTCGTTCGCGTAGTCGCTGTCGTCGCTCGTGAATCGGTAGAGCGTCTGGATGAGCGGGTCATCGAGGCCCACGGTGCCCGGCGTCGTCAAGAAGAAGATCGCCGCGCCGTGGTGATCGAGGACCTTCGCCGCGACCGCCGGAATGTCGCTCACGAGCGCGACGCCCATCTTCTCCACGCGCGCCCGTGGACCGACCCCCGAGCGAAGAAGGATGCCCGGCGTGTTGATGGCGCCGCCGCAGAGCATCACGCGCTTGGTGTTGAGGGTCTCGATGCGGTCGTCGCGCTCGATCTCGAGCCCACGGACGCGGACGCCATCGAAGAGGATACGTCGCACGAGCACGCGGGACTCGATGCGGAGGTTCTCGCGGCGACGGACCTCGCGCGTGAGGTAACAGCGCAGCACGCTCATCCGCTCGCCGCCCACCTTGTTCATCGCGTGGGGGCCTGTGCCCGCCTCGGTTGGGTGGTTGTGGTCCGGACAGTCCGGGATGCCGAGATCCTTGCAACCATCGAGGAAGCCCGCCTGCCATGGGACGAGCTCGCTTCGTGGGTGGCGGCGAATCGGAATCGGGCCGGCCTGCCCGTGCCATTCGTTGTCGAAGTCGAGATCGGTCTCGAGCCTCTTGAAAGCCGGGAGACACTTCTCCCACGTCCAGTCGGGCAAACCCCACTCGTCGTAGTCGTACGGACGGCCGCGAAGCGCGATGCAGGTGTTGACCGCTGACGAGCCGCCGACGACGCGACCGCGCGGGAAGATGAACGGGATGCGCTGCCCGGTGGTGGGCACGTGACCGTAGTGCCAGTCGTGCCGAAGGACGGAGTTCTTACCCCCGCGTTTCAGATCGCTCGGCAGCTCGGCCACGTAATCGGGGCCCGCTTCGAGCAGGAGCACGCGCACGTGCGGGTCTTCCGTCGCTCGCGTTGCGATGACACCGCCGCTCGAGCCTGCGCCGACGACGACGTAATCGTAATCCTCGCCGCGCAGCACGCCTCACCCTATAACGGCTTCACCGAGGTGGTGATGGCAAACCTGACCGTCGACGATCCCTACACGCTCGAGACCGCTGTGACGCTCGACCTCGCTGACCGCACACGCGTCGACTCCGTCCTCGACCGCGCCCGCTCGGCCTTCGCCAAGTTTCGCGGCACGAGCGTGAAAGAGCGCATCGCGCTCGTCGAGCGGGCGACCGCCGCGATGGAGAAACGCCAGGACGAGATCGCGCTCGACATCGCACGCATGATGGGCAAGCCCATCGCGCAGGGTCGCAACGAAGTGGCGGGCATGGCCGGGCGAGCGCGCTACATGGCGAGCATCGCCGAAGCCTCGCTCGCCGACGTCGTGCTGCCGAAGGACGGGTTCGACCGTCGCATCGTCAAAGAGTCGCTCGGGGTCGTGCTCGATCTCCCGGCGTGGAACTACCCGCTGCTCACGGCCGTGAACGTGGTCGCGCCAGCGGTGCTCGCGGGCAACGCGGTCATCGTGAAGCACTCGCCGCGAAGCCCTCTTTGCGGGATGCACTTCGCCCGCGCGTTCGAGGAAGCGGGCGCGCCGCGCGATCTCGTGCAATCGCTCGACTGCGATCACGAGACGAGCGAGCGCATCGTGGGTGATCCGAGGGTCGACCACGTCGTCTTCACGGGCTCGGTCTACGGAGGGCATCGCATCCAGGCGGCGGCGCTCAAACGCTTCGTCGACGTGGGCCTCGAGCTCGGCGGCAACGACGCGGCGTATGTCGCCCCGGACTGCGACTTCGACAAGACCGCCTTAGGCGTTGTCGATGGCTCCATCTACAACTGCGGAGAGAGCTGCTGCGCGGTGGAGCGCATCTACGTCCATCGCTCGCTCTATGCGCGCTTCGTGGAAGCGTGCGAGCCCCTCGTGCGGGCCTACGTGATGGGCGATCCGAAGGACGAAAAGACCACCCTCGGGCCCGTCGCCCAGCCCCATCACATCCCCGAGCTCGAGGCGCTCGTGGCGAACGCCACGCAGAGCGGCGCACGGGTGATCGCGGGAGGCCACGCGACGAAGGTGGGCGGACGCGGCCGCTTCTTCGAGCCGACGCTGGTCGTCGACGTGCCTCAGAGCGCGGACTTGATGCAGCGCGAGTCCTTTGGCCCACTCGTCGTCGTCTCTCCCGTCGACTCGGACGAAGAGGCGCTCGCGAAGATGAACGACTCGCGGCTCGGCCTCACGGCGAGCGTCTGGACGAGCGACGAAGGGCGAGCCCGGCGGATGGCGTCGGCCCTCGAGGTCGGCACCGTCTACATGAACCGCTGCGACGCCGTGGATCCGGCGCTACCGTGGACGGGCATCAAAGACTCCGGCCGCGGCTCGAGTCTGAGTGCTGTTGGCTTCGACCACCTCACACGCCCCAAATCCATACACTTTCGCCTCCGATTTTGAGTGATGGTTCCCATCTTGCTCGTCGCGACGATCGTCCACGACGGTACCGTGCGCGACGTCATCGTCGATCGCGAGATCGAGGTGTCGGTCGGCGATCAGGTCGAGATCCGCGTGCCGCGGCAAGACGCTGACTCGACGTACAACCTCGATGGGTTGCCCGAAAACGCCACCGCGCACGCGGGCCCCGAAGGCATCGACGTCCGCTGGGTCCCCACCGAGAGGGACGTCGGCTCGCACAAGCTGCGCGTCGACGTGCGCGCGGCCGACGGCGAGAGGACGCCGCCGAAGACCGTGCGTGTCATCGTCGACGAGCGCGGACATCTCCTCTTCGTCCCGGGCGTCACCGTGGCGTTCTATGCGCCGAACGACATCTCGCGCTACGGCGCGTTCGTCGGTGGAGGCGTCGACCTTGCCATCTACACCTTCACGGCGCAGGGCAACATGTACGTCCCGAGCCACGGACGCTTCTACATCGACGCGCTCGTCCTCGGCTCGGCGGTCGCCAACATTGACCCGCTGTTCTCCGCGGCGCTCGGCTTCGATCTCACGCTGGAGCAGAGTCCCCACCGGCGCTTCCTCCTGCCGTTCGTGGGCGCTCAGGTCGGCATTGCATTCCAGAAGGAGACGGGGACGTTCGGCTGGGCCATGCCGCTCGCAGGCCTCTACGTGTGGGCGTCGCGTTACTTGCGCTTTGCCGTGCTCGGCGGCTACCTGCTCTCGACGACCGACGACCAGAGTGTGCGGGGACCTCTCGTCTCGGCTACCGTGAACCTTTCGTCTTGGTAGCGCGCGGCACGCGGGTGCTGCGCTCGGGGTTCGCCGGAAGGGACGCGAGCGCTGGGCGCTTCTCCTCGAGCTCGTCGAGGTTCTTCGGCCAGTCTGCTTTGAGGAGGCGCGAGAGCGAGCGATCCGCGAGGAGCTTGCCGCCCGTCTGGCACGTCGCGCAGTAGTTCGTCTCGTTGTCGGCGTAGACGATGCGCTGAATGCGCGCGCTGCACACGGGGCACGGTTTGCCGTACCGGCCGTGGACGGCCATGTCCTCGCGAAACGCCGTGACCCGCTCGGGGAACTTGTCTTTGGACTCTTCGCGAATGCGCGCGGTGCGCTCGGCGAGCACGCGCTTGGTGGCCTCGACGAGGCGCGTCCACTCGTCCGTCGTGACCTGGGACGTGAGCTTGAGAGGCGAGACCTTCGCCGCGTGAAGGATCTCGTCCGAGTACGCATTGCCGATGCCGCTCAAGATGGTGGGATCGGTCATCGCGCGCTTGAGCGTGTGCCGCTCACGCGTCATCGCCGCGACGATGGCCTCGCGTGATGCGTCCATCACCTCGAGGCCGCCGCGATCGAACGCGCCGAGCGCCTCCCGGCCGACGACGACGTGAATCGACGCGCGCTTCTTCGAGCTCGCCTCGGTCAAGACGAGCGTCCCTACGTCGAAGTCGAACGCCGCGAGCCCGACCTTCCCCGGGATCTTCGCCTTGGGCGCTTCCCAGCGAAAGCGCCCCGACACCATGAGGTGAACGACGATGATGAAGTCGCCCTCGAGGGTGAAGACGATGCGCTTGCCGAGCCGCTCGACACCCCGCACGCGCTTGCCGAACGCATCACGCACGGGCGGAACGGCGGTGCGCAGAACGAACGGCGACGCAAACCGAATGTTCTCGAGCACGTGCCCCTTCACGCGCTCGGCGAGGCGCTCGACGTAGACGGTGATGTCGGGAAGCTCGGGCATCGGGCACCCCAAGTTACCGCGCTCGGGTCCTTCGCGAGAGCCCCAGAATCATGATTGGCTCCCACGAGTTACACATTTGTACGAAGGACACGCTCTTTCCTAGGAAGGATTGGAACGCTGATACGAAGGTGACGACCAATTTGACGAAGGAGACGACCAATCCGAGGAAGGAGACGACCAATTCGACGAAGGACACGACGCCTTCGACGTAGGAGGCGTATGCCTTCGACGGAGGTGACGACCAATTCGACGAAGGACACGACCGTTGACACGAAGGTGACGACCAATCCGACGGAGGTGACGACCAATCCGACGGAGGAGACGACCAATCCGACGGAGGAGACGACCAATCCGACGGAGGAGACGACCAATTCGACGAAGGTGACGACCAATCCGACGGAGGAGACGACCAATTCGACGGAGGAGACGACCAATTCGACGGAGGAGACGACCAATTCGATGAAGGACACGGTGTCTCCTCCGTGTCAGCGTTCCAATCCTTCCTACAATCGTTCGTCTCCTTCGTATCAGGATGAATTTGGGCCGCCGGAGCGGATAGCCGCGAACCCACGCCTCACGCTCGACGAGCGCGCTTCAGAGTCGCTGGCTGAATGAGCCTCGTGCCCGATGGCGCTGCCTCTTCGGCACGCTTGCCATCTTCGTTCAGCTTGCCCTGAACGTAGCGACGATGGAGGCCGAAGTAATCCGCGGCCGCGTTCTTCGACCCGTCCCGTGCACGCCCTGCCTCGAGGAGCTGACGCTCGTAGCCGTTCAAGTGGCGACGCATGTCTCCACACGCGAGCGTGACGCCTTCGGAGATGCGATCGGCGCGTTTGTTCTCCAAGCACCCGAAGAGACGTCGAACACGCTCTTGGCTCGGCTTGCCGTCGACCAGCCACTCGAACAGCGTGTCACTCTCCGGCTTGGTCATCGACACCGCACCCAGATCGAGGATGTCATTGTCGGTGTCGAAGTCGCGCTCGGTCGTGAAGACGACCGCGGGGCCATATACGCCGTCGTTGCGCGCAGCGCGCAGCAGCGTCAAACCATCACGGTTCGGAAACGACGAGGTCCCGATCAGCAGCGCGTCCGGACGTTCTCGAAGGCGCCCCATCGCCTCCTCGAGCGTAGACGCCGGCACCAACGTGACGAGGAGCCGCTTGGCCCGCACGGCTCGCGCGAGTGCCACCGTCACGCTCTTGATCGGCTCGAACACGAGCACACGCCGCCGCATCGTCCCTCCCGTTATCGTTTCCCGCCAACGCATGAAGGATGGCCGGTGTTCCGCATGGCTTGGGTGACTTTTTTGGAAAAGCGATGCGCCGCTGAACATCTGCGCCGGCGAGGAATCATCGCCCTTCACACGCGCATCATTCCGTGCGTCGCCGACCAAAACGGGGCGTGAAACGCGTAACCCCGCGACTCCTCGTCGCCGGCTATCCCGGTCGGCATGCGATGAATCATCGCTCTTCGCAGCCGCGACGCGATGGATAGCATCAACGTCATGCGCGGCCTTCTCGTCCAGAACTGGGTCACGATTCGCTCCGCAGCCAACGTCCCGACGATCACGCAGGGGGCCGACTCGTGGATCGACCTCGGTGACGTCGAAGATCTCGTGCTTTTTCTGGACGTTCGTGAGGTGAGCGGGGGTGCAAAGATGGTGTACCAAACGAGCCCGACGAAGCAAGAGACGAGCTTCGTCAACATGCTGCCGGCGTTCTCCATCGCGACCGGCGTCCGCATCGACCGCGTCTTCGCCGACATGGCGGCTGTCCCGGCGGCACGCTTCATCCGCTGGCAGTTCAGCACAGTCGCGGCAGATGTGACGTTTCGACTCTGGTGCGCAACGTACGCGTGGGTGAGGACGGCATGAGCGGCCGCACGTTTCTCCTCGAGGATTGGATCACGATCCGGAGCTCGCTCACCAACGCATTCACGCAGGACCCTGGTCGATGGCTCGACCTCAGCGGCTTCTCCGACGTCGTCATCTGGATCGACGTGCCCGAGGTGACACCGCCGGGCGGCACCAACACGAACTACGTGCAGCTCACTCTCCAAACAGCGCCTTCGCCCGATGACGCCTACTTCGGCGCGCTCGCGCCGTCGCTCAACTTCAGCACCGCGTCGCCATATTACCAGGCGTCGGTGACACCGTTCATCCTTCGCAGCGCGCAGTCCCTGAGCGTGAACAACCTCATGCGCTTCCTTCGGTGGCAAATCACACCGACGGGGAGCGGAACGTGGGATCTCACGTTCCGCATCCGCGTCGTCGCGAACCGCAGCCCCACGTTCGTGCCTCCGCTCATCCCCGGTTGCGTGTTCTGGATCCGCGCCGACCTCGGGATCACGCCGGTTACCTCGCTCAACGTCACCGGCTGGGCTGATCAGAGTGGATCGAATGATCCCAACAAGGATCTCGTCAGTGGCGTCAATCCAGCGCTCGTGCTCGCTGACGCCAACTACAACAACCAGCCGACCGTCAACTTCGCGGGGAGCGCGTACATGACGACGCCGTCGTGGGCGACGCAGCTTGTCCAGCCGAATACGTGGGTCATCGTCGGCAACCCCGGAAGGGCGGGGTTCCTCCAGGTGGCCATCGAGAGCAACGACAAGGTGTCAGGGCAGGACATCTCCCAGACCGCGGGCAACGACGTCCAGATCTTCACCTCGTCCGGGTTCGTGTCGTCGAGCACGATGCCGACCCCCGGCGTCATTCTCGCCGAGTTCGATGGGGCGACGAGCAACATCTACGTCAACAGCGTGACCGCTCCAACGGCTGGAACGGTCGGGGTCGGTGGGACGACGGGCCAGGCCAGCTTGACGTTGGGAAGCTCCGACATCGCTTGGAACCCGGCAGGCCTCAACTTCTGGGACGGGAAGTTCGCGGAGGTCATTGCCTACAACGCAATACTGACCGCCAATCAAAAGGGTCTGCTCAGGAGCTATCTACGCGGCCGCTACGGCATGACGATCTCATAACGGAGGATATATGCATTCATTTTTGCTGCAAGACTGGATAACCATCCGCGGTGCCGCGAGCCAGACTGTCGCTCAAGGCGAGGTTGGTTGGCTCGACCTCGCTCCCTACGAGGACATCATGTTCTGGTTCGACGTGCGCGAGTTCAGCACGGCCGCGACGACGTTCAACTTCCAAACGGCACCGACCAAGGAAGAGATCTTGTTCACGACGATGGTGACCGGCACCGTGTCGCTGACTCCGTCGAATCCGTACGTGAATCGGATTACGGCGACGACGCCGCTCGCGCGCTTCGTCCGCTGGCAGCTCGTGGGCCCCGCATCAGCCTGGGACGCGACGTTCCGTGTGCTCGTGGCTGCCAACGCGCTCGGCATGTGATGTTCGCGCTCCTGCTTCAAGATTGGACCACGCTCCAAGTCACGACGACGACGACGCTGCCCACCATTACCCAGACCGAGCCCTTCTGGCTCGACACGTCGCCCTATCGCGATCTCGTGGCGTTCTTGCAGGTGGCGCAAGTCACCTCCACCGGCGGGAATCTCTACATCGCCTACCAGACCTCCCCGACCAAGGACGAGAACCTCTTCACCAACATGAACGACATCGTGTCGAGCACCGCGATCGCGGTGTCGGCTGGCGTCGTCACCGCACTTCTACTGCGCGATACCTCTCTCTGCCCTCTTGCCCACTGGCTCCGGTGGCAGCTCAGCCCCGCCGCTGCCGTCACGAGCTATCAATTGACGTTTCGCGTCTGGATCTCCGCGAGCTGCCCCGGGCGCTTGATCGACCCGACGATGAGTGACTCGTCGTCGGTCATGAATACCGGATTCGAAGGCGATCCGTCGTGGAGCTACGGACCCACACCCGCGGGCGGCAGCAGCAACCAGCCACCCACGACGATTCTTGGCAAGAATGCCCCGCTCACTCCTGTGCAGATGCACGCGACGCTGCCTCCGTCCGCCTCGGGCCAAAAGTTCATGCCGGCTCCATTCAACGCGCAGAAGGCCCTCACCACCCTACCCGAGCAGACCAAGCAGCGCGCCCCAGGCCCGAGCACTCCTGCGTTCAGGTACTCGCAGCTTCTACCCAACCACGGATCGTTCAACCGTTTCCTCCCACCGGGAACCATCAACAAACCGCAGCAGTGAGGAACCTCGTATGTACACATACGTTCTCCAAGATTGGATCACCATCCGCGGTAGCAGCACCGGCTCGGGCGCAACCATCATCCAGACCCAAGCCGACTGGCTCGACCTATCGCCCTTCCAGGACGTCTTCTTCTACATCGCCGTGAGCGAGCTCACCGGCACCGTCAACATGACCTTTGAAACGTCTCCCTCGCTCGACGATCCTTCGTCAGCGGGCGGCGTCTCCCTCAGCCTCTTCACGCCGGTGATGACAGCGACGCAATTCGCTTCCGTCCCCACGACGGTGACCGTCGTGAAGGCTCCGATGCTCGCCGCGAGCTGTCCCATCTCCCGCTACCTTCGCTGGAAGCTCA
>Ga0302325_10004481_pt1 | contig 32286 bp, 37 predicted proteins | sample Palsa_T0_2_FD_201948 | JGI IMG/M metagenome (GOLD analysis project Ga0302325, IMG submission 201948) | Peat permafrost microbial communities from Stordalen Mire near Abisko, Sweden - Palsa_T0_2 | ecosystem: Environmental > Terrestrial > Soil > Palsa > Peat permafrost | place: Sweden: Abisko... | reverse complement strand
CCACATCTTTGCCCTTTGCCATCTGCTAGGGATCGAGTTCATGCCGCGCATCAAGGACCTGCCCGATCAGTCGCTGTTCAAGCTGGACCGCCATCAGAACTACGGCGAATTGGATTGCCTGTTTGATGAAACGGTCCCCCGTGACCTGATCGCAGAGCAATGGGACCAAATGGTGCGGGTGGGCGTGTCACTCAAGAACCGGGTGGCGCCTCCCGAGATTGTTGTGGAACGTCTGGCCAATGTTGCGCCGGCTGATCGCCTTGCCAAGGCATTGACCGCCTATGGGCGAATCATCAAGTCGATCTACATTCTCCGTTACATCCAGGACGAGAAAATTCGACGAGTGGTGCAGTTGCAGCTCAACCGGGGCGAGGCCCGGCATTCTCTGGCCCGCTGGCTGTTCTTTGCGAACAGGGGCGAGTTTCGGGATGGGGATCTCAACGAAATCATGAATAAGACCAGTTGCCTCAGTCTGCTCTGCAATGCCACTGTCGTGTGGAATACGATTCGAATGCAGAAAATCGTTGATCAGCTCCGCAACTCCGGCCAAACCGCGCGAGACGAGGACCTCGCCCGGATCTGGCCCCTCCTGCATGAGCATATCCTGCCGAACGGCATCTTCGATTTTGCGGGGTGCTGAAGGGCAGCTAACGAGGAGGTCAACATTGCGTTCAATATGCTAACGTAAAAAACTCGCCGTTCCGGCCCTGGACCCCTATTACGCTGCAGGCCAACATGGAGAGCGCCAGGAAGCCGGGGGTCAAGCGGCCTCTTGCTCTGGACTGATGGTTTGACCGTTGGGGCGAAACCGAGGGAATATCGGAAGCTGGGAAGGTGTACGACAAAGCGAGACGCGTTATCATCCCTATCGTCTGGTCAAGTTTAAGCTACTGAAATCTAATTCCACCGACAGTCAACAAGTCATTGAGACCGCATTCGAGATGGTGCCGGTAGGATTCGCATCCTCGAACGCCGTGAAGGTAATAACTATCCCGGAAACACAAGAAAAGCTCTTACTCGCCGAGAATTTTCCGTCTCCGCCCGCTGTCGTCGAAAATTGGACGGGACTTAGCAGATTCGCAGCTACTATTCTGATGACGATAAGACTGTTTGGAGAAAACCCAGATCCGCTGACCATGGCGCTCGCCGCTGATCCAGTTCCTTGCTTCGAAACAGTGATAACGCGAGGTGCCGGAGGCGCCACGTACGGTATCCCAACACTGATATACGTTATCCCACTGTTCCCTGCCGCATTAAACGATTGCACCTCGATAACATATGTATATCCGCTCGTAAGCCCGCTTATGGTGGCTGTCGTCGAATTGCCGCTCACCGTCTTTTTGCCCTTGTCGTCGGGACCACCTGGCAACGATCCATCGTAGGTAATATTAAAGCCAGCTTCGTTGTCCGAATTGTCAGTCCAGCCGATGGTGATGCTGCTCGCTCCCGGGCCTGCCGCTGCCTGTTTACTGATCACATGTAGCCCTGAAGGTGCGGCGGGCGGAGTCGGCGGCAGGGTTCCGACGATCTCGTAGAGGCGGGTGAGTTCTGTATAGGGGCTACCCCCCGCGTTGGGAGCGGTAGCGGCGACCTCCACATTCTTCTTGCTGTTTATCGCGGAGATGCCAACATTGAGCATTTGATCCTGGCCGCCGGCCGCAGCATAGAACCATGTGTTTTTGAAACTTCCTGCTGTGTCGGTCAGGTTGATATAAAGGACCGGGGCGGGTGTCTCTGTACCGTCGATTGCCGGTCCCACCTGATTTACAATGCACTGATACCAAGGCATGCTGCTCCTCTTTTTTTATGACTTGCGTTTCAGCGTGCTTCCAGGCGAGCGTTCCGCCAATCAGGTGGATTGGAGATACATGCGGGTGATCTCCGTATAGGGACTATTCCCCGGATTGGGAGCGGTGGCGCCCACCTGTACGTGTTTGTTGCCGCTGATAGCGGCAATTCCGACAGACAGCATCTGATTCTGGCCCAGGTTCCCGGCGTAGAACCAAGTCGTTTTAAAACTGCCCGCAGTATCTGTCAAGTTGATATAAACGACCGGATCGGGCGTATCAGTGCCATCGGTCGCGGGTCCCACTTCATTAACAGTACATGTATACCAAGGCATATTGCTCCTCCAAAATTGACTCCTTAACCCCCGTCCGCAGAAACCCCCTACCAATGGACACGAAACCACTGGCAAGCCCGATTCGCTGGCTACCTGGCTATTCCGGGCGGTTACCAATCCAGCGAGCAACTCAGATAATACTAAAGTTTGGACCTAAATCCTGTCGGCACCAAATGATAATGTCCTTTATCACACGATAGTACAATAAGGGGGGAAATGTTTCAGCGCCTTCTGAGCTGACTTTTCATGACATCCGTTCTCGACTGGCTTCAGCACAATAAGGAGTGGATGTTCAGCGGCGTCGGGATTGCCATCATCTCGGCCTGTAAAGGTCACAAAGAACGATCCGTCGAGAGAACTGGTGGTCAAAACACCGAGCGGGAACGAAACAGACCCCGATTCCCCGGTAATGCTCCAGGCTACGGTGACGGAAACCTGCTCGTTTTTTCCAAAATTCGATCCTTTGATCAACAGACTGTAGTTTGTACCTAATGGGGGACTTTGAATCGGCTCCACTGTGGCAGTGACAGATGGCGTGAGTGGCGATACCGGGAGCGCGGTCACGACAATCGCGTTCAAAGCGGCCGAACTTCCATTAACGACTCCGATATTGCCATCAATATAAGCAGCTTGAACAGAAACGCTGTAGCTGTGCCCGTCTGCTAGCTGAAGTGCACACTGATTGGTGTTGGCGCTCGAGACTCCGGCGAGGGAGCCTGCCTCGTAGATTGGGACCAGGTAGTAAATCTTATAGACACTGCCCGGTGCGGGAACGGCGTTCCAGCCCACCCAAGCCGCTGTCACTTCTTGTCCGGCACCTACGGCACCTACACTAATCAGGTGCAGCCCGGTGGGCGTCGGAGGAGGAGCCGGTGAAGTTGTGTAGACGCCGCCTTTTGGATCAGCGATGAAAAGGGTAAACGCCAGTAGTTGCGCGGGACTGGGCGCTACCGTCACCGGCGCGCCCGGAGTGCTGGCGCCATCTGAAGGGCTGATCCAAGCATCCCAGCCTTGGTAAGGGAGGCCCGAAGTCATAAGGACCTGACCGTTGACGTCCACCATAAACAAGAGGAAGCGCTGTGGGGTTACCGGGTTGTTCCAGGGCACTACTGTGATTTGGCCGCCGGGCTTGGTGGTGCGTCCTGGAACTGCATCCCAACCATAGCCTGGTGTGGCTTTGATCGCGTAGACACCGCCGCTGGGATCGGCAATAAAGAGCGCGAAGCTGTCTCCCCACGGTACCGCTGCAAGGGGCGCGCCCGGCAAGCTGCTGCCTTGCGGCACACTGGTCCAGGGGGCCCAACCTTGATGAGGGGCACCGGACGTCATGAAGATCTCACCGTTGACGTCGGCCGCGAACAAGGTGAAACTGTTTCCGGAAAGAAGAGCTGTAACAGGAGCGCCTGGCTTGGTGCTAAGTCCCGGCACTGCTTCCCAACCAAAGCCTGGCGTGGCTTGATCGCATATACCAGCCCGTGAGGATCGGAGATAAAATAGGGCAAAGCTGTCGTCCCAGGGTATCGCCGCGATCGGTGCGCCCGGTGTGGTGGAGCCTTCCGACACACTGGTCCAGCCATTCCAACTTTGATAAGGAGTTCGGGAGTTGGTAAACACTTCACCGGTGACGTCGGCCATAAATAGCGTGAAGTGGCTACGGGATTCCACTGCGGTAATCTGCGCGCCCGGTTTGGTGGTGCGTCCCGGCACGCCTTCCCAGCCATAACCTGGTTCGGCCTTAATGCCATGGACCCCGCCATTGGGATCGGCGAGAAACAGAGCAAAAGTGTTTCCCCAGGGCACTGCGGTCACCGGCGCACCAGGCCCGGTTCCGCCGTCGGATACGGATGTCCAAATATTCCAATAGAGGCCCATCACACACTCCTTTAAGTCAAGATAAACTCCGATCACCGATCAAAATAGGATGACATCTTGGTTACTAAGAATGGAAATTCGTCCGTCACATCCACACGCGTAAAGAACTTATCCACAACATCGGTGGTCCGATCACGAAAAGAAAACACAACCTCTACGATGTTTCGCGTACCGGCGAGTGGCGACGTTAGCACATCAATGGACTCGAGCGAAGCATTGCGCGCGAATGCAGCCGAGACTGTCGAGTAAACGGCGGGGTAGCGCACCGCCAAGTAGTTAAGCGCACGGTGCTCGTCGGTCGCCCCTGCATTATCGGCCATTTGCATGATCCGGTCAAATAACTCTGCGGCAGCCGGAGCGAATTCTTCAGCGGAGAGTTTTTCCGGTTTCGGAATCGCGCGCACCAGCGTGTCCCGATCAAGCGAGTACACTTGATCGAAAACAACTATTGGTATCTGCAGGCCGTTACATATATCCGGCGGAGCGTTGGGTCCCTGGCTTCCGATGACGATATCTAGATCCGTCGGCGACGGACTCTCTCGAACTGCTTCCACGAGTAGGGATAGGTCCGCCGGATCCCGAGGGTAAAGCAGGTAGGTTTCAAGACCCTCGATCGTCATAACCCAGCAAACCCTTCGCGCTAAGTATCGATTCTCTGGCTTTGCCAGCACCGTGTGCAATGCCTGTTTGTCGGTGAGCCCACGGGTGTCGCCGCGCCCCACGACTTGTGCATATTCCTTTTCAATAGCCAGATTCGGGAATCTCGCCTCGATGTTGCCTATGGCATAGATCCAAGATGGTTTAGCTGAGGCCGCAGCACTCGCAGCCGCAGCGCAGGTCGGGCATGATTGCTGTGGCGTTACGCGGTTTGCCAAATCCACCGGCCTCACCTCTGGTGGTATCGCCTGGGGTCGCGCGCTCACGCTCTCTTCGATTTGTCGTTCCATAAATCTCCTTCAACAACTCATTGATCTCCTTAGAACTCACCCACTATCGTTTGGGGCCAATCCTCAACCAGCGGTTCATTGCCCTGGCGCGCTGTTCGCACCCGCCGCAAGGTTTGATGCCAACGGCATAGGTCACTTTCTTGACCAAATCTCCCAGTCCAATCGATTCTTCGGCGATAAACCCAGGCAACCTGACGTTGTGACGCGCGGGCCCACGACTGGATAACTTGCTCGTTTCCTCAGAATTGTTCATGCCGTTCTTTTCCTGTTCGCTCGCGCTGCCAGCGTTTGAAAAGCGCCCCAAGCGTCCATCGTTGGAGGTACTATGCTTCGCTGTCTTCTTCCTCCCGCAAGAGCTTCCTTGATTTGCGCCGCCGTCATGCTTGGATACTCAGACCACAACAGCGCCGCTGCGCCAGTTACCAACGGGCAAGCCGCACTCGTTCCTGAGAAGCGCGCGGGCGCGCCGTCGGAACTGACGCTCAGCAAATCCTGGCCGGGCGCGGCCAGCCCCCGTTGGCCTATAGAGGCGCTCAAATTACAATCGCTTGCAGCCCGTCCAGCGCGATCAATCGAGACAACTGGGATCACCCACGGATGCTTAGTAATGCACGAACCTCCAACTCTCGCCTGATTGCCCGCAGCGGCCACAACAATGACTCCCTTGCTCGCGGCGAAACCAAGCGCGGAGCGCAGGCTACTCTCTCCCCGCCCGCAGCAGCGCGCAATACCGCAACTTAAGTTGACGATTCTTGCTCCCGCGTCAATCGCCGCAAACAGAGCCAAAGCTAAAACTTCAGCGCTGGCGCTCGGCACATTATTGGCCTCGCTGCCTTTGTCGCTAAAAATCGATCGCAAAATCAGTGTGCAGCCCGGACATATGGCCGGAGCGCCCGAGCCTCGCTTGCCAATCAAGATGCCAGCCACCAAAGTTCCATGCAGACAGGCAGTCGTATGGTTCTCATCGCATTTTCCGCTGCCATCGGATGAAATGTCCCTGATAGTATTTAGCTCGAAATTCGCCAAGCTTGTATTCACCGGACCGTCGATCAGAGCGATGGCAATTTCGGGGTTCCCCTGCGTCACCGACATCAGGCGCGGCAAATTGACAAGGTCTAACACTCTAGCCTCACCAGGAACATCAGCAGCTGCAATCAAGCTAGGGGCAGGATTGCTTCGGGGTCAAGCAGGTACCACCCACGCACCGGAGCTGTCCATTCACCGTCTGACACTTGCCCCCGCAGCTGCATTTTAGACCCTGGGGACAACATTCGGGAACGCCACCCCCGCCGGTGCTGCCGCCATCGCTGTTTCCAATCGCTGCTCGTATCCAAGCGGGAAGGCAGTCCTTACAGAAGCCGTACGTAGCCCCAAGCAGTCCCACCACACAGGCGTAACAGGGAATGCCTCCTCCCGGACCAGCAGCTGCCCCGGCGAGGCACGAAGCGGCACAGACGACACCAACCGTTCCAACGGCCGCGACACAGAGTGTTGCCGATAGAAAACCGCAGCTTTGTGGAGTGACGGTTGCGGTCGTATTGCCCATGAAGCTCCCGCCATAAGTGGAATTGTACGGAGTTGTTGATCTGTAAAGCGAAGAATCTGCATTGAATTGTGGTAGGTTCATAGATTTCGATCCCTCTGACTTAATTAGTCGTGACTTGAAGCGCATTCTACTGGCTTGACGGGTCGGCCGGCGTATAAACCGTTGTGCTGCCGGGAATGTCGTCTATCCCGGCAGCCGGACAGGACCATTGAAGGCAGACCGGTATTTCACGACAATTTCCACCTTGGCACACGAATCTGGTGTCGGGCTCGTCGCACCAGCATTTCCCTTTTCTCATTACTTGGACCGCTTGAGGCTGAACGGAAAAGTCACTTGAGCCTCCGGTCATTTGGGTACGGTATCGTCCCAAAGAGGCACGAAGCGATCCTTCCGCAGTAAATCCAGGCAAGGTTGAGATCTTCATTGTTTTCCTCGGTTCTTAGTTCTTTGATGGACTCGCGGAGACCGGAGGTCTGACAAGCCCTGACGGAATCGGACGACACCCACCGGATTGTCCGGTTTGCGGCGTTCGCGCAGCGGCGGCCGCCGCAGTTTCCAGGCAGGCGTCCCCGGGCCCCACACCCTTATAATAGAAGGGCCGGTACTCACCAGTTATCGCGTTGACAGCGTCATATACGGCGAGGCTCGTGTAGGCAAACCATACTCTGGAAGCGGCCGCGGATTTTCCACCGTTCGCGACAATCGTGGTCGAGGCGATCGTGTTCCAGTTTGTGACCACATTAGCGGCGTTGAGCCGCAACGCGAAACAAAATATCGCTAATAACCACATCCAAGGTTTTTGCGTTGCCAAACGTTGGTCTTCGATTATCTTCATTGACTTCTCCGTTTCCAATAGTTCGGACTAATGCCCGGCCTTGGCCCAACACGCAAAAGACTCCAGGCAAAGCGCGATAACTTGCCTGGGCCGTTCGCGGCGGGTTAGAATCTATCGAACAGTTCAGATGGTAATGGAAGGTGGGAAAGGAAGTCCTTAGCGACTTGCTAAGAAGTTACTAAGAATTTCCTAGCTTCGATATCGTCATGAATGCACGGCGATACGGTATCTGTGAGTGCAGCAGCAACCCGGGGGTCTGGTTTTTCGGGGCTTAGGCTGAAAAGATGACTTCAAGAGTACCCTTCAACGGTCTGATTTTGCGGGCGGTTCTCCGCAATGTAAGCCCAATGGTCATTCGTGTCATCTCCATACCCGATTCCCTCGACCTGACCGATTTCGATGAAGTGTTCCGCACCGTTCTGGGATGGGACGGGCTCGGGTCCTCTTCCGCGTCCAGGGACAGGAGTTCAATAGCTTTCGACGGGTGACCCGTTCAGACCCTGCGCGATTTCCAACTGTGTCCGCGGGAGACCTTTCTCTACACCTGCGGTGCGATTGATCTTTGGGAATGGGAGTTCCGGCTGCTGGACCAGAGGCCCGGGGACGATGGCGACGAGGCGCCGGTGTGTCTGGGCGGTCGTGGCGCTGCTCCTCCGGAACATTGCGGCGGGCCCACCGGATATCGGCTGATGCTGAAGCGGCAAAGGCAAGGCGAGGCGATGTACACACCCGTGCAGATGGAAGCGGTGATCGGCATGTTCTCCGCTGCAGACCCGGACGAGCCGGCCAGTACCTGGCAGACGCTGCGGCAAGCGCTGGACCATGGTTTCCAAAGCATTGATCGCCGGCTGCAAGAATACGGTCCGTTGGAGCCCGAGCGCTTCAGCCTGCAACAGGCCAACCAGCGCTTAGCCCAGCGCCTGGAGCACGGGAGGTTCCGCGCATGAAGTTCCGGGTGGAAGTCATTTGCCTCCAGGATGGCGGCGAACAACGCTGCAGTGTGATGGAAATGGAACGGGCCGAGCTGGCGATGGAGACATTGGGCCTGAGTGTGGCAGAAGGCAAGGTAATGCTGCATTGGCGTGCAGGACTTCGTGGCTTCCCAGCAAGTCCGCTCCGGCCCTCGCGAGGCCGCCGGGGGAGCTAAGTTCGGCTTGATAACCGCCCAGGGCACGGGCCGCCGCTATAATCGACGATTGGTTTCGAACCGCGGGCGATTACCTACGGTCTTCACTGGCCGCGATGCCATCGCCCCCGCGTCCGGTACGCGGTGACTCCACCGCCCTCCTGATCTGTCATGGTTTTTTACCTCGTGTTGTGGGCTATATGGGGCTTGCTTTTCGACGAAGCGGCGGCGCGCTGGGCTGGGTCTCAAAATCAAACGCGCCGGATGGGTTTAGCGGAAGCCAGCGCCACTCAGCCGCGCACCCAGGTTTGCGATCTTCTCCTTGGCCTCAGGGCATAGCTGGTCGGACCGCTGGCGCTCATAGGTAACACGCTTTTTCTCAGCTTTTACCTCGGCCGCAACACTCGGTGGCGAGGGGCGCGGCTGCAATTCTCAGTCCCGATTTAAAACACCCGCAATCCTCCCGGCTTTGTAGTTGTTCGCAAGGATGACATTGGCGGGGGATGCGGTACCACTCTACAAGAGATTCTAAATTGTTCCTGCTGTCGGCCTGTTTGCAGCGTTAAGATCAAGGCTTGCGCCAACTACTCTTGCTCTCACGGACGAAGCGCCCGTCGCATGCGGTGTTTTGGATGCAGGACCACGACACGCAGTGTGTTCACCATCTCTCTGACCTCACCAACGCCCGACTCAGTCGGCCCAAAGTGGCCTATACCGAAGTGGGCAAGGTCACCAGGGCGAACAACCTCTGCCCCGTAATCGACTTGGTCCAGTCCGACACCTACCGTGCGCGGCGTTCCACGGCTCCCGTTCCTGCTGGCGGCGCGGGAGGGTCGGCTATGGGCTAACCATCCGTTCGTCCAACGCTCGTCCACCACTAGCGCCCGCCTTCGCTCTACTTCGGCGCCGTCGGTGTAGTGTGCCCGGTCAACCACAAACAACGCGTTCGGCAACGTCAAAACCGGGGAAACTGCGGGTGTTTTATACCGGTGCTAACAGCAATCGTTCGCGATGGAAATGGAGCGTGATCATGTACGGGGAACCAGCCATAGGACGTAATCCGGGTGCTTTGTTCGCGGATCAGTACGGAGCCTAACGAGTTCGGTCTTGATTGCTTCCAGGTCCCAATCCCCGGCTTGAGCAATGGCAGCGGTGATGACGTCATCAGGAGGAGAGCAGCCCAACTAGGAGCGGGGCGATCGTTGCCGCCGGGCGTTCAAGGGCAGGAGAAGGCAGCCATTGCCGAGGAGCGGCAAGGCTACGAGTGGGCGGCAATCTATTTCTTCTGTCGCTACCAGGGCGCGAAAGTCAGATGGCCCGAAATCGCTGAGCAGCACTTACTACACCATCCGGATCTGCTACTCAATATCACCGGCACGGCCGCAGAACGTGCAAGGCAACGCGCAAAGTTAAAGCGCAATCTGGAGAACCAGATCCGAACTATATAACCACAGTGCTGCGCTTCCTACCGCCGCCGCAACCGGACGATCCAGTCATTCTGCACAGGGTGGCACTAGGTTGCCGAAACATGATAAGCCTAGCAGCTAGGCAAAGTCAAGAGCCCTTCTTCTTCCTTTTGGGCGGTGCCCCCTTCTTCTTCGGACCCCAGCGCGAGGCTGCTCCCTTGCGTCCGATCTCTGTCAGTTGCTCGGCGGTGAGGTTGCGCGCCCGCGCCTTGCCACCCTTGCTCCCAATCACAGCCGTATCGATCAGTGTCATCGTCTTTGAATTATATGCCTACCTTCGGTGCTGGATCGATTCATCCAGCAGGCGGTGATGCAGGTTCTGCAGAGGCGGTGGGACCGGACGTTTTCCGAACGCAGCTAACGGGTTCCGGCCGGGACGGTCGGCTCATCAGGCGGTGGAACAGGCGCAGCAGTATATCGCCGAAGGCCACAGCTGGTGCGTGGATCTCGACTTGGAGAAATTCTTCGATCGAGTTTCGCACGATAAACTGATGGGTCAGATCGCCAAACGGGTCGCGGACAAGCGGCTGTTGAAACTCATCCGGGCATTCTTGGATGCTGGGGTGATGGAGAACGGGTTGGTTAGTCCGAGCGTGGAAGGAACTCCGCAAGGAGGTCTAATGACTCCCCGAACGCAAAAGATAACCTGGGGTCGGCCTTGATCCAGTGACGGCGGATGCCGGCCCTGGACCCGTTTGAACCCGGTCCGGATTGCGGAATCGGGATCGAATGGCGCAGCGTAATCGTGTTGCCTCCTACCAGAACTTCCTTCACCAGCAGTCGCAGAATCTGCTGTCGCACCGCAATGTCCAGCGCCTCGGCCCGAACCCGCACCTTGCTGCGAAATCCCGCCAGGCTCTCTGCCAGTTGTAGGTATTTGGCTTCGTCCACCGCCGCCATCTTCAGAGATTGTAATTCCGATTCGATGGCCTGCGTTTGTTTCTGCAAATGGCGGCATCCTTTGCCGCAGTTGGGCGAGAGTCAGTAATCCCTCCTGGTAAGCTGTCACCAGACGTTCGCTGCTCTTCTCCACGCGAGCCTGTTCCCGGCGCAATTCCTCTTCGCGTCTGCGCAACGGGTCCGCCCTTTGCGCGGCCTCGCGGCGGTGATCAATTTCGGTTTGGATTAGCCCCGGATCTTCCAGCAGGCGGATGATCTCACGCCACACGAACATATCCAGATAATCTTGGCTGATGCGCCGATTCGTACAAACCGGCCCGTTCAGCCGTCGGTATCCATCCGACCCGATGCAGCGATAGTAGTTCAGCTTTTGCTTGGACGTGTGGGTGGATGTGCGGTACAAGCCGTAGCCGCACTGTTCACATACCAGTATGCCTTGCAGCAAGGTTGGCTCGACCGTGCGCCGCGGCGAGTGACGTTTGTTCTTCTCCAACTGCTCTTGCGCCAGCGCGAACATCTCATCGCTCACCAGCGCTTGGCACGGGAACCTCAATCCACTCCGCGCGCGGCCGCTCATGCCCACCCACGTCGCGACTGGGCAGGGCTTTCCGTTGCCGGAGAGGGCGCGTGACACGTTGCCGGGGCCGCTGCTCGGTTTTGCCATAGCAAGCCGTTCCCCGATACGCCGGATTGCGTAGCATGCCCCAAACCGTGGATCGTTCCCAACGGCCATTGCCCGTCCGTGTGGCAATCCGGCGTTCATTCAGCAGGCGCGCAATGGCGTTGATGCTCAGTCGTTGTTGGGTGTAGATCTCAAACACCATCCGCACCACCTTGGCCTCGGCCACGACCACTTCGTAGAATGCCGCCGAGGTGTCGCTCTTCCTCACATACCGATAGCCATAGGGTGCCCCGGAGAGCACATTCACCCCGCCCTGCTGCGCCATGTGCTTCTTACCTCGCCGGCAGCGCTCGGCGATCTGCGCGCGTTCGTATTCGGCGATCATGCCCTGAAACTGCACCAGCAACTGATCTTCCGGCGTGGCTCCCGCTGGCGCTTTCAGAAAGATCAACTCCACTCCGCAGCGCGACAGTTCCTCGCTCAGCAAGACCTGATAGGCGTACTTTCGGCTCAGCCGGTCCGGCGAGTAGATCAGCACCGCGGCGATCTGACCCTCCGCCGCCAGATCGCGCAACTTTTCTAATCCCGGCCGCACCAGGATGGCCCCGCTATAGCCTTCGTCTTGGAATACCCATTCCGGCGGCACGCTGTATCGGTTCTTCTGCGCGTATTCGATCAATGCCGCCGTCTGGCTGGCAATGGTGTGATTCTCCTTCTGGCGATCCGAGGACACGCGCGCATAAATCGCTGCTGGCTTGTTCATAGTTCACTCCCGAGGCTGGATCCCCTGCTTTCGGACTTTCTCCTCTGATTGGCTGATGCCTATCCGGCAAGAACAACTGGTACACGTGAGCGAGCTTGTCTGGGAATAAGCGATCGAATCGATACTCCAACTGCAAGGCGCGTTGCCGACTTGGTTTCGGCTCACCCACGCCCTCGCCCTCGCGGCAGCAGCGCGAGCAATGCTCGGCTGACCACCTCGCTGATGGACAATCCTTTGGCCGCTGCAAACGTGCGGACGCGCCGGACCAGACTGTGCGGAAGTTTGACGGTGAATGGCAGTTTGGCCTCGCTCGGTGGGACCGGATGTTTCAGCTGCTGCGCTTGTTCGAGGTAGCGATAGGCTTGACGTGGCGAAATAGAGGAGTCCTGGGCCCAACTGCGCGACCGCATCGGAGAACTGATCGACATGCCGCAACAGGTCGCGCGCGCGATTGAGGCGCTCGGCTTTCTGGGTCTCGTTGGCGCGTGGCATCTGTCATAAAACATACAACCGTATACGACACTGAGTCAATGTGCACCTGATTTCCGCAGAAACCGCAGCCGCCGCTCAAATTCAAAGTTATCTTTTGCGTTCGGAGAGTCCTTTCGCCACTGCTTAGTAACCTCGTGCTCGACGAACTCGACCGGGAGTTGGAGCGCCGAGGTCATCGCTTTGTTCGATATGCGGACGATTGTAATATCTACGTTCGCAGCGAGCGGGCGGGGCAACGGATGATCGAGAGCATCACGCAATTCATTACGCAACAGCTCAAGCTCAAGGTAAATGAGGCGAAGAGTGCGGTGGCGCGACCGCAGGAGCGGAAGTTTCTCGGGTTCAGCTTTACATCTGGTCCAGAGGTCAAGCGCGTGATTGCGCCCAAGGCCCTGGATCGGTTTAAGCAACGAATCCGGGAGATCACGCGACGGGCCAAGAGCGTCAGCATGGAGACGACGATGGAGGAACTGGCTCCGTATATGCGGGGCTGGCGCAGCTATTTTCATCCCGCAAGCTTACCCCACCACTCCACCCCACAATTTTGCATGCTCTCCCCTCGCCACCATCCGTCTTATGCTCAATCGCCTCACCGCTAACTAATGCTTCTTAAACACCCTCATAAAGCTATGCCTTAACTTACGGACATGACAGTTTCGTAGAGATACAACTCGCGCATCCATTTACGGTGGGGCTGCAGCAATGCGTACCCTGGGGACATGCATTTTCGAACGAGCTAAGCGTCTGCGCGTGAAGCGAACATTGCGCGGCGTCGCCCAGGTTCAAGGTGAATTGGCCTGACGGCCCGCATGCGCCCGCGTAAGAATAATTGAATACCTGAGTCGATCCCGTGACTGACATGGTTACCCTGTGGGCGCCGGCGGGAAGACTGATGACCGTGGGACTGCATGGACGGGCAGCCCCTCCGTCGATCGCAAAATGGAGCACGGCACCTGAAACAGGAGGTGAAATTCCCAGACAGTTTACGTCCAGATTTCCCATGGGAGTTCCCCCGACGCTCAGAGTGAAAGGAACATTTCCCGTCGAGGAGCCATTGGTGCTGTCAGTAGCGGCAACGGAAAACGTATTCTGGCCCACCTGCGTCGGTGTGCCGGAGATCGCCCCCGACGAGGCACCAAGCGTCAAGCCCGCGGGCAATGCTCCAGTCTGCACGGACCACACCGGAGATGCCGCCTGGTTAACCACCAGCGTTTGACTATAAGGTTGACCTACCAGCGCAGGAGGTAAAGGAGACTGAGTTTGAATCCATGGTCCGGGAGGAAACACCGAGTTTGGCGAGCCCACAGTATAGGTGACATAGAAGCCCTTGCCGTCTCCTGAAGGGGCGGACGGTGTCGAAAACACGCCAGTACTGCCGTTCTGATTCAACCAGACTTCATTGGCAGGCTTAAAGTCCACTGACTGCAGCGCGCCATTGTTCGTGGCTACTTGATCGAAGAAATTGAATTCAACCTCGACATAATCTGCCATCTGAATATTGGAAGCCACAAGGGAGGGGTGTGCGGTCGCTTCCTCGATCCATTCTGCCGAGGTGAGATCGCCCGAGTATGTCTCGGTCGCGGTGTACGTCCATTTCTTGGTAAGGTCGGCGATTTCGACATGCCATTTGCCGGCTTGACCGGCTGGCGGAACAATGGTACCGGCTGATGGCGTGATGGTCACCTGCATCACATCACCCGGCGAAACAGGGTACGACGAAGTGGTACTCGGAAATCTGGGCGCCGAGACGTTCACCTGCGAGGCTGGGAATAGCTCATACCATGCATAGTAGGTCGCACCCTCTAAAGGGGAAAGCTCCGGGGAGTAATCTTGCTCCGTCCCCGCTTGAATTATGCTACCGGTACCCCAGCCACCGATGCCTACCCACGTGCAGGAAGCGCCATGAGCGGTGGAGCTCACGGTGGGAACCACCCATTGGCCGGTGATTCCCGTGAAGGTGTTGCCGTTCATCACATAGCCCGACCAGTTCGAACTGCAGTTAGGCGCGGCACTGGTACATTCAGGCGAGGTGGCTGCGTAGGTAACAGTTAGTCCCGCGCTGCCTGCCTTCTTGGCTTGATAAATGGCCTGGACATCACTCGGGAACACATAGCTTCCACTGGGCACTGTCAATAGGTCGGGATGATCGACGGCCACGCTGGCCTTGCGGTTAGCGTGCAAAATCACGGTTGAGTTGGCGAGCACCTGAAAGGTAGCTGGGCTCTCGGGCAAAGAAAGATGAAAAACGGGATTCCCCGTAGGATCTAGCGCAGCTGTCTGGGGCAATAAGCGGCCTTCCTGGCTCGCCGGGTCGAACACCTGAACGGTAATCTTGACTGGACCGAGGGTTTGAGCAGGCATCTGCGTGGCGGCCGCAAGGCTGAGAGCGATGGCCAGAAATCCGTTTGTTATTGTGATCTTCATGTTTTCCTCTTCGTAAGGTAAACGTGTAGCTGCAAGCAGCCACCCGATCAGGCGTAAACGGTCGAGAAAACCTATCATGTACAAACGAACAAAACGTCACGCGTTTGGCGGTTTTGTTCGAAGCGTTCAGCTCCGCGATCATCGCCCTGCGCTGCTAAAGGGGATCGGATCCGCCGCGATCGTGAGGCGACTTTTGATAAACCGAAACACGGTGATTCTTTGGCGGAAGCGATTTGTGGAACTTGGCTTGGATGGACTTTGGGATGTGACTCCGGGCCAGCTCCCGGCGAGGCGAGGGTGACAGTCATTCAGGAATCCCGGACCGTGCCGCTGCACAAACCCTGAGAGTCGGTCAGGATCCGAGAACCACGAAGTCGGCTATTTTTGCCCAACGCATCGAAAAGGTAAAATTGGGTTGTGTCGCAAACACGTGGATGCGAATGCATCGACTGGGCCACTGTATATCAAGCAGCGAGGCCGAGCGTGCGCTCAATGAAGCGCGCCTGCCCAACGATGTCACCTTTTGCCAGACGGCGGATCTGGCCTTTCCGGATCATGTTCATGGCCTCGTATCCCGCAATGGTGTTGAGCGCCCCGTCAACGGAACGGAACCACTGGCTCGCCACCACTCGTTTTTTCACAAAACGATGGTCCTGTTCGATGATGTTGTTCATGTACGGTGACGGGCGACACTGGCATTTCCGTCCCAGTTCTGCACTCTGCTTCAGCTTCTCGATAACGGCGGGATACGCGGGATGGCCGTCCACGTTGATCACACGAGGACGGCTGTGACCGGAGAGCGCAAGCTGCAGAATGCCTTTGGCAGCCACGCGATCTCGCTTCGGCGACAGCAGAAAGTCAATGGTGTTACCGGCAGAATCGACGGCCCGATACAAATAAATCCATTGCCCTGCCACCCGAATGTATCGTTTCATCGACCCGCCACGACCGGTTCGGGCGTCGCATCTCCCGCCGGATACGTTCCTCCAGAATCGGCGTATAGTGCAGAACCCAGTGGGCAATGGTCGAGTGATCCACCCTTAGTCCGCGCTCGGCCATCATTTCTTCAAGATCGCGATAGCTGAGCGGGTAGCGGAGATACCAGCGTACGCAAAAGAACGATGATGTCGTCCCGGAAATGGCGCCCACGGAACAGCGCAGGTCGGCTCGAGTTCATTCGCTAACCGTACCAAACCCACCGCCATTCTATTTGCGACACTGCCAATAATCCGCTTTTCATTTTTGCATTTTGTGCTCCTTATAGAAATACAAAATCGCCACTCCGTCGAGTAAAGAAGTTCTTTGTCGGTTGCGCGCAGTTATGCGTCGTAACCGCGTGCGATTATGCTTCCGGTCGGTAAAGCGTAAACCGTTTGAAACCTTATCACGCCTCATTGCAATATCGCCATCCAAGGGGATAAACTGAACGAGGTGTACAGGTGGCTGATTTATCCGGCGAAGTCACGCGGTTGTTAATCGACCTGAAGGGCCGCAGGCAGGAAGCCGCCTCGCGGTTATTCGATTTGCTGTACGTCGAGTTGCGCCGTTTGGCGCGGCGCCATCTGCTGAACGAGCGTTCAGGCCACACTCTGCAGGCAACGGCTCTCGTTCACGAAGCGTATCTGCGGTTGGTGGATGGTCATCAGGATTGGCAAAATCGCGCCCACTTTTTCGCAACAGCATCTTCGGCCATGCGTAGAATTCTGGTCGATCACGCCCGCGCTAAGCGCGCCGCCAAGAGGCCGGGGTCGCAGAAGCAATCCAACCTAGATGATCTGCCGCCGCTCTCCAACGAACACTACGATGACGTGATTGCGATCGATGTTGCACTCACACAATTAAGCAGGATCGATGCCCGGCAGGGCCGTATCGTAGAACTGCGGTACTTTGGCGGACTTACTGCAGAGGAAGCTGCCGAAGCCCTAGGAGTATCTGTAATTACTGTTCAAAGGGATTGGGCGATCGCAAAGGCATGGCTTCACGGACAACTTGCCGGCAGAGCGGCGGCTCCATGACACCCCATCAATGGGAGGAAGTCAAAGAACGCTTCCATGACGCTCTTGAGCAGCCCGCTGAAAAACGTCACTCTTTTTTGATGGAAGCATGCCTGGATGACTTCGTCAGGACCGAGGTAGCAAGGCTCCTGACGGAACACGGCTTCGCCGGAACCTTTCTCGACCAGCCTGCCAAGGCGTCATCCAGTGTGTTTACAGTGCAGTTGGGCGCAATCAATGACGTATTTGATAAAGCAAAGAGTAGTGTTCTGCCTGACTTGAGAGGCATGGCGGGTCAGTCAATCGGTGCATACTCTCTTATCTCCCAGATTGGTCAGGGTGGAATGGGAACGGTCTGGCTGGCCGAACGCGCCGATGGTCGTTTCGAAAGGCGGGTGGCGATCAAGTTCCTCCACGTCTTATTGGCCGGCAGCGCCGCTGAAGGGAGATTCAGACGTGAAGGTACAATTCTGGGACGTCTGGCTCATCCTCATATAGCAGAGCTGCTGGATGCAGGTGTCTCGCCGGCGGGCCAGCCTTACCTTGTCCTGGAATATGTGGAAGGTGAGCACATCGACCGGTTCTGCGACCAGCGGGCGTTGGACATCGCAGCGCGGATCAGGCTATTCCTCGATGTTTTGGGTTCTGTCGCCCATGCGCACAGTAACCTTATCGTGCACCGCGACATAAAGTCGTCCAATGTTCTGGTGCGAAACGACTGTCAGGTGAAGCTGTTGGATTTCGGGATCTCCAAGCTGCTGGAAGATGCGGACGAAAACGGCGAGGCCAGTACGCTCACCGCGGAAAGCGGAGCCGCTCTGACTCCAGAGTATGCTGCTCCAGAGCAATTGGGCGATGGGATCATTACGACCAGGACCGACATCTACTCTTTGGGCGTGCTGCTCTATGTGCTGCTGACCGGACAGCATCCTGCCGGTGCCGGACCACATTCTCTTGCGAGCCTGGTAAGGGCCATCGTAGATACTGAGCCGGCACGTATGTCAGAGATCGTTATTTCTGCCGCTGCGAACGCGGACGCTGCGGTCACGAATGCAGCGAACCGTTCAGCGACTGCCGAAAAGCTTCATCGACTGCTCCGCGGCGACCTTGACATTATTATTACCAAAGCACTCAAAAAGGATCCTGCGGAGCGATACGCCTCGATCAATGCATTTTCTGATGATCTTGCCCGTTATCTCCGAAACGAGCCGATCAGTGCGCGGAGAGACTCAGCAGTATATCGCGCGGCGAAGTTCATCCGGCGGAATGGTGCACCGGTGGCGCTGGCCGCCTTGGCGGTGATCGCCGTGATGGCGAGTGTGATCGGTGTAATTATTCAATTGGGCGTGGCGCGCACTCAGCGCGATATCGCCTTTCGAAAGATTGTGCGGGCTCAGGTGGTACAAAGTTTCGATGCGTTTCTCCTTTCCGACGCAGCACCCCTCGGCAAGCTCAGCGTCAATGAGCTTCTCGGACGTGCGGAGCAGATGTTCGGGCGACAGCATGAAGCGGATAACACCGATCGCGTTGCACTCATGATCTCGATCGGATCACAGTACTCACTGCAGGACGACGAAACCGGTGCTCGCCGCGTATTGGAACAGGCCTATAAGCTCTCGCGTGGGTTGTCTGACCAGTCTACACGCGCAAACGCGTCCTGTGCTCTGGCCAATTCCCTAGCCCGGAGCGAAGAACTCCCACGTGCGGAGACGCTCTATCAGGAAGGAATGCACGAGCTTCCTGATGGTGTGCAATTTGTCTTTGATCGCGTTGACTGCCTGCGTAGTGGCAGTCAGGTCGCCCAACAGCGTGGAGACATACGGGAAGCGGTAGCCCGCACGGAAACCGGGCAGCAGGTGCTCAGGAATTCTCCTTTTGACTCCGAAGCACTCGAGTTGCGCCTTTGGGCAGATCTGGGAGGGGTGTACTCCGACGCCGGGAGAGACGCAGATGCTGTGTTCGCGTTCAGGAAGGCAGCTGGTCTGCTGTCGTCCCTGGGTCTCGACGACACCGGAACCGCGGAATCTCTGTTCAATGATTGGGCCTTAGAGCTTGCGCAGCTCGGACAGCCTCTCGCCGCTGAAGCAATATATCGCCGCGCCATTGAAATAAGCAGAGATAACCGGCGGGAGGACGCAATGTCACCCGTGGTGCTCACCAATTATGCCCGGGCCCTGCGCGAACTGGAGAGGCTTGATGAGGCGGCGGACTATGCCGAGCGTGCCTACACAAAGGCACGCCTCGTTAAGCATGAGATGGCTATCAATCAGTCTTTGTTCGCACGCGCGGGAATCTACCTTGCCATGAACAATCCCGACCGCGCAGCGGCGATGCTGGCGGAATTGGAGCCGCGCTTGCGCGGAAGCTTGCCGGAAGGGCACTACGCTTTTGCCTCTCTGGCCGCGGGTCAGGCCCGCGTCAGTGCGGCAAAGGGCCACATCGCTGAAGCGATGAGGCTGGCCGACCAGGCATTGTTGATCGATGAGGCGGCCATTAAATCCGGCGGACAGGATATTTCGCTGCTGCCGACTTTACTGATGTATCGAGCCGCGATTGCTCTAGACGCCGGACGTGCCGGTCAGGCCCGGGCCGATGCGGAACGCGCTCTCCGCGAGTTGAGCAAAACGCTTCCGGCAGGAACACTTTCCTGCGTGGAGGGAAAAGCTTACCTGCTGCTCGGCCGGGCTCTCCGGGCAGAGGGGAAGTATGCGGAGGCGCGCACGGCCGCCGCAGCCGCCGTGAAGCGCCTTGAGCCAACGGTAGGCCCAGACCATCCGGATACTCAGGCCTCCAGACTCCTTGCCGCAATCGCAATCCCCGGTCGGTAACCCCGTCCGGGTGACCCTTCAAATCAATTCGCGAGGCAACGTGTCGTCTTTCTCCTCCTGTTTTTCGATAGCTCTGGCAGTAACCGGAACCAGAGAACCACCGGACACATGGAGAGAACATTCGGTGTCAATTCGTTTGTTAAAGGCAATTTCGCTGGCTGCGGCGTTCGCAGTCAGCATGTTTTCACAGGTAACTCCGCCAGGGTATTCCCGAGCCAACGGAACCTACCGGGGTCTTCAGATTTCAGGGGCTGGCGGGCAAGTGTATAGATGTGGCGGCTATCCGCTGGGCCACAGCATGCCGGCCATGCTGTATGACTGCAATGGTACGACGGCTCAGGACATGACCCTTGTCCCGTTCCGTACGCCGATCGATTCGACGGTGGAGATTCGTGCACAGGGGCGTTGTCTCGGGGTCGCACCGCCGGTCCTGAACATTGGGGAAGCACCCATCGACCTCGGAATTTTTCCCCTGCCACCCGCAGCAGGCTGGCGGGTGGTGCTGGAACCGTGCGATGGAACAACGTTGCAGTGGTTTTACGCGCCTCAGGTAAACGGCATCTTTCCTATGAACAACTTGCGCTCGTACACAGACCGGCGACAGGAGCAGAATCGGGATAACGAATGCTGACGTTGTGATCCTGATATCGTTCCTCCGCACTTGAGTGAGCATCTTCCACCGCAGCCGGATATGCCGGGTTCTTGTCCACATTCATCACTCGTGGCATGGCATTGCCCGAGGCGTCAATGCCTTGCGCAGGAAGCGTTTTGCTGCCGCAGCGTCACGTTTCGAGGTCGCGGTCTAAACTAAGTGTACGGCCTCCGGCGCGAACCGGTAGAGGCTGGGTGTGCGACCTGAAAGTCGTGAAACTGCTGGTTTCTTTTTTTGTGCCCTACTTCCGTGCGTATATAGTACGCTAGGATATGGGAGACCGTCACGATGACAATTCCGAAGTCCCTGGAATCTCTGGAACAACAGCGCGCCGACATTACCACTCAGATCGCGGCTCTCGGTGATCTACGTGGTGGCTCGATCACTTCCACTACTGGCCGATGCGGCAAACCCAACTGCCATTGCCATAAGCCCAAGGATCCAGGCCATGGCCCCAATCTCCGCCTGACCTACAAGGTCAACGGCAAGACCATTACCCAATCCCTACCCGACCAGTCCGCAACCCGAAAGGCCGAAAGGGAAATTGCTGAATTCCGGAAACTGCAGGGCCTGCATAAAGAGCTTATCGAGGTCAACGCGCAGATCTGCCAGTTGCGTCCGTCCCAGCCGGAGGTGCTTTCCCCGCAGGAAAAAAAACGGCGCAAGTCATCCGCCAGGAGGTCGCGCGCGAAGTAGACCGACTGTTGCGCGTCATCTTCAACGGTCGTCGCAGGACGGGACGACTGGATCTGGAAGCCATCGAAATGGCCGTGCGTTCGGCTCTACACCAGGCGGGCGCAACAGCGTTAAGCGAACTCCTGCGTTTTGCCGCCCCGACTGCCCATCGGCGCACCCTTCCTTGTGATTGCGGCCATCAGGCGCATTATCGGGAACTCCGCACCAAGTCCCTGCTGACAGCAGTCGGTAAAGTGGAAGTCTCGCGGCCCTACTACTTGTGCGCACACTGCCACACCGGACAATTTCCCGCCGATGTCGAACTGGACATCGAACACACAGAGTTCTCTCCTGGAGTGCGTCGCATGCAGGCCGTCGTAGGCCAGGGCGCACCTTTCGAGCATGGCCGGCAGCAACTGAAACTTCTCGCCAATCTGGAGATAACCACCAAAGCCGTGGAGCGTACGGCGGAGACCATAGGAGAGAATATCGCTGCGCACGAGCAGGTGGAGATTCAGCGGGCCATGCAGTTGGACCTGCCGGTGGTCATCGGCCAGCCAGTTCCGATCCTGTACGTGCAAATGGATGGAACGGGAGTGCCCGTGGTGCAGAAAGAGACCTGGGGTCGCGTCGGCAAGACCGAAGGCCAACCGGCCCACACGCGCGAAGCCAAACTGGGATGTGTGTTCACCCAGAGTAGCTGGGACGAAAAAGGCTACCCCATCCGCGATCCGGCTTCCACCACCTACACCGGCGCCATCGAGACGGCTGAAGAGTTTGGCAAGCGCATCTACCTGGAAGCCTGGAAGCGGGGCTGGAGCCGCGCCGAAAAGAAAGTCGTCATGGGCGATGGGGCTGAATGGATCTGGAATCTTGCAGAGCCATACTTTCCCGGCGCGGTCCAGATCGTCGATCTCTTTCACGCGCGCCAACACCTGTGGGAGTTGGCGCGCAAACTGTATCCCAACGACGACGTGAACCAGAAAATCTGGATCAAGGTCCACCAGCGGAGACTGCTCGACAAGGGGAAAATCGAAAAGCTGGTCGGCGCGCTCCGTTCCATCGTGTCCTCCAATGCCGACGTCGCCCAGAAGATTCGTTGCGAGGCCGACTACTTCGAGAGGAACGCTGCGCGCATGCGCTATCCCAAATTCCGCCGCCAACATCTATTCGTCGGCTCCGGTGTGATCGAAGCCGGTTGCAAGACCGTAATCGGTTCCAGGCTCAAACAATCTGGCATGTTCTGGACGGTTCGTGGAGCCAACGCCATCCTCGCCCTGCGATGCTGCCATATCAACAACCGATTCGAGGACTACTGGGAGGCACGCCACCCGGCGGCCTGACCTTCACTTCTATGTCGCGCACCCGTAGAGGCTCGCGCGGCTGACGTGGCCGAGTTCGCACATGCGGCGCGCCGTCATCGCGAGGCCTTCCTGGATTTGCTTTTGGACGTACTGGCAGGTCGCGGCCTTCCAGTCAGTGCCTGCAGCGTCCGCTGTTCCTCGATTTGCTGCAAGCACCCCTTTAAAAAATCGATTTCCAGCGTCTGCTGGCCCACCTTTCGTTCCAGTTGGGCGATCCGCGGCTCCTCCCAGCGCCGTTTCCCCGGACCAGGGAATGCGTTGCCCGGACCGTGCCGAAACTCCTTTCGCCACCGGTGTAGCAGGTTCGGATTGATTTCAAAGGCGCGGGCGACTTCGGCGGCCGAAGAGCCCCGTTCGAGCTGCTGAATCGCAGCCAGCTTTAGTTCCTTGCTGAATTTTCGTCGTGACAACCCCATGAGTCGATTCTCCTTGATGGTTTACGACTCTTAACTGTCCCGGAGGGCTCACGCCCGCGAAATCCCATGAAAATGACTCAGGCCAGCCATAATGAATCCAGAGCGGCGAGGTCGGGACAAACATGGATAAGTCGAAGCCGGTTAACTGTCTGATCCGGAGCGTGCGGATTGAGCGAATCATTGGGCGTTGTTTCTCTCTCTGAGAGCACGATAGCCCGTGACCCTGGTTAAGTAATGCGCAGCACACTCCCCGCTCCTGATAGGAGGATTCATGTGTTACCGGATTGCTGGAATCGATGTGCATAAGAGAATGCTGGCCGTCGTAGTGGCCGACGTGGCCACCGAAGGAGATTATGAGTTTGAGCGTCGCCAGTTTGGCGCTAATCCTGATGAGCTTCGGCGGTTAGCCGATTGGCTGGTCGCGCAGAACGTGCAGGAAGTTGTCATGGAGTCCACGGCGCAATACTGGCGACCAGTGTGGAACACGCTGGAACGATATTGGAGTGCGCAGTGCCGGGGGGCGGAAGGTGCTGGTCCGATGTCTGGATCGCTGGTGCTGGCGCTTGCCCAATCCAATCGTGGTCCACGTGGGCGAAAGCGGGATTTCGTGGATGCCGAACGCCTTCTGAAGCGGCTGGTTGCACAAGAGTTAGTTCTGAGTTTTGTGCCCGACGCGGAGCAACGTATGTGGCGCACAGTTGTTCGCCGGAAGTATCAGCTTACGCGTGACCGAGTCCGGCTGCAGAACCAATTGGAATCACTGTTAGAAGAAGCGCAAGTCAAGTTGTCCAGCCTGGTGTCGGACCTGTTCGGGCTCAGTGCGCGCCGGATGCTCAGAGCACTCGCCGATGGCGAAACAGATCCAGCAGCCCTCGCCGCGCTTGGAGATCGCCGGCTCCATGCCAGCCAGGAGCAGTTGTGTGATGCGCTTGGAGCTGTTACAGACCTCAAGAGCACTTATCGCCGGCTCGTGGGCATGGCATTGGACGAATTGCAGCTACTCGAACGCCACATGAGCAAACTGGATCAAGAGATGGCGGACCTGCTGAGTTCGCACCAAGATGCTGTTCAGCGCCTTGCCGAGGTGCCTGGTCTCGGAGTCGAGTCGGCTCATCAGATCATTGCCGAGATAGGCGCCGCAGCGAGAACATTTCCTTCGGAGAAGCATCTGGCTTCGTGGATTGGAGTGTGCCCAGGTGAACAGGAAAGTGCTGGGGTCTCGGCGAGCAACCGCTCACCCAAGGGCAACCGCCTCATGCGCCGACTGCTCAATCAGTGCGCCCATGCTGCCGTCAAGGTCAAGGGCAGCATTTTCGAGATTGTCTTTCGGCGTCTGCTTCCACGCCTCGGCTTCAAACAAGCTATTTGGGCGATCGCTCACCGACTATCGCGGTTGATCTGGAAGATCCTGCATCAAGGCGTGCGCTATGACGAGCGCGGCCCAGCCGTCAACCAAAAGTCGAGATCCGCACGTACAGCGAAGATGATCAAAGAACTAAAGAACCTCGGATACCGTGTTGAACTGACGCAGGACCCGGCGTGAGCAGGTGATTTTTCGACCCTGGTTGTCTCAAAAACGGGGACAAGTCCAAGACAGCGGTAAAGTGGTGCGCGGACTGAAGACACTTACAAGCGTCACGGGACGCTGAATCTGTTTGCCGCCCTTGAGGTCACTGGCCAGGTTAAGACGAAGTTCACGGAGACCAAGAAGCGGGAGGATTTTCGCGCCTTCCTTGAGGACGTGCTGAACGATCAGCCGCGAGATGCGGAGATTCACGTCATCCTTGATAATTACTCCCCTCACAAACGAAACGACGACTGGGCTGGCGAAGTTCGAGGGGCGAGTCTAGTTTCATTTCACGCCGACTTCGGCCAGCTGGCTGAACTAGATTGAAATTGTATTCAGTCTGCTACAACGCAAGACACTCAACGGAGGAAGCTTCAAAACCAAAGATGAACTGGGCGCGAGGCCATTGAAGCCTTCTTTCGAAGACACAACGAACGCGCTAAACCGTTTCGCTGGCGGAAGCGCGAGGTCAAGGGCAGTCAACTCCAAAATACAATCGTTAATTACGCAATTAAGGACTAGTTTAGTTAGGAACAACGGAACAGAAAACTCCCTTAAGAGTCGGGCACCCGTCAGATTTGGGCGAGGAAGCCTGCTATCCTTAAGCGAGTTTTCTGTTCCATCGCTCCTCAACAACCCTAATTTCCGTGGTTTTCCGTTAAGCCATAACTTGTACTACTTTAAGACGCAAGTCTTGAGGGTACCACTATCAACTGTGATGGAGACGGTGGATCCATACGCTATGAGAGTTCCGGCGGGCGGGCTCTGCGTGAGTACCTCACCGGGATTGATGCAGGCTTTTTGGGAGGACACGCTGGGAACAAGCCCCTGCGCCTTGATAGCGCCGGTTGCGCTGCTTTGAGGAATCGAGAGCACGTTGGGTACAAACACGCCACCGGTTGACACAGTGAAGTTCACCCCCGAACCAGGTAATTCGATGATCCCCACGGGCACGCAGGAAGCATTGGGACACACCTGCACCGTGGATGGATACTGGGAGATTACCGAGCCCGCCGGAGCGCTGTTGAGGCTGTAGGACACATTGGAGGCGGCAAAGCCCGAGGTTGCAAGGTAGCCGCGAGCGACACCCTCAGTCAGACCCTTCAGGCTAGGCACGGGCGGCGCTGTCCCGGAAAAACCTTTGAACGCATAGGCGTGGGTCCACGGCGGGCCGTCTACTTTAACCGGGTTCCCGGACACATACTTGACCGAAATCCTCAGTTTGAACTGGCGCGACCCGCATTCCGGGTAAACCGGCACCGTTGACAGCGAATGGTAGATCATGTAATGGTGCGGAGCGTTTCCCACCGTCGATCTTTGCTCAAGGCTCTGCGTTACCATGCACACTCCTCCGGTGGAATTGAACTGAATAAGTTCCAGGTGCGTATCAACCACCGTTCCGTCACGGCCAATGTCCCAGATGTAATAGCTCGACCAACTCTGCGAGTTCTCGGCTGTGCAGGAACTGGTGCCGTAGAAGCAGGTAGTGAGCATAAGATTGTCGCTCGCATCGACGAATGCGGCGTCCGTCGGTGCTTCCCACATTTGTGACTGTGTGCCGTCATTATCGAATACGTACAATTGCTGCAAATTGGAGGCTCCGGCGAGATAGACGCAATATGATGGCCCGTCCGGGCCCGGGCCGTTGTTACCCCATTCGTCGCAGACCGGATTCTGCGACCAGGATGCGCCGACGTAAGATGCGGTGGCGTCGGGTGCGGCGCTGACCTGTAAGTAGGTAGTGCTAAACCCGTCGTAGTCTGTTGCGACCACCGACAGTCTGGAATCAGCCAGCGCCAAAAGCTGGCACGTGAACATACCCGTCGCGGGTGCCTTGAACAACAGCGAGGGATAAAGGGCGAGCTCACCCGGCCACGGATAGCTCGGCCCCGAGCCGTGTTGCCCTTCATGATTTTGCGCAGCCCCTCCGAATTGTGTCTCCGCTCCGCCCGGTCCTATGCACTTGGTATAGGTCTCAACGTACACGGTACTGTCGACACTACTGACGGTATCCACGCGGCCGAAGACTCGCAGCGTATCATTCATCTGCAACATGAAGCTCTTAGTATAGGCGAGGACTTTTTCGCCTCCGGCCAGGTTAATTTCCGGTGCCACCACCATCGGTATGAACTCCGGTGCGGGTATAGGCGTTACCGCCGCCATCAGGTGCATCGATAGCATCATTGGCAACGAGGCTCCGCCCAAAACGGTAGTTAAAGCATTTCTGATTATTGACATATTCGTCCCTTCCTTGAATCAAAGTGCCGCATTGCTTCCAGCGGCCATTCAGGAAGGCGTGAACGGGCGGGAAATCCTGTCATTTAAAATGAGCCGAGATATTACTCAGCGAACTTCTGACGCTTCTTTCCGGTGGGTTTCTCAGAATCGCTTGTGCGGCTGGGTTAGGATACCAGTCTGTATGGTCCGCTTCAAAGAAGCACATATCCCGACGGCTTGCAAGGATCGATCTGGACTTGTCCCCAGTTTTGAGACAAACGGTTAAGACTCAAATTTCATTAAATGGAGAATTGAGTCATGGGATTGTCTCGTAGGCAGTTCACGAAAGAGTTCAAACTGGCCGCCGTGCGGCGGCTGGAACAAGGGGTATCGATTGGGGAAGCGGCGCGGGCGTTGGAGGTGAATCCAAACGTCTTGCACCGCTGGCGGCGGGAGTTTCGTAAAGGGCCGGGTAATGTGTTTCCGGGCAACGGGAAGCAGCGCTGGTCCGAAGGGCGGATCGCCGAGTTGGAGCGCAAGGTCGGCCAGCAAACTCTGGAGATCGATTTTTTGAAGGGGTGCTTGCAGCGCATCGAAGAGCAGCGGATGCTGCAGGCACTGACTGGAAGTCCGCGGTCTACCGGAAGGTCGAAGAAGAAGTGAAGGCCGACCGGGGACTGACGATTGCGCGAATGGTAGACCTGGGCGGGGTGAGCCGCGCCAGCTTCTACCGCTATGACGCAGACGAGGCGCCGCAGCCGGATCGCGACATGAACCTGCGCGACGCCATTCAGCGGATCGCGCTGGAATGGCCCAGTTACGGGCGTCCTCGGATCACGGCCGCGCTGCGTCGGCAGGGATGGGCGGTGAATCCCAAACGGGTTTACCGCCTGCTGCGCGAGGACAACCTACTGTGCATCCGGAAGCGGAAATACGTGGCGACGACCGATTCGAATCACACGCGCCGGGTTTATCCGAATCTGGCCAAGCAGATGACGCTGACCGGCATCGACCAGCTCTGGGTAGCCGATATCACCTACATTCGGCTGGAGACGGAGTTTGTGTATCTGGCGGTGATTATCGATGCCTTCTCGCGGCGCGTGATTGGCTGGGCGCTGGACCGTACCGTGGAAGACGAACTCACGCTGGCAGCGCTACGGATGGCGCTGGAGTTGCGGCGGCCCGCCGGGATCCGGAGGACCTGCGGGTTGGCGATACCGTCGATTGCTGGCGTGTCGATGTCCTCGAACCCGGCCACCGGTTGCGCCTGGCTGCGGAGATGAAGCTGCCTGGCCGGGCCTGGCTGGAGTTCGAAGTCACGGGAGATTCTGGCGGCTCGACTATCCGTCAAACCGCTACTTTCGATCCAGTGGGGCTAATGGGAAGATCCTACTGGTATTTCGTCTATCCCTTGCACCAACTTGTGTTCGACGGGATGCTTCGGGGGATCGCTGCGGTTGCCAGCCGTCCCGGCCCGATTTCCTGCAGTGGAAATCCTAGGGCCTGAGCCTGTGATTTCGCTACTCTGAATTGGCCCACTTCGATACTCTGATGGCCCCCCTGTTCTAAACGTAAACCGGATATTCTGCTGCCGACCTGAAGGGGTCGGGGAAGGAGGCCGGTTGAACAGGAGGCAGAAAGTGGAGTTATTCGAGCAGATCCGACGCGAGTATGAACACGGCGTCGGGACAATCAAAGGGGTGGCCCGGAAGTTCGGGGTACACCGGCGGATGGTGCGGGATGCAATCGCCAGCGCTATTCCACCACCGCGCAAGGGGGCGCCGCGGAAAAGGCCGAAACTGGGCGCAGCAGTTGCGTTCATTGACGAGATTCTGCAGGCAGACCGGAAGGCGCCACGGAAGCAGCGTCACACCGCCCGCCGTATCTGGATGCGGCTGCGTCAAGAGATGCCGGAGGTGGCGGTGGCGGAGTGCACGGTGCGGCAGTTCGTGCATAAGCGGAAGAGGGAGTTGGGGTTAGCTGGCGGGGAGACGTTCATCCCGCAGAGCTATCGTTGGGGCCACGAAGGCCAGGTGGACTGGTATGAAGCGTGGGCGGAGTTGGGAGGAGAAAAGCAGAAGCTATACGTGTTTTGCATGCGGTCGATGGCCAGTGGGGGTTCGTTCCATCGGGCCTATCCGCATGCCAGCCAACAGGCTTTTCTGGAAGCGCACGAGTTGGCATTCCAGCATTTCGGTGGCGTTTTCGGGCTACTGCGATTCGACAATCTGAAAAGTGCAGTACAGAAGATACTGCGCGGGCACCAGCGGGAGGAGACGCAACGGTTCATTGCCTTCCGGTCACACTGCGGGTTCCAGAGCGAGTTCTGCACCCCAGGGCGCGGTAACGAAAAGGGCGGCGTGGAACAGGAGGGCGGGTATTTCCGCCGGAACCACATGGTGCCGCTGCCGGAGGCAAGTGATCTGGAGCATCTCAACGAGTTGCTGCGGGCCTCGTGCAAACAGGAGGAACAGCGCATCATCGCCGGCCGGGAGCAGACGATCGGGGCGGCGATGGCGATCGAGCGCGAGCACTTGCAGCCGCTACCGATCGAGGGCTTCGACTTGGCGGCAGTCTCCTTCCCAAAGGTGAACGGAAGCGGCTGCGTGGCCGTGTTGACGAACTTCTATTCGGCGCCGCTGCCGCCGGGGACCCGCGTCGAGGCCAAAGTGCATGCCGCATATATAGAGATGTGGCACGACGGAAAATGTGTGGCGCGGCATGAACGATGCTTCAGTCGGCAGCAGAAGCGCTTGCAACTGGAACACTATCTGGATGCACTGAGCAAGAAACCCGGGGCACTGGCCGGCTCCATGCCTCTGGAACAGTGCCGGGCACAGGGACGGTGGCCAGAGAGTTTCGACCGCTTTTGGGGCAAACTCGAACATCGTCACGGAAAACAGGATGGCACAAGGGCTATGGTGGACGTCCTGCTGCTCGGACGCGAGCACGGCTTTGAGCGGCTGCGCAATGTCGTTGAGCAGGCCCTGGCGATGGGCGTATCGGATGTGGCCGCCATCCGCTACCTCCTGGAGTTGGAGCGGTCGGAGAAACGGGTTCCGGCAGAGGCGCTCGATGTGGGATGGCTGGCGCGGTACGAGCGTCCGCAGCCCACCTTATATGAATACGACGACTTGCTGTCGAGCGGCAGCACGGAGGTGATTCAGTGAGCGAACCCAGAATCCCACTGGAAGTGGCCGGCATCCAGCAGATCTGCAAACGGCTGCACATGCCGACGATCGCGGCGCAGTGCGCGCGCCTGGCCGAGCAGGCCATCAAGGAGAAGCAGAGCCATCTGATTTATCTGGAAACGCTGTTGGAGGCGGAGTTGGAAGAGCGGGAGCGGAACGTGATGGAGCGGCGGCTGAAGGAAGCGCGCTTTCCCAAGGTGAAGACTCTGGAAGAGTTCAACTTCGAGGCCGCCCCACACCTGCCGGCTACAGGGCTCCGGAAACTGGCGGAAGGGCAGTATATCGAAAAGACAGAACCACTTGTTTTCATAGGTGACACAGGGACCGGAAAGACGCACTTGGCAACGGCGTTGGGTGTGGCGGCGTGCCGACAGCGCCGCCGGGTGCGGTTCACGACGGCGGCCGAGCTGGTCAATGACCTGATCGAAGCGCGGCAGAGGAACGAGGTCAGCCGGGTGGTGAACCGTTGGTTGCGGTATGAACTGATCGTGCTGGATGAGATGGCATATGTGGCGATGCCGGATGCGGCCGCGGAACTCTTGTTCCAGGTGATTTCAGGCAGGGCAGAACGTGCAGCCGTAATCGTCACCACGAACTTACCATTTTCCGAGTGGACGACCATGTTTCCGAATGCGCGGCTATGCAAGGCGATGGTGGATCGACTGACGGACCAGGCGCACATCATCGATACCGGAAAGGAGTCATACCGCCTGCAGCGGACGCTGGCGAAGAACAAGGGAGGAAGACGATGAGCAGGAGCGAACAGCAGTGGTTTCAAGCGCGGCTGAGGTGGGCGGTGATGGAGAAAGGCCGCGGCCTGGATCACTGGCGAGAAGCAGAGCACATATTCCAAAGCGACAGCCGTGAGGCAGCTTTTGCAGAAGCCTTGCGTATCGGTCATAGCCAGGAATACGTCATGACCCCGGAGCGCGCCGGCGACCCGGCGTTTGAGTACCGGTTGGCCGAGATTGTGTATCTGGACGAGAAGGGGGCGGCGCCGGCGGGGTTCGATGTGTCTCTCGGGCAAATTAAGGCCGCCGAACGGCTCGGCTTCGAGCACGAATTCGACCCCGACGGACGGATGCCAGAACCGGCTTTCTGATCGCCTGTTTTCCGTGGCGCCGCCCTACGCTTCGCCCAAACGCGCCGCAAAAGCGGCGGCGCTGGGCTTCGCTACGGCCGGCGTCACGGAAAACAGAAAGAAGTGGGACAAGGAAGAATTGTTGGTCCAGCAGGGGGGCCAAATCTGAGTATCAAAGTGGGCCAAGTCCGGTTGACAAACGCAGCCTGCGCATCGCCCAATATTTCGCATCTTTTGGGCGCTTTTCCTGGGCACGCAAATCTCTCCGGAACAGATCCAGGTGAAACGACGCCCACGGGAATACGCCCAACCGGGGAAGGAAGGTTTAAAACCTTATGACGCTTCATCAAATCAGCGAAGAACGCCGGAACTCGCTTTTCCGTTCGGTTGAATCCCCACAACGATGGCGCATGTGCACTCGCCCCGATGCGCACCATCAGCCTCAGACGACGCACTGCCTGCGGCCCGAAAACAAGAGCCGCGGGGAGCCGGGAGCCGTGCTGGAACGGACCATGGCGAACGTAGTCTGGCAGTCCGGGTCTGGATCGGCGGTTAAAATCTGCACTCAACGAATGCGTAAACCCACTGAAGCGATGGCCCCAAAATCTGGCCAAACGCGACACATGGTTTCCAGGGGGTCACGAAAAACAAGCAGGGATGGACGCTGTGGAAAAACAATTCCGACTGACTGGCCGGATGCAACCCAACGAGCTTTTATGATGTCCATGTCGTTTAAATTCCCACAATAGTTTTCCGACTGCCACAAGTAGCATGCGGCTCCTGTGCCCTGAACCTGGGCTAGATATCGTCCAATTTTGGTATTGTGATCGGCGGCTCTCACGTTTCGAAGACGGTCAACCAGTTCTTGAAGGGGCTTTCCGGTAACACCGATCTCCGCAAGCACAACGTTGGCCGGCGTGCGAGTGGCAAGGGCATAGAGAAGCCGCCAGCATTTGAAAAACTTATCCGGCCGGCCGCTCATGGCTTAGACGGCCGGGCCGGAACTGCGGGCCGCTTGCAACGGATGGGCGGGTTCGGCGTGCGGAAGGCCCTTTGTGATCCTTACCTTTGGCACTGGCTACTGCGCTTGGCCAGGAGCGGATGGCTGTGGACGCTTTTTATGATTCGCCGGGGGCGCGGAGGCAGATGGCGGTGCCGATTGAACCGCAGGCCCGGACGGCTGTGA
>Ga0302325_10004478_pt1 | contig 32301 bp, 41 predicted proteins | sample Palsa_T0_2_FD_201948 | JGI IMG/M metagenome (GOLD analysis project Ga0302325, IMG submission 201948) | Peat permafrost microbial communities from Stordalen Mire near Abisko, Sweden - Palsa_T0_2 | ecosystem: Environmental > Terrestrial > Soil > Palsa > Peat permafrost | place: Sweden: Abisko... | reverse complement strand
GAAGACCTCTTACACCACGATCCGCGAACTCCCGACTGCGTGATTCGAGTTTCTCGCCGATCAACGCCCGCTGTCAGATGTTTTCCGCCGGCTGGAAAACGGTCGGTTTAGACACGGGCTGCTAGGGACGAAGCCGTAGAGTGTATTTTCGCTCGCGGGTTTCTCGCGCGTTTTTCGCGTGTTTCTGCCCCACTCGATAGTGAGAAACCTACCCCACTCAGACCACGCCAGAATGGCGCTTCAAGATTTGCGGAAGATTTTGCGAAAATGCCGAGCGCGCCATCACGATGTTCGCACCCGCTTCTTGCGCCTGTTGCTTTAGTTCACCTTGCACGTGAGATAAATAACCGATCACGCTGATCTGCTTCATCTCTCCATCGTTCTTCATTTTAGAGATCAGTTTGAGGGGCTGAACAGCGCTGAAGTTCAAATCCAGAATGATGAGCAATGGCTTCTCGTTGGTCGCCTTCTCGATAACGTCTCGTTCGGATTTGACGAACTCCACTTCCAGACCGGCCCGCTTGGCTGCGTCGCTAATCTTCACTGTAAACAACAGATCTTCCACTACCGCCAGGATTTTCTTCTTACCGTGCTTCTGCATAAAATGCTACACGCCCGCTCTTGCTTTCCCTGAATGTGTATTACCTGAAAAACTGAAACCGCAAGTTGTGTGGAAGGTAAGAATTATTCTAGCATGACGAGGTGCGTGTTCCCGCGCGCCCCGTATATGAGAATGCCCCGGCATGACCGCGCTCGTTTTATCAGCCGGCGGTATGTATGGCGCTTACCAAGCCGGAGCGTGGAAGGCGTTGGCCGATGTCGTCCATCCTGACCTGGTGGTGGGCGCTTCCATCGGCGCCGTCACCGGCTGGGCCATCGCGGGCGGCTGCCATCCCGATGAACTGATCGATCGCTGGTTGCATCTGGAAGCCGCCGGCCACTATCGCTGGAAGTTTCCCCGCAGTCCGTTGCACGGAATTTTCGACACTACCGAGATCCAGAACGCGATTCGCGACGTTTATGAATCCTTCCAGCCTCGCATACACTTCGCGATGGTGGTCACCGACCTTATGAAGCTGCGCCCCCGGGTGCTACGCGGCAATGAGGTGAGCTGGCAGCACCTGGTGGCCGGCACCGCCATCGTCGGCCTGTTCGACCAGGTGCGCCTGGGAGGCCGCATCTACTCCGACGGCGGACTGCTTTCCGCCGTTCCACTTTGGGCCGCGGCCGGGATGGGTGCGACCAAGGCACTGGTGATCGATGTTCTTCCTGCGCCGCCCGGTGGCATTGCCCGAACCTTCGTATGTGCGATGCGCCTGGTTTCGCCGTTTCGCGCGGAAGTTCCATCAGGTATCGAAGTCATCCGCCTGGCTCCGCCCAAGTTGTTGGGAAGGCCGCTCGAATCCCTCTATTGGACTCGCGCCAACGCGGAGGCCTGGATCCGCGCGGGCCAAGTACAGGCCGCCGCAATAAAACATTCCATTGCGAATTGTTTTGAGAGAGAATAGATGCTGATATGCCGGCATACCAAATTCACCGTTTGAAGGAAACGCAGCGCCAGCAGTTTCGTTGGGCGCCGCATACTCCGGGCGTTACCATCGTTAAGTTGAAGGACTATGAGCCGGGGGATGTTATCGAGGCCGCCAGCCCCTATGCTCTCTGGCTTTCCCTACGCGAGAGCGACAATGCCATCGCCGTAGGCGACCTTCTCGAAGAGCCGGGCGCCGCGCTCCGTATTCTCAAATACATCGGCTTTGAGGAAGCGCGCTGGTACGTACCAGAACCCGCACCGCACGCCGCCGGAGAGCCAGTGGCGGTAACATAGGATTAACTAGTATGTATAACGATCCCGCTGCGTGGGATCGGATCAATTCCTTCGCGTTGGTCAGCTATATTCCCGAACCATTGGCGGGTTTTCTGGATCGGCTGCGGCAGGAGTTGGTTCCGAACTGTTTTTTGCGCGCCCACGTGACGATCTTGCCGCCCCGTCCGATTTCCTCTTCACCTGAGGAGGCCTGGGAAACCGTACGCACACTGGCTCCTTGCTTCGCCCCCTTTGACGTGGAAATGACTCAATTGGAGGTGTTTCCGGTGTCGGACGTGATCCACATCGCCATCGGCCGCGGGCGTGAGGATTTGGAACGCATGCATGCAGGGCTGAACGTAGCAGGCCTGAAATTCGCGGAACCCTATCCTTACCATCCCCACATTACCCTGGCACAAGAGCTCAAGGGCGACGAGGTGGATGAGCTAGCGCGCGTGGCGCGCACCCGGTGGGCTGAAAGCACCGTGCCCAAGACCTTCCGCGTCGAGGAAGTATTCTTCGTCCAGAACACCCGCCGCAAGCAGTGGCTGGACCTGGGAGAAAGCGCGCTGGGCCATGCGGAGTCGCGTTTGGTGGGCGAGCTGCTAGACCTTCTCACCAGCTAACCACCGCCCAACCACTCGTGCTATGATGAATTCATGAGCACCCCATGTGCAATGCAGGATTTTGGCATCCGGTGCAGACAATGAGTGAGAGAGGAGTCATATGAGAATTCAACTAGAGCTTCCGGAAGCGCAAGTGCGGGAACTGAAAGAGCTAATGGCCGAGGCTGGATTGGACACTTACAAGGATTTATTCAATCATGCGCTTTCGGCTTTCGAATGGATAACGAACGAGGTAAGGAGTGGCAGATCGATCGCGTCAATTGACGACAAAAATCAAAGTTACCGGGTACTCGTGATGCCGGCTCTTCAGCAGGTTGCCAAGACCGCGCGAAAGGACGAACAGGCAATGTATAGCGCGAGCCGATGAGGCCCGCGCTCCTGCTGCATGGACCCATCGCGCTCTTTCGCGCCGCCTCCAATCTCGGTTAAAGAATGGGTGACCAAGGCTACCGCCGATCACACATTTCATCTGCAGAAACAGATCGTCAGATTCCTTCTGCAAGCCTTCGGAGGTTTACTGGCTGCATCGGTGCTCAACTTCTTCCTTCAAGGCTTTGGAGTCTGGGGATTCAAGCTGAGCGAGACCGTTCTGAAGTTCATTGGCGCCGGAACCATTGGAGAGATCGGCGGACTGTTGGCGCTCACACTGCGCGCTGTGTTCGTTAAGAAGTAGCGACAGTTACCCCTTACGCTGCTCTTCCAGTGTGCGGCGCAGGATCGGCAGCACCGCGCGGTCTTTTTCGCCCGCCAGCTCCTCTTTCAGCGCGATGAGCGTCTCAAGATCGAGAACCTGGATACGGAGGCCCTCACCAATATCCAGTTCCACGGAGTGTGGGAGCAGTTCCCGGTAACCAAGATCGCGCCCGATTGTTCCCAGAAGATCCAGCGGACCATATCGCGTACTGAGATTCAGATGGCCGGCGGAGGCGAGATGAGATGCGTTAGGTTTAAGACGCCGCTCGGGCTGCATGCGGAAGCGAGCGTCGAGAGCCTCCAGCACCGCTTGCAGGCGAGCGACATTGCCCGCATCGCGGGAGTGGACCACATCGATATCGAATGTGTCGACGGGAGCGCCTTGCAGGACTGCCGCCAACCCTCCAACGAGAATGAACTCGACGCTGCCCTCGAGCAGGGCGCGCAGTGTCGCAATCAGCTTACGTTCCGGCATTCAACTCGCGAATCGTTATGATATCGTTCACCCGCTCTTCCAGGTATTCAAGGCGCTGGGCGGGCGTCAGGGAGAGCATCCAACGGATCAGCGTCAGGTCCACGCCGTCAGGGCTATAGTCTGTAAGGCTTGCCGGATCGCTCGTCGCCATGGGTTCTGAAACCAGCATAGCCGGTAACGTACAATCTTTACAGGAACATCCAAAGTGTTTCTCAGTTGCTCGAGGCATATTCAGTACGCTGGCGACCCAAGGTATGGTAGGATTCTGCAAGTACCCTCAAGATATAGCTGACTACCCGCTTTACTTTCCTTGGCACGGCGGTTAACATAGACTCATCCCCCGAGACGATAATGGAAGGGGACGCTATTTTGCTGAAGCTCAAGCGGGTCGAGATACAAGGCTTTAAGTCGTTCGTCGACCGGACCGAGATGAAGTTCGCCGGTTCGGGAATCGCGGCAATCGTTGGTCCCAACGGTTGTGGAAAATCTAACATCAGCGACGCCATGAGTTGGGTGCTGGGCGAGCAGTCGGCCAAAAGCCTGCGCGGCGCCAGGATGGAAGACGTTATCTTCGCGGGCACCCGAGACCGCAAGCCGCTAGGCTTGGCGTCGGTGACGATGACGCTGGTGAATCCGTCCGCCCACGATACACCCGCTAACGGAAACGGGCACGCGAACGGGAATGGTCATGCGCCGCACCAGCCGAGCGAAGTCACTATCACCCGGCGATTGTTCCGCTCGGGCGAGAGCGAATATCTGATCGACGGCAGGGTCGCACGATTGCGCGACATCCAGGACCTCTTCATCGGTACCGGCCTGGGGCCGGAGAGCTACGCCATCATCGAACAGGGCCGCATCGGGCAGATCCTGAGCAACAAGCCGCAGGACCGGCGCGCCATTATCGAAGAGGCGGCCGGAATCGGAAAATTCAAGACCAAGAAGCGTCTGGCGGAAGCCAAGCTGGAAGGCGCGAAACAGAACCTGTCGCGCGTGTTCGACATTCTGGAAGAGGTGGGCCGGCAGGTAAATTCGCTCAAGCGGCAGGCCTCGAAGGCTAGAAGATACGAAGAGCTGAAGACCGAAATGATCGCGCACCTGCGCGAATCGCTGACGGCGCGATATCGGATGCTGGAGCGGGATGCGGCCAAGACGGCGCTGGATCTGAATCTGGCCAACGCCGAGTTCCAGAATCTTTCGGCGCAGGTGGCCGAGCGCGAGCGGGAATATTCGGCATTACAAGAAGCTTGCTATCGCAATGATGCGGAGCTGGCGGAGGCGCGCCGGCATTTGGCGGATTTGCAGCTCGAACAAGAGCGTACGCGCGGCCGGATGGATTCGCAGACGCAGCAGATCGGCGCCATCGAGCAGCGGCTGGGCCAGGGCGAGGCGGAATCGCAGGAACTCGAGAAACGGCACCAACAGTTGCGTCAGGAGTTGGAAGCGCATTTGCAGTCGGTGGTGGAGCTGGAGGCGCAGGTCGGCTCAGCCCGGGAGCGGCTATCAGCCAAGATGGCGGAGCGCGAACAGGTTCAACAGGCGCTGCAGGAGCGCGCGAGAACGCTCGAGACCGGGCGGCAGAATGTGCTGCGGCTGCTGGGCGAATCGTCGGCCCTGAAGAACCAGCTGGTGCAGATCGGCGAATATTTGTCGGCTATCGATCGCGATGCGGTTCGTTGCCGCCGCGATGAGCAGACTGCCGGGACGGATCTGGAGCGGCACTGGGCGGTGAAAGCCGAATTGTCGCGGAAGATGTCGGCCGGGCAGATGGAGCTGGAGTCCACCGGGGACAAACGGCGGCGCGTGGAGGAAGAGCTGAACACACGCAAGACGCAGGCGGCCGAAGCGCGGAAGCTGTTGGATCAATTGCGCACCGATGCATCGCGGCTGAAGGCGCGCAAAGATTCACTGGAAGAGATTCTTTCGCATCGGGCCTACACGGCGGAAAGCGTAAAGCGCTTGTTCACGGCGATTGAACGCGGCGAGACCGAGGAATTCCACGCGGCGGGGGTGCTGGCGGATTTCGTGGAAGTGGAGCCGGCGTACGAAAAAGCTACCGAAGAGTTCTTGCACGAAGAGCTGGAATATGTGGTGGTGCATAACTGGGGCGATGCCGAGCGCGGGATCGACTTGATGCGTACGGATCTGGATGGGCGAGCCACCTTCCTGGTTCGTCCACAGGCCGGCGAACAGATGCAGGCGTATGGGCGGACCATGGACACGCTGGCGGGCGATCAAGGCGTGATCGGACGGCTGAGCGATTATCTCCGGTTCACCAATGGTTTTCGGGAGGCGCCGCGAGATTTGCTGCCTCGCTTGGCGCATTGTTTCCTGGCTAAAGATCGCCCGGCGGCGCAGCGGCTGGCGCTGGAGCATCCGGAATTTTTCTTCCTGCTTCCGGACGGCGTCAGCTATCACGGGCACGCGGTGAGCGGTGGCAAGAAGACGGGCAGCGGTCCGCTGGCGCTGAAGCGCGAGTTGCGCGAGCTGCACGGAGAAGTACAAGTGAAGCAGCGCGCGGTGGAAGGTACGGCGATGGCGCTGGAACAACTGGAACGCGAGATCGCCGGGTTCAGCGAGGATCTGGAGAGCCTGCGGTCGCTGCAACAGAGCCAGGAGAAGCAGGCCCTGGCGCTGGATCACGAACATCGGCAGTTGGCCGAGGAGTTTACGCGGGCGCAGTCGCGCTTGTCGGTAGCGCGTTTGGAGCTGGAGCGGTTAGAGCAGGAAGGCGGCCGCGCGCGAGAGCAGCAGGAGCGCGATCAGCGTTTGCTGGATGAACGGGAGGCCGCGCGATTCGTGGAAGAACAGGTTTTGGAGCAGTCGCGCGCGGATTTCGAAGAACTGCAATCGCAGGCGCAGGCGCTGGTGGAAGAGCACGGAGCGTTGCGTGCCGAGCTGGCTGGATTTGAAGAACGGCAGCGTTCCGAGCGAGCCACGCAGGCGCGGCATGAGGCGGGTATTGCGGCGGCGGCGGCGCGGCGGCGGGAGATTGCAGCCGAGATGGAACGTCTGGGAGCGGAGCGGGCGCGCCTGCTTTCCGACAACATCGAGCTGGACCTGAGAGCGGGCCAGTTGGTGGAGTTGATTCTCGCGTCCGAAGAAATCGTGGCCGGGTTGGCCGTGCGCGAGACTACCCAACGCGCGGATCTCGCGGCACTGGATGAAGCGCTGAAGCAACTGCGCATGACCGTACAGGCCACGCAGGAGTGGCGGTCACAGGTGGAGTTGGATCTGGTGCGGAAACAGGCCGAGCTGAAATTCCTGGACGAGACCAGCCGCAAGGAGCTGGGCATTCCGGCGGATGAATTGGACTCGGGCGAGGAAGTGGTGCTGGATGAAGCCGGGCTGATTGAGGCCGAGCAAAAATATCAGGAAGTGAAAACGCGCATTGAGGCGCTGGGACCGGTGAATCCGCAGGCGCTGGAAGAATTTCAAGAAGCGCAGCAGCGCTACGATTTCTTGAACACGCAGCGCCAGGACCTGCTGGATTCGATCCGCGACACCGAGAAGGCCATTCACGACATTGATGTGGAATCGCGCAAGAGGTTCACGGAGGCCTTCGAGGCGGTGAACGGCTTCTTCCGCGAAATGTTCCGCACGCTTTTTGGCGGCGGCATCGGCGAGATGCGGTTGACTGACGAGACCAACATCGCCGAATCGGGCATCGACATCGTGGCTTCGCCTCCCGGTAAACGCCTGCAGAGCGTCCTGCTGCTGTCGGGGGGTGAGAAGTCGCTCACGGCCATGGCGCTGCTGATGGCGATTTTCCAGTATGCGCCCAGCCCGTTCTGTATTCTCGACGAGGTGGACGCGCCGCTGGACGAGCCGAACATTGAACGGTTGACCCGGCTGCTCAGGACCATGTCGGCCCAGACGCAGTTCATCGTGATTACGCACGCCAAACGGACCATGGAAGCCGCGCAGTCGCTCTACGGCGTCACCATGCAGGAGCCTGGGGTGTCGAAGCTGGTGTCGGTGCGTTTCACCGGAGAGGCTTCGGCTCGGCCGCCGGTTGCGGAGCTGGCCATGCAAGGCGCGGCTAATTAACGCTTCTCGTAGATAATCCGTCCGGCGCGAATGAGGTAGCGGACTTGCGTAAAAGCCGTCAGCCCCTGCGTCGATGGGTCGGCGGAGAGAATCGTGAGATCGCCGCGACAGCCAGGCTCGATTTGTCCTTCATCCTTTACTCCAAAACGTTTCACGGGCGCTGTGGTTAACATCGCCAGCAGGTCTTTGAAAGACAGCCCTGCCAGCGCGAGCTGCCGATATTCTTCGGTCAGATCGTAGTCGGTCACGAATCCCGTGTCGGTTCCAAAGATGAGTGGGCCGCCGAGCTGGTGAAACCTGAAAACAATTTCACGAATCCGCGCAATGGTGGATTCTCCCGAAAAGAGCTTCAGGGTGGGAATCATGGACATGCGATGCGTCACCAGTTCGGCTAGCAACGCGTCATCCACGCCATCCACGGTGTCGGGCGCGTGCGCGAGAACATCCACGCCGCTGTCCATCGCGATGCGGACTCCTTCGAGATTGGACGGATGCGCGAAGGCGAGTTGGTGGTGGGCGTGCGCGACTGCAACGGCGGCGCGGGCGACGTCCAGGGGCATGGGTTTGACGTGGCCGCGCGAGATATAGGAGCCAGTGAAGAGCTTGAGAACGTCGGCGCCCGCTGCAATATTTTGTTCGACCAGAGCAGTGGCCTCGGCCGCGGTGGAAGGCTGGGGAAGCGAGGCGCGAACTTCCGGCGGAAGACTGCTCAGATAATACGGCACTCCATTCGGAGGATAGAGTCCCGAACCGGCAATAAATATGCGAGGGCCGAGAACTTCGCCGGTTTCAATGCGGCGGCGAAGCGCCGAGGTGCTGCGGATATCGGACGCCAGGTCGACCACAGTAGTGAATCCGGAATGCATGAGCATTTCCCGCAGCTCACGCGTGAGCGCCGGGGTGGGCTGCGCTGCAGCGGTGGCCCACTTCGGTTCTGTGAAATGGACATGAGCGTTCCAGAAGCCGGCAAAAACGAAACAGCCCGAACACGTTAATTTAGTCGCTCCCGGTGGAACGGCGATGTTTGGTCCGACAGCCGCGATTGTTCCATCGTGAATGAGGACGGTTACGTTCGAAAGTGGAGAGGCATCGGGTGACGGAAAGACTTTCGCGCCGGTGATCGCCAGGCCGGCGGCAAAGGCGGGGGAGCAGAGAGCCGCGAAGCCGAGGGCGGTCAGCGCGATTATTTTCGGAATACCACGCCGCCTTTCATAACGAACGCGACTTTCTGCAAGACGCCGATGTCGGTCAGAGGGTTGCCGGGGACCGCGACGATGTCGGCCAGGTAGCCGGGCTTCAGTGCGCCGATCTGCCCCTGCCAACCAAGGAGCTTCGCGCCGTTGAGCGTGCCGGCTTGGAGCGCGGCCAGCGGCGTCATGCCGTACTTCACCATGAATGCGAATTCGCGGGCCTGCGTGCCGTGCGGAAACGCGCCGACGTCGGAACCCATCGCGATGGGCACATTGGCCATTAGCTGCTTGGCAAAATCGCCAGCGTGCAGCGCTTGTAAAGCTCGATCGTACGCGGCCTGCTCGCCTGTTGCGGCGTGCTCGATGTAATAGTCGATGACCGTGAAAGTGGGCACGGCGAAGATCTGCCTGTCGCGCATCAAGCGCATGGTTTCGTCCGAGAGCTGGAACGCGTGATCGATGGAGACCACGCCCGCGCGCGCGGCGTAAAGTGCGCCCGGGTCAGCGGTGGCGTGAACCGCAATGTGTTTGCCTACGCGAGCAGCTTCGGCGACCGCGGCGGCCATTTCGGCTTCGTTGTATTGATAGGGCGTAATGAGCTTGCCTTCGCTCACGGAATCGTGACCGGTTTCATAAATCTTGATGAAATCGGCTCCGAGCTTGAATTGCTCGCGGATAGCGGTGACCAGCTCGCTCGCGTTGTTGGCCCAGGTGGCGTTGGGCAGGACGCGCTGTTCGGGATTGTAGCCGATGGCGTCTTCGTGGCCGCCGAGAACACTGATGGCGTTGCCGCTGATGCGCAGGCGCGGACCGGGGATGAGGCCTTGATCGATGGCGTCGCGCAAGGCTGTGTCGGCTGCGCCCGCGCCTTCGGTTCCCATGTCGCGCTCGGCGGTGAAGCCGGCCATCAGATCGTCACGCGCGGCGAGTGTGGCAAGGATGGTGCGCTGCGGGACCGATTCCTGGACGGTCTGCAGATCCTCGGCGCCCGGATGCAGAAACAAGTGCACGTGAGCGTCAATCAGGCCGGGGAGCAGAGTGGTGTCGCCGAGATCGACGATCTGCGCGCCGGCGGGATGCGCGACCGAACCGCCGATTTGAGCGATGCGGTCGCCCTGGACCAAAAGTTCCCCGGGCGAAATGAGGTTGCCAGTGTCGATGTCGAGCAGGCGTGCGGCGTGTAGGACGACAGTGCGCGCCGGCTGCGCGGAGAGTATTGCGGCGAAGAAGAACGCGAGGAAACGGGTCATCATGATACCGGACTCCCCGCCGTGCGCGACGCTTCCAACACCTGCTCCACTTCCGATCGATAGCTTTCGAGCAGCTCCTCATTGGCGGCTTCGAAGCGCATCACCAGCACGGGCTGCGTGTTCGAAGCGCGGAGCAGGCCCCAGCCTTGGGGAAAGATCACGCGCACGCCATCGATATCGATGGTCTTATATCTTTTCTTGAAATGTTCAGCGACTCGCGCGACTAAATCGAATTTAATCTCGTCCGGGCAGTCGACGCGGATCTCGGGAGTAGACACCATCTTGGGAACGCCCGCGAGTTGCGCCGAGAGCGGCTGGCCGGAATTCGCAACGATTTCGATCAGCCGGCAGGCCGAGTAGAGCGCGTCGTCATAGCCGCGATAGCGATCGCCAAAGAACATGTGGCCGGACATTTCGCCCGCCAGCTCGGCGCGCTCCTCCTTCATTTTGGCTTTGATGAGCGAGTGGCCGGTCTTGTACATGATGCCGTTGCCTCCAAGTTTGGCGATCTGGTCGTACATTACCTGCGAGCATTTCACTTCGCCGATGAACGTGGCGCCGGGCTTGCGCTCAAGAATCTCGCGCGCGTAGATGAGCAGCAGCAAGTCTCCGTAGATCACGTCGCCACGCTCGTCGACAGCGCCGATGCGGTCCGAGTCGCCATCGAAAGCGAGTCCCAGCTCGGCGCCGGTTTCACGGACTTTAGCGATCAGGTGGCCGAGGTTCGCGGGTACCGTGGGGTCGGGATGATGGTTCGGGAAGTGGCCGTCCATATCAAAGAATAGCTCGGTGGCGTCGACGTTGATCTTCTCAAATATACGATGGATGACGGGGCCCGCCGTTCCATTGCCGGCGTCGGCGACAACTTTGATGCGGCGGTCCAGACGGAATTGCGCAGCCACTTCGTCCACGTAGGGCGTGACGGCGTCGGTGGTGCCGAGCGTCCCGCTGCCGGTTTCGAAATCGGCGCGCTGGATGATGTGGAGCACGTCCTGGATCGCTTCGCCATGCAGCGTACCCGTGCCGCAGACGCTCTTGAAACCGTTGTACTCGGAGGGATTGTGGCTGCCGGTGATCATGATGGCGCCGTGGGCGTTTAAGTTCTGCGCCGAGTGATAGAGGACGGGCGTGGGAACCACGCCGATATCGGTGACGTTGCACCCCGCTTCCATCAGGCCCTTCACCAGCGCGTCGCGCAGGCGAGTGGAGCTGAGGCGGCAATCGCGCCCGAGATTAATGTTGGTGGCATTGTTGACGACGCCGCTGGCGTCGTGGCCGTGACGTCTCAGATATGTGCCCAGGCCGCGCCCCAGCTGTTCGACGTCAGGGCTGAGGAGTTCGGAATCCGCGACGCCCCGGATGTCGTACTCGCGGAAGATGGTCGGCTTGAGCATGTCTTCTGATTTTAGTAGACTGCGGGCCGGAGCTCCTGAGCGGTACCACCAAAACAGCGGTCGTTATGGCTTCTACTAACCTGGATCTCGGTGAAGAGCTCGGCGCTGTGCTGGAGAAGCTGGGCCGGCCAATCGAGCAAACCGCGCGCGAGATGATCGTTCTGGAGTTGTATCGGCGAAGCCTGATCTCCAGCGGCAAGGCAGCCGACCTCTTGGGGTTGGAGCGTCTCGAGTTCATCCGCCACGCATCGGGTTTGGGAGTTCCCTACTTCCGCCTCACTGAAAATGAGCTGGAGGCGGAAGTTGCCGAAAGCAAGCGAACCTGATTGATCGTCGTTTCGAACTTGAGTCCACTGATCGCGATGAGTCAGAATGCACCGCGGTTGGACCGGGATGAACGGGCTGCCAAGAACCGACTCCCTTACGGTCACGGCTCGGTAACCGCAGTTCCTATTCTGGGCCGCGCGCGTCAGCCGGCCGGATGATCAGCGGCTCGCGAAGCGGTTTCCAGCGATCACGAAGCGCAGCGGCCAGTCGGCGCAGTGGGTGATTCCGATGCGCGGAGTTGTTTGAATGTCGAAGGGCGATTCGTCGAGCGGGCGCCGAACCTGGAGCCGGTTTTCCACCAAATCGGCGCCGTTGAGCTTGCGCGTGATGCCCATGGCGAGCGTGAGCTTGCCAGGACCGGACGCGAGGTCTTCGATGCGGCGCGCAGCGGGTCTGCGGCGGCGCATGCTGGCCAACCCGGCAAGTGGTTCCAGCGCGCGGATCAACACGCATCCTGCCATGCCTTCGGGCTCGGCCACGAAGTTCAAACATTCGTACATGCCGTAGATGAAGTACACATAGGCGTGGCCGGGCGGGCCGAAGATGACGCGCGTGCGATCCGTAGGCCCGCGCCAGGCGTGCGCCGCTCGATCGCCGGCGCCCAGATACGCTTCCACTTCTACAATGCGTCCGGCGGCGCTGCCGTGAACGAGTAGCTTTCCCAGGCAATCGCGCGCCACTTCGATGGCCCCGCGCGCGTAGAAATCGCGCGGGAGCAGCGCGGAGCCGGAGAGGATTTGAGCGATGGGAATCCCGGTTGCTTCTTGTATGCTAGGAGGTTAGCATGCGGCTATTCACTGGGATCGACCTGCCCGACGAGGTGCGGGAGAAGTTGGAAAGGCTGCTCATGCACCTGCGGCCGTGCGCGCATTTGAAGTGGAGTCCGGTGTACAACCTGCATGTGACGCTCAAGTTCATTGGAGAATGGCCCCAGGAGAAGCTGCCGCAGCTGGAAGCTGCCCTCGGGACGATTGCGGCGCGCAATCCCATCGCCGCTGAGGTAAAAGGCCTGGGATGGTTTCCCAATCCGCATCACCCGCGCGTGTTTTGGGTGGGCGTGCACGGCGGCGACGCGCTGGCCGCGCTGGTGAAGGATATCGACGCGGCGCTGGCGCCGCTGGGGATTCGAACGGAGGATCGGGCGTTCAATGCGCATCTGACTCTGGTGCGCATCAAGGAGCCGGCGCCTTTACAAGCGCTGCGGGGCGCGATCGCACAGCTTGAATCGGTGGAGTTCGGCGCGTTCGCAGTGCGGAGGTTTTATCTGTACAGCAGCCAGCCCGGATCGGCCGGCTCTATTTACACGAAACTTTCGGAGTACCCTTTCCAAGCCTCCGCCCAAGCCTAATGACACCCCTGATCGCGCTCGTAGCCGCCTACCTGGTTGGTGGCATCCCGTTTGGATATTTGCTGGTGCGGTGGAAGACGGGCGAGGATGTGCGCGAAAAAGGCAGCGGCAATATCGGCGCGACGAATGTGCTGCGGACCACCGGTCGCGGCGTGGCGGTGACGACGCTGGTGCTGGATATCGCGAAGGGCGTGTTCGCGGTGTGGCTGGCGGACAAGCTTTCCCTCGGTTCGCCTCTGTGGATGAGTCTGGCCGCGCTGGCGGTGATGGCGGGCCACGCGTTTCCGGTGTTTCTGAAATTTCAAGGCGGGAAGGCCGTCGCCAGTTTCGTCGGGGCCTTCCTCTATCTGACGCCGATTCCAATGATCGCAGCCCTGCTGGTGTTCGTGATCGTGGTTGCGGCTACCCGGCAAATTTCGATGGGATCCATTGTGGCCGCCGGCAGCCTTCCGCTCGCCGCTTGGCTGATCGAACATCCTCCGTCCAGCGTGATTTTGGCGACGCTGGTAGCGGCCGGATTTCTGATTTACCGGCATCGGGCCAATATCGGCCGGATTCGCTTGGGAACCGAAAATGTTTTCCGGTTCGGAAATCCGCGGTGAGCGTAAGAGGGAGCACCGCGATTATAGGGGCCGGGAGCTGGGGCACGGCGCTCGCCATCGTGCTGGCGCCGCGCTTCGAACGCATCCGGCTGTGGTCCCACGAAAGCGATCTTGTGGAGCGCATGTGCGCTACTCGCATCAACGATGTTTTCCTTCCCGGTTTTTCGCTGCCGCTCAACGTGGAGCCGACAGCGGACCTAGGCTATGCGCTCGCCGGCGCCGGCATCGTAGTGGGCGTCATGCCGTCGCGCTTCGCAAGGTCCCTGTATCGCGAAATGTTGCCGCATCTCGAGCCCCAGATGCGATTCGTGAGCGCGACCAAGGGTCTGGAGCAAGGCACGCTGCTGCGGATGTCGGAAGTAGCGCGCCAGGCGATCGGCGAAAAATTCGAGCCGCGCGTGGCGGTTCTTTCCGGACCCACCTTCGCGCGTGAGGTGGCGCGCGGGGAGCCCACCGCGGTAGTGATTGCGTCCCCGGATCGGGAACTGGCCGCGTCCATCCAGCGGGAATTTTCGGGACCGGCGTTTCGCTTGTATGTAAACGACGACCCGGTGGGCGTGGAACTGGGAGCGGCGCTGAAAAATATTATTGCGATCGGTGCTGGGATTTGCGACGGCTTAGGTCTGGGCAGCAATGCTCTTGCGGCGTTGATCACGCGCGGCCTGGCCGAAATCACCCGCCTGGCCATCGCGCTCGGCGGGCAGCCGAAAACCCTAGCGGGGCTCGCGGGTTTAGGCGACTTAGTACTAACGTGCAACGGAGATCTCAGCCGAAACCGGACCGTCGGAATCGAACTGGCGAAAGGCAGAAAGCTCGCCGATATAATTGGCTCCATGACGATGATCGCAGAGGGGGTTGAGACTACGGCGGCAGCTTGCGATCTGGCGCGCAAATGTCACGTAGATATGCCCATTATCGAGCAAATGGATGCAATCCTGCGCGGCAAAACCTCGCCCCGTGACGCCATTCGGGAATTGATGGATCGGGCCCTGAAGACTGAGTAGTACGGTAAATCTGTGTAAACCGACGGTTGAAATCGCCGTCGTGATGATCAGGTGAGATGACTCCTGATCTGATGGATCTCGAAGCGCCGCAGGTTCCGCAACCTTCCTGGAGCGCGCGGGTTAACTACCACAGAGCAAGCGATAGGCCAATTCAGCAGACCCGCGATTGGGACTCCGAGTTGATGTTGCGGGTGCGAGACGGGGACCATGAGAGCTTTGAATTGCTCCTGGAAAAACATCGGGGGCCAATGATTCATTTTCTGCACCGCATGGTGCAGAATGACGCCGTGGCGGAAGAACTGACGCAGGAAGTGTTCCTGCGCGTTTATAAGTCGAGGGGAAACTACGAGCCTAGCGCGAAATTCACCACTTGGCTATTCCGCATCGGGACGCATCTGGCGCTCAACTGGATACGCGACGGGCGCAACGAGAAATCGCAGACAAGTTTGGACAAGGAGACGACGGACGGCGTAAGCAAGCAAGTGCCGGACCGGCGCTGGACGGTGGAACAAGAGTTGGTGCACGAGGCGAAGCTTCGGGAAGTGCGGCAGGCGATTCACAATCTGCCGGCCAAGCAGCGCGCCGCGGTAATGATGCACAAATACGAAGAAATGGAGTACGCGCAGATCGCTGGCGTGATCGGTTGTTCGGAATCGGCGGTGAAATCGCTGCTGTTTCGGGCTTACGAAGCACTGCGGGTTCGATTGGCGCACTTGGCTTGAGGCTTGAGGCTTGAGGCTGGGGGCTTGAGGGAGGACAAGTTCGAATGAAATGCGCACTGGAATGCGACGTGAGCGCCGAGCTGGTGATCGGGTACGGCGCCGGGACCTTGGATCCGGATCGTGCCACCGCGTTTGAGCGGCACATGGAATACTGCGTCGCATGTTGCGATGCTGTGGCCGCGCAAAAGACCCTGTGGGCGGCTCTCGATGCGGCGTTGGACGATGCCGGACAGAGCGCGCTGCCCGTCTGGGCAGATTTCGACCGGCGGCTGTTCCAGCGAATCCAACGCGACGAGAATCGCAACTGGTGGAAGTGGCATGCTCTAGTGCCGGCCACGGCTGTGTGCGCCGCTCTGGCAGCCATGCTTCCGTTGAGGACTCCCGACCCCGCACCGCTGCCACAGGTGCAACCTGCGCTCCAGATCGAGCAAGTGGAACATGCCCTCGACGACATGGATATGTTGAACCAGCTCGGCACGGCGATCTAGGCGGCTGCATGTGCGTAGGCAAGCTCCATGTGACGCTGTTCGTCGTCGCGGCGACGCTGGTCTACAGTCCGGCGGCGCTCGCCAGGCGTCCGCCAGCTCCGCAGTCAGCCCGTTCCGGCGCAACAACTCCCGCCGTAACTCCAATTGACGAGTTCGAGCGAATGTCGCCCGATCAGCAACAGCGGGCGCTGGCGCGTCTGCCGCCGGGGGAGCGGCAAAAATTGCAGCAGCGGCTCGATCGATTCCGCCAGCTACCCGAAGCGCAACAGCGGACGCTCCGCAATCTGTACAACCGCCTGCACCAGCTTCCGGGGAGCCGGCAAGAGTCGGTGCGCAAAGCGATCAATCGATTCTCCGAGCAAGCGCCCGGCCGGCAGCAAGCCATGCGCGATGAGTTGCGCTCTATGGCGGCGTTACCAGAGCGAGATCGCGAGGCGAGGATGGCAAGCCCGGAGTTTCGCGGCACCTTCAGCCGCCGCGAGCAGGGCATCCTTCGAGATATGCTGCCGGTGCTGCCGGACCGCTAGCGGCCAGGCGAGCGCGTCGCCGTTCCCAGCATATTTGGGCACATCAGCGCTCACCGTGTATTGCTATAATCCTGAACCGGATCTCAACATGGTGAAAGTTACCGAATGGGAGGTGCTGCATGGCTGATGGCGGAGCTAGTCTTAAGTGGTGGCAACGAGGTTTATGGGGCGCGCTCGGAGCTCTCCTTCCCCTGGCGATACGTTTCGCGGGACAGAATCATATCGCTGAATCCCTGGCCGCGGGAGGCGGATACACGTTCGCCAATAACTTGACATCTGCGGTCTGCTTGGCTGGGGCAGGAGCTATAGTTGCGGCTGCATTTCAGGACGAAAACAATACTTTGAAGCTTCTCGTTTTGGGAGTCGCTGCACCCGCCCTCATCAACAGTTGGGCCGCGTATGGCACAGGCTCGGATGCTGTCAAACGGGTGGACCGCCTCGATCAGATTCAAAAGGGAGGCGGGAGCCAGGCGCTGCCGCCCAGGGGTGCTCTGAAATTGAATCTGGATCTGAATTTAGTTCCATCCGTTTTTGCAGCCGACAGCTCGCTAAAGACCTTTTCGCACGCGAGCAGCAATCTCGTTGACCAGGTTCAAGGTGTTTTTACGGGGGTGGTCCCAAACCGGGACTACTTCGTCATCGCAGGCTCCTTCGCCACCCTGGAAGACGCCCAGCGAGCGCAAACTGCCGTAGCCGCTAAGCTCGGACGCGACGTTAGTCTCTACGGACCGCCCGAAGGCTCTACACCACCGCTTTATTCTGTCGTCGTATCTCCCAACCTTTCCTTCGACGACGCGAAGAAGACGCTGGCTGACGTTTCGAGTGCGGGATTCTCTTCTTCTTACATCTGGACCTTCGGTCTCCCATTGCGCCCTTGGACGCCGCAATGCGCAAGGCTTACGGCCAAGGAACGGACCTGGGCGCTCGCCACGCTGCCGGGAAGCGGTGAGCAGATCACCGTTGCGATCAGCGATCTCTACCGCGTTTACCGCGGAAGCGACGAATCTCGACTATATATAATCCGCGGCGCTAGCGTTTATACAGACTCATCGCACAAGTTCCATAAGAATACTCCGCCTCCGCCCGCCGACATCACGACGGAACTCACCTTCTCCGGCCCTAAGAGCTTCCCCTCCGTTTCGATCTCCGGACGGAAATTCACCATCCGGGTTTCGTCCGTCGCTCATGGATGCATCGGAAAAGGGTGCCAGACCGCTACCGTTGAAATCTGCGAAGATTTCGCTCAGTGAATTAGCGGTCGTTATCTCGCCCCACCAGATGCTGCGCGTTGCAGAACTTCGCGATTTTTCTGGCCAGGCTATCGCCCGCGCCTTTGGAATCGCCGCCCGCGACGCCGGTCCATGTCACGCCCTGGACTTCCCGGTTGAAGAACGATTGACCCGTCGCGGCGTCCGTAAAGCGCACCTGCGCCCTCACGACGGTGGCGCCGGCGCCGAAACCGATCCAATATCTTTTCGTCCTGTTCCCCGGTTTGAACCTGGTCACTATTCCGAAGATGCGCAATACGGCCTGCCCCCGCGTAGCGGCATCGCCTTCGCACAATAGCATCGCGGTGGGCAAGGCGAGGCTGATTTCGCGAGCGATGTCCTCCGCCAGCGCGCTTTGATAATCGGCGGGAAAAGCGACGCCCCGGTCTGCTGCGAATCTGTCCACCTCGACGGCCGTGTAGGGGAAGGGCGGCTGGGCAGCTTGCAGGCCGCGCACCGCCGCGAAAATGACGGCCACCAAAGCAAGAAATTCGCACCTTCATAGCGGGTAGGCCGGCTGCCGCCCTTGGGCGTCCTCCAAGTACGTGCGGAGCACCTCTGCCACGCTCCAGGCCTGTGCGAAACAGCCGCCGGGGCGCTGCGGCGCATCGCCATCGAACACTTCTGAAATCTGACCCAGTCCGGCTTCCAGCAGATGTGCACGCATCGGATCGAGAAAACGGTTGGCCCGGTCGCGCGCTTCCGCGGTGCCGCCATGAACCTTGACGTAAGCCGTCAAGAACGGACCCAACAGCCAGGGCCAGGCGGTGCCTTGATGATACGCGCCATCGCGGCTGCGGGGATCGCCCTGGTAGCGTCCGCGATAATTCGGATCGCGCGGCGAAAGGGTCCGCAATCCGTAGGGCGTGAGTAGTTCCCATTCGACAACGTCCACCACGTGCAGGGCTTGCTTGTTGGTGAGCATTGGATAAGGCAGGCTCACGGCGAAAATTTGATTGGGCCGAATGGAGGCGTCGGGAGCGCCGCCGCCGGTGACGACATCATAGAGACAACCGGTCTCGTGGTTCCAGAAGACTTCGAGGAATCGCGAGCGGGCGCGATCCGCCAGGGCATCGTAACGGGCGCCGGCAGCGGTGTCGGCGAAGACCGAAGTCAGGTGCGTCATCACGCGCAGCGCGTTGTGCCACAGCGCCTGGATCTCGACCGGCTTGCCTATGCGCGGCGTCACTTCGCGATCGCCGACCCTGGCATCCATCCACGTCAGCGCCACGCCCGGTTCGCCGGCATGGAGCAGACCGTCGGAATCGAGATGAATGCCGTAGCGCGTCCCCCGCTCATGCCAGGCAACGATGGCGGCGAGCGGTTGGTAGATCTCCGCACGGACGAATTCGTAGTCGCCGGTGTAGCGCAAGAATTCATGAACCGCATGGAACATCCAGAGCGTCGCGTCAACTGTATTGTATTCGGGAGTTTCGCCAGAATCGGGGAAACGATTGGGCAACATGCCGCGATCGATACTGCGCGCAAAAGCTCGAAGAATATTTCGCGCGTCGTCGTAGCGGCCCGTGACGAGCGTGAGCCCGGGCAAAGAAATCATGGTGTCGCGGCCCCAGTCGGCGAACCACGGATAGCCCGCAATGACGGATTTTCGATCGCCGCGGGCGACGATGAACTGATCGGCCGCGCAGGCCAGCACCGTCGCGAATGGATCGGTCGCCGGCGCTGATGTGGCGATGCGAACGCGGCGCTGGCGCTCCTGATCGTGAAGTTGAGAAGCTTCCCCGGCCGTACGCTCACGCGTGGATGCGACGATGGTGGCCGAGGGTTTTGTCGCGAGGTCGAAGCGTAGCAGGAAAGGACTGTACAGGTCCTCGATCGAATCGAGCCCGCGTTCCCGTTCGCGATCGTATTCGAAGTTGTAGAACCAGAAGCCGGCGGTATCGATGAATTCGGCGTCGTGGGCGAAGTAAAGGCTGGGAAGTCCGGGATAGGGCGTAACAATCGCCAGGCCCGCCTGGGTGGTTACTTCCCGGCGGATCGCATCGTTGGCGTGCGTGGTGCTGTGATAATCGCGAAACGCGATCAGCGGGCGGACTTCGAGCGAGCAGGCGCGGCGATGCAGGTCACCCAGCAGATCGCCTGACAGCTCATATTGAACGACAACAGTGTTTTCGCCTTGGACCAGGAAGACCGTCTTCTCGAACTGGACATCGTCATAACAATAGCGGAAGACCGGAAATGGGTCCAGCCGAAACGAGTCCAAGTACTCGTACCCACGCGGATGAGTTACGTCACCCTGGTATTGATTGGCGCTGAGTTCGAAGCGCCGGTCGCCGACCACCAGGGTTTCTTCCACTTTCGAGAGGAGCACCACGCGCCCGACCGGAGGTTGGGTGGCCGCGGTAAGCAGAGCGTGATAGCGGCGCGTGTTCAGTCCGATAATCGTGGAGCAGGCGAATCCACCGATGCCATTGGTTTCGAGCCACTCGCGCGAACAGGCTTCGACAGGATCGTCGCAGACAGAGCGGTTGAATTCGATGGGTAGTTTCATCACGGTGCCCGAATCCTAATGATAGACTTGGGCTCATGCTGCGAGTCGCGGTTTTCCTCCTGGCTGGTTCCTGTTTGATGGCGCAGCCGCGCTACACCGCCGATGGCCAGTTGATTCTTCCCGGCGATTATCGCGAGGGGGTCTTCTTGAGCTCAGGCCTGGGTATGACCTACGATTCGCCGAACGCACCAGGGATGCAAATGAAGCCGTCGTTCACGAACGTGTTCGTGAACCCCGCCGCCTATCGTTCCTTCGTCGCGACCGGCAAATGGCCGGACAAAACCATGCTGCTGCTGGAAGTGAGGGCATCGGCCAGCAAGGGATCCATCAATCAGGGCGGTTCCTATCAAAGCGGATTGGTCGCGATTGAAGGTGAAGTAAAGGATGTTGCGAGGTTTCCTGGCAATGGCTGGGCGTTCTTCGCCTTCGGCAAATCAAGCAGCGGCAAGATGCTTCCGCGCACCGAGGATTGCTATGCCTGCCACCTCGAGCACGGCGCCGTGGACAACACCTTTGTGCAGTTTTACCCGGCGTTGCTCGAGATCGCGAAACAAAAGGGAACGCTGACACCGGCGTTTGTTCACGAATCATCCGGCCAGCGGTAGATTTCAACTTTGCCGCCGGCCAAGTCCCTGGAGAAATTTGTCCGGGGCGAATCTATCCAGGCTGGGTATCGGGAAGCCCGCGGCGAAATCGAACACCCCATCGTCCAGAACCAGCAAACCCTGGCGCACCAATCCTTCCAGCAAAGCGCTGCGGAGCGATACGGCGAATACATCGGCTCCGGGACCACACGCGCCAGCCAGAAGCGCAATATCAATGCTAAACGCAGGTGGCTGCGCGACGCCCGCCGGCGGGTTCTCCGCAAATTCCGTACTCAGTTTGTGCGTGAGTTCCCAAACGCCGCGCAGATCTGTGGGGGCCACTGCCGGAATGGGCTCAGCTGCCCTGCGGGCCAAGTAACCGGCCATGCTTTAAATCCAAACCTTCTCGGCGGGAACGCCGCGCTTGCACATCTCGCAGGACCCGGCGTCTTTGTAATACATCGCGTCAAGCTGCGCAAGGTAATAAAGGGGCAGGGGACTGAAGTCGACCGTCTTGGGCGTGGGTTGATAAATGATCACGGCCATGCCCACCACTTCGGCGCCGGTAGATTCCACCAGGCGCTTCAATTCCGAGAGATTGCGGCCCGATCGCAGGATGTCATCCACCAGCAGCACCTTTTCGCCCGGCTTCTGTTCCAGATACTGGCGGAACCGCATGGGACCACGCTCTTCCCTGCGGTCTGCCCAATAAACCTGCGGCGCGCGCAAGGCTTCGCACACGCCGTAAGCCACGGGCAAGCCGCCGGTATCGGGAGAGACGATGGACAGCTCAGGGATCATGGCTCGAATCTCGGCGTTGGCGCGCAGTAAGCGGCTGAGACCCACACTCAGCACTTTGGCGTGCTGGTAGTAGCGCATGGCTAACTGGACTTGCATGTATTCGGTGGCGTGCAAGCCGTTGGGATATTCGAAATGACCATCTCGGATGGCGCCAGTGCGTCGCAACAGGGCGACCACTTCCTCTTGGGTTGGGACCAGGTGCATAGCTGCTCTTATTGTCTCGCGTTGGGGCGCGCCGCGTACCGGTCATCGGCGCAGCCACGAGCGCGCTATGATGGGGTTTCAGACAATGGTTTTACAAGGAGCCGGTTCGATGCAGAATTCAGTTTTAGTGCCCATGGTTGTGGAGCAGACCTCGCGCGGCGAACGCGCGTTCGATATCTATTCGCGCCTGCTCAAAGAGAACATCATTTTTCTGGGCACTCCCATTGACGACAACGTCGCCAATTTGATCATCGCGCAGATGCTGTTCCTGGCCGCCGAAGATCCGGAAAAAGACATTTCGCTCTACATCAACTCGCCCGGCGGGTCCATCACGGCGGGCCTCGCCATTTTGGACACCATGAACCTGGTGGAGCCGGACATCGTGACCTATTGCGTGGGACAAGCGGCCTCCATGGCCGCGGTGTTGCTCGCCTGCGGCACGAAAGCCAAACGCTACAGCCTGCCGCATTCGCGCATCTTGATTCATCAGCCTTCGATGAGCGGATTAGGAGGGCAAGCGACGGATATCGATATCTATGCGCGTGAGATTCTGCGCATGCGCGAATCGCTCAATCAGATTCTCGCGAACGCTACCGGCCAGCCGGTGGATCGCATTGCGCGCGATGTGGATCGCGATTACATCCTGGAGCCCGACCAGGCGCTGCAATACGGCATCATCGATCGAATCATTGAAAGCCGCGCGCTGCAACCGGTTCCCACGCGCTGATGGGGCTGCGCTGGCTCAGCGGCACGCTGTTCGCCATTTCAGCATCCGCGCAACTGATCCCTTCCGGAACTCCAGTGCCGATCACGACGCTGCCGCCGGTGGTGTTTGTCAACGGATTCCAGTTTGAGGGCTGTCCTTCCACCTTCGCCGATACTTTCGGCATCGCCGATCAGGTGCTTCAAAGTAATGGCGAGGTGAGCCTGTTCTTCAGCACTTGCAGCTTGCCGTCCACAGCCACGATTGAGGATCTCGCAGGAGCTTTCGCCAGCTTCCTTTCGAGTTTGCAATTTACCAACGGCCAGCCGGTGCAGACCGTAGACGTTGTGGCCCACAGCATGGGCGGATTAGTGCTCCGCTCGTATCTGAGCGGCAAACAGGATGCCTCGGGTGTGTTTCAACCACCGGCGGCTACGGGTGTTCGTAAGGCTGTGTTGCTAGCGAGTCCGAATTTTGGGACCCCTATCGCGTCGCTCGCCGGGGCCGCACTCCTGGGGTTCACCGAGCAACTGGATGAAATGTCCAGCGGAAGCAGCTTTCTGTTCGGGCTAGGCACCTGGAACGACGGCACGGACGATCTGCGCGGCGTGGACGCGGTGGCCGCCGCAGGCAACGCGGGAAGCGGCGGCACCGGCAATCCCGCTGGATTCGACGACGGCGTGGTCGCGCTCACCAGCGCTTCGCTCCAATTCTATCTGCCTGGACGCACGCGCGTGGTTCCCTATTGTCACATCGGCGGCGGCGGAATCGTTACGCTTTTCAACCTGTGCCCGGCGGACGCTATGGGCATCGCCAAGATCGATTCCGCGATGCATGACTCGGCGCAGATCATCGTGTCGTTCTTGAATGGGACCAGCGATTGGCAGAGCGTTGGCACGGCGGCGGAGAACGATCCGTTTCTCTCGGTGGATGGGGGTGTGATTATCGCGGCCCACAACCAGGACGATTCACCGGAGGACATCAATTTCGCGCAGGTGGTGAACGGTGGCTTCCCTATGCTCTCACAGACGCTGTCCATTTCTTCGGACGGGATCGCCTACTCGGATCTGGTAGCCTCCGGAAGCATTGCTGTTATCGCGGACGGCTCCAACACCTTCAAACTCTTGGCGGGAGGCACCCAGCCATTTCTCATGAAGCTTGGTCCGCAGATCGCGCGCATTTTTCCCGCAGCGGCGGCCAATTACCCGCTCGAATTGGCGCCGCGCATGATTGTCGCCATCTACGGTACGCAAATGACCTCGGCGACCGTTACCGCCGGAGGCTCACCGCTGACACTGTTCTATTCATCGACAACCCAGATCAATGCGTTGCTGCCCGACAACGCGTCCGGTCTGACGCCGATCACGGTTCAGAACAGCGGAGGACAGAACACGGTCAACATTTACGTGAGTACAGCCGCGCCGGCCATCTTTACGCAGAATTCTTCAGGCAACGGACCGGCGTCGGCGCTCAAGGCCAGTGACCAAAGCCTTGTAACGGCCGATAATCCGCTGCACGCCGGCGACTTCGTGGAACTCTACGCAACCGGTCTTGGCCTCACGACGCCCATGAACGGACTCGAGTACGCGGTTCAGCAGCCAACGGTGACTGTCGGTGATGTGGCTTGCCCAGTGACGTTCGCAGGCGCCGCGCCGGGCTTCAGCGGCCTGGATCAAATCGACTGCGCGATTCCAGCCGGCGCTGCACCCAGCGCGTCATCGCCGGTGGTGATCACCTCCGGCGATCGAATGAGCAATACCGCAACGCTCGCCATCGAATAGCTGGCGACTAGATCTGCATCCCCGCCGGCTGCCGTATTTCCATGCAACCCTTGCCGGTGGGCAGCATTTTGCCGGGGTTCAAGCGGCACTCGGGATCGAACAGCTTTTTAAACCTGGCGATCAGATCGAGCGTGTCGCCGGAAAATTGCTCGCCCACCAGTTCCATCTTCTCCATCCCGACACCGTGCTCGCCGGTGATGGATCCGCCTTGCGCAATGCAGAATCGCAGAATTTCGTCGCCCGCGGCTTTCGCGCGTTCGAGTTCCTCCGGCTTGTGGTGATTGAACAAAATGATGGGGTGCATGTTGCCGTCGCCCGCGTGGAAAATATTGCTGATGGTGAGCCCGTACTTCTCAGAGATGCGGTGGATCTCACGCAGCGTCGGCGCAATCTTGGTACGCGGCACCACGCCATCTTGCACGTAGTAAGCGGGGCTCACGCGGCCCACTGCACCAAAGGCGTTCTTGCGTCCCTTCCACAGCAGCTCGCGCTCCGCAGCGGTTTTCGCGATGCGAACCTCTCGCGCACGGCAGCGCCCGCAGGCCTCTTCGATCTGCTGCACCTGCTCTTCCACCGCTTGCTTCAAGCCTTCCAACTCGATCAGCAGCACCGCCGCCGCATCCATCGGATAGCCCGCGTGCGTGGCTTCTTCCACCATCCGCAGCATGACGCCGTCCAGCATTTCCACCGCGGCGGGAGTTATCGCGCGCGCGGTGATCTCGGCCACCGAGTCGGCACAATCGTCCACGCTGTCGTAGATGGCGAGCAGCGTCTTGACCAATTCCGGCTGCCGCATTAAGCGAACGGTTATTTTAGTGACCAGCGCCATGGTCCCTTCAGAACCGGTGAGAAGGCCGGTGAGATCGTAACCCGGCGTGTCCAGCGTTTTGCCGCCCACCGTCATCGCGGTCCCGTCGGGCAGAACTGTTTCGATGCCCAGCACGTGATTGGTGGTCACCCCGTAGGCCAGGGTATGCGGCCCGCCCGCGTTCTCCGACACATTGCCGCCGATGGTACACGCCTTCTGGCTGGACGGATCGGGCGCGTAAAAATATCCGTCGCCCTCCACTGCCTGCGTGATTTCCAGATTCACCACGCCCGGCTCCAGGACCGCGCGCTCGTTCGCCAGATCGATCTCGATAATGAGGTTCATGCGCGCGAACGAGATCACGATGCCGCCCGCGCGTGCGATTACACCGCCGCTCAGTCCGGTACCCGCGCCGCGGCCGACGATGGGGATGTGTTGTTCGCGGGCAATCTGAACCAGCGACATTACGTCTTCGGAAGTCTCGGGGAAAACCACCAGCTCCGGCTGGGCTTTGTCGATGCTGCCGTCGTACTCATAGAGCTTCAAGTCTTCCGGCCGGTCGAGATATCCGCGCGGCCCGAGAAGTTCGTCGATTTGGCGGAGGACGTCAGCGGCAATCATGCAGATCCCTCTTCGGACCAAAGCTTTTCGAGCAGATCGTCTACCTTCAAGTATCTCGCCCATTCTCTCATGTAGGCGCGATCCAAGAGGGCCCCTTGCACCGAGCGGATTCCTCGCACATCATTCCACTGCCGCTCCGATTGTTCACCACCGGCCCGATACCAGGCGAGCTTTGCAAGAATTGTGTCCTCTGCGGTAGCCACCGGGCGTCCGATGGTCTCCCCTTCGCTTAGTGCTACTTCTTGCACCTTACAGCGTGCGAGTTGTTTTTGAAAGTAAGGGTTTCCTTCCGCGGGGAAGATGTCGAATTTGGCGCCGCTTGCGAGATGGATCAGGTTGAAAGGCCGTTGGCAATGCAGGGCTTCTCTCATCGTTTCGGGATCGGCGTAGAAGTTGCCAGCCAGCTTGGAAGCAAGCGGAACGACGTGTTCGTCGCGCATGGCCGCTACAAGATCGATATCATTCGTGGAACGGAAAATGCCATGCACGGAGCTTGGGAGAGAGCCTCCCATCATGTAAGGGATCGCCAGACGGTTTAAGCGTATCCACTAGCTCTTGGAACGCTCTGGGAACCGACATTAACCCGCGCTGTCCGGATACCAGCCATACACGCGCAGCATGGTTTCACGATCCAAGCGATGCGCGGTTACCCGCAAAAAGATCTCGCGATCGCTGGCTTGGGGATCAAGTTGCCGCTCACGCGCTTCCGACATGCTTCGCAGCATCTCATTCTGCTCAAACACGCCGTGAATTTTTTCGGCGGGGGTCATGGTTCGCTGGCGCGCGAGAAATACCTCGAAAGCTTTCGCGTCCGTATCGGAATACCATTCGTGGTTCTCCATTACAGCAGCGACTTCACGAAGCCCACCAGCTCGGGGTCCATCCAGGAGATCGCCTGGCCATCCCGCTCGGGCAGGCCGGCGTACTTCCGCACCACCTTGCCGTTGCGGTCGATAATGTAGCTCTCCGGGATCTTGTAGGTGCCGTAGCGATAGCTCAGATCCTCCTGCGGATCGCGCGCGGTGGGGTACGAGACGCCGAAGCGTTTCACGAAATTGGAATAGAACTGCTCGTTGCGGTCGACGCTCACGCCCAGCACCACAACGCCCGAGTCCTTAAACGTTTTAGCAAACTCGTTGAGGGAAGGGGCCTCTTCCACGCACGGCGCGCACCAGCTGGCCCAAAAATTCAGCACCAGAACCTTGCCTCCAAAGTTGCGCGGCGTCATCTGATCGCCGGCGCTGGTGGTGATATTGAAGTTGGGAGCGGTGTCGCCGACGCCCACAATGTGCTCCTCCATCGACCACACCACCACGAAGCCCAACGCTAGCAGCAGGGCCGCGATAGTACCTTTGATAGCCAAATCTACTTTGGAATGAGTCATTTCAACAGCTTCCCGCGAGGCCTTTCTCCTATAATATTAAAGTATCTCACGGGGGAAGTTACGCATCCGATAAGGAGGCCATGCTGATCACTCGCCGCGCGGAATTTTCAGCGTCGCACGTGTGTGCGCAACGCACGCTCTCGCCGGAACAGAACAAGCAGCTTTATGGAGCCGCCGCCAACCCGAACGGTCATGGGCACAACTACGTTTTGGAGGTGACGCTGGAGGGCGAGCCCGACCCGGTAACCGGCATGGTTTTCGATCTGAAGAAGCTGAAAGAACTGATCCAGCAGGCGGTGATCGATCCCATGGACCATCGCTTCCTCAACTATGAGGTCCCGCCGTTCGACAAGATCGTGCCGACCACCGAAAACGTCGCTGCGGAAATCTGGAGGCGGTTGGAACCGCATTTTCAGGCAGGGCGCGCGCATTTGAATAATGTCCGTCTCTATGAGACGGAGGATCTGTACGTCGATTATGCGGGCCTTGTGGCAGAGGACCTTGGGTAATGCGCGTCACCCGCCGCTATCGCTTCGCTGCGTCTCATCGCCTGCACTCGGCGGCGTTGAATGAGGATCATAATCGCGAGTTGTACGGCAAGTGCAGCAACCCGTATGGCCATGGGCACGATTACGTATTGGATGTGACGGCCATAGGTCCCGCCGATCCAGCGTCCGGCCAAGTGGTGCATGTGGCGACGCTGGATCGGCTGGTCTCAGAAGCGGTGCTCAAAGATTTCGACCATCGCTATCTGAACGCGGATCTGGGTGAGTTCCAGGCGCTGGTTCCGACCTCGGAGAATATTATCCGCGTGATTGAGGATCGTTTGACGGCTCACTGGCCAGATGCATTCCCAGGGGAGTGGCCGCGTCTGGAAGGAATCCGGCTGCGCGAGACCAGGCGAAATGTGTTCGAACTAAAATCATGAAGACCAAATCCGCAGTGAAAGTGATGCCGCCACAGCGCAACGAAGACTCGATTGCCGACCTCATGCAGAAGTTGCTGCTGAAGATCGGCGAAGATCCCGAGCGTCCGGGATTAGTCCGCACGCCGCAGCGCGCCGACAAGGCACTGCGCTTTCTCACCAGCGGCTATGATACCGACGTCCAAAGTATCGTCAATGGGGCGCTGTTCGAGGAGCCGTGCGACGAGATGGTGGTGGTGAAGGACATCGAGTTTTACAGCATGTGCGAGCACCACCTGCTGCCTTTCTTTGGAACCATGCATGTGGCTTACCTGCCGAACAACAGGCTCATCGGGCTCAGCAAAATCCCCCGCATCGTGGACATGTTCGCGCGGCGTCTGCAATTACAGGAGCGTTTGACTCATCAAGTGGCCGATACGATACAGGACGTCGCGCGGCCCAAGGGCGTCGGCGTGATCTGCGAAGCTCGCCATTTTTGCATGATGATGCGTGGAGTGGAAAAGCAGCACTCGGGAACCGTCACCAGCGCCATGCTAGGCGCTTTTCGCGAGCGCAAGGAAACCCGCGACGAGTTCCTCTCGCTGGTGTCGCACCGGAATCATCCGTTCTCCTGAGGCGCGGCCACTTCGCTACAATCAACTTGAATGATTGAGAATTTTCGCGATTTCGAGGCAGGCCCCGATCCGTTCGGCCGCACCTGGCGGGTATACTTTCGCTGGCTCCAGACCGGCATTTCCATCCGCCACGCCGATACGGTGGACGTGAAGTTCGGAATCGGCACGAAGGACGAGCCGTTTGAGGAGCGCGTGATCGCGCTGTCGCACCCGGTGCTGCTGGCGCTCAGCGAGAAGTTAGGGCACCCGCTCACCGACACCTGGTGCATGAAGCTGGCGGCGCTGCATCTGAAGCACATGCTTCGGACCGGCGAGGACATGGAGAAGACGCTGGTGACGGCGCCTCCCGAGGAGATCGATCGCTACGCGCGCCAACTGGAACAATCGCTGGCTGCAAAATAGACGTTGCGTCACCTGTTCGTCTACGGCACATTGCGGCGCGGCTCCGGTAACAAATTCGCGCGTATGCTCGCGGATGGAGCGGAGTTTGTAGGAACTGCCCGCGTACCAGGCCAGTTGTTTAATTTCGGCCGTTATCCCGGCGCCGTTGCTAGCGATAAAGCGAACCAGTGGGTTCAGGGCGAGGTCTGGCGCCTGGAAGATCCCGTACTTCTGCCGTCGCTCGACGATTATGAAGGCGCGAAGTACGAACGCGCGATCGCGCCAGCGCAAATGGGAAACGGCCTCGAGGTCAATTGCTGGATCTATTGGTACGTAGGCTCTGAGCCAGGCCGTCTGATCACGTCAGGCGATTGGTTCCAGCGTTAATTCAAGAAATACGTCCGGTACAACGTATCGCGCTGTTTGGGGATGAAGCCCGCGTCGCGAATCAAGCGCCGCAGCTCTTCTTCACTCGCGCGGTTATGCGCACCCGCCGCCGACACCACGTTCTCTTCGATCATGATGCTGCCGACGTCGTTGCCGCCGAAGCGCAGGCCCAATTGGCAAGTTTTCAGGCCCGGAGTCACCCAGGACGATTGAATGTTTTCGATGTTCTCGAAATATAGCCGCGAAAGCGCCAGCATTTTGAGGTATTCCACGGCCGTCGCTTCCTGCTTGACGAACTTGCCGAGTGAGGTATTCTCGCGCTGGAATGACCACGGGATGAACGCCGTGAATCCGCCCGTGTCCTCCTGAATCTGCCGCACGATGTCGAAATGATTCATGCGCTGTTCGATGGTTTCGCCAGTGCCGAACATCATGGTGGCGGTGGTGCGCATGCCGAGCGAGTGAGCGATGCGATGCACGTCGATCCAATCCTGCGACGACGATTTCAACCGGCTGATTCTGCGGCGCACGTCGTCATCCAGAATCTCGGCGCCACCACCCGGTATTGATTCCAAGCCGGCATCGCGCAGCCGCGCGATCGTATCGCGCACGCTTAATCCGCTCACCTCGGCAATGTTCACGATCTCCGGCGCGGAGAAACAATGATTCCAGATCTTGTCGCCGAAGCGATCCTTGATCGATCGCAGCAGGTCCTCGTACCATTCAATCTTGAGGTCCGGATGCAGCCCGCCTTGCATCAGGATGCCCGTGCCTCCCAGGTCGATGGTCTCCTGAATTTTGTCGAAGATCACATCCTTGGAATGCACATAGCCTTCCTTGTGCCCCATGGGCCGGTAGAAGGCGCAAAAACTGCAATACTCGGTGCAAAAATTCGTGTAGTTAATATTGCGGTCGATGATGTAGCTGACCACGCCGTGGGGATGCAGCTTGCGCCGGACCGCGTCGGCCGCCATGCCGATGCCGATCAAATCGTCGCTGTTGTACAAATCGATCGCTTCCTGCCGCGTCATCATACGGAAACTTTTCTCCCCTCCACCGGGCACCCCTCAATGGGCGTGCGCAGCTCTGAAGCATATTGTAGGAAAGTCTTGAGGCCCGCGAACTCGCGGTCGCCCAGTTGGAAGACGATGTTGTCTCTCAGATACGATCGCGCCAGTTCCTCGGAAATGCCGACTTTGGCGTGTTCAGAGTGCGCGATTTCATCGATATGAGCGAGTCCGAAGCGCATGGAATCAAGGAACGGCCGGGGATCCTGCACCGGCAATTCGCCGCGCGCCGCCCAGACCGCGAACACCATCGGCAGCCCTGTCATTTGGACCCACTCAGCGCCCAGATCGAGAACGTGGAACGGAAGATCGGCGGGATCCAGCACTAGCGCGGCATCGCCGATAATCAGCGCGGCGTCGGCGTGCTCCAGCATGGAAGGCAAGTGCGGCGCGTGCGATTGCACCTCCGGCTCGACGCCATACTTCCGTGCCAGAATCACGCGGCTCAGCGCCACCGAAGTTCGCGAAGTTGAGTCCGCGGCCAGCTTACGGATCTCGCGGTAAGGCACTTTCGAGATCAGGAAGATGCTGCGCACCGGACCCTGGCAGGCGATCCCGGCGCCGCGAATGATTTCGAGCTTCTGGCGGTTCAGTTCCACCGCCGGCACAATGCCGATATCGGCCAGCCCGGACTCCAGGCGATCGGCGCATTCGGCCGGAATCGCGAAAGACAGATCGAAGAGCCCGCGCTGTTCGCCGTGCAGCATCCCCCACACCAGCGGGACCGTGTTGAGATAGCTGACCACCGAGACGCGTGGTTTTGTAGTGGGTGTCAAGAACCAGTTTAACAAGACGATCTTCGGTACGATGTCTGTGTGACTCGGAAGGAATTACAGGTCCTGTCCCGAATCAGATTGCGCGAGGCGAGAGCGCTCGCTAGGTTTGGCATGAACGACGGAGCTTACTATCTCGCCGGCTATTGCATTGAATGCGGGCTCAAAGCTTGTATCGCAAAGCTGGCTCAGCGGCATGAGTTTCCGAATAAGAAGCGGGCCGACGATAGCTACAGTCACAATTTTGGGAAGCTCTTGAACGTCGCCGGCCTGGAGCAGGCCCTGCTCGAAGAGACGCAGCGCGATCCAGCATTTCTGAAAAGCTGGGATATCGTAAAATTGTGGTCGCCCGAGCGCCGTTACGTCACTACCAACTCTGCCACCACTAAGGAGATCATTGAAGCCGTGGGCAATAGAAATCATGGAGTGCTCCGATGGATAAAACTGCACTGGTAGGTTTCGAGGTCGAGAAGGGGGCAAAGATCCTTCAAATTCTTGATGAAGCCGGGCTTCAGGTGAAAGTGGCGCTTTGGGCGTTCCTGGGGGAGTACGAGGAATGGCGACTCGTCTTGTCTTCTCGTAAGTTCGACGAAGGAAGCTTGCGGGACGCTTATGGCCTGTTTCATGATGCGTTGGATGCGGCTGGCTTCCCGTTGGAGCAAACTCCGACGGTAGTCATCCTGCGCACGAGCGATCCCTTCATCAAGGTGCTCCGAAGAATCTTTGGAAAAGCCAAGAGCGTCGAAGGCATGCGACTGGGTAGTCAAACGATCGGCAATCGTTATCTGGATGACGCCTACGCTTACCGCATTTCCTGAGACCAACTATTGCTTGTTCTCGCCGCTCTTCTTCGGCGAGTCCACAGTGACGCTCACCGCGGTCAGTGAAAGATCCACCTCCTCGCTCGCATCCACGGTGACGGGCGTCTCAATGTCGATATCGGATGGCTTGATCGACTGAGTGCCCTTGAAAAACTTGGTCTTACCAGAGC
>Ga0302325_10004477_pt1 | contig 32311 bp, 29 predicted proteins | sample Palsa_T0_2_FD_201948 | JGI IMG/M metagenome (GOLD analysis project Ga0302325, IMG submission 201948) | Peat permafrost microbial communities from Stordalen Mire near Abisko, Sweden - Palsa_T0_2 | ecosystem: Environmental > Terrestrial > Soil > Palsa > Peat permafrost | place: Sweden: Abisko... | reverse complement strand
CTGGCAGCACAACACCTATCCGGGCGCCTGCTGCGACGTGCCGTCCTACGTCTACTCGTACTCGTGGGCGCAGCGGCGCGACTGGTCCCGGCCGTGCTCGCCGCAGGGCGAGATCAAGGACTACCTGCGCGAGGTCGCGACCGAGGAGCGGGTGATCGGCAAGATCCGCTTCGGCACGGAGGTGACCGAGGCTCGCTGGGATCCGGCGCGGTTGAAATGGGTGCTGACGCTCGGCCCCGGCGGCGCGGAGACCTACGAGGCCGACGCGCTCGTGCTCGGCTGCGGCCAGCTCAGCCGCCCGTCGTGGCCGGAGATCCCGGGCGCACAGGCGTTCGCTGGCCACGCGTTCCACTCAGCCCAGTGGGATCACGACCACGACCTCACCGGCGAGCGGGTCGCGGTGATCGGCACCGGTGCCTCGGCGATCCAGTTCATCCCGGAGATCGCGCAGCGGGTCGCGCACCTGGACGTCTACCAGCGCAGCGCGCCGTACGTGCTGCCGCGGCGCAACCTCACATACGCCCAACCGATCCGCGAGCTGCTGCGCCGGATCCCCGGGGTCCAGCGGCTGCGCCGCTACGGGATGTGCGGGGTGATGGAATGCATCACGTTCGGATTCACGCGCTCGCGCGCGGCCAACGCGTTGACGCGGGCGTGGTCGACGTCGTTCATGCGCGTCCAGCTGGGCGGCGATCGCGAGTTGCGCCGCCGCGCCCGGCCCGACTACCCGTTCGGCTGCAAGCGGGTCCTGTTCAGCTCCTACTACCTACCGGCGCTGCGCCGGGGCAATGTGGAGCTCGTCTCGGACAAAATCGATCGAATTACTTCAACGGGTGTCGTGACGCTTGACGGGACCGAGCGCCGAGCCGACACGATCATCTGGGGCACGGGCTTTCAGACCAACGAGTTCGTCGTGCCGATGCGCGTCTTCGGCGCTGACGGAACCGAGCTGCAGCAGAGCTGGCGCGACGGGGCACAGGCGCACCGCGGCATCTCGGTGTCGGGCTATCCGAACCTGTTTCTGCTCTACGGCCCCAATACCAATCTCGGCGCCGGCTCGATCATCGTGATGCTCGAGGCCCAGATCCGCTACGTGTCACGAGCGCTTGAGCTGTTCGGCGAAGGCCGCGCGCTCGACGTGCGGCCCGACGCGCAGCGCCGCTACGCCGAGGATGTGCAGCGCCGCCTGGATGACACCGTCTGGACCGGCTGTCACAACTGGTATCGCCGTGACGGAGACGGCCGGATCGTCAACAACTGGCCGGGGTTCGTCGCCGAGTACGTGCGCGACACCCGACACGTCGACGCCGCCGACTACGAGGTGCTGGCGCCCGAGCGCGGCGGATAGAGCGGCGATGTACCCGGGCGCCTACGCATCCCAGTTTCCCGACAAGCCTGCCGCGATCCTCGCCGAGACCGGCAGGCAGGTGACCTACGCCCAATTGGAGGACCGTTCCTGGCGGGTGGCATGCCACCTGTACGGCGCCGGCCTGCGACCGGGAGACCACATCGCGCTGTTGACCGACAACGACCCGACGGCTTTCGAGGTCTACTGGGCGGCGCTGCGCTCGGGGCTGCACATCACCGCCGTCAACTGGCACCTGACCGCCGACGAGGCCGCCTACATCGTCGATGACTGCGGAGCGCGGGCGCTGGTCGCGGCGGCGTCGCTGCCCGAGCTGGCGGGGGCGATCGTCCTCGCCGCGCCGACCCTGGAGGTCCGACTGGCGTTCGGCGGTGAGATCGGCGGCTACGACTCATACGAGGCGATGCTCAAGCGGCCGGTGACGACGCCGCTGCCGTCCCAGCCGGCCGGCACCGACATGCTGTACTCGTCGGGCACGACGGGGCGGCCCAAGGGCGTCCAGCAGTCGCTGTCCGACCGCCAGGTGGACGAGCCCGGTTGGCTGTATGTCGACATCTTCAAGCCGATGTACGGCTTCGGCACCGACACCGTGTACTTGTCCCCGGCGCCTGTCTACCACGCCGCGCCGCTGCGCTTCGGCGGGGTCGTGCAGGCGTGCGGGGGCACCGTCGTGATGCTTGAGCGGTTCGATCCGCAGACGGCGCTTGAGACGATCGAGCGGTTGCGTATCACCCACAGCCAGTGGGTGCCGACGATGTTCGTGCGGATGTTGAAGCTGCCCGACACCGAGCGACGCGGCCATGACCTGTCGAGCCTGCGGGTCGCGATCCATGCGGCGGCGCCGTGCCCGGTGGAGGTCAAGCGGGCGATGATCGACTGGTGGGGGCCGATCCTGCATGAGTACTACTCCGCGACCGAGGCCAACGGGATCACGTTCATCGATTCCGAGCAGTGGCTGAAACGTCCGGGGTCGGTCGGCGTCCCGGCGCTCGGCGTGATCCACATCTGCGACGAGGACGGCGACGACCTACCGGTCCGTGAGATCGGCACGGTCTTCTTCGAACGGGAGGCCACCCCGTTCCAGTACCACAACGATCCCGGCAAGACCCGCTCCGCACAGCACCTACGGCACGCCAACTGGACGACGACCGGCGACATCGGCTACGTCGACGAGGACGGCTACCTGTTCCTGACCGACCGCAAGGCGTTCATGATCATCTCCGGCGGGGTCAACATCTACCCGCAGGAGATCGAGAACGTGCTTGCGCTGCACCCGTCGGTGTTCGACGTCGGCGTGATCGGCGTGCCCGATCCGGAGATGGGTGAGTCGGTGCTGGCCGTGGTCGCGCCCGCGCCCGGCGCGGCGGCGGGCCCGCGGCTGGCGGCCGAGCTGACCGCCTACCTGCGTGAGCGGATCGCCGGCTACAAGCTGCCTCGCCGATTCGTGTTCGACACCGACCTGCCGCGCACGCCGACTGGCAAGCTGGTCAAGGGCGAGCTGAAGCGGCGCAACGGCTGACCGGTGGCCGGCTCCTCGCGGAGCCGGCCGGCGATCGATGCACGGCGATCAGTCGAGGTCGAACCGATCGAGGTTCATGACCTTGTCCCACGCGGCGACGAAGTCGGCGACGAACTTCTCGGCGCTGTCGCTCTGGGCGTAGATCTCGGCGACCGCCCGCAGCTGCGAGTTGGAGCCGAACAGCAGGTCGACCGCGGAGCCGGTCCACTTCGCCTCACCGGTCGCGCGGTCCGAGCCCTGGTACGCGTCGCCGACCGGCTTCCACTCCGTCTCCATGTCGAGCAGGTTGACGAAGAAGTCGTTCGTCAAGATGCCCGGCTTGTCGGTGAACACGCCGTGGCCGGAGCCGCCGGCGTTGGCGCCGAGCGCGCGCATACCACCGACGAGCACCGTCGTCTCCGGGACGGTCAACGTCAACAGGTTGGCACGCTCCACGAGCCATTCGGCGGGCTTGTCGGTGCCGGCCTGCAGGTAGTTGCGGAACCCGTCCGCCTTGGGCTCCAGGGGCGCGAACGAGTCCGCGTCGGTCTGCTCATCGGTCGCGTCGGTCCGCCCCGGCGCGAACGGCACCGTGACGTGGTGCCCGGCGTTCTTGGCGGCCTCCTGCACCGCCGCGACGCCGCCCAGGACGATCAGGTCGGCCAGCGACACCTGCTTGCCGCCGGCGGCGTTGAACTCCTGCTGGAGCTTGGCCAGCGTGTCGATCACCTCGGCGGTCCCGGCGTTGACCTCCCAGTCCTTCTGGGGCGCCAGCCGGATCCGGGCGCCGTTGGCCCCGCCCCGCTTGTCGGTGCCGCGGAACGTCGCGGCCGACGCCCAGGCGGTGTTGACCAGCTGGGAGACCAACAGACCCGAGGCGAGGATCCGACGCTTGAGCTCGCTGACCTCCAGGTCGTTGATCAGGTCGCCCTCGACGGCCGGAACCGGGTCCTGCCAGATCAGCTCCTCGTCGGGGACGAGCGGGCCGAGGTAGCGGGAGACCGGTCCCATGTCGCGGTGGGTCAGCTTGTACCAGGCGCGCGCGAACGCGTCGGCGAGCTCGTCGGGGTTCTCGTAGAACCGTCGTGAGATCTTCGCGTAGGCCGGGTCGGCCTTCAGCGACAGGTCGGTCGTGAGCATCACCGGGGTCTGGGTCTTGGTCGCGTCGTGGGCGTCGGGGACCGTGCCCTGCGCCTCCGGATTCTTCGCGGTCCACTGGTTGGCGCCGCCCGGGCTCTTGGTCAGCTCCCACTCGTACTCGAACAGGTTGCGGAAGAAGCTGTTGTCCCACGTAATCGGGGTCTGGGTCCAGATCCCCTCCAGACCACTGGTCCAGGCGTCGCCGCCGACGCCCGAGCCGCCTCGGTTGCTCCAACCGAAGCCCTGCGCCTCCAGCGGCGCCGTCTCGGGATCGGGACCGATGTAGTCGTCGGTGACCGCGCCGTGCGTCTTGCCGAAGGTGTGGCCGCCGGCGATCAGCGCGACCGTCTCCTCGTCGTTCATCGCCATCCGCGCGAACGTCTCCCGGATGTCATGGGCCGCCGCGACCGGGTCCGGGTTGCCGTTGGGGCCCTCCGGGTTGACGTAGATCAGGCCCATCTGCACGGCGCCGAGTGGCTCGGCGAGGTCACGGTCGCCGCTATAGCGCTCGTCGGCCAGCCAGATGTGCTCGGGTCCCCAGTAGACGTCCTCGGGGGTCCAGGTGTCCTCGCGACCGCCACCGAAGCCGAACGTCTTGAAGCCCATCGTCTCGAGCGCGACGTTGCCCGTCAGGATCATCAGGTCAGCCCAGGAGATCTTGTTGCCGTACTTCTGCTTGATCGGCCACAGCAGACGCCGTGCCTTGTCGAGCGAGACATTGTCGGGCCAGCTGTTGAGCGGCGCGAACCGCTGGGCGCCGGCTCCGCCACCGCCGCGGCCGTCGGCGATCCGGTAGGTGCCCGCGCTGTGCCACGCCATCCGGATGAACAGCGGGCCATAGTGGCCCCAGTCCGCGGGCCACCACGGCTGCGATGAGGTCATCAGCTGCGCCAGGTCCTGCCGAAGCGCGTCGAGGTCGAGCTGCTTGAACGCCTCGGCGTAGTCGAAGTCCGCGCCCAGCGGGTTGGACCCGTCCAGCACCTTCAGGTTGAGCTGGTTGGGCCACCAGTCCTCGTTTCGCCAGCCGTCGCTCGTGTGGACGACCGGGCACCTGCTCTCAGTGACTCCCACGTCTGTCTCCCTTGAGTCTGCTTCGTTTCGTTGGTTTAAGTCGTTGCCCCGGCGGCCGCGACACATTCAGGGCAGCGGCCCCAATAGATCACCTCGGCCTCGTCGATCTCGTAGCCGGAGTCGTTGGGGGCGTTGAGGCAGGGCGCGTCGCCGACCGCGCACTCGGCGTCGACCGTCCGGCCGCAGACGCGGCAGATCAGATGGTGATGGTTGTCGCCGATCCGGTCCTCATAGCGAGCCGGCGAGCCGGCGGGTTGGATGCGCCGGATCAGCCCCTTGTCGGCGAGGGTTCCGAGCGCGTCGTAGACGGCCTGGAGCGAGATCGCGCCGATCTCGGCGCGGACGGCCGCGTCGATCTCGGCGGCCGTGCCGTGGGGCCGGTCCGAGACGGCGCGCATGACCGCGAGCCGCTGAGCCGTGACCTGGACTCCGTGCCGGCGCAGCAGCGCCGTTTCGCCGGTGGACGATCGCATCGACGGCGAGACTCTAGCTCCGATTCTGGAATCGTTCAAGAGTTTGACTCACTCTGAGGCAGCCGTCGGCCGGTTGGTGCGATGCAGCACGCGGGCTACTCACCCTCGAGCTTGAAACCGATCTTCATCTCGACCTGGAAGTGGACGATCTCGTCGCCTTCTACGTGGGCTCGGATCTCGCGCACTTCTACCCAGCCGACGTGACGCAGCGTCTTAGCGGCACGCTTGACGCCGGACCGCATCGCCTCGGTGACGCCGTCAGGCGAGGTTCCGGCGATCTCCACGATTTTGTAGGTGTCGGATTCGGACATGCGTCTGCTCCCTTACTTGAACCTTGCTTCTGACCGTCCGGGAACCGTATTCCTAAAGTGGCCCAGAAGCTCGGCGGGGGCTCTTGTTTCTCTCCTCCGGAGGCTCGTCGGCGTTCCCACCAGTCGTTCCTTGCGGAGGAGTCGGTCCGACCCTCGACATCAAGGTAAGTCAAACGCGAACCGTGACCCAACCCACACGACCCAGGGCCCGCGCGGACTGGTCGACGGCGGCGCCGACCTGCTGGTGCTCGAGCCCGATCGACCCGGCGACGAGCACCTCGTCGCCGACCGCCTCACGCGCCAGCTCGGCCGCGCGCGTTGAGCTCCTGGGCTCGTCCAGCGAGCGGGCCTTCCTGCCGCGAGCGGATCGGCGTCTTTAGACCGCGACTGCACGGCTGAGTCGGTCCCAGCCGGCACGGCCGCCGAGCGACCAGTACATGTCGGCGCCGGCCGGGCGCGCGGTCGCGACCTGCGTGAGCTCGTCACGGACCTGCTGCTCGGGACGCTGCATGATCTCCACGACCTCGGCGGTCGCCAGCGGCACCTCGACCCAGCGCAGCAGCTCGGTCACGTCGGACGGCGGGTCGCGCCGCAGGGCATGCGGGGCGAGGTTCGCAATCGCGGTCTCGTATACCTCGGCGGGATTGAAGCCGGGCACGCTGACCGAGCGCTCCCCGGCCGTGAGCTCGTAGCTCGGGGCCGTGTATCGGCGCTCGGAGCGCGGGCCACCGAGCTTGTGGTCGAGCGCCCGCGCCCCCGGCGACGGGTCGCGCGCGGCCGAAATGTCGTTGCGCAGCGCGGCCTCGGTCCGCGCGCTCGCGATCCAGTGGCGCAGATCGGTCGGGTACACGCCCGCCTCGGTCGCGGCCGAGCGGATCAGCCGCTCGTCATCGAGCAGGCCGCCCGCCATCGTCCGCACCCGGAGGCCGCGGAGCATGAGTGCCGCGGCGTGCTCGCCGTCATGTTCGCGCACGGCGACGACCGCGCGGCACGCGGGCTCGGAGCTGAACGCGCGCGGGTACGGACGCGGCGCGATCGGCATCCCGTACGACCGCTGCAGTCCCGGCGCGCCCTCCGCGAGCTTGTCGCCCTCGCCGGGCTCGAGCGTCAGCACGATCATCCGCAGCCGCCAGCGCAGCGCGTCGCCGTAGCGCCAGCGCAGCGCCAGCCGGACCGGCTCGGCAGAGAACGCGAACGGACACGCGGGATCGGTGAACAGCGTGATCTGCACCTCGGCGGCCATCTGGGGGATCGTCGCAGAACGCTAGCTTCTGGCCTATGAAGATCGTCTACACCCACACCGACGAGGCTCCCGCGCTCGCCACCCAGTCGCTGCTGCCGATCGTGCGCGCGTTCGCCGGGGTCGCCGGGGTGGAGCTGGAGCTGCGCGACATCTCGCTGTCAGGCCGGATCCTGGCGCAGTTCCCGGACCGCCTGTCCGGCGAGCAGCGGGTCGTGGACGCGCTGGCCGAGCTCGGCGAGCTGGCGACCACGCCCGAGGCGAACATCATCAAGCTCCCGAACATCTCGGCGTCGGTCCCGCAGCTCAAGGCCGCGATCGTCGAACTGCAGACGGCCGGCTACGACGTCCCCGACTATCCCGACGATCCCGGCACCGACGAGCAGCGAGACGTCCGCGAGCGCTACGACCAGGTCAAGGGCTCGGCCGTGAACCCGGTGCTGCGCGAGGGCAACTCCGACCGTCGCGCGCCCGCGTCGGTCAAGGCCTACGCCCGCAAGCACCCGCACTCGATGGGCGCCTGGCCGCCGGAATCGACGTCACGGGTCGTCACGATGGACGACGGCGACTTCCGCGCCACCGAGCAGTCGGTGACGATCGCGACCGACGGCGTGATCCGGATCGAGCACGTCGCCGCCGACGGCAACGTGACCGTGCTCAAGCCGGAGTTCCCGGTGCTCGCCGGCGAGGTCGTCGACGCCTCGGTGATGCGATGCGAGGCGCTGGATGCGTTCCTCGCCGAGCAGGTCCAGGCGGCCAAGCGCGACGGGCTGCTGTTCTCGGTCCATCTGAAGGCGACGATGATGAAGGTGTCGGACCCGGTCATCTTCGGCCACGCTGTCCGCGCGTATTTCGCCGACGCGTTCGCATCCCACGGCGAGGCGCTGGCGGCCGCGGGCGTGAGTGCCAACGACGGGCTCGGGGCGCTGCTGGGCGGACTCGATCGGCTTACGGACGACGAGCGCTCGGCGGTGCAGGAGGCGATCGACGGCGGCTACGAGTCCGGCCCGTCGCTGGCGATGGTCGACTCCGACCGCGGGATCACGAGCCTTCACGTCCCCTCCGACGTGATCATCGACGCCTCGATGCCGGCCGCGATCCGCGCGTCGGGCCAGATGTTCAATCGCCACGGCGACCAGCAGGACACGCTGTTCGTGATCCCAGATCACTCCTACGCGCCGCTGTATGCCGAGACCGTCGACGACTGTCGGCGAAACGGCGCGTTCGACCCGGCGACGATGGGAACCACCCCGAACGTCGGGCTGATGGCCCAGAAGGCCGAGGAGTACGGCTCGCACGACAAGACGTTTGAGATCTCCGAGCTCGGGACGGTGCGCGTTGTGGACGCCAACGGCGCGACGCTGCTCTCCCACGAGGTCGTGCCGGGCGACATCTGGCGCGCGTGCCAGACCAAGCATGCCGCGGTCGTCGACTGGGTGGCGCTCGCGGTCCGCCGGGCGGCGGCGACCGGGGCACCGGCCGTGTTCTGGCTGGACGAGACGCGCGCCCACGACGCCCAGCTTCTCTCCAAGGTGCGGGCCGAGCTGGCGCGGCTCGACACCGACGACCTGACGATCGAGATCCTCCCGGTCGACGAGGCGACCCGATTCACGCTCGCACGCGCGAGACGCGGCGAGGACACGATCTCGGTCACCGGCAACGTGCTGCGCGACTACCTGACCGATCTGTTCCCGATCCTCGAGCTCGGCACCAGCGCGAAGATGCTGTCGATCGTGCCGCTGATGCAGGGCGGCGGACTGTTCGAGACCGGCGCCGGCGGCTCGGCTCCCAAGCACGTGCAGCAGCTTCAGTCAGAGAACCACCTGCGCTGGGACTCGCTCGGCGAGTTCCTGGCGCTCGCGGTCTCGCTGGAGATGCTCGCCGACACGACCGAGAACCCGCGCGCCCGGCTGCTGGGCGAAACGCTGGACCGCGCGACCGGACGCGTCCTTATGGAGGGGCGCTCGCCGTCGCGGCGTGTGCACGAGCTCGACAACCGCGGCGGCCACTTCTACCTGGCCCTCTACTGGGCGCAGGAGCTCGCCTCGCAGTCCGATGACGCCGAGCTTGCGCACCGCTTCGGACCGCTCGCGCAGCGGCTGGCCGACGACGAGCTGACGATCGTCTCCGAGCTCGACGACGTCCAGGGTTCGCCGGTCGACCTCGGCGGCTACTACCGTCCAGACCCGGAGCGGGCCTCGGCGGTCATGCGTCCAAGCGCGACGTTCAACGAGGCCCTCGCTCAGCTGTCGCACTGATTTCGGGTGCAACGTTGGTGCTGGCGACGATGACCGGCTGGCGCTGGCGGCGCTGGTTGTGGTCGGCGGCCGCCGCGATCCCGGCAGCGCGGTCTGGCTCGTCCATCCTCGCTCGCGGTCTGTCAGCGCGCGGCTGCGTAGAGTGAACCCGCGATGTCTGAGACGCCTCGCCACGACGTCCGCGCCGCAGCGCCCGGGCACGCCCTGGAGACGATCGCCGGACGCGCACCGCAGGCCGAGGTGGTGTCATTGGAGACCGCCGACCTTGCGACGGTCGACTTCCTCGTGCCGACCTGGGAGCGGCCGTCCGTGGTGCAGGAGCTGCCCGGGCTCACGCGTCTTTCGGTTGTGCAGACGCTGTCAGCCGGCACCGACTGGGTGGAGGCCGCGGTGCCGCAGCACGTGACCCTGTGCAGCGCCCGCGGCGCCCGCGACGGCCCGGTCGCCGAGTGGATCGTCGGCGCGCTGCTGGGCGTCTCGTCACGGCTGCTCGAGTTCGCGCACCGCCGCGAATGGGAGACGGGGCTGGAGATCGACGACCTCGAGTCCTGGACCGTGCTGATCGTCGGCATGGGCTCGATCGGCCATCGCGTCGCCGAGCTGCTGAGACCGTTTCGCAGCAACGTGGTCGGGGTCGTCTCCCGCGCGCGCGACGGGCTGCACGGAATCGACGAGCTCGGCACGCTGCTTCCGGCGGCCGACGCGGTCGTGCTGCTGACGCCGCTGACCGACGCGACTCGCGGCGTGATCGGCGCCACGCAGCTGGCCGCGATGCACGACGGGGCGGTCGTCGTCAACGCCGCGCGCGGGTCGGTGGTCGACCGCGACGCGCTGCTGGCCGAGGTCGGCAGCGGACGCCTGCGGGCGGTGCTCGACGTGACCGACCCCGAGCCGCTGCCGGCGCCTGACCCGCTGTGGGGCGCGCCCGGCGTGCTGTGCATCACACCGCACTTCGCGGGCGGCTCGCCGCTGGCCGGTGAGCGCGCGGCCCAGCTGGCCGGCGATCAGCTGGCGCGCTGGTGCGCCGGCGACCCGCTGCTCAACGTCGTGCGTGCCGGCGCGTAGCGGTTGGAATGACACGCCGATCCGCGGCGGGGCCGCGGGTGCGCGAGCGCGTGGCCGCGTGGCCGCGTGGCCGCGGGGCCGCGGGGCCGCGGGGCCGCGGGTGCGCGAGGGCTGGCGCGGGGCCGCGGGGCCGCGGGGCCGCGGGTGCGCGAGGACTGGCGCGTGGCTATCCGTGGCGTGTTTCGATGTTGTTCCGGCTATAGGGCATGTAACGTCGAAAAGCGCAGCCGGAGGCGCGCGTGAGTGGCGCGTTCAAACGCGAGCGGGTGCTGGTGGGCCTGGCAATGGGTTGTCACGTACGGGCAGCTCGTGTCGTTCGGGTTCGGTCGCCACGCAATCGATCACCGTCAGCGACATCACCCATCCCCACGAGCCGACCTCGGCGCCGCTGCACCAGTGCCCGCGCGGCGATGGCCGCCTCGATCCGCCTCTCCCTGGTCGTCGGATCCTGACGAATCCCACCGGCCCGGTGTGCTATGGCTGTCTCCCATGGAACTCACCAGATTCGGAGTCTTCACCGTTCCTCGCCTCGTCGGAGACGCAGAGCTCGGCGAAGCCGCCAAGCTCGCCGAGCAGCTCGGGTTCGGCGCGCTGTGGCGCGGCGGCTCGCCGGAGCCGGCCAAGCTCGGGCCCGTGCTCGCCGCAACGGACCGCCTGGTCGCCGCGACCGGGATCGTCAACGTGTGGTCGACGCCGCCCGACGTGGCGGCGGCACAGCACGACGAGCTGACGACCGCATACCCGGACCGGTTCCTGCTTGGGATCGGGATCGGTCACCGCGAGGCGACGGCAGAGTACCAGCGACCGCTGGCGGTCATGAACGAGTACCTCGACGCGCTGGATGCCGCTCCGCACCCGGTGCCGAAGGACCAGCGCTGCATCGCCGCGCTCGGGCCGAAGATGCTCGACCTGAGTCGTGAGCGCACGCTCGGGACCCACCCGTACTTCTCGTCCTTGGAGCACACCCGCGCCGCGCGCGAGCGACTCGGGGAGGGCCCGCTGATCGCGCTGTCGATCGCCTGCGTAGTCGACACCGACGACGAGCGCGGCCGGGCGAGTGCGCGCAACTACGCGGCGATGTACCTGCAGTTGAGCAACTACACCAACAACCTGCTCCGCCACGGGTTCACCGAGTCAGACATCGCCGACGGCGGTTCCGACCGCCTGATCGACACGCTGATCCCGCACGGCAGTCCCGAGCACATCGCGCAGGCCGTCCACGAGCACCTCGACGCGGGCGCCGATCACGTCTGCCTGCAGGTCGTCGAGTTCCAGGGCGTGCCGCGTGATCAGTGGACCGAGCTGGCCCGCGCGCTGGAGCTGTGAGCACCGGCTGGGTCTGGCATGAGCGCTACGCGTGGCACGATGCCCGCGGGCTGATCGACACGATGCCGCGCGACGCGCTGTTCGAGCCCGAGCCGAGCCTCGAGAGCGGCACGACCAAGCGACGGCTGCGCAACCTCGTCGACGCCAGCGGGCTGCTGACGCAGCTGACCGAGATCCCGGCGCGGCCGGCGACCGACGACGAGCTGTGCCTGCTGCACGAGCGCGAGTACGTGCAGCGGCTGTGGACGCAGAGTGCGGCCGGCGGCGGCGACGCCGGAGGCTTCACGCCGTTCGGCCGCTGGAGCTACGAGATCGGGGCGCTGGCGGCCGGCGGCTGCATGGAGGCCGTCGACGCGGTCATGGCCGGCCGCGTTCACAACGCCTACGCGCTCGTGCGCCCGCCCGGCCACCACGCCGGGCCGGCCGGCGGCTCGGGCTACTGCCTGTTCTCCAACGTCGCGCTGAGCGTGCTGCGGCTGCGCCACGAGCACGGCCTCGAGCGGGTGGCGGTCGTCGACTGGGACGTCCATCACGGCAACGGCACGCAGGATTCGTTCTGGTCAGACGGCTCGGTGCTGACGATCTCGATCCACCAGGAGGACCTGTATCCGGCCGGGAGCGGACTCGTCGACGAGATCGGGGAGGGAGACGGCATCGGCGCCAACATCAACGTGCCGCTGCCGGCCGGCTCGGGGCGGGCCGCCTACCTGGCGACGATCGACTCGATCGTGGTGCCGGCGCTCGAGCGCTTCGCGCGGGCGGGTGGGCTCGATTTCATCCTGGTCGCCAACGGACTGGACGCGTCGCTCGGCGATCCGCTCGGCAGAATGAACCTGACCAGCGAGTGCTTTGCGCTGATGACCGACCGGCTGATGTCGGCCGCCGAGACACTCTGCGACGGGCGGCTCGTGCTCTGCCACGAGGGCGGCTACTCGAGCACGTACGTGCCCTACTGCGGGCTGGCGATCGTGCAGCAGCTGTCGGGGATCACGACCGACGTCGTGGACCCGTGGATCAGCGACACCCGTCAGGTGCGGTGGCTGGCGCTGCGAGCGCACGAGGCCGAGGCGATCGAGCGCGCGCGGACGCTGCACGGGTTGCCGGGCGACTGACCCGGCGAGCCTAGGAGAGCCGCGCCGGCGGCGCCGACCTGACCGCGTCGGCCAGCTCACGCAGCTGACCGCGCAGCGCCGCCAGCCCCGCGTCATCGAGCGCCATCGCCGCCTGGATCGCTGACGGCACCCCGGTCGCGCGCCGGCGCAACGCCTCACCATCGCCGGTCACCGCGACGATCACCGAGCGCTCGTCGTCGCGGCGGCGCACCCTGGTCACCAGCGTCCGCTGCTCGAGTCGCTTGAGCAGCGGCGACAACGTGCCCGAGTCCAGTTGCAGCATCGTCCCGAGCTGCTTCATCGTCAGCTCGGAGTGCTGCCACAGCGACAGCATCACCAGGTATTGAGGGTAGGTGAGCCCGAGCTCGTCGAGCATCGGCCGGTAGTAGCCCGTGACCGCGTGCGACGCGGAGTACAGCGCGAAGCACAGCTGGTCGGCCACCAGTGCCGGGGGCCCATCCCCGGGCTGACGTGCAACGGGACTCATCGCGTCAGCGTAGCGCAACCGTACCGGCCACAATTTAGTTGCACACAATTAGATTGCGCGCTATGGTCCGCCGCGCAAGCCGCCCAATCCGGAAGACCAAGGAGATTCGAATGCCAACCGTTCTCGAGCCGGCCGCCAAGGAGTTCTCCGCCGCGACCGCCGACCCGCCGTTCCTCGCCGATCTGGGGCCGGTTGAGGGCCGTAAGGCCGTCGACCAGGTCCAGACCGATCTGAAGCCAGGCCAGCCCGGCTACTTCGACCCGTCGCTGACCGAGTACGTCGACCTGACCGTACCCGACGGTCCGCTCGGCGATGTGTCGATCCGGATCACCCGTCCGGTTGGTGCGACCGGCCCGCTGCCGGTGATCTTCTATATCCACGGCGCCGGCTGGGTGTTCGGCGACAAGCACACGCATGACCGGCTCGCTCGCGAGCTGTCGCACGGCACCGGCGCGGCGGTCGTGTTCCCCGACTATCACCTCTCGCCCGAGGCCCAGTACCCCACTGCGATCGAGGAGAACTGGGCGGTCGCGAAGTGGGTGTTCGAGCACGGGGCCGAGCATGACCTGGACGCGTCGCGCTTCGTCGCGGCCGGCGACTCGGTCGGCGGCAACATGACGATCGCGCTGACGCTGATGGCCAAGGAGCGCGGCGGCGTCGAGATCGACGCGCAGGTGCTCTTCTACCCGGTCACCGACGCATCGTTCGACACCGACAGCTACCACGAGTTCGCCGAGGGCTACTTCCTGCGACGTGACGGGATGCAGTGGTTCTGGGACCAGTACACGACCGACGAGGACAAGCGCGCGGAGATCACGGCGTCGCCGCTGCGCGCCACGCTCGAGCAGCTTGCCGGGCTGCCGAAGGCGCTCGTGATCAATGGCGAGGCCGACGTGCTGCGAGACGAGGGCGAGGCGTATGGGCGCAAACTGCGCTCGGCCGGGGTCGACGTGACGCAGACCCGCTACGGCGGCATGATCCACGACTTCGTGATGCTCAACGCGCTACGTCCGAGCAACGCGTCCGGCGCGGCGATCGCGCAGGCGATCGCGTTCATCGCGCAAGCGCTCGGCACGCGCGGCTGATCCCGCGGCAACGCGCCGGCGCCGGGCCAGCACGGCCCGGCGCCCCGGGCCGGCGCGTGACGACCGCCGCAGTGCCTACCCTGTGCAGCGGTGCCGGAGCCCGAGGCTCGATCAAGCGACACTCCGATCCGCCGTCGAGCGCGGTTGGCGCATCAGGCCGACATCGCGCTGAGCTCCGTCGCACGTCATGACGGGGGCCGTGCGGTCGATCGGGTCCGGGTCGCCTTGCGGGCCTACGAGCAGCGGGCGCAGAGCCGCGCGGCGGTGCTGGCGCTTTGGCGCGCGGGACTCGCCGGACCTCCGGCCGCGTAGGCGCGGTCGCCGGCGATCCAGTCCACCCCCGTCAAGCTGATCATCGGACTCGGTGGCGGTCGTCCGGCCGCGCGCCGGGCAACGCCGTCGCCGTGATTCCCTCGGGCACCTGTTCGACACCGTCGAAGCGATCGGACTCGGCGCGGTAGTCGGCGGCGCTGGTGTCCACCTGGGCTCCCGGATGCTGGGCGGTGAGGCTGAACACGTCCATGTTCTGAGCTGCCGGCAGCGTCTCCCAGGTTTCAAACACGATCGTGTCGGACACCCCGCCCGCCGCGCTGCTCTGCAGCTGCACGGGGCGGTAGCTGCCCGGCGTCACGTCGTAGGTCCAGCCGGCGAGCTCTTCGCACGTCTGGCCGTTCTGGGGGGGACGGCTGCCGAGGCTTGGTGGCAACTCGGCGGGGTTCGCATTGCAGACGTCGGTCTCGCCCGCGATCTGCACGACTGACTGAGAGTCCACCGTTGCGTCGCCGACGACGCGTGCGCGGCCGGCATTGATCGCCTGCTGCAGCTCGGAGCCGAACTGGGTCGAGAAGGGATCAAGCGCCGACAGATTCTGCCCATCAAGCGGCTCGGGAGCCTGCCAGCTGGCCGCCACGCTCGGTGGCTCGTACACCGTGTCGCTGTCGGAGTCATACAGGTCCGTACGGTCATCGGGACCGGTCGAGCTATCGACCACGATCGAGCTGCCGCCCGCCTGGTAGCTCATGCGCAGATCCTGCGCCGGGCAGTCCTGGCGCGCGTTGCACGGTGTGCCCGCCGGCACCGGCAGAATCCAGAACTCGCGCGTGTCCGTCACCGCGGGGCCAGAGGCAGACTGATCGTCATCCACGGCCTTGACGTGGAGAATCGACCCCGCGGGTTGATCGATCGCGGCCACTGCGCCGCGGAGGACCGCCGCGTCGGCGGCCTGAGGCGAGAGCCCTCCACCCGAGGTCAGGCTCGCACCGACACCGACGCCGCCGGCGACGACCGCGGCTGCGGCACACGCGGCGACCGGCACCACGGTCCGGCGCCGGCGTGCCCGCCGCCCATCGATCATGCGGCCGATCGCGTCGGTGAGCTCGTGTTCGTACTCGATGAGATCGGGGGGTAGCTGTTCGGTCATGACTCCTCGCGGGGGATCGTGGTTGCAAGACGGCGCAGCGCGCGCGAGACCCGCAACCGCGCTGCGGCGGTGCGAATCCCGAGGCGGGTGGCGACCTCCTCGTAGGGCAGCTCGTGAACGACACGCAACTCGACTGCCTCACGCTGATCGGCGGGAAGCGATTCGAGCTCGCGAGCGATCTCGGCGTTCGGCGACAGACGCGTGACGACCGCGTCGACATCGTCACCGGCGCGGGCATGGTCGACGGGCAGCCCAAGCCGCTCGCGGGCCCGGGTTTCCACCCGCTCCCGGCGCATCGCATCAGTCAGCAGGTTGGCGGCGATCCGCAGCAGCCACGGTCGCGCCGAACCTTCGGCGCGGTCGCGAAGGCGCCGACGGTGCAGCCATGCCTTCGCGAACGTCTCCGCCGTCAGGTCGCTCGCCATCCGCGGCTGGCGGCGGTACAGCCAGCCGTATACCGCGCCGGCGTGTCGCCGATACAGCTCGGCGAACGCCTCCGGGTCACGACCCGAGGCGCGCATCAGCTCGGCATCGGTCCGGCCGCGATGGGAGGGGTAACCGTCGTCCACGCTCATCCCTTTAACGAACGGTGACGCCCTGGTGTATCGCGACCGCGCAAGCGGCGAGCGAGCCCGGCGCCCGGGCAGTGCGCCACGATGACCGGCGAGCGAGAGGACGACTTCAGCGCTCGGGCCGGGTTGCCGTCAGCCGGAGCGCTTGAGCTTGCCGTGCCGCTTGGCGTAGCGCTCGCCCGCTGCAAAGACGGCGAGGCCGATCGGGATGGCGACCACGCCCAGCAGGATCAGCGGCCAGATGTCGCCCCACGTCTGCCCCGGACCCGCGCCGTCCAGGACGGCGGCGCGGATCCCCCGGAGTGCGTAGGTCGCGGGCGAGATTGTCGAGATCCAGCGCATCCACTCGGGCAGGATGCTGACCGGGTAGTAGATGCCGGACACGACGAGCAGCAGGCCCTGCGCGACGAACCCCAGCTGTGCGCCGCGCTCGGGGGAGATCAGCGGCAACACGGCGGTGACCATGCCGAGCCCGATGAACGAGACGGAGGCGATCGCGAGGAGCAAGAGCGCGCTGCCGAAGTCGGCGGTGGAGAGGTGCAGGCCGAAGAACAGCGCGATCACGACGAACAGGAGCGCGGTACGCACGACGCCGTACAACACGGCGAAGAGGCCCATGCCGCCGAGATGAACCGCGCGGGAGAGCGGCGCCATGAACGTGTACTCGATCGTCCCCTCCCACCGCTCCCATGCGACGGTCTCGGTGAGGATCTCGAAGATGATCCCGAGGTAGGCCCAGAGGATCGCTCCGATGAGCAGCGTCGTGGTCTCACGGGACACGTTGAGATGGCCGCCGCCGGCTTGGACGCCCTTGGCGATGAACACGACGGTGAGTGTGTTGGCGCACGTGTAGATGAAGAACGTGAGTTCCCACCAGCCGTAGCGCTTGATCAGGTAGGCGTTGCGCTCGACGACGCCGCCGAGGCCGATGAGCTGGGCGCGCAGCGCGCTCATACCTCCACCTCCACGTCCTCGCGCTCCTCGTCGATCGCCGCTCCGGTGGCGCTGAAGAAGGCCGCTTCGAGATCCGCCGCATCGAACTGCGTGAGGATCTCCTGCGTCGTCCCGAGCCCGAGCAGTCGCCCGTCGTGGAGGATCCCCACGCGTTCGGCGAGGACCGCGGCCTCCGCCAGGTCATGGGTGCACAGCAGGATGGTCGTCTCGTGAACGCTGCGCAGGTTCGCGATGAACGTCTGGACCTCCCGTTTGGAGCGTGGATCGAGACCAGTCGTCGGCTCGTCGAGCAAGAGCAGGGTCGGCGAGGTCAGCAGCGCGCGGGCGAGAGCGACCTTCTGCTGCATGCCGCGGCTGAGCTTCTCCATCGGCTCGCGGGCACGGCGTACCGGAAAGCCGACGTGTTCGAGGATCTCGGGAATCCGGTCGCGGGTCGTCCGAGGCGTCAGCCCGTAGAAGCGCGCGGCGTATGCAAGGTTCTCCGTGGCTGACATCCGCTTGAAGAACGACGCCTCGACCGAAACCCGGTTGACGATCCGGCGGACCGCTTGGGCCTCGCGCACGACGTCGTGCCCAAAGACCCGCGCCTCACCGCCGTCGGGCAGCAGCAGCGTCGCGAGAATCCGCACGAGCGTTGACTTCCCAGAGCCGTTCTGGCCGAGGACGGCGACGCACTCACCGCGGCCGATGTCGAACGTGACCCCAGCGAGGGCGGGCTTGTCCGGCGTCCCCTTCCGGCGCCGTCTGGCGCGAGCGCTGTCAAAGCGCTTCTCCAGCATGATGATCTCGACGGCTGACACGAACGTTGCTCCCTTGACGGCATGACGGCGATTCACGGAGTCCAGCGGCCGAGGCGGCGCTCGGCAGGGACACAGGCGGGGTCAACGTCGGAGCAACATCCAGACGGACGGTACCAGCCAATCACGTATGCGCAAACATCATCGGCTTGCCGCCGGGTTCCCCGATCGCGCACGGCGTCAGGTGTAGGGTCCGATGCACGTCGTCCTACCAAGGAGCTCCGGGGCATGGCACACGAGTTCAGCGGCTCGGCGGTGATTGATCGGCCCATCAATGAGGTGTTCGCGTTCCTGGGCGATGGGACGAACGATCCGAAATTCAGCCCTCGGGTCCAGCAGATCCAACAAACGACAGAGGGACCAGTGGGCGTTGGGACCGTGTTCGAGAGCAAAGTCAAAGATGCCGGGATGACGACGAGCCGGAGGTTCGAGCTGACGACCTTCGAAGCGCCGACGAAGATCCGCTGGGCTGAGCGGTCAAAGAACATGGTCACGGTCCCTGAGGGCGGCTATGACCTTGAGGCGTTGAGCGACACGCAGACGAAGGTGACGATTCACAACGAGTTGGAAGCTCACGGGTTCGGCAAGCTCATCATCGGTTTCGCGCTACGCGCGGCGATCAAGGACGCGCCGAGGTTGGCGCAGCGCATCAAGTCGGCGGTCGAAGCCGCCTGACCTCCTCGCGGTAAGCGATGAGTTCGAGCCGGCCGCGCGGTCAAAGCCCGCAGGGAGCGACAGCCCAAGGAGGATTGGCCGATGAACCGGAGCGCCGAGGACGCGCCTCAGACCGATGATGGGCTTGCCGACGCGCGGTATGCCGCGATGCGGTGGAACACGCCATTGTCCGAGGCCCACGCGCGGTTGCTGTTGAGCCGTTTGGAGCTCCCCGCGTGTCGGTCCGTTCTGGACCTCGGCTGCGGCTGGGGAGAGTTGCTGATCCGAGCGGTCGCTGCCACAGGCGACGGGGCGGTCACGGGGACGGGGGTGGATACCTATGGACCGGACCTCGAGCGCGGTCGGCGGACCGCGGCCGAGCTCGGGCTCGAAGATCGGGTCAGATTCGTCGAGGCATCGGCGGTGGATTGGAGCGAGCCCGCGGATCGTGTCCTGTGCATCGGCGCGACGCACGCGTGGGGTGCAACCAAGGCGGCTCTCGATGCGCTGGTGCAGGCGGTGAAGCCAGGTGGGCTGTTGCTGTTCGGCGATGGCTTCTGGGAGCGCGAGCCGGGCACGCGCGCGGTGGAGATCTTCGGCGAGGAGGTCGTACCACTCGCTGATCTGGTCCGGCTGGCTCACTCCGCCGGCTGGCAGGTTCGTCACCTGAGCGAGGCCGATCAGTCTGAATGGGACGACTTTGAATCCACCTGGAGGCTCGGGCGCTATCGGTGGCTTGCCGAACACCCCGACGCTCCCGGCTCAGCGAAGCTGCGCGACGAGCTTGAGCAGGGAGCGCAGGAGTATCTCGACGTCTACCGTGGTGTGCTCGGCTTCTGCTACCTGGTGCTCGGACGGTGAGGGCCGCGCCGGGAGAGCGCCTCGTACAGTGGGGGATGGTCGGGCCGCAGACCGCGCCTATCTGATGATCGCGTGCCATGCTCGTGAGGTGACCGATGCTCTGAGGTGTGGCGAGGTGGCGGATGCTGCGGCGTTGGGCGTGGCGGTGTTGGCTGAGGTGGTGACCGGTGCGCAGGAGGGGATCACGATCGTTGACGCCCCGGAGCGTGAGCGCGAGTTCGTGCTGGGTCGTTTCGCTGAGCAGGTCGCGGGTGAGCCAGCCTCCTTCAGCGGCACGTTGATCGACCGCGACGGCGCGGAGCGGGAGTTCGTCTGTTCCAACACCACCGTCGGGATCGCGGGCAGGCCGCACGGCGTGGCGATCTTTCGCGATCTCACCGGTCCCCGGGGTGCCACCCGCACCGCGGTGGGCTTGGCTCAGGCGGCGGCGCAGCTGGTCGGAGCTGGAAGCAACATCGGCGAGGTTCTGGCCGGCATCGCTCGTCAGGCTGTCGAGGGCACGCGGGCCGTGGCCTGCGGCGATCTGCTCCTGATGGACGGCGCTCGAGAACAGTCCAACCAACCGACGTCGCCAGAGGCCGAGACCGGTGGACGCTGAGCAGGAGGCGAAGGTCATCCGCGTCTTCCTCGTCGACGATCACCGCGTCGTGAGACGTGGCGTCACGGCGTATTTGGCGATGGTGCCCGATATCAAGGTCGTCGGGGAGGCCGGTGACGGCCGAGAGGCGATCAATCGCATCGCAGTACTCGAGTCGCAAGACGCTCTGCCCGATGTCGTCCTCATGGACCTGATGCTGCCGATCCTCGACGGTATCGGGGCCACCAAGGAGATCAAGGCTCGTTGGCCGACGGTGGAGGTGGTGGCGATGACGAGCTTCATCGAGGAGGCAAAGGTCCGCGGAGCGCTGGAGGCGGGTGCCGCCGGCTATCTCCTGAAGGACGCCGACGCCGACGAGGTCGCCGGGGCGATCCGAGCGGCGGTGAGCGGAAGGATGCACCTGGATGCGAGCGTCACGAGGCTGCTCGCTGACTCCGTGCACGCTTCCCACCGCGACGGTGATGACCTGACCCCGCGCGAGCGGGAAGTCCTGATGTTGCTTGCCGAGGGGATCTCCAACCAACAGATCGCAGAGCGCCTCGTCGTCAGCGAGCGAACGGCGCGGACGCATGTCTCGGCGATCCTCAGCAAGCTGGGACTTGCGTCACGTACTCAGGCAGCGCTGTGGGCGGTGCACGCGGGGATGGGACCCGAAGCGACGAACTAGCCGCGCCCCCCGGTCAGCGAGCGACGGGCCCGGCAACATCGCGACGAACCCGGGTCAGGGGTGGATTGTGGCCCCAGAGCCGCGTCACTACGTCATTTGACGCAAACGTTCTCGGTCGACGGTCCGATGTGCGCGCAGCGTCAGCCGCCGACAATGGAGGCACACATCACATCCGCAACGGCAGATGGGCCCGGAGGTTGTCGTCATAGTCAGAGCGCACGTCGGTGCTTCGTCCACCGCAAGAGGAAGGTCGCCGGGTGGCTAGTGGCGCCCGCGATCATCGTGTCGAGACCGGCCGTGACCGTCCAGGAACCGATCAGGCTGCTCGTGGTCGACGATGACGTTCGCGTGCGACGGGCGATCGTCCAGACGCTCTGCCGCGAGCGCGACCTGCAACTCGTGGGCCAGGCTGCCGACATCGCAAACGCGCTCGCAGCGGCGGAGCGGCATCGCCCGCGAGTGGCTCTCGTCGACGTGCTGCTGCCCGATGCCCGGTCGGGGCTGTCTGTCATTGACGCGCTCAGCCGCCGGCACGACTGCGTTGTGGTGGCGATGAGCGTTGCCGACGGGCAGCGCGAGGCCGCGCTGACACGAGGGGCCGCTGCGTTCGTGACGAAAGATGGAGATATCGACGCGGTTCTCGCCGCGGTCCGCGGCGCAGGGAGCTCCGGCCCTGCTTGAGCGGCCGTGACGGTATTTCCTGGGTTTCCCACCGTATTTGGATTGCAGACAAAGTTTGGTTTGTGATCTAATGATGGAGGAGACCCGGCTCGAGGGCTAGGATCGCTGGATGGCTGCGCCGGGTGGCTTGCGCGAGCGCAAGAAGGCGCGCACCCGCCGGGACATCGTCGACACGGCCGCTCGACTGTTTGCCGAGCGCGGCTTCGAGCGCGTGACCGTGGGCGACGTGGCGCGTGCCGCCGAGGTCTCTCCGCAGACCGTCTACAACTACTTCCGGGCCAAGGAGGACCTCGTCACCGACCGCGACGAGTTCGTCCAGGAGCGACTCTCGCAGCTCATCCGCGACCGACCGCCGGGGACCAGCCCCGCGGCGGCGATCCGCCCGCTCGTGCTGGGCAACATCGCGTCGATCCCGGGGATCCCCGCCGCGCAGTGGCCCGGGGAGATCGGCTACCTGGCGCTCATCAGTCCGACGGTCCACCGCCTGTCGCTGGAGATGACGGATCGCCATGCCGCTGTCGTCTCCCAGGCGATCGTCGACACGACCGACGTCACGCCGGGCGTGGCGCGACTGCAAGGGATCGCGCTGGCCGGGGTGTTCCAGATCATCTTCCGCGAGTGCGGACAGCGGACTCGTGACGGCCAGCCTCAGCAGCAGGTCGCCGACGAGCTACGTGTGATCATCGAGGACGTCCTCGATGAACTGGAGCGGTGGTTCGAGGCCTGACGGTCGCGAAATGCACCGCCGAGCCCTGCCGCTTCGCTCGCCCAGGGAGCAAGAGCCGCAGTCCGATCGGCGCCGAGTCCGTCATTCCGTGGGTCTGGCGGACATTAACCTGGTGATGGATGCTCAGGCGCGGTTCGACGCGCTCTATCGCGAGCACGCCGGCGAGGTACGACGGTACGTCCGGCGGCGTTGGGACACGCAGTCGACCGATGATGTGGTGGCCGACGTGTTCGTGGTCGCGTGGCGGCGATTGGGGGATGTGCCTGAGGATTCGTTGCCGTGGTTGCTCGGGGTTGCGCGACGAATACTCGCCAACCGCCGCCGCGGCGACGCTCGCGATCAGGCGCTCAAGGACCGGATCAGATCTGAGCAGTTCAGGGCTCAAGCGCCGGCCGGCGCGCAGGCGCCACTGGCCGGCGAGGCCGTGTGGGTCGCCCTGAGCTCATTGTCTGAGCGAGATCGTGAGGCGTTGTTGTTGGTTGCCTGGGAAGGTCTCTCGACGGCGCGCGCCGCTCGAGTCGTGGGCGTGCGCGCGAACACGTTCGCGGCGCGGCTGTATCGCGCTCGGCGACGTTTCGCGCACGCGCTGCGCGCCCAGGCCGGCGAGCGCAGACAGCCACCCGAGTCAACGAACACCGAGGTTCTCCGATGAGCGACGAGGCGATCGATGCGATCCGTCGCGTGGATCCATGTCCGGATCAGATGCCGGGTCCGCCGATCGAGATCGTGCTGCGCCGGCTGCACGACCAGCACACAGATCCTGCGCCGGCTCGCGCTCGTCTCAGGCGTCCGCGCGTGGCGACCGTGACCGCGATTCTGTCTGGCCTGGTCACGGCCGCGGTCGCGGTTCTCGCCCTCGCTCTGCTCGGTCACGATCATCGCGCCGATCGGCCCGTCGGTGTTGGCGGTCATCGCGCCACGGTGCTCGCCTGCCGGTCTGAGGTTCGGATCGGCGTGCTGCCGGTGTGGGCCCGCGCCGGATTCAGCGAGGCGCGCCCTCGAATGCGCTACGAGTTGGGAGCGTCAGGTCGGATCGCCGCGATCCCGTTTGGGGTGCTCAACTCACCCCCCGCCGCCGATCACACCAACAAGATCCTCTGGGTGTCGCGCGTTTCGACGCGCCCCGAATCCTCGCTGCGGATCCTCGCGCAGCGGATGACCGGAACCAGACGAGACGGTGCGCCGGTCATGCGTGCCGTGCGCGGAGGTCCGGGACCCTCGATCATCAACCTTCCTCGTCCGGGGTGTTGGCGACTCTCGCTTCGATGGTCGGGATGGACCGATCAGCTCGATCTGCAATACAACTCAGTGAGCCTGGGCCGCGGCGTTGGATGAGCGTGAGTTGCGATCGTTCAAGTACCGACAGGCTCCCGGACATCCTGGAGGTCTCAGCGACGTCAGGTGATCAGCTCACGGTCGCGGCGCGGTCCGAGCCGACGGTCGAGCGTCGTTGCTCCGGCCGCCACCCCCAACATCAGCACCGCCACCCAGACGCAGTTGACCGCGGCGCGGCCGTAGCCAAGCTGCGTGACGTCGATGAACGGGTAGGGGTACCAGTGCGCGATCGCGCCGCGGATCAGCGTGAACCCGAGCCAGCCGACCGGGAAGCTCAGCGATAGCCAGGCCACGCGACTGGACACGAGCCCGCGCGGTCCGATCAGCAGCCAGCCGACGACCGCCATCACCGGCACCACCGTGTGGACGAGCTCGTTGCCGACGGCGGCCCAATTTCTGAGGTCCAATGTCTGCGCGAGCACGGCGTGGAACACGATCCCGGTGATGGCGATCGCGACCAATCCCGACAGGCGCAGGACCGCGAACGCCGTCGAGTGACGCTCGAGCCCCACCGCCAGCATCAGCGTCGCCACACCGACAAGCAGATTCGACTGAGTCGTGAAGAACGCGAACGCGTTCGCCGCTCGAGCCGCCGCAGGATGGAAGTGGCCATTGGTGTTGTTCGCCGCCGTGATCGCGCTGATCACCACCCCAACCAACACGCAGGCGGCCGTCGTCCCGAACCATACCCGTGCCCCTCGTGGCGACATGGCGGCAATCTAAAGGGCATGTCGGCGGCAGTGCGCCTGGCGCTAAGGCCGCGATGCGAGGAGCGCAGCGGCGCGTCTACCGTGTTGTCACGATATGTGCAGCGCGACCACGCGACCATGACGAAAAGGAGCAGATAGATGGCTGCAACCGAGAAGGCGATCCTTGCGGGCGGCTGCTTCTGGGGTGTCGAAGATCTGATCCGCAAGCTCGACGGCGTGAGCGCCACGCGGGTCGGCTACACCGGCGGCGACACGCCCAACGCGACCTACCGCAACCACGGGTCGCACGCGGAGGCGATCGAGATCCTGTTTGATCCGGAGCGGATCTCCTATCGAGACCTGCTGGAGTTCTTCTTCCAGATCCACGACCCGACGACGATGAACCGTCAGGGCAACGACATCGGGGCGAGCTATCGCTCGGCGATCTACTACCTCGACGACGAGCAGCGGCGCGTCGCGGAGGACACGATCGCCGATGTCGACGCCTCTGGGCTGTGGCCCGGCAAGGTCGTCACCGAGGTGGAGCCGGCCGGACCGTTCTGGGAGGCAGAGCCCGAGCACCAGGATTACCTCGAGCGCTACCCCAACGGCTACACCTGCCACTTCGTCCGTCCGGGCTGGAAACTGCCGCGACGTGCCCAGGAGGCGGCCCACTGAGCGCCGTCAGATTCGTGCGGCGCGGTGGATAACGGCCAGATCGCTGACCGTCTGGACGCGTTCGCGATGCTGCTGGAGCTCAGCGACGCCAACCCGTACACGACGCGGGCCTATCGCCGCGCCGCCGCCGGTATCCGGGCGACGCCCGCCCCGATCGGCGAGCTCGTGCGTACCGGCCGGGTGCGCGAGCTGCGGGGCGTCGGCTCCGGGATCGAGTCGCGGCTGCGCGAGTTGCTGGAGACCGGTGAGATCGCGGAGCTGGCCGAGCTCGAGCGCGAGCTCTCATCTGACCTGGTGGGGCTCGGGCGCTACCTCGGCCTGACCGCGAGTCGCGCGGTCGGGCTGGCGCGGGCGCTGGACGTGCAGAGCGCCGAGCAGTTTCGCGAGGCGGCGGCCGGCGGCCGCCTGCGCGACGTCCCCGGGATCGGCCCAAAGACCGAGGCGCGACTGCTGGAGGCGCTCAGCCGAGAGGCGGATCATCGGCCCCGGCACGGCCTGCTGCTTGACCGCGCGACCGATCTGGTGGAGGGCATCGCATCGGCGCTCGGCGGACAGGCCGCCGGGGACGTGCGCCGGCGACGCGACCTGTGCGAGGACCTGAGCGTCGTCTGCGAGGCGCAGGAGGCGGGCGTCGCGCTCGATCGGTTCGCCGACCTGCCACAGATCGTGGCGATGATCGAGCGGGAGGAGCGGCGCGCTCTCGGGGTGACCGTCGAGGGGGTGCCGGTCGAGTTGCGGGTCGCCGCGCCGGCGCGGTTCGGCACCGAGTTGCTGCAGGCAACCGGCGCGGCCCCGTACGTCAGCGCGCTGGAGCCGTTGCCCGAACGGTCCGATGAGGCGGCCGTCTACCTCGCGCTCGACATCCCCTGGTGCCCGCCGGAGCTGCGCGAGCTGCCGTTTCGGGGTGAGCCGCCCCCGTTGGTCGGGCTGGAGGCCATCCGCGGCGACCTGCACTGTCACTCGACCTGGTCTGATGGGCGGGCGAGCATCGAGGAGATGGGCCGCGCGGCGCGCGAGCGTGGCTATGAGTACCTCGCCGTCTGCGATCACACGCCCGCTGTCGGCGCGGTCCAGGGCCTGGACCCGGACGCAGTTCGCCGCCAGGGCGACGAGATCGCGGCCGCCAACGAGGTCCTGGCCCCGTTCGTCGTGCTGCGCGGGATCGAGTGCGACATCCTCGCCGACGGCCGGCTCGATCTTCCCGACGACGTGCTCTCAGAGCTCGACTGGGTTCAGGCGAGCGTGCACGGCGGCCAGCGGATGCCCGCCCGCCAGATGACCGACCGCGTCTGCCATGCGCTGCGCAACCCGCACGTCAGCTGCCTCAGTCACCCGACGGGGCGGCTGCTCACCCGTCGCCCCGAGAACGCCGTCGACCTGGAACGTGTCTACCAGGTGGCGGTCGAGCATGCGGTCGCGCTCGAGGTCAACGGGCTGGCGCCGCGTCTGGACCTGAGCGGCGAGCACGTGCGCGACGCCCTGCAAGCGGGCGCGCGGATCGTCTGCTCGACCGATGCTCACTCGATCGCCGGGCTGGGGAACATGGCCCTGTCGGTGGCCACGGCACGACGAGGATGGGCGACCGCCGCGGATGTCGTCAACACACGCTCGCTCGAGGACCTGCGTTCGCGGGGCTCGCGGTGAGGGGTTGACAGGGCCAGGTCCCATCCGAGGCCCTCTGACGCGGACGTCGCCCGCACTTGATTCAGGCTTCTCCGAGGAAGACAATTCTGGGCGGTCGTCTCCCACTCTTCGCGGGGTGCCAATCGGGTTGACACGGGAAGGAGCACGGGTGGCCGCACGCTCGGTGGGATCCTTGAGCCGCCCCTCGCGGGCGCGGACGGTTCGCGATGGTGCGCAGCCTCGGCGTTCTTCGCTGGCGGGGCCCGAGCTCGTCGGGCGGCGCGACGAGCTCGCGCAACTTGAGGAAGAGCTGGGTCGGGCAGCTTCAGGCGAGCTCCGCTTCGTGCTGCTGTTCGGCGAGGCCGGGGTGGGCAAGAGCCGGCTCGCGCGGGAGCTGCTCGCCCGCCGTGGGAAGGCGAGGGGAATGTTCGCGCGGGCGCACCCGCTCGGCGGGAGCGCGGCGTTCGGGCTCTGGACCGAGGCGGTCGGGCCGCTGCTCGATGCACTCTCTGATGACGAGCTCGTCGACGCCTGCGGTGGGCCGCTCGATGACCTGGCCAGCCTGTTCCTCCGGGTCGCGAGCGTCCGTGGCTCGGTTCCCGAACGCGACCCGCCGGTCCCGCGGCTGCTGCAGGGGCTGGGGCTGTTGCTCGGCAACCTCTCGCGGGTCGAGCCGCTGGTGGCGGTCCTCGACGACGTGCACTTCGCCGACGCCTCTTCCTGGGAGGCCCTGCGGTACTTCGCACGCCACCTCGACGATGCTCGTTTGCTTATCGTCGCAACCAGTCGACCGGCGGAGCTCGCCGAGCAGGAGATCGCCGCGCAGGTCCTGTTCGAGCTTGACGAGGACGGATTGATGTCTCGGCTGCACCTTGCCCCGCTCGAGCGGCCAGGGCTCTCAGAGCTGGCTGAGGCCGTGATTGGCCAGCCGGCGCCGGCCGCGCTCGTGGACTGGGTGGCCGAGCGCTCGCAGGGCAACCCGCTGTATGCGATCAGCCTGATGCGGGCGCTGCTGGACGAGCGCGCCGACCTTTCCGCTCCGCATCTGCGACGCCTCCCCGAAGGGCTGACCGAACGGGTTGCGACTCGCGTGCGGCGACTCGGACCGCCGCTGCGGGAGACGCTCGAGCTGCTCGCGGTCGTGGGACGCCCGATCTCGCTGACCGGACTGACGGAGCTGGCGGACGCTCCGCTGGATCGACTGGAGCCGGTTCTGGCCGGGTTGGTGGATGCCGCAATCGTGCTCGAGGACGAGCGTGGCCGAGAGCTTGCCTACGAGGTCCAGCACCCGGTGGTCCGGGACGTGATCTATCAGGAGACCAGCGGGGTTCGTCGGCGAGTCCTCCACAGGCAGGTGGCGCGTTGGCTGCGTGCGGACGGGCATCTGGCCGAAGCGGCGCTGCACTTCGCGCGGTCGGCCGAACAGGGAGACGACGAGGCGGTCGAAGTATTGCTCGACGCGATGCGTCAGGCCGAGCAGCGTGAGGCGTTCCCCGAAGCCCTCGACCTCCAGGCGGAGCTGGTCGAGTTGCTGCCGGCGGCCGATGCGCGGTGGCTCGAGGTGCTGGAGGCGATGTACTGGCGGGCTGAGTGGCTGATCGATCATCGCGCGGAGACGCATGCGCCGGTCGCGATCAAGGCGCTGCGCGCGATCGACGGTTTGCTCGAGGGCTCATCGGACCACGCCCGGAGGGCGACGGTCAAGTTCCGTCTGGCCAACTTCCTGGCCTGGGGCACAGGCGAGCTGGAAGCCGCCCAGGAGGCCTGCGAGCAGGCCCGCGAACTGTTCGCCCGCGCCGGTGAGGAGCGCCAAGCGCTGCTGGCGGCGCGCGAGGTGGGCTGGATCAAGGGCTTGCGTGGAGATCTCGTCGGTATGGCGGAGGACGCCGGGCGGGTGGTCCGGGCAGCCGAGGCGCGTGACGATCGCTTCGTCGCGATGCAGGGGTTGGCTGCGGTCGGCTTTAGCGCCAACTTCCGCGGCGCGTTCGCCGAGGGGGAGGCGGCGCTTCGCCGCGCGGCGATGATCGCCCGGCAGGACGACAAGGCCTATCGGCTGACGGTGGTGCTCGGCGTGCTCGCCGCCGGCATTGCCGCCCAGGGTCGGGCCGCCGAGTCCGCCGCGCTGTTCGAGGAGGCGAGGTCCTCGAATCCGGGGTACCGGGACAGCATCCTGGTCGAGCTCGACGCGCTCGCGCGCTGGCTCGCCGGGGACTTCTCGGCGGCCATGGCGATGGCGTCCGACGCGGCGGCGTGGGTGCCGGCCGCGACGCGGCGCCGGGCGTTCGGGCTGGTGTTCGGTGGCATTTCTGCGCTCGAGGCCGGCGATGTGGTGCACGCCGAGCGGTTGATCGGGCGCGCGCATGCAGTAGTCGGCGAACGGCAGTGGCAGTTCTTCCCGCCGATCGTGCATTGGGGCGAAGCGATCCTGGACTGGCACGCCGGCCGCGCCAGCGAGTGCGTCGCAACGCTCAGGCCAGCGGTCGCCCGCCTGCTGGAGATGGAGGCCCGGATGTGGGCCACGTTCGTCCTATTCGACCTGGCCGAGGCCGCTGCGGACGCCGGCGACGCGGCCACCGCCGCGGTTGCTGCCGACGACCTGAACGCCATTGCTCGGTTCGTGGGCCTGCCGATGTATCGAGGGCTGGCGGCAACGGGTGCCGCGTGGGCGACCCTCGTCACCGGCCAGCCGGAGCGAGCGGTCGACCTTGCGCGAGAGGCGATCGAGCTGCTGGGCGGGATTGGCTGCCGCGCGCACCTTGCTCGCGCCCACTACGTCCTCGGGCGGTCGTTACCGGTCCAGGCGCGGTCGGACGCGGTGTCCGCGCTGCAACGCTCGGCGGCGTTGCTGGAGCAATGCGGCGGCACCTGGCGCCGAGATCGGTCGCTCGATGCGCTACGGCGACTCGGAAGCACCGGGCGGCGCGCGGCAGCGGCCGCGCTCGGGCCGGGCTCGCTGACCCGCCGCGAGCGCGAGGTGGCCCGCCTCGCAGCCAACGGCATGAGCGCCAAGGAGATTGCGGGCACGTTGTTCGTCGGCGAGCGAACGGTCGAGAGCCACCTCGCCAGCACGTACGCCAAGCTCGGGGTGAGCTCGAAGCTGGAGCTCGTCCGGCGGGGCACGGAGCTCGGGCTCACGTGAGCAGATCAGTACCTCAATCCGGACCAGTACGGAAGACGAATCTCGCTCGTATGCCTAAGTTGCCCCCAGACGCGCCGACGTCGAGCGCGCTACCGAAACGGGGCACCGAAATGAGCGACTACGAAGCACTTCGAAGGCGGCACCTGTCCGATGCGATGGCGCTGGCGCCGCGGCTGCTGGAACGACTCGACTGGCCCGGTGAGCGCTTGGCGGCCCATCGCGTGCAGCGCCTGCGCGAGCTCGTCGGCTACGCCGCGGACCGCTCGCCATGGCATCGCGAGCGGCTGGCGACCGTGGATTTGGATCGACTCGATGTGGAGTCGCTGCGAGAGCTCCCGCCGATGACCAAGGCGGACCTGATGGAGCACTTCGATCGAATCGTCACCGACGAGCGTCTCTCGCTCGAGCTCGTCAATTCTCACCTTAAGACGGTTGACAGCGGCAGCTACCTGCTGGACCACTACACAGCACTCACCTCCGGCGGGTCGAGTGGCGAGCGCGGCGTGTTCGTCTACGGCTGGGAGGCCTGGGCGACGTTTTGGGTGAGCGTTTTTCGCTATACGCTGCGCGCCAAGCAGTCGGATCCCGAGCTCGCCGTTCGTCCCGTGGTGCTGGCGTGGGTGATGGCGGCCCACTTCTCACACGCCACCGCAGCGCTGGGCAGGACGTTCGCCGGCCCGGACTTCATCAACGTGCGCTTCCCGGTCACGCTTCCCACCGACGAGATCGTGTCGGGGCTCAACCGGACACAACCGGATTGCCTGTTCGCCTATCCCTCAGCGCTGCACATCCTCACCTTCGAGGCCCGAGCGGGCCGCCTCCGGATCAGTCCGTCGCGGGTGCAGAGCGCCGCCGAGCCGCTGCTGCCGGAGATCCGCGCCGCCGCCGAGGAGGTCTGGGGCGTGCGCGTGGGCAACCTCTGGGGCACGTCCGAGGGCGGCGGCACGGCGGCGCCCTGCGACCACCGGCGCTCGCACGTGAGCGAGGACCTGGTGATCGTCGAGCCGGTCGACGAGGCAGGCCAGCCAGTAGCTCCGGGCGAGCGCTCGGCCAAGGTCTACCTGACCAACCTCTACAACCGTACGCTGCCACTGATCCGGTACGAGATCACCGACGAGGTGACCATTCTCAGCGAGCCGTGCCCATGCGGCTCTGCGCACTCGTGCGTCTCAGATATCCAGGGCCGGCTCGACGACACGTTCCTCTATGACGGCCGGCGGATCCACCCCCATGTGTTCCGATCCGCGCTCGGTCGCCGCGCCGCGATCGTCGAGTATCAGGTGCGCCAGTCGCAGTCGGGCGCCCGGATCGCGGTGCGCTGCCAGGCCCCAGTGGACCTCGAAGCGCTCGCCCAAGAGCTCGAGGACGGCCTGAACCGGCTGGGCATCGAGCAGCCCGAGGTCACGATCGAGACAGTCGACCAGCTGGAGCGCGACGGCGGGCCGGCGAAACTCAAGCGCTTCGTTCCGCTGCCCTCCGGCGCCTGCCGGGACGATGAGCGCAGCCCAATGGCGTTCACCCAGGCTCCTGCCCTGCACGAGCAGCCGGCGTTCGTCTGAGCGCGGGGTTTCGGCGATCTGGGCCTCCCCGGATGGCGCCATCACCCTGTGCCCCAAGATCAGGCCTGTGCTGCCGCTGGTGGGTCGACGCCGAGTTCCGCGATGAGCGTGGTTGCGCGCGGGCCGTTGTCGCCGACGCGGTCGGGAACGGGCGCGTCGGCGGCGAGCAGTATCCGTACGATCTCGGCATAGGGCCGGGTCTGGATTTCGTCGGCCGTGCGCATCGTCGGGCCGCCCTCGGGTTCGTGGCAGTGGCGCGAGCCGTGTAGCGCAGCTCCGATCGCGCTGCCTCCATCGCGGAACGTGAGTGCCGCATCTCGTTCGACGAGCTCGCGGGTCATCTGGACGCGGCCGCGCCAGCAGGCGTGGCCGAGCGGAATCTCCTCGCTTCCAGGGTCGCCGTCGATCCGCGCTCCCGCGTCAAGCAGCCGGCGCATCGCCTCGATATCGCCGCCTTGGATCGACATGATCACCATCTCGTCGAGCACCGGGAGCGCGATCCCAGATGGCAGGCGGCGGTCGCGGCCGGAGAGGTACGCACCGATGCCACGGTCCTCCCTGGTGACCGCCGTCTCGTCGGCACCGCGCTCGCGCAGGAGCGCGGCGACTGTTCCCTCGCCCCAACGGACGGCGATCTGCAGCGGGGTCAGCCCGTGCTCATCGGACGCGTCGACCGGCGCGCCCGCGTCGAGCAGCGCGGCGACCGTCCGCGGCGGTCGCCGGCGCCAGACCGCCTGGTGCAGGTGCCCCGACGACGCCCTGGCGCCGTGCGTGCAGAACATCTCGATCATCTCAGGGTTGGGGAAGTTGAGCGCCCGCCCGAGGTCGTAGTCGACGAGGTCCTGCCGGGCGCCAGCGTCAATCACGAGCATCGCGCACGTCGGATCGGCGAACTCGCATGCGTGGTAGAGAACCTCGTTGCCGT